>OGPN01001418.1_pt1 | contig 15584 bp, 14 predicted proteins | sample 1552941 | NCBI WGS metagenome assembly OGPN01 (sample SAMEA2580220, study PRJEB22360) | human gut metagenome | biome: human gut; feature: human-associated habitat; material: faeces | place: Denmark | collected 2008/2010
AAGTTTCACATAACCGGTGCACTCCACGCCCTCCACCATGACGCCGTTTAACGCCCGGAGGGATTCCTCCGTGGATGCACTCGTGTGCACTTCAATGTCCATATACTCGCCGTCGCTCGTGATGCCCACGCCGAGCGGCGCAGCAAACGACATGATCTGGTGCGGGGAAAATCCCTCCGAATAGCAGATGTCAATGTGTGCTCTGCGCATTGCCTTCTGGAAGTACCGCATCACATCGAGATGTCCGATAAACTTCATCACACCGTACTTGCGGAAACGGATTCTAATTTTCATAGCAGACACCTCCTCCGAACTTCTTCACACCGCAGCCCGAACAGCGCATTCGGCAGTTCGGCGTCACGGTCTCTTTCATGGCATTGTTCCACTCACGCTTTAAAAATTCCTTGGTCACGCCGGTATCGATAAAATCCCATGGGAAAATCTCGTCCATGGAACGCTCGCGCATCGTGTAAAAATCGGGATCAATGCCGCACTCCGCAAAGGCGTCCAGCCATCTCTGATAGTCGAAATATTCGGACCATGCATCAAAAATGCCACCCTTTTCATAAACCTTTAAGATAGCCTGTCCGATTTTCCGGTCGCCGCGCGCCAATACGCCCTCTAAAACTGTCACATCCGCCTCATGCCAGTTGTATTTGATCCGCTTCTGGTTAAGCTGTTCACGCACCGCCTGCTTGGTCAGCGCTGCCTTATCCAAAAACTGTTCCTTTGTACACATCGGTGCCCACTGAAAGGGAGTGAACGGCTTCGGGATAAAGAAGGATGTACTGGAAACGATCTGTACCGGCCCGTTTCTCTTTTCTTTTGGAACAACCTCATAATAGAGGGCTGCAATCTTGTTGGACAGCTCTGCGATCCCACGGATATCTTCTTCTGTTTCAAAGGGCAGCCCGAGCATGAAATACAGCTTCACGCGGCTCCATCCGCCCTCAAATGCAAGTCCTGCGCCCTTTAAAATCACTTCTTCGGTCAGTCCCTTGTTGATGACGTTTCTCAGACGCTGACTTCCTGCTTCCGGTGCAAAGGTCAGGCTGCTCTTTTTGACGTCCTGTACCTTTCCCATAACGTCTAAAGAAAACGCATCAATTCGCAGAGAAGGCAGGGAAATATTCACTTTTTTCTCCTGACAGGTCGTCATCAGGAAGTCTACCAGCTCTTCCAGATGGGAATAGTCGCTGGAACTCAAGGAGCTCAAGGAAATTTCTTCCTGACCGGTGCTGTCCAGCATCGTTGTCGCGTAATGCTTGAGGGTCTCGAGGCTCTTTTCGCGTACCGGACGATACAGCTGCCCTGCCTGACAGAAACGACAGCCGCGGATACAGCCGCGCTGGATCTCCAGAACGACACGGTCCTGTGTTGCCTTGATAAACGGCACGACCGGTTTCTCCGGATACGTTGCCTCGGTCATATCCATGACGAGCTGTTTTTTGATCTTTTCCGGTGCTTCCGGAATGGACGGCGTAAAGGCCGCGATCGTTCCGTCCTCGTGGTACGTTACTTCATAAAACTGCGGTACGTAAATACCAGGGATCCAGCATGCCTTTTTCAGGAAATCCTGACGGGTTCCGCCGTTCTTTTTATTTTCCAGATACGTGTCAAAAAGCTTGTCGTACACAACCTCGCCCTCTCCGATGTAAAACAGATCGAAGAACGGAGCGATCGGCTCCGGATTGTACGTACACGGGCCGCCGCCGATAACGATCGGGTCCTCGTCGGTACGCTCCACCGCATGCAGCGGGATTCCGGCAAGGTCGAGCGCCTGCAGAACGTTCGTATAACACATCTCATACTGCAGGGTGATAAACAGGAAATCCTCGTTTTTCACCGGCTCCTGGGATTCCAGACCGAACAGCGGAATGTTCTGTTCACGCATCACGCGGTCCAGATCCGGCCATGGGGAATAAACTCGCTCGCACCACATGTCCTCGCGTTTGTTGAACATATCGTACAGGATCTGGATGCCAAGGTGGGACATACCGATCTCATACACATCCGGGAACAGGAATGCGCCGCGCAGGGCTACTTTCTCTTTGTCTTTTACGACACTGTTGAATTCATTTCCAATGTATCGCGCAGGCTGCTCAATCTGGAGCAGCACTTCTTCTGGCAATGCTAATTTTCTCATGCAATTCTCTCACTTGTTCTTATTTTTATTTGTCCAGATACGCCGCAAGCAGTTCCAGCGTATTCTTCACGCCGTCCACATGGCTTCTCTCATATCCATGGGATGCGTACACACCGGCGCCGATCAGGGCATGGCGTGCGTCTGCGCCGCCGCGGAGCGTTGCCTCCACGTCAGAGCCGTAGTGCGGGTAAACATCCGCCGCATAGTCGATTCCGTTTGCTTTTGCTGCCGCAATCAGCTCGCCGGTAAAATCGTAGCTGTAAGGGCCGCCGCTGTCTTTGACGCAGATGGATACCTGATGCTCTTTACACTCCAGTCCGTCGCCGACACAGCCCATATCAACAGAAAGAATATCTGTCACGCCCTCCGGAACGGAAGCAGATCCGCCGTGGCCGACCTCTTCGTATACGGTAATGTGCTGGTAAACCGGGCGGGACGGTGTGACATTTTCTTCTTTTAAATACTTCGCATAGCCGAGCAGGATTGCAACGCTCAGTTTATCATCGAGGAAACGGCTCTTGATGTAGCCCTTCTCCGTGATGCGGGTTCTCGTCTCAAAGCAGACGATATCACCGGTCTCGATGCCGAGCGCTTTTGTCTCCTCTTTGGAGAAGACCATCTCATCCAGAACGACCTCCATATTGTCGTAGGTGCGGTCCTGCTGGTCGTAGGAACCGTTGACATGGATCGACGGGTTGTTCATCTGGAAGCAGCCCTCGTACCGTTTTCCGTCTCTTGTGATGACAACGCAGTTTTCCGTCTCCGCATTGTTCGGATTCATACCGCCGAGCGCGGTGAGACGAAGACGGCCGTTTCCTTTCACTTCCGCTACCATGCCGCCGAGCGTATCGGTATGTGTCTCCACAAGGACACCGCCGTTTCCTTCACAGCCTTTGGCAAGCTGCACCAGAAGGCCGCCCTTTGTGGTGATCACCGGCGCATAGCCCATCGCTTCGTACTCTGCTTTCAGCCATGCAATGGCATCTTTCGTGTAGCCGGTCGGGCTGTCGATGGAGAGCAGTTTTTTCAGTTTCTCTGTTATAAAATCAACATAAACCTTTGTATTTTTCATGTTTCTTCCTCCATTTTTGTTTCTGTTTTTTCTTCTTTTTTCGAAACATTTTGAAACAGAAACTGCAGATTTTTTCTTTCCGAAAAAAGATCCTGCCCTTCATCATACCACAGAAATAAATTGGATACAACCATCGGAAAACGGAAAAATGGAAATAAGGAAAATGTAACTGGACAAACTACCCTATGCCATGCTATGTTTGAAGAGGGGGATACATTATTAGCTGTTATTCAAAAAAGTTTCTTCTATAATAAAATAAAGGTCTCCTCAAATTCAAATAAAGGAGCAAAAAAATGGACAAAAAAGAACAGGCATCGCAGCCTGCATTACAAACGTTAAAAGAATATGCTGTCATTACCGCAGCTGTTCTGATCATGGACATTGGAATTTATGTTTTTAAATTCCCCAATAATTTTTCTTTCGGCGGTGTATCCGGTATGGCCGTTGTCATCTGCCGGTTTCTTCCGTTCACTGCCTCACAGATCAACCTTTTTATCAACCTGCTGCTTCTGCTGGTTGGTTTTGCTGTGCTGGGGCGGAACTTCGGCGTCAAGACAGCCTACGTGACCGTGCTTTCCTCGGTTCTTCTGAACATTTTTGAAAAGCTGTTTCCGATGGCACATCCGCTTACCAATGAGATCATGCTGGAGCTCTGCTTTGCCATTATTCTTCCGGCACTGGCGGCAGCACTGCTGTTTTTTGAGAATGCCTCCGGCGGCGGCACAGACATCATCGCCATGATTATTAAAAAATATTCTACAATGAATATTTCCACTGCCCTGCTGGTGACCGACCTCATCGTTGTCATCCTTGCTTTCCTGATTTTCGATACCTTAACCGGACTTTGTTCGGTTCTCGGTCTGATGGCGAAAACACTGCTGATTGACAAAACGATTGAGCGGATGAAGCTGAATAAATTTTTTACGATTATCTCCAACAATCCGCAGCCGATCTGCGATTTCATCACAAAGGATCTCAATCACAGCGCAACCCTTTACGACGCCGTCGGCGCTTACTCCGACCAGCAGCGGACAGTCATTCTCACGGTTGTGGATGTCAAGCAGGCCGTCTATCTTCAGCGGTTTATTCATGATACCGAGCCGACCGCGTTTATTGCGATCACAAAGAGCAGCGAAATTATCGGAAAAGGCTTCATGAGTTATATCTGATCGATTCAAACCATATTTTTCACGCAAAAAATCCGAAGGTTTTTGACGCCTTCGGATTTCTTTGTATGTGCTTATTCTGTTTATTTCTCTTCTGCTTCTTCGGTATCTTCTGCCAGTGCTTCTACGTTGTGGGAAGCCATCAGACTTACGACAATGGATTCCGGATTGGTCTTTATGGTGATATCCGGGTCAGCGGCCAGGGACAGATCTTTGACGCGGATGACATCACCGATCTTCATCTCTCCGACATCGACCATTACCTGATCGACCAGGGATGCCGGGTATGCCATGTAGGCAACCTCGTTCAGATCCTCCTGCAGAACGCCTTCTGCGATCTTTTCATGGTTTACAAGGACAATCTCTGCAACGGAATGAACTTTCTCGTTGCTGACCAGTGCCTGGAACTCGATCGAATCGATCTGTCCGGCTACCGGGTTATAATCAACATTTTTGATCAGGACATCGTATGCGGTTCCGTCGACATCCAGCATAATCTGGCTGCCTTTGTGGTCTGTCTTCAGCAGTTTCTCGACATCTCTTTTTACCATCTTAACTGGAATGGATTCTTTCATCTCTCTGCCGAATACATTGCCGACAACGTATCCTTCTCTTCTGAGTCTTTTTGCCTTTACATCCAAACTTCTCTTTTCAGCTTTTAAAGTATTCATTTACCTTTTCCTCCAAAAATCTGATTCTTAGCAGGCTTCTTATCTTGTGAAGGGTGTTAAGTTTGCTTTGCCTTGTGGCTATGAATAAGTTTCTTGGAACAGGATGTTTGGGAACATGCAAGGAAGAATTGGTTTCTTGTTGATTCCTTTTCTTTGTTCTAGGTGTAATATAATACCACAAACACGATTTGTCAACCCGGATTTTCCGATTTCACAGTTTCTTCACATTTTCAGCACGCTTCCTTATATTCCATCAGTTTCTGGCGTGCTGTGCGGTTCAGACTGCGCGGTACAGCAATCTCAATCGTCGCATAATGATCACCGTGCACGTTCGCATCTTTCATCGATACCATGCCCTTGCCGCGCAGACGGAGCTTACTGCCGGACTGTGTTCCTTCCTTGATTTTGCAGACCACATCTCCGTACAGTGTCGAGACACGCGCTTCACCGCCAAAGACTGCCGTTGTGTATGGAATCTGAATCGTCGTGTAGATGTCCATTCCGCGCCGTTCAAAGCCTTTCTTTTCTTCTACATTGACCTTCAAAAGCAGATCGCCGCGGCGGCCGTTTGATCCTGTATGGCCTTTGCCGCGCAGACGGATGCTCTTTCCGCTCTCGATACCGGCCGGGATTTTAACCAGCAGCGTATTGGTCGTTCCATCCGGGTTCCGCAGGGTAATCTGTTTTTCACAGCCCGATGCCGCTTCCTCCAGGCGGATCGAAACCTCAGCGTGCAGATCGAGATCATCTGCCATACCGCGGCCGGAAAATGCATCCTCAAACGGATGTCTGCTGCTTCCCGAACGCGTATACCGCTCGCTTCCGAATCCACGGCTTTTGCCATGAAACATCTGATCAAAGAAATCGCCGAACATATCGTCCGCGTTTCCTTCAAAGTGAAATTCGTGATAGCCGCCGTTGTTTCCGCTTCCGCCGAACGGGTTTCCATACGCACTGCCGTACGGATTTCCACCGCCCTGCTGGCTGTACGCGCCGGCTCCCTGGTCGAACGCCGCGAATCCGAACTGATCGTACATTTTCTTCTTTTCCGGATCGCTTAAGACAGAATACGCTTCTGTCACTTCCTTAAATTTCTTTTCCGCATCCGGATTTCCCGCATTCGTATCGGGATGATATTTTTTCGCCAGTTTCCGGTATGCACGTTTGATTTCTTTCTCGTCTGCATTCCGGCTGACGCCTAATACTTCATAATAATCTCTCTTTGTTTCCATCATCAGGCACCTCCAGTCAAGCCTTTTCCTGATTTCCCAGGTGAACAATTCCTGGCTCTTTTTATCTGTTCTATTTGTACTATAACACGCATTTTTCACACTGTCAATTCTTTTCACGGAAGATTCAAAATTCCTATACGAATTGAAAAACCTGCCGTGCACTGTTACAATAAGAGATATACGATTCTCACGATTTTTTATGGAGGTACTTGATTGATGCATTCCATTTTCTGGTTCCGCACCCGGCAGTGGGTGTTGAGCCGCGTTCTTCATCTGACAGAGCATAAGAAACAGACACTCCTTGCAGCACCGGATGCTGTTCTGCTGCTCCCCGCGTTATTCCGGAAACGCCGGATCTCCCGGATTCTCCTGGTGACTACCCCCGGCTTTGTCCGCCGCGGAACACTGATGTCTCTGCTGGATGGCTGTAAAAAAGAAAACATTTCCGTCACCATTTTCTCCGAAATCGCCCCAGATCCGCAGATTGAGAGCGTGGAACAGGGTTTCCGTCTTTATCAGCAGATTCAGGCGCAGGCTATCCTCGCCATCGGCGGCGGATCCGTTCTCGATGCAGCAAAGCTGATCGGTGCCCGCGTCTGCTGTCCGAAAAAGACGGTTCCTGCGATGCGGGGCCTCCTGAAAGTCCGTCGGAAACTTCCGCCGCTGTTTGCCGTGCCGACGACAGCCGGAACCGGTTCGGAGGCAACGGCGGCAGCTGTCATCACAGACTGTATCGACGGGAAACCATACAAATACGCCGTCAATGACCTCTGTCTGATAACGGATCCGGCCAGTTCTCGACCCGCGTCTTACGATCAGCCTCCCGTCCTCTATGACCGCAGATACCGGTATGGATGCCCTGACCCATGCCATGGAAGCTTTTCTGAACCTCTTCGCCTCCCGCAGCGTGCAGAATGCATCCATCGAGGCAGTCTGCGAAAATTTCCATGCCCTGCCCGAAGTCTGGCGAGACGGCACCCATCTTGCTGCACGGCAGGAAATGCTTCATGCATCGTACCTGGCCGGTTTCGCTTTTACCAACAACTTTGTCGGCTACGTCCATGCCATCGCTCACGCCGTCGGTGCACTGTACCACATTCCGCACGGAAGAGCCAACGCGGTTCTGCTGCCTGCTGTTCTGCGCGAATACGGTTCCTGCATTGCGCCTAAACTTGCCGTTCTCGCCGATGCGCTTTCTCTCAGCGGAGATACCGTTTCTGAAAAGGCTGAGCGGATGATTGCAGCTATCGAGGCTATGCGCGATTCGTTTGACATTCCATCCACTCTGCCGCACCTTTCGCCGAATGATTACACAGAAATAGCACGCCGTGCTTTAAAAGAAGCAAATCCCACCTACCCTGTTCCGCAGATCTGGGATTCTGAAAAAATCTTTTCTGTGCTCCGCCGTGTACAATCCTAAAGCCGCTGTTTTCTCGAATTTAAATTTGACAGAAGGCAAAAAACATGGTAATTTATTAGAGATATCGCATAGAGGAGTGAATAAAATGAATAAAAGAACCATGAAAAAAATGGCCAAAGCGAAACAGCAGGCTGCAGAAGCTGCAAAAACAGCGGAAACCGTTGTAAAGACAGCGGCACCGGCAAAAGAAGTAAAACCAACGACTGAAAAAACCTTACATACAGAAGCAGCCGAAGGAAAAGCAGAAGCTGCAAAAGAGCCGAAAAAAGCAACCAAAAAAGAAACCGTTAAAAAAACAATAAAAAAGGAGACCACGGAAACCATGGCAGAAGCAACCAAAACCCCACGTAAAATGACAAAAGTATCTGATACCGTTCTTGAGATCTTCGAGACAAAAGTATCTATGAAAGACCTCGAAGCAGTCATCAAAAAAGAAGTAAAAGCAAACGGATTAAAAGGCGAGATCAAAATCTACCTGAACGCAGAGCAGAGAGCCGCTTACTACACCGTAGACGGACAGGGATCTGACGATTTCAAAGTAGATCTGACCACTCTTGCTGAATAATTTTTCTGTCAGCTGATCTATCAGAACAGACCAAAAGCGGCATGTCCGAAACAAAGTCTTCCGGATTTTGTTTCGGACATGTTTTTTGCTGTCTGTTCCCAAACCTAAAAAACGACAAGGTATTTTTCTATGAAAACTGTAAACCATCTCGGAACCGACCCGATCGGAAAGCTGGTTCCCCGTATTGCTTTTCCGAGCATGCTGGCACAGTTCGTGAGTATTCTGTACAGCATTGTAGACCGTATGTACATCGGCCACATTGCCTCTGTCGGTGATCTGGCGCTCGCGGGTGTCGGCGTCTGCGGTCCCATTCTCACCATGATCGGCGCGTTCTCCTCCCTCATCGGGGTCGGCGGCGCACCGCTGCTCGGCATCCGGCTCGGAGAGAAAAATGAAAAAGAGGCATCCCGCATCCTGGCTAATGCGTTTCTGATGCTTGTTTCCCTGTCCCTCGTTCTGACAGCCGCGGCGCTTTTTTTAACCCGCCCGATGCTGATGGCATTCGGAGCCAGCACCGTTACGTATCCTTACGCCAGAGCCTATTTTATGATCTACGTTTCCGGCTCTGTGTTTGCGCTTTTATCGACCGGCCTGAACCAGTTTGTGATCTGCCAGGGCTTTGCCAGTGAGGGAATGAAATCTGTTCTGCTAGGCGCCGTCCTGAATCTGCTGCTGGACCCTGTGTTTATCTTCGTTCTGCATCTCGGCGTGCGCGGCGCGGCAATTGCAACCGTGCTCTCCCAGATCGCAAGCTGTCTGTATGTGCTGCATATTCTGTTCGGAAAGACGATTCCGATCCGCATCACCTTCGGCGGGTATTCATTTGCGATCACGAAACGCATTCTGAAAGTCGGTTTTACTCCGTTTCTAATCATTGCCATCGACAATGTGATGATCATTGCGATGAACGCCGTCCTGCAGCGGTATGCACCCGCCGGACAGGGAGACAGCTTCATCACCTGTGCAACGATCGTTCAGAGCTTTATGCTGATTATTACGATGCCGCTCGGCGGAATCAGCGGCGGAACGCAGTCAATCCTCGCATACAATTATGGAGCTGGAAATTCCAGGCGTATTCTTGAGGCACAGAAAACCATCATCGCACTCTGTGCCGGATTTACGACCTTGATGTTCCTCGTCTCCAATGCCGCCGGAACGCTGTTTGCGCAGCTTTTTACTTCCGATCCGCAGATCGTCTCGATGGTGGTCCGCGCGATCCATATTTCGACACTCTCAGTCATTCCGCTCGGCATTCAGTACGAGATTGTAGACGGCTTTACTGCAATGGGTTGCGTGCGCTATTCGTTTGCACTCTCTTTCTTCCGGAAATTCGTCTACTTTACCGCTCTGTTTCTTCTGCCGCGGTTCTTTGCACTGGAAAACATCTTCTACGTGGAACCTATTTCCGACCTGATCGGGCCGGTTGTCTCAATGATCGTTTACTGGACTTCGATTCAGAAGATTCTGAAACAGCGGGAAGAGGCGGTACGGCTGATGCACACAAAAAAAGCATAAAAAATCTCATATCAAAAAAGCTGTTCTTTTCCGCGGAGTTTTCAAAACTCTCACCAGAAAAGAACAGCTTTTTCTGCTTCTGTTAAAATGTCTTCGGCATCGGAACGGTTTCCTGTACTTTCAGACCATATTTTGCTGCCAACTGCAGTGCCTTCTGTTCCGTCTCCGGATTCCAGACGGCTTTCGGCGTATGGGCATCACAGCCGAAAACGGCGGTGTTTCCTTCTTCGCCGGCGATCTTCCAGAACTTCTCGTTCGGATACCATCTTTCTTCCATCAGACCAAGGAAATTGATCTCCAGCGGAATGTTTCTCTTTTTCACCTCACGGCAGAGTCTCCGGTATTCCCGGTCGAACACTGCTTCGTCGCCGTTGAATAAAAAGAGATCCGGGTGTGCCAGATACAGGTATTTTCCGGTATCAATGCCTGCCAGGCACTGGTCCACATACTGTTTCAGGTAGCTTCCGTCTGTTGTTCCATGGCCGCTGTAGAGAATCTTTTCGATCTCATTTCCCAGGCTGTGCTGGCCAAGCACAAAGTACTCAAACGGATAGTCCGACAAAAAATCAATCAGCTGATCCCAGAATCTCGGGAAATACTCTGTTTCGAGTCCGAGATGGATTTCAATATCCTTGTCATACTCTTTTTTCAATGCCAGCACGGTGTCTACATAGCCTTCCACCTGATCGAGCCGCATCCGCATGCCGGAATCGTAGCCGTCCGGGAACGGATAAGGCGAATGGTCGGAAAAACCGAGAATTTTAAGGCCGCCCTCAATCGTGCGCTCCACATACTCCCGCTCCGTTCCGTCCGCATGGCGGCACCGCCATGTATGGGTATGGTAATTTGCAATCATGATCTGTAACCTTCTTTATTTTGTATCTTATTCTGCTGCTTCTTTGGAGATATCCGTTCCAAAATATTTTTCCGAAAGCTCTGTCAGTGTTCCGTCTTCTGCGAGCTCGCCAAGTGCTTTGTTGACTGCCTCAAGCAGCGTCTTGGTCTCATCGCCTTTTTTCATCGGAATACCGACTTTTGTGGATTCCGGATCGAGACATGCAATTTTGATCTCTGCATCCGGGTGTGCTTTCATATAATCGTAATACGTTACCTCTGCGTTCAGAGTTGCATCGATGCGGCCACTTAAGAGAAGCTCGAAAGTCTGCTCCAGATCGTCAACACCGGTAACGGTTGCGCCATATTTCTCGGCAACTTCTGCATACGTACTGGAAATGGTGTTCGCGGTGCTCTTTCCGTCGAGATCCTCCATGGACTGGATTTCATCGTTAGCAGAGTTTACGATAACAGCGGTGCGGTTGTATGCGTATGGGTCGGAAAAGCTGTATTTCTCAGCGCGCTCCTCTGTGATATCTACGCCGTTTACCATGATATCGTACCGGCCGGAATCGATTCCTGCAAGAAGGCCGTCCCACTCACCCTCTACAAAGGTTGCTTTCACGCCGAGTTTCTCTGCGATCTGCTGTGCCACTTCTACGTCATAGCCGACCAGGTTGTCGTCCTCATCGTGATACGTCCACGGTGCCCAGGTTCCTTCCATTGCCACAACGATCTCACCCTTGCTCTGGATCTGCTCTAAAAGATCCCCAGACGCACTTGCGGAAGATGCTGATGAAGAGGAAGAAGCACTGCTGTTATCTGCCGTGCTGTTTCCGCATCCGGTCAGTAAAAAGGATGATGTCAGGATACCTGCCAGAAATACTGCTGCCATTTTCTTTTTCATAATATTCGCCACTCCTTTTTTGTTTTGTTCTGGAAGAAGCTGCCTTTGCTTCTTCTGTTTTCTTTATTGCAAACTGTCCGGATTCCGTGCTCCGGACAGGATTTGCCGCTTTACGGGATACCTTACTCGTAATGCTGTTCAATATTCTGCAAAAATGTTCTCGTCCGCTCTTCCCGCGGGTTTGCGAAAAATTCCTTCGACGGACCTTCTTCAACGACAACGCCGTTTTCCATAAAGACAACTTTGTTCGAAACGTTTCTTGCAAAGCCCATCTCATGCGTGACAACGAGCATCGTCATTCCCTCTTTGGCAAGCTGGCGCATAACACCAAGCACCTCGCCGGTCAGCTCCGGGTCGAGTGCTGAGGTCGGCTCATCAAAATAGATAATTTCCGGATCGGTTGCCAGTGCACGGGCGATTGCCACCCTCTGCTGCTGTCCGCCGGAAAGCTGATGCGGATAGTAGTCCGCACGGTCCAGCATGCCTACTTTTTCAAGCGCTGCACGCGCTTTTTCCTCCGCCCTGGTTTTTGGCATTTTTCTGCCGATGATCAGGCCCTCGGTTACGTTATGAAGGGCTGTTTTGTTCAGGAACAGGTTATAGTTCTGAAATACAAATGCGGTTTTCTGACGGATCGCCGCGATATCTTTTTTGCTGATGTTGTGGAACGGATATTCTTTCCCGTCAAAAATCAGGCTGCCGCCGTCCGCATGCTCCAGAAAGTTGACACAGCGCAGCATGGTTGTTTTTCCCGAACCGCTCGGGCCGAGGATTGCGACAACATCGCCCTGGTTTACTTTTAAATCTACACCTTTTAATACTTCCAGGCTGCCGAACGCTTTCTTTAATCCTTTGATTTCCAGCATGGCTTATTCCCCTTTTTTCTGATATGTACTCAGTTTCTTCTCTCCGATTCCCTGCAGCTTCGTGAGCACGGTGGAGAACAGCAGGTAGATCAGTCCTACTTCAATATACAGTGCCAGCGGCTCATGGGTGCGCGCTACAATCCGCTGCGTTACCATAAACATCTCCGTTACGGTGATATTTGCGGCAAGGGAAGTATCCTTTACCATGGCGATCAGAGAGTTGGAAAGCGGCGGGAACGCGGTGCGCATCGCCTGCGGAAGGATAATTCTCCGCATGATCTGCAGATACGACATGCCGACACAGTAGCCGGCTTCGAGCTGGCCTGCCGGAACGGCTTCCAGGGCCGCACGCATCGTCTCGGCACTGTAGGCGCCCTCATTCAGGGAAAAGACGAGAACTGCCGCCGGAAACGGATCGATCAGAATACCGGCGCGCGGAAGTCCGTAAAACACAACGAAAAGCTGGACCAGAAGCGGGGTTCCGCGGAAAATCCAGATATAGAAACGTGCAATCTGACGAAGGCCTTTGATGTTTGCAAACTGTACCATAGCCATTGCCGTCGCAATTACAAGTGCAATGGAAAACGAGATTACAGTAAGCGGAATCGTCACCTTAAGGCCCGGCAGAAAGATTTTCCAGAAAGAATCCAGAAGAATATTCCATAATCTTTCGCTCATTTCGATATATCCCCCTTATTTTACATTTTCCTAGATAGGATAACACTTCAAGTCCGCTTCAAGTCAAGTGTTTTTTCATATACCCCTCCCCCGCATGCAAGAATCCCCGGGAAACACGTTTTTCAACGGCCCCGGGGACTCTTATTTATGGTTGGTTTTAAGAGGAAGGATCTTGTCTTTTTTTATGGTATTATGTTATTTACTGCTTAGTCCTGTGTCACATTAAATGCTCTTGCACCAGGGTATACAGCGGCCGTTCCAAGTTCTTCTTCGATTCGGAGAAGCTGGTTGTATTTTGCAACACGCTCGGTACGGCTCGGTGCACCGGTCTTGATCTGGCAGGTGTTCAGGGCAACAGCCAGGTCTGCGATGGTGGTATCCTCAGTCTCACCGGAACGGTGGGAGGAAATTGCGGTGTAGCCTGCTTTGTGAGCCATCTTGATTGCCTCAAGGGTCTCAGATACAGAACCGATCTGGTTCAGTTTGATCAGGATGGAATTTCCGCAGCCAAGGGAGATACCTTTTGCCAGACGCTCAGTATTGGTTACAAACAGGTCGTCACCGACAAGCTGTACTTTTCCGCCAAGCTCTGCGGTCAGCTCTTTCCAGCCTTCCCAGTCTTCTTCATCCAGAGCATCCTCGATGGAGATGATCGGGTATTTCTTTACCAGTGCTTTCCAGTGAGCGATCAGCTCTTTGGAAGTAAATACAGTGCCGGCTTTCGGCAGTTTGTATTCACCCTTGGTACCTGTCTTCCACTCGGAGGAAGCAGCATCCATCGCGATCTTGAAGTCTCTGCCTGGCTCATAGCCTGCTTTTTTCACTGCCTCAAGAATGGTCTCGATGGCTTCTTCATCGGATTTCAGAGCCGGTGCAAAACCGCCTTCATCTCCAACCGATGTTGCCAGTCCGCGCTCTTTTAAGATGGCAGCCAGTGCATGGAAGACCTCAGCGCACCATCTTAAGCACTCTTTGAAAGAAGATGCTCCAACCGGCATGATCATGAACTCCTGTACATCCAGGCCGGAAGAAAGTGCGTGGCATCCGCCGTTGATGATGTTCATCATCGGAACCGGCAGACGATTTCCGGAAACGCCGCCGAAGAAGCGGTACAGCGGAATCTCAAGTGCGTTTGCTGCTGCTCTTGCGCAGGCAATGGATACAGCCAGAATGGCGTTTGCACCCAGGCGGGATTTATCTTTTGTTCCGTCTGCATCGATCATGGCTTTGTCTACAGCGTAGGTATCGGATGGATCCATACCTTTTAAGGTATCGTTGATGACGGTGTTGATGTTTTCTACTGCTTTCTGCACACCTTTTCCAAGGTATCTTGCTTTATCTCCATCTCGTAATTCCAGTGCCTCAAACTCACCGGTAGATGCGCCGCTTGGTGCCATGCCGCGCCCTACAACGCCCCCTGCAAGAACAACCTCAGCTTCTACGGTTGGGTTTCCTCTGGAATCCAGAATTTCTCTTCCTTTTACTTCCTCAATTTTCAGGCTCTTCACTTTTCGTGTGCTCCTTTCTCGTTTGTTTCTGGAGTTTCCCGCCTGCGAAGTGTCCAAGATCCGCAGACGGGAGATAACAATGATTGATTCGCTTTGGTTAGTCTTTACTAACTGTAATTCATTATAACTAATTTTTTTGAAAATTGCAAGTGGGTAAAGTGATACTTTTTCTCAGAAATGCAAAAAGTTTTTCTGTTCTTATTTTTCCTGTTTAAATGCCTCTTCCAGCGTATGCCATCCAAGCACTGCACATTTCACTCTTGCCGGCATGTGGGAGATATCTTTCAGTGCACCAGCCTCCTCGAGTTCGTCAATCTCCTCGTCGGATGCTTCTCCTTTGATCATGCGCAGAAACAGATTTCCCAGGCGCAGTGCCTCGTCCTTCGTCTTTCCGATGATCATGCCGAGCATAATGTCCGCCGATGCCTGCGAAATCGCACAGCCGTCGCCCACGAACGCACCGTCCGTGATCACATCGCCGTCGACTTTTAATTTCAGCCAGATATCATCGCCGCAGCTTGGGTTGACGCCCTCGAGTACGATGTCCGCATCCGGCAGATCATGCTTGAATTCCGGACGCAGATTGTGCTCCGTCAAAATTTCGTTATAAAATCCTCTACTCTCCATAGCCCATTCTCCTTCTGATTGTGGATACACTTTCGATCAGTGCATCAATCTCTTCCGGTGTATTATAAAACATCATGCTGGCTCTTGTCGAACTTCGGACGCCAAGATATTCCAGAAGCGGCTGTGCACAGTGGTGGCCTGCCCGCACATCGATGCCGTCAGAAGAAAGAATTTCGCTCACATCGTGCGGATGCACGCCGTCAATCGTAAACGAAACGATGCCCGTGTGGTTGGCCGGATCTTTGGAACCGAGGATATGAACGTACGGCAGCGCGCCGAGTCCTTCCATAGCACGTTGCGTCAGTTCCAGCTCTTTTTTCTGGATATAATCAAATCCTTTTTCCTGCAGATACCGGATCGCTGCGGCCAGCCCCACC
>OGPN01001435.1_pt1 | contig 15466 bp, 18 predicted proteins | sample 1552941 | NCBI WGS metagenome assembly OGPN01 (sample SAMEA2580220, study PRJEB22360) | human gut metagenome | biome: human gut; feature: human-associated habitat; material: faeces | place: Denmark | collected 2008/2010
TCGACACCACCGGGGTTAGCCTTGACCGCCGCCTTGATGCCTGCCGCAGTTGCCTTTGCTGCTGCACGGGCGGTCTGTGCAGCAGTTTTAGCGGCTTTTGCTGTGGCCTGTGCGGTTTTCTGTGCCGTCTTTGCCGCAGCCTGCGTCGTTTTTATGGTCGTCCGGGCAGTCTGCTCGGCGGTCTTAATGGTTTTCTGCGTGGTCTTGACCGCCGCTTTGCCCGTAGATTTTGCCGTCTGTTTGATGGTCTTGCCGCTGCGGTCTACCGTTTTGATTGTCTTTTGCGTAGTATCGGCAGAGCGACGCACCCGTTGCATGGCGTTCTGCGCCTGCTTTTTCGGCAAGTTGGTCTTTCTTCGCTGAAAATAGTCCTTTGCCTTGGAGATATTCTCCTTGGTGGTTTTCACCCCCTTGCGGCTGGCCTTATCTAATCCATGAACAGCTTCGTGTGCCGCCGTTTCCGTCCCGGTCAAAGTACGGTCGGCGGCGTATTCTTCGGGAGAGGATTCCGCCGCAAAAACGCTGTGCTCCGCCTTGTCCTTGGTGCGGACATAGGCATCCTTCATCCGCTCGGCGGCTACTGCCGATTTGTCGATCACCTTTACCGTTCCCTTGACCACATCTCTCGTCTTGATGTCAGGCATGGCTTCACCTCCGTTCTGCACCGCTGGATCTCTTCCCGCATCGCCGCATAAAACGCACGGCTGCGGATGTTTCCACCGGCTTTTTGCCATTGCTTCTCAAAGTCGAAACGGGTGGCGAGGTCACGGGCAGAATACCCCTTGATAAAGGTACGCCAAGTGGCATCGTCCCAAGTTTCGAGCTGCCGCCAAAGGTCGGGGAAATGCCGATGCAGCTTTCGCAGCTCATCCAGACTTTGCAGAGGACAGCACCAGCAGGAAACCCGGTGGAATATCTCATACAGACCGCCCCAATCAAAGCCCCGTTCATAGCAGTAGGCCAGACAGTCCTTTTCGGTCATACCCCATTCTGCGAGAGGATAGGTCTTGTCCTTGATCCGCTTCGGTTCGTCGGCAGCGATACCGACATATTCAATGACCGTGTAATCTTCTCGCAGTTCTTTCAGATAGGCGTCCACCACACGGGTTTTGAGGATGCCCGTACACCAGCGGTTGCGCGGGCCTGCCCAGCTCATGCCGCTGTACTGCTCCAATGCAGGATTTTTCCGCTTTGGCGTGTAGTGCAGAAAGTAGTATTCAAAATCATGCTCCGCTTTCAGCCGGGTAATCGGTCTGCCGATATACGCCTCCAAACGGGCAAGATGCTCGTACATCTGCGGAAATTCCAGCCCTGTATCGCAAAAGAGGATCAGGTCAACAGGCCGCTTTTCCTCCAGCAGGCGCAGGAGCATCGCCGTAGAATCCTTGCCGCCCGAAAGCGACACCACATATTTTTCAGGCTTCATCGCTGCCCACCTCCGCAGAGGGTGCGGCGATCCGCTTGGCGACAACGACCATGCGCCCGTTTTTGCGGCTGTATTCGCAGGTGGAAAGCGTGATCAGCTTGTCGCCGTATTCCGCCGTTACGCCGGTGTCGTAGATGGAAAATGCCTTGCATTGGGCGATATAATCATCAAAGTCCTCCGCCGAGTCCGCACGGGTGAAGTGGTAATACTTGAAACCCTGCTCGGAATAGGCGACGGTCTTGAACACCGCCACAATCTCATATTCGCCAAAGCCGGACAGCGTATCAAAACGGATGATCTTGTGCTCCTGATAAAAGTCCTCGCTTTCATATTTGCAGAGATCGGCAAACATCGTCCCGTTGTTCATGTGATGCCCGTAGATCACGCAGTTGTCGGACAGCGCAAGGTCGCAGTTTTCCTGCACATAGGGCACACCGTAATCGCTGTACTGCTTGTCGAAGCCCCGTTTCAGATAGAAATTCGGCTTGTCCACGATTTGCATCACGGGATAGTCAATGTTCGTGCCGGGGATGGAGAGCCAGCCTACAAAGTCACTGTTCTGCTCCTGCACCGCCCGGTACTTTTCAAACGCCGTCAGCTCCGGCAGCGGCTCGGTTTCCAGCGGCGTGTCGGCATGGGCCGGTTCGGTTTCCACCAGTGCGGCGATCTGCTCAAAGACTTCGGCGCTCTGCTTTTCATCCGCATACTGCCGACAGAGCATGATGCCGGAGAAAAGGAAAAGGGCGGCACATACGGCCGCCCCGATCATCAGATATTTGCTTTTCATATATGGCCTCCTTTAAGATGCGTTCCCGCTGCCGAACACACCCTCGCCGGGGCGCGTCGTCATCAAACGGTAAAGCTCGGTATCTTTGGGAAAACGGTTGATAAACGGCACCAGCGCCGAGCCGTATTTGATCAGCCCGCAGCCTGCGTCGGCATTGGTGACATAGCTCATCTGCTCGTCGGAAATGTTCAGGAGCTTTGAGAGCTTGGCGCGGTCGGAAAACGCCTGATTGAGCATAACCACAAACTCGGAGTTTGAGAGCATGGTGCTCGCCTGCACGGAATCCAGCAGGTATTCCACATTCTGCGTGATGGCGGTGGGATAACCGTTGCGTTTACGGAACTGCCGCCATGCGGAATTGAAGAAAATGCCGCTCTGCTCGTTTTCAAAAACGACATGAAATTCGTCGATAAAGATGTGGGTGCGCTTGCCCTTCTTCCAGTTGAGGGTGACACGGTTGAGGATGGTGTCGGTGATCACCAGCAGTCCCGTCGGCTTCAACTGCTCGCCAAGGCCGTGAATATCGAATACGACGATGCGCTTGTCGAGATCGACGGTGCTTTCGTGACCGAAAATATCCAGTGAGCCGGTGGTGAACAGCTCCAGCGACAAGGCGATTTCTTTTGCTTTTTCTTCAGGCTGTTCCAGCAGCTTATTTCGCAGGTCGCAGAGTGTAGCGGGCTTGCCCGTCCGCTCGGCGTCCTGATACACCAGTGCCGTGCAGCGGTCGATGATGGATTTCTGCTGCGGGCCGACACCGGCCTTGTCGATCTGCTCCACAAGGGACATGATAAACTGCGATTTCTCCACAATGGGGTTGTTCTCGCCGTAGCCGTCCACCATATACATAGCGTTCAAGCGGTCTTTGCCGCCCGCCGCCATATGGATGACGGTCGCCGTTTCCTTGCCCAGAGCCGCCGCCAGCGCACCAAATTCGTTTTCCGGATCGCAGACCAGCACATCATCGGTGGTATTGAGAATGAGAAAAGCGATCAGCTCCTTGGCACTGAACGATTTGCCCGAACCGGGCACGCCCAGCAGGAACGCCGACTGGTTCAGAAGATTCGCCTTGTTGCACATGATGAGGTTGTGGGAGATGGCGTTCTCTCCGAAGTAAATGCCGCCCTTGTCCTGCACCTCCTGCACCTTAAAGGGCATAAACACCGCAAGGCTCTCGGTGGTGAGGGTGCGAAACGCATTGATCCTCCGTGTGCCGATGGGAAGAACGGTGTTCAGCCCGTCGAACTGCTGGAATTTCAGCACGGCAAGCTGGCACATATGCTTTCGTGCTACGGCAAGCACCGTTTCGGTATCGCTGTCGAGCTGCTTTTTGTCATCGGCGGTAATGACCATCGTAATGACCGCCAGCATCATTCGCTGATCTCTCGTGGTCAGGTCGTCCAGAAACTCCTTGCTCTCCTTGCGCTGGAGCTCCATATCATAGGGCACAACGGCGGAGAAATTGTTGTTGGCGTTCTGCCTGCGCTGCCAGTTGGTGATATTGGTTTCGATGCCGAGCAGACGGTTTTCCACCTCCCGCACGGCCTCGTCGGTGGGGATCGGCACAACATCGATCGACAGCATCATATTCCGGTTGAAATCGGTCAGCTCCGTGACCATGCTGTCTTTGATATACGAAGCGTAGTCCTTCAAAAACAAGACACGGCAGTATTTTTCGCCCAGCTTCAGACAGTCGCTGCTTTTTTCCATTGAGTCGGGGCAGATATAGTCCTTGAAATCGTGCCCCTTGCGCATCATATCCTGCGGGTCAAAGTGAAACGCTGCTTCTTCGCCCTGACGGTAGAAATCGTGGAGCACCCGCAGCTTTTCGGCGGCGTCCAGCTCGGTACACTTGGAGCCGAGGGCGGCGAAATGAGCAATCAGGTCAGCGCCGATCCGGGCAAAGTAGGTGCGGGCTTCCTCGATGTTCTTTTTGCAGACCGACACCGTGATATATTTCTCCTGCATGATGCCGTTGGCGCCGGTAGCCTTGTCCAGCAGCATTTGATTATATTCCCTGCGGTACACATCGCAGGCATCGCCCCGCATGGGCATCAAAATCGACTGCTCAAAATTTGCCCGGTTAAGCCTGCGGTTGTTGATGGTGATCTTCGTTGTCGCTCCGGAATCCAGACTGTTCAGCAGCTCCGAGTAGGCAAGAAACATCTGCTCCTTGTCCTCGCGGCTTGCCACAAGGTAGTTGATGTCGGTGAACTGATAGGTCTTGGAAAAGCGGCTGCCCACCTGAAAAATGCCGTCCTTCCAAATGCGGCGGACGGGAATCACATCCTGCACCTTGTGGGGCACGGTGTACCGCTCTTTGTCCTGTTTCAGCAGGTTTTTCAGCGTTTTGATCATGATTTTCCTCCCTCCAATTTGTCTTTGAACGCTTCGTAGTAGAGGTTCGATGCCTCGAAGCGAAGCTCTTTCGGTTCTAACAGCTCCGAGCGCAGCCACGCCCAGAGGAATTGCTCGGCGGTCATGCCGTGGTAGGTGATAAAGCCCAGCGCCGCAAAGGGTGCGGCGCCGAGAATACACATCCAACTGACAGTTTCCGTCCCGAAGTGTGGTTTCAGCAGAAAGTACAGTCCCACGGCGACGAGGATCGCCAAGACAGAAAAAACGAACTGTCGCATGGACAGCCCGAAAAACATGGATTCCGTATAGTTGCGGATCTCCCGATTGATTTTCACTTCCAAATTTCGTCCTCCTTTACAGTCCCATCATTTCACGCACAACACGGTCGGCCATCTTGACGGCACCGACGAGCACCAGCATATTGAAAACCAGCTCGCCCACATACGACCACACCTGCGTTACCGCCGCAGCGTCGGGATCGACGACGGGCGGGCTGGATGCAAACAGGGAGAAGATGATGCAGGCCAGTACGATGATCGCCCCCTCCAAACAGACGGCGGCATAACTCTTGATAAAGCTCTTACCGATGTTTTGTGACGGCTCGCCCGCAAAGGCCGAGAGCGGGACCGGCGCAATGGCAGTGTAGAGATAGAGTTTGAAAAACCTGCCGTACACGGTCATGATCATGATAAACGACAAAACCGTAATGAACAGCCCGCCGATCAAGGTCACTGCCCACAATGGGATGCTTTCAAAAAAGCCGCAGTCCTCAACGGCAGTCACGATCTCGGCTGGCAGCACGGTTTCCTGCGCCGCTCCAAAGCCTGCGGCGTTCATGATGGTGGAGATCAGCCCCTGCACGATGTTGAACAGGGCGATCATCAGCTCCAAGCCGTATGTGACGGCGGCTTTGGCGAGGGCAAAGCGGATAAACACTTTCAGAGCGTGTTCCGGCCGCTTCAGTTCCGCAAAGCTGCCGCAGGTTTTCATCACGCCCACCACAAAGAACAAAACGAGCAGCGCAAGGCCGATAGCCTGCACCGCACCGTGGATGCCGACGATCACATTCCAGATCGTGCCGCCCTTGAACTGCTCCGGTGACTGCGTAATGAGCTGCCAGATCTCCGCCAGCTTTTCATTCCATGTTTCAAGCGCATTCTCCAAATTCTGCACGATCCAGTTATCCGACATTCGGCTCACCTCCCGTCAACGCAATATCGCAGGCAACCTCGTTGCCCCAAGCATCCCAGCCGTCCGCTTTCTGACGGGCGAACAGTTCAACGCGGGGCAGATCGCCCATCAGCTCGACGATGCGCCGCCGTGCTTCTTCCGGCTTTTTGCTGTGTTCCTCAATGTGAGAGAGGATGACTTGATGCACCCCGGCCGAGCGGCGTTTTGGGTGTCCTTTGGTGGCAAGCATACAGAACTCCGCATTGGCTCTCGTCCAGTGTCCCATGCCCCAAAACAGGCTGTCGGACTTGCGGTTCTGCTTGATCCACACAAAAGCCACCGTCTTATACGAAAAGCCCCATGCACGCATGACCGAAAAGCAGTCGTGCAGCAGCGGGATCGTTGTCCATAGAAACAATACGCAGTCGTCTGCGGCAAGTGTGCCGACCGGCAGCGCCCGTATATCTTCCAGCTCCATTGTCGGGTAGTGGGATTCGGCGGAACGCCCAAGTCCCTTTTTAGAATAGACCTTGTACCGCCAAGGCGGGTCTGCGTAAATAATGCTGTATTTCTTCACAGCTTCCTCCTTTCCGGCAAATAGGGGCAGGCCGAAGTGACCTGCCCCGTGCGCCGCATCATTTATCTGCTGTCCCGGTCGGGCGAACTGCGGATCACGCCGTACACATCGTCTACAAAGTAGCGCCCGGCAAAGGGATTGAATATGGCGTGGCATTTCACGCCGTTGTATTCGGCAAGGTAGTCATTGTCCCCGATGCGTTTGATGATCGTCGCCTCACCGAGCACATGGGTTTCTCCCTGTTTCAGAGAGTGGATATAGCACTCGCACTTTTCCATCTGCGACCTCCTTTCAGCCCGTGATCAGGTTCAAAATCTCTTTGGCAAAGGTAATGACAATGCCGCCCGCAAGGGTGAGAAAGCCGTTGCTGCGCTGGCTGGGGTCGTGGGACTGGAACGAAAGTCCTACCTGCACGATGCCCCAGCCGAGCAGGATCAGACCGACCGCTCGGATCAGGCCGAAAATAAAATCGCTCAGGTTATTCACGACGGCGATCGGGTCATTGGCGGCAAAGGCCGTCACGGAGCAGCCGAGAACAACGCTCTCGTTAAAATGACCATTCTGGATGCTTTTGTTTCTTTATAAATGTCTAACAGTCTGCGGCAATAGTACGCAGAACCGTGTATATCCGATGCAAACATTATCTTCATGGGTTTATCCTCCTTGAATTGAATTAAAAAAGAGCTTCTATATCCTCGTCGGAAAGAAGCTCATAATCGGGTATGGGGTCACTTAGTTCAGACAGCGTTTCGGCGGCAGCACCTGCAAACGAGAGCGTCGCAACGGCGTTTTCTGTTCCGCCGTGTTCATAGGGCGCTGCGCCGCCGTCCTCTGTCAGTGCAATGTTCGGGTGTTTCAAAATGTCGTATTTTTCATCCATCACCGGACGCTCGCCACGGATAAACAAAAGAGCGTAACGGTTGTCCAGCATACGCACCTCGTCCGGCGTCAGAAGTTCTCTGCCGCTGATCTGATAGTTCGTACTGTAATTGCCGTTGCGCCCGGATGATTTGCCGTAGGTGTTGGTGTCGATGGTGGATTTGCCGAGATAGGATTCCGAGATCAGCTTGTGAGTCGAAGTTTCGTTGCCGCCGAGATAAAGAAACTCATCGCAGTTGCCGAGTATCGATTCCCATTCCTTTTCAAACAGCGCTTTGAGTGCCGCTACATTTTGTAGAATGATCGATACATACACATTGCGGGAGCGCATGACCGCAAGGATCTTGGAGAAGTCCTCCGGCAAACTGACATTGCTGAACTCATCCATTAGGAAGTGGACGGGAACGGGCAGACTGCCGCCGTATTTGTGGTCGGCCAGATAGAATAGCTGCTGAAAAAGCTGGGTGTACAGGATGCTGACCAAAAAGTTAAAGCTGGTGTCATTGTCGGGGATCAGGGCAAAGAGCGCCACTTTCTTTTCTCCGAGGGACGGCAGATCCAGCTCGTCCGTAGCGGTCAGCGCCGCCAGCGAGGACAGGTTGAATTTTTCGAGCCTTGCCGCCAGCGTGATCTGAATGGATTTCAGCGTTTTGGCGCTGCCGGAATGATAGTCCTTGTAATACTTCACGGCAATATGGTCGGGCTCCCGCATTTCCAGCCGTTCAAACAGTTCGTCCAGCGGCGAGGTGTATTCATCGCAGTCCTCCCGCACATCCGCCGCACGCAGCATCTCCATGACCATCGGGAAGTTCTGCTCGTCGGGCGGTGCTTCGTATTTCAGATAGAAAATGAGGGCCAACAAGAGCATAGATGCAGCGGTGTCCCAAAAGGGATCGTTGGACTGACTGCCTTTCGGCGTGGTGCTTTTGAACAGGTTGGTCACAAGACGCTGCACATCGTTGTCGTCCCGCAGGTAGACAAACGGGTTGTAGCAGTGGCTTTTCTCCATATTCAGAAGATCCAACACACGCACCTCATAGCCCTTTTGCCGCAGCAGATGTCCCGTGCTTCGTAACAGCTCGCCCTTGGGGTCCAGCACGGTAAAGCTCGTGTTGGCTTGGCATAAATTCGGTTTCGCATAAAACCTCGTCTTGCCTGCGCCGCTGCCGCCGACCACGACCGTATTGAGGTTGCGGCGGTGCTTTCGTCCGTCCAGTCCCATACGGACATTCTGCGTGAAGATCTTGTTTTCCTCCGGTGCTGCTGCCCGGTATTTTCGGTTGACGGTTCGGGCCGAGCCCCACTTGGCCGAACCGTGTTCCTCGCCTCGGCGGTAATTGCGGCGGGACGACAGAATGACACCCACCGCAAGCCCGTAAGCGCAGAGCAGAACGAGGACAGTTTTCAGACTGTCCCCGCAAAGCTCGATATGAAACGGGTCGTTCATCACCGCAGGAAGCCGTGCGACGATCTCCGGCAGACCACCGTGGGCGGCGGGGGCGATCAGCAGCCCCAGCCAAACCACGGGGAGAATCCCGAATAGACAGAGGATAAGGGGGTTATTCTCTCGCTTCATCGCTTCGGCACCTTACCTTCTTTGCGGGCGCATCGATCACCTTCAAAAGAACTTCGTCAACAATATCGGTGGGGCGTTCTTCTTCCAGCAGATCGTTCCGCATTTCATTGAGGGCATTGACCACAACACCGTGCTCATAGCGGTCAAGGGTCAATACCCGTTTTTCCTGTTTCCCCATCGTCATCGCTCCTGTTCACTCTGGCGGGGCGCCTTGCTCTGTTCCAGCGACCGCATCATCCTTGCGGAAATGTCATAGGCGGTGTCCCGGATGTCGGTCAGCTCGGCACGGATCGTCTGCGGATCATCGGTACGCAGAAAGTCGGCAGGCGCTTCAAAGGCATAACCGCTCACATCCACGCCAAACTCTTTGCCAAGGATATAGGAAACGCACTGCGCCTTGAACCCGGCATTTTCCTCGGCGTAGTCCTCGCCGGTCCGGGCAAGCTCCGCCTGCGCCAACGCCTTGGACAGACCGCAGAACAGGTCGTTTGCCGAAAGCCCACGGCGGACAAAAACGGCATTCTGCTCACGGTCATAAACAGCATCCATGCCGTTCGGCAGTTCGTCCACGGACTGCACCGGCGCAGGACGCTTGTAGATCAGGGCGTTCAGCAGCGCCCGTGCGTCATGGGAAGCCACCTGCGGCGTTCTCGTCCGGGCGGTGGTCTGCGAGATGTCATAGACACGCTTGATGTTGTAGGACACGCCGATGCTTCCATCATCACGGGTGTACTCACCGTTGGACTCGACGATCTTGATGGGACGGCCGAACTCCTGCCGCTTGATATACACGCCCTGATCCCGCCAGAAATCTTTGTCGCCCAACCTGCGGGCATCCGGCCTCGTGGCAAGGATCAGCAGGGCGTTGGTGGCAGAGTAGTTGCGGAAAGCGGCCTGCACATCCAGATAGTCACGGAACTTGCCGCCGTCAGCGCAGACCGCCTCGGCGGTGGCGTCGGCCAGAGCGTAAACCTCGTCACGCTCCGCCTTTTTCTTTGCCGCCCACGCTTCCTTGTCAAATTCGTCGGTCTGCGGGGCAGATTCAAAAATATCGTCAAAATTGCTCATGGCTTATCGCTCCTTTGCTTTCTTCGGTTTCTTTCGGGAGGGCTGCTTGTGAGTGGTGGTCTGCTGCTTTTTCGGCTCTTTCGCCGGGGTAGGTTCGGAAATGCCCGGCTCTGCCGCCTCTTTCTGCCTGCTCTCCCGAATTTCCCGCAGCTCCTCACGGACAGAGGGGCGTTCTTCGGGAGATTTAGCAGTACCCTCGGCGGTTCTGCTTTGCTTCTCGGAGATAGGCGCGGACGGATGGGATTTTTCCGCCGCTGGGGCAAAAGGGGCGTTCTTTTCTGCGGCAGGGTTCTCCGGCTGGGCTTTCTCCTTCTGGACGGGCTTCTCCATCAGCTCGTCCAAAAGCTGGTCGTCCTCGCTCTTTTCCGGCATGGCCTGCTCCGGGGCGGCGGGTTCGCTGCCGCGCTGTTCGCGGGATTTCTCAATATCCTCCTTGATCGAAGCCGTGTCCACTACCGTGAGCTTAAACTTCTCCACGATTCGGTTGGCTCTGGCGGCGTCATCCTCGAACACCAGAATGTCGATGGTATCGTCGCCTTTCTTCACCGGGATAGGCGCATAGAGAATCCCGTACCCCTTGGCTTGCTTGGCAAACTCCGGGCAATCCTCCTTCTTGATGGTGTAAACCTTTAAGGGGCGCTTTTCCCGCAGCATAGCCTCAATACGGGCTTTGCCCTTGGTCTTTTTCTGGTCTTTCAAAACCGTGTAAAGGGCGGCGGCCAGATTTTTAGCGGCAGAACCGGTGATCTTGAGGGCAAATTCAGCGCCCTCCAGGCTCATCCGTACCACTTGCTCCGCCGCGTCGCCTGAGTTATACATCAAAAATCATCTCCTTCCTGGGGGAGCCGCCCGGCCCTGCTCCGGCTCCTGGCGGGCTTTCTCATCCTTGCCGGAGACTTCCTCACGGGCGGCCTGTATCTTATCCTTGATGGAAGTGGAGCGCAGGGCAATATCCCCGCACAGCTTCACCTCCCGGCGCAGCTCCTTGATCTGCACAGATAGTTTGGAGATCTCAGCCCGGATATGCTCCTGCCTGGCAGGGTCGGCCAGCACTGCCTTGGTGCGAAGTTTCCGGTACAGGCTTTTCCGCTGTTCCGTCAGGCCGGCAAGCTGAGATTCCACATCGGACCGATAGGCGTTAAGCTGCTCCATGGTGTCAATGCAGTGGCGGGAAAGAAGGCGGGCTTCATCGGTAAGCTCCTGCGCCCGGATCAAATCCTCTCGCAGTGCATGAGGCACCCGCCTGGGCGGGCGGTTCTGCTTTTGGGGGAATACCCCCAGCAGATAGCAGTAGTGAAAGTAGAGGGCGCGGAACCCCGTCACCTTTTTGGCCTGTTTCAAATCCCCATGGAGCCTGCACCGCAGCGGCTCCGGCCTGTGTTCCCGCTGGGGGCGGCGCTGGGCTAAAATCCGCCTGCGGATGTTCTCCATCGAGTAGTCCTCGCCAAAGTTACGCATGAGCTTGCGTCCACGGGGATAATTCAGCGGACGAACCGTAATGTCCTTACCCACCTTGATGTCATAGCCCATCTGCCGCAGGCGATAAAAAAACTGCCGTTCCGTCATAGACTGGCGGATGGCAGTATCTACATCGGCTTTGATGAGGGAGAGATAGGTGGGGCGGCCTTCCTGCTCGGCCCGCCATTCCCCGTAGTGCTTGGATTTTCCCCGCTGGGGATTTTCAATGACGGACAGCCCATACTCCCGGCACAGCCGGTCGGATTCCCTCTGCATATCGAAATAATCCTGTTCCGTGCGATGGTACTTGATTCCGTCTACGAAGGAAACCGTATTGAGAACGAAATGGTTGTGCAAATGATTTTCCTTGTCCAGATGGGTAGCCACCAGCACCTGGTATTTTTCACCCCACAGCTTTTTTGCCAGGGCAAGGCCGATCTCATGGGCCAGCTCCGGCGTGGCCTCGCCGGGGGCAAAGCTCTGATAGCCGTGGTAGGCCACAGTCCCGTCCTCCTTTCCGAAACGCTTTTTTACCGCTATCATCTCATCGCGGGCCGTAGAGGGGCTGCAATTCACCCCGGAAACAAACTGCCGCATGACCGTTTCGCCTTCGCTTTCCACCGTCTTGCCTGTTTTTTGCTGCTGGACGGCATACTCGATCACATCGGATAGGCCCTGGGCCTCCTTGCCATCCATATCCTGCTTTTCAAAGAAATCAGGATTTTCGGTCTTATCTGGATTCTCGATATAGATGAGGACCTTGCCCAGCCAGCCGTTCACCCGCCAGATAGACGTGGTAGCCACGTCACACCGCGCTCCGCTTGCCGCTTTTGCCGCAAGCGTCAAAAGGCTCACCGCTTCGCGGGTGCTCCTTCTCCCCACGAAGCAGGCTTCGCGGGGACCCCTTCGTGTCCATAGCGCGGGGAAGGATCACCGCTTTGGTGATGTCCCGGACGAGCTGGTCAAACTTACGCATTTCCTCATCGTAGCGGCGCTCATCAATGACGCCCAGCACATGGGCTTTCTGGGCGATCTGGTTGAGGTTGCCGCCAATCCGGTGAAGCTCCCGCATAAAGTCGTAGTAGGCGGGCGGCGGCGCGTCCTGGGGAACCAGGCCGTTCACCAGATGGCGCAGGTACGCCTCGCGGGAAAGGCCGCTGCGTTTTACTTTCTTGTTAAAGGCTTCCGCCTCTTTTTTGTCCAGCCAGAACTGGACGTGTACGTTGCGTTTTCTCATTCTTCTGAATCCTCCTTTTTGCCGATGCGGTTGATTTGAAGCAGGCACATAATCAGCACGCCGGCCACACTGCCCAGCAGAAATCCAATGGCAAAAAACAATCCTTCCATGAAAACCTCCATCCTTTCAAAAGGGGTATTAGGGGGCGTTCCCCCTAACAAGCGGCCTTTGTGGTATCACAAAGGCGATGCTTGCTGGTACAGCTACATTCCATTCCCCTGCGGGGAATCTGGGACAGGCGAAAAAAGAACTCATCGCTCGCCCCGGTCACGGGAATACCGCTTGGCATGGAACTCCACGCCGGTAAAATGGCTGGCGTCCAGAACGACCTCGCCGCGTTTCCATTGATCCCTGGCAAACTGCTCGGCCTCCTCCCGGCTGTTTGCCGCCACCTTCATTTTCACCTCCAGCGTTTCCCGGATGGTAACATCATAATGGTTCATCGCTCACGCTCCTCTCTAAAAATGGGCAGCAAAAAAGAGCGTCCATTTTCAGAACGCTCTCCAAAAAAGATATTCGTTTTTACCGCGCCTTCTCCTGTTTCAGATGACGGGTGGGGATTGCCAGCAGCTTACGCACCCGGCCTTCCAAATGCTTCTCAATGGCCTGCAAATGTTCTTCCGGCAGGCCCAGGCTTTCATGGTGCTTAAACCGGAACCCGATCATGCGGCGAAGCTGCTCTTTCTGCTTTGGCCCCATGACCTCCGCACACACTTCCTCATAGGAGATGTTGTAGGGATTAGAACGGGTTTTTGCATACTCGTCCAGGTTCGCATAATCTTCCTTGCCGGCATAGCAGAACAGGGACAGCCCGTTGTCAAAAATGGGGGCGGGCGCAATAATGTTGCCGCTGTGGTTATCCCGCAGGACGCCAAAGTTTCCAAAGTGGCGGTCCTCATTGTAAATCAGAGCGTCAAACACCAGCATACTGCGGATTTGCTCGGAAAACTCCGGCCCCAGCTTGTCGTAGTAGGCAAGGCAGGCGGCAATGCCCCCGGTTCGGACAATGCGCCCGATGGGGATATAGGCTGTGTCGATGTTGGTAAACAGGGCGCACTTAGAGGCGGTAATGCCTTTCCAATTCTCCAGGTCATAATGCACGGCGTTCAGACACATGGTTTCCGCAATCTGCGAAGCATAATACTCGCAGTACGGCTCCCGGCCCGCATTGGACGCGCCGGTCGTGCCGCCCTTGTAGAGATAAATCCCATCGTGCTCCACATATCGCCACGCCTTGGGCAGCATACCGCCTGTGGTCAGCTCCGGGGATGTGGTAAACGCCTGCCTGCTCCCGCCTGCGCCGGTATAGGCCACCAGCGCCAGTATCTCAGAAAAGCGATTTTCGTAAAGATTGTATTGGGAGAATCCCCCCTCAAATCCTGACCGCACCACCCAATAGCTGTCGTTGAGCGACAGCCCCTTGCACACGTCGATGATTCCCTTGGTGTCGTTGTGGCTGAGGCCAAGGGTTTTCAAAATCTCGTCCACAAAGGCGCGGTTTTTGGGGATAACCCGCCGCTCCAGCCAATGAATGACGCCCTCGCCGGTGCGCTCCATATCCAAAGGCAGCAAATGGGCCTGCTCCTCGTTGGTGTATAAGATTTCAGCCACAAGGCCGGACAAGCCCTGCTTTTCCATGGAAAAGCGCATTAGCTCCGTATCATAAATGCGGAGACTGTAAACATGACTCATAGGCTCCTCCTTGTCGTTCAGTTCCAGTGAAACATCCTTTCCCAGCGCCGAGGCGATTTTTAAGATCATATCAAGCGTGGGGTTCTGTGTCCCACTTTCCAGGCGGTTAATGCCGGAACGCTGGATTCCCAGCCGCCTTGCCAGTTCTGCCTGGGAAATGCCCTGCTCCAGACGGGCCTCCACAAGCTGGGATATTATTTTCTGCCGTTTGCTCAGTTCGTCCATACTCTCACCTCACTGCTTTAATGTTAACATATATGATAACAATTTGCAAGAGGGAGAATCTGTCGAAGCTGCAAAACTGGCAACTCACCGCTCCGGCTCTTTGCTGTGGCTGCCCCGAATGGGAATCCCCAGCCGGTGGCACAGAAAATCATTCACATCCTTTCCACGGGGCGGCGGTTTGTTCTCCACACGGTAGCCCTCCGGCATGACAGCCATGATTGCCTTGGCCGCCAGCCGGCCAGCCGTGTCATTGTCCAAATGGAGATAGACGGTTTTCACATGGGGGTGGTCATCCAAAAATCGGGTGAGGGCCACCGGCAGCTTGCTTTCCTCGATCTTTTTCTTCGGCTGGTACACCCCGGCCAGGGACAACAGATTGTGCCGCCGCCAGTCAATCCCGTCCAGCTTGCAGAGAGTGGCATAGGACATGACATCAATAGCGCACTCACACAGATGGACTGCCGGATTTTCCACGCAAGCGGGCAGGGCGAAGGAAAAGTGCTTATCACTGCCGCTTAAATCCCCGTGGAACCGGGCTTCACTGATTCCCCGCAGGCAGCCGAACCGCGCCTTGCCGTCCTTGTCAAAGCCCACGAAAACCACGTTGCTGTGGCCTTTGTTCCGGCTCTCATAAATCCGCCCGGTCTGAACGCAGTAGTCCAAAATCTCCTGGTCAATGCCCCGGCCTTTGAGATAGGCCATCATCGCCCGATTATCCGGGGCGGCCTGGGGCAGAAGCAGGTGCTTGAGCTTTTCCTCCTTCGGCGCTGGCACAAAGGAAGGCGGCGGGATGGCAGCCCTTCCGGAGATAGTTTCCATGGCCTCCAAAAAGGAATAGCCGTTGACCTTGATGAGATAGTCCAGCGCACTGTAACCGCCAATCCCGCGGGAAAACCAGCACCATTTGCCGTTGGAAATCCGCAGGCTGTCATGGGTCTTGGTACAGTAGACGTTGCCGGACACATGGACCAGCTCCTGGGGTTCGCAGGTCTGCAGGTAGGTGAGCAGGTCTA
>OGPN01001445.1_pt1 | contig 15395 bp, 18 predicted proteins | sample 1552941 | NCBI WGS metagenome assembly OGPN01 (sample SAMEA2580220, study PRJEB22360) | human gut metagenome | biome: human gut; feature: human-associated habitat; material: faeces | place: Denmark | collected 2008/2010
TGATAATCACTTTTATTTGACCGCTGTACGGCGAGTGTGTACCGCCATTATCAGCAGGGCAATTATCAAGGAACGCCGCCGACCTTGCAGGACTTCCGTGAGGAGCTGTTAAAGCAGAACGAGCCAGAAGCAAAGGAAATCGCTCTTGCGATTGAGCTGTTTACGGACGGCTCTCTCAATACCTTTGCGAAGCATACCAATGTTGACACCCACAGCCGCCTTATCTGCTATGACATTTTAGATTTAGGCAAGCAGTTACAACCAATCGGTATGCTCGTTGTCCTCGACAGTATTCTCAACCGCATCACGCAGAACAGAGCCAAAGGCAGAAACACATTCATTTTCATTGATGAGATTTATCTGCTTTTCCAACACGAATACTCTGCAAATTTCCTCTTTACCCTCTGGAAGCGTGTGCGTAAATACGGTGCGTACTGTACGGGTATCACGCAGAATGTTGACGACCTCTTACAGAGCCATACGGCGAGGACAATGCTTGCAAACTCCGAGTTTATTATTATGCTCAACCAAGCGTCTACCGACAGGATTGAGCTTGCCAAGCTCCTTAATATCTCCGACCTTCAGATGAGCTATATCACGAATGTCGGTGCAGGACAGGGCTTACTCAAAGTCGGCAGCTCCCTTGTTCCGTTTGTCAATAAGTTCCCACGCAACACCGAGCTTTACAGGCTGATGACAACCAAGTTTGGGGAGGTTTAGGAACGCCAAGAGAAGCCACCAAAAGTAAATTTTTTATGTCTGTTTGTCAGCCCTCTTGATTTTTTGATTGACTGTTGTTATAATATACTTGCATAACTCCCAGAGAGTTGTGCAAGTATAATAATATAACTCCGAGGAAATAATGAAAGTATGGAGGTGCTTTTATGGCTATTGTAAGCGATGAACAGGTCATTAAGGTATTACGGCAATACAATCCGTGGTGGCGTAATCCGTCTGCAATCAAAGAGGAAAGTAAACCGCAGAAGCGACTTGCCTATTATGAAGCACTCAAGATGATAAAGCATAAAACGCTCCGCCGTTTTGCGGTATTGTCTGGAGCAAGGCGTGTGGGTAAGACAACGATTATGTACCAGATGATAGATAATCTGATTGACGAGGGCGTAAGTCCGAAGAACATTCTGTATGTGTCTTTTGACAATCCGATTGTAAAGCTCGTCAATGTAGAAACGGTGCTTTCCATTTACGAGTCACTTTACCCTATCGAGGGAACAAAGTATATCTTCCTTGATGAAATCCAATATACGGATAATTGGGAATTGTGGATGAAAGTCATCTATGACAGCAGAAAGGATATTCGTCTGACCGCAACAGGCTCTGCAAGCCCGATACTGGAAAAAGGTGCAACGGACAGCGGAACGGGCAGATGGAGCGTCTTGAAGATACCGACAATGTCATTTTATGAGTATTGCCGTCTGCTTCAGCTTGAAGAACCGATTTTGCCAGATAGCTTAAAACTCACAAAGCTCGTGAAAATGAGCAATGCGGAGCTTGGCGACCTAATGGACAGATTTGCTCCGTTAGAGGGGCATTTCAACCGCTATCTGATGATTGGCGGTTTCCCAGAGCTTGTATTGTCCGATGATGATATTTACGCTCAACGAATGCTTCGTGAAGATGTAGTTGATAAGGTAATCAAGCGAGATGTGCTTACCCTGTTCAATATCCGCAGTCCGCTTTTAATGGAAAAGCTGTTCTTATATCTCTGTATGAACTCAACGGAGATTTTCAGCGTAACCACGGCGGCAAAGGAATTGGAAAACACTTCGGTCAGCACGATTGACGGCTATATTGAAGCTCTTGAAATGTCTAACCTTATTTATCTGGCAAAGGCAATGGATGTGGGAAGTAAGGGAGCATTAAAGGGCAAGCCGAAAATCTTTATTGCCGACGCAGCTATCCGCAACGCCGTGTTGATGATAGATGATGTGTTATCCGATGAAAAGGAACTCGGAGCAATGGTGGAAACCACCGTGTATAAGCATATCGTATCTTTCTATCAAGGCAGTACGGCACAGCTCGGCTATTTCAGAAAGGCAAAGGACAACCAGAAAGAGGTTGATGTGGTGGTAGAGCTGCCCCGTGAGAAAATTCTCTGCGAGGTCAAATACCGCAACAATTCCCATATTCCTGCAACCGACGCTATTGTTGAACTTTGCAAGGACGAAAAATCAAAGGTAACAAACGCTTTTCTTGTAACAAAGCAGTTAGACGATTTTGGCATTGCAAAGCACGAAACAGCAGTACCGATTTTGCGAATACCTGCCATAGCATTTTTGTATCTGTTAGGAAAGGCAGAAGCAGACGGACAAAACGGAAAAATGTAATATCGAAACCAATTCAGCGTAACGCTCACTTTTTTACAATGTGGGCGTTCTTTTTTTACCAAAAATCGAAAGGAGAATTTTCAATGTCTAATATCCGATTTCGCTCTGCAGCTCATCGGGATTTCTTTCTGGAAATGATGAACAAGAGCAAAGTAAACGACTGTTATCACAGAGCCTTTTTCTATGTAATGGGCATTGCCGCCGAAACAAGGGCAAATATCAACCAGATGTTTGATTTTAAGACGGATTGCATTGAGCCAGAGGGTATGCACGGCGGCTGGCAGACAAGCGGTACGGTCAAGGTCTGCCACCTTGCCTTTAACCTCTGGAACGGTTACACGGAAAAGGAAAACGGACGGTATTTTACGCCAGATGAATTATTCTGTTGTGAATATGCTCCGTACTTTGTTGAGGGTATTAAGGTAAGGTATCCCGAATATTGCAGGGATTTACCTGCACCGAAACAGCAGACTGAACATTCACGATAAGAAAGGACGAAGCTATGAAAAAATATGTAATGCAGATTTGTATTATCGCCGCCGTGTGCCTGTTAGGTGCGACGGCTTTTTGCGGTTATCACATTTATGACCATTATGCACACGAAGCGGAGCAGACAGAAGCCTTTGAGCAGATTGCCGAGGTTGTGGAGCAGGCTCAAACAGGCGAAGAAGCTCCGCAAGTTCCGCTTAACGAGGAAGAAACTATCCTGCCAGAGTACGGGGAGCTTTTCTTGCAAAATCCCGATATGGTAGGTTGGATTTCCATTGCCGGCACGAAGCTCAACTATCCTGTAATGCAGACACCGAATAATCCGAATTTCTATCTGAAGCACAACTTTGAAAAGGCATACAGCGATTTAGGCACACCGTATATTCAAGAAAACTGCAATATCGCAGAGAGCGACAACCTTGTTATTTACGGTCATCATATCAAGGGCGGCAAAATGTTCGGAGCTTTGAATGATTACAAATCCAAGAGCTTCTATGAGGAACACAAAACCATTCTGTTTGATACGCTGACCGAGCAGGCGGAATATGAAATCGTGGCTGTATTCAAGACCGTTGCGTACAGTTCCGAGGGCTTCCGCTACTATGATTTTGTCAACGCGGAAAATGCAGAAGCATTTGACGAATATATCGCCAAATGCAAGGAGCTTGCCCTGTACGATACAGGCGTAAGTGCTGAATACGGCGACAGGCTGATTACGCTCTCTACCTGCGAATACTCAGCACAAAACGGCAGACTTGTGGTTGTGGCGAAAAAGGTATCCTGATGTGACCGCAAAACTTCTGGGAAAGGAGGTTTTGTATGGCTGATATAAAGACCAGAGATGCGGTCAAGGGTACAATTAAGACCATTGACAAAGCCGCTATTGCTTCAGAGCGTATGAAAGCCGCTTATGCCAAGACAAAGGACAAGGCGGAACAGGGCTATTATGCCGATGAAAGCTCTGCTACCGAGTACGCTTCGGATAAGGTGTCCTATACCGCCGAGCGTGTGACGGAGGAAGGCGTACACCAATTTAATAAGCAAGGTAAGAAAGGTGTGCAGACCACAAAGGAAAATATCGTCAAGGCAAAGGACGGTATTGCCGATTTTAAGACCAAACGGGCAATGAAATCGGCAGAAAAGCGAGCTTCCAATGTTCACACTCAAACCGTGCGAACAAAAACGCAGGCAGAAAAGACAATCAAGCAGTCTGCCCGAAGTACAGGAAAGACGATAAAATTCACGACCAAAGGTACGGTCAAATCTGCCGAGAAAAGCGTTAAGACGGCTCAATCCACCTCAAAGGCGGCTATCAAGACCGCCGAGCATACCGCAAAGACGGCACAGAAAACTGCACAGGCTTCGGTCAAGGCGGCTCAACGAGCAGCACAGGCAGCGAAAGCAACAGCAAAAGCTACCGCCCACGCCGTAAAGGTTGCAGTGAAAGCGACCATTGCGGCGGTCAAGGCGATTATTGCAGGAACAAAGGCATTGATTTCTGCGATTGCCGCAGGCGGTTGGGTTGCCGTTGTGATTATTATTGTTATTTGCCTTGTCGGTTTGCTTGTCGGTTCGGTGTTCGGTATTTTCTTTTCTGGCGAGGACTCTGGAAACGGTATGACAATGCAAACTGTTGTGAGAGAAATCAATACCGAGTACGATGCCAAACTTGATGAAACCAAGAATGGTACAGCTCACGATGTCCTTGAAATGTCGGGAAGCCGTGCGGTCTGGAAAGAGGTGCTTGCGGTTTATTCCGTCAAGACCAATACCGACCCCGACAATCCGCAGGAAGTCGCCACAATGGACGACAGCAAAAAAGAGCTTCTCAAAAACATCTTCTGGGAGATGAATGAGATAAGCTCCAGAACGGAAAGCAAGACCGAAACACAGATAACCGAGAGCGACGACGGTCACGGCAATATCATACAGACGGAAACCACCGTTACACGCACCTATCTGTATATCACGGTTGCCCATAAGACAGCCGAGGAAATGGCTGACAAGTACAATTTCAATGCAGACCAGAGAGAACAGCTCTCCGAGCTACTTGCCGAGGAAAACAATTCGCTATGGTCGCAGGTGCTATACGGCATTTCTGGCGGCGACAGCGAGATTGTCAATGTGGCATTGTCGCAGGTCGGAAATATAGGCGGTCAGCCTTATTGGAGTTGGTATGGCTTTGGGGGCGTGTGGAATGGTGTGCCTGCTTTGTATCTTGGTGTGCCAATGAGTGCGGCTATATTGATACAGGCGTTATTCCGAAATTCGCAGGCTGCGTGTTAGGCTCACAATGGTTTATGGACAGAGGTCAATGGCAGGACGGCAGTTTTGAGCCGTCGGCAGGTCATATCATCTTCTTTGATTGGGAGGGCGACGGTGTGACAGACCACGTCGGAATTGTCGAGCGTGTTGAGAACGGAACAGTTTATACCGTTGAGGGCAACTCTGGAGATACCTGCCGACAGAACAGATATGCTATCGGAAGCAGCGTAATTTACGGTTACGGTATCCCTGCCTATTAAAAAAGGGCAAAAGAAAAACCAGAGGATTTTATTCCTCTGGCTCTTTTGCCTTACATAGACCGTTTACGGTTGCTTCGATAACGGAAAGTTCTTTATCGTCCAAATTATCAAGCAGTGTTTCCAAACGCCTGCGGACGGAACTTTTATTTGTTTTCTTATTTGGGAAGATATATTCGTCAACCGAAACATCAAACATTGTGATGAGTTGAATAAACAGCTCAAAGCTCGGGTGCTGACCCTCGTTTTCTACCGACTGAATATGCCTTGCAGAATAATCTACTATTTCCGCTAACTGTTCTCTGGTTACTTTCTTGGCTTCACGGGCTTTTTTAATCGCCTGTCCTATCGGCATAAAATCGAAGTCAAAGTTATTGATTTTCTTGTCCATAAGCTCACCACCTGTACTCGTTTCTTCTACCCTTATATTGTACAGAAATGTAGCCTCTTATTAAACGATGTGAAATCTCTTATAAATAGAGATAATATTTCTTGTTACAAGAGATAAGAATTCATATTTACATACTTGTATTCTTCGAATAAACGAAGTATAATATATTATTATATTGGAGGTGCGATATGGATTATATTACCACGAAAGAAGCTGCCATTAAATGGGGTATCTCAGATAGACGAGTTTTGCAATATTGTAATGATAATCGGATAGATAGAGCAGTTAAAATGAGTAATGTTTGGCTGATACCTAAAGATGCGAAAAAGCCTGCTGATGGGCGATTTAAGAATGGAGATGTGTGATTTTGACGATATTACGGGAGCTATACCAGAACAAAAGGAGTATAGGCGATGAATGAAAAAATTTTAGTTGTAGATGATGAAAAAGAAATAGCAGACTTACTTGAAGTCTACTTGAAAAACGACAATTACACTGTTTATAAATATTACAGCGGTATTGAAGCATTGAAATGTATTGAAGAAACAGAGATTGATTTAGCCATACTGGATATTATGCTGCCTGATATAGACGGATTTCGTATTTGTCAAAAAATCAGAGAAAAGTTTTATTTCCCCGTTATTATGCTTACTGCTAAAATTGAAGACGGGGATAAAATAATGGGGCTTACGATAGGTGCTGATGATTATATTACAAAGCCCTTTAATCCTTTGGAAGTTGTTGCAAGAGTAAAGACACAGTTAAGGCGTTATCAAAAGTATAATAATCCCGTACAAAATCAGCCTTTTCAAAAAAGCGAATATGATATTAGAGGATTGATTATCAACAAAGATACTCATAAATGCTCTTTGTTTGGGAAAGAGGTATCGCTAACCCCTATTGAGTTTTCAATTCTTTGGTATTTGTGCGAACATCAAGGAAAAGTGATTTCCTCCGAAGAACTATTTGAAAATGTATGGAAAGAAAAATATCTTGATAACAACAACACAGTAATGGCACATATTGGACGGCTTAGGGGAAAATTAAATGAGCCAGCCAAAAAGCCAAAATTTATTAAAACAGTTTGGGGGATAGGTTATGAAATTGAATAAAAATGAAAAAAATTATCTGCTTATAACCTTATTCAAAAGCTACATTTTCCAAAGTGCAATTTGTTCTGTGATTATTGTAATATGCACCGCTGTTTTACATACAGGGCTTACTTGGATACTTGACAGGTATGTCGAACATTACTATTTGATTTACAGAGGACTGTACGTTTATATGACAGCACTCATAATATGGGTAATATGTATTATGTGCTTGACTTATAAACTTTTGAAGAAAGTTGTCGGGTATGTCTATGAGCTACAAGCCGCAACGGGAAGATTATTTGATAAAACAGGTGATTATATTGAACTTTCTCCAGAGTTAAGCGAGATTGCGGTTAAAATAAATCACTTGAAACAGGAAGCTGAAAATAATGCAAAACTTGCACAGGAGAATGAACAGCGTAAAAATGATTTGATTATGTACCTTGCACACGATTTGAAAACGCCGCTTTCCTCTGTCATTGGTTATTTGACGCTATTGCGTGATGATGAACAGCAAATACCGCAGGAGTTAAGAAATAAATATCTTTCTATTTCTCTTGATAAGGCTGAACAGCTTGAGGACTTAATTAACGAGTTTTTTGAAATCACAAGATTTAATTTATCAAACATAACGCTGAAATACAGCGATATAAATTTGACACGATTGTTGGAGCAGCTTATATATGAATTTAATCCTATGTTAAAAGAAAAGAACCTACAATGTGTTCTCCATAGTGCAAAGGATATAATGCTTCATTGTGATGCGAATAAAATGCAGCGTGTATTTGACAACCTTTTGCGTAATGCTGCAATTTACAGTTATTCAGATACAGAGATTACAATAACCACAGAGCTTCGAGCGAACAAAGTTACTATTGTTTTTGAAAACTGTGGAGCTAATATTCCCGAAGAAAAATTAGAGCAAATATTCGAGCAGTTCTACCGTGTTGATACAGCAAGAAGTATGGCAAACGGCGGTGCAGGACTTGGACTTGCCATTGCGAAACATATTGTAGAACTACACAAAGGAACTATTGCTGCTAAAAGCAAAGATGAATGTGTTAAGTTTATAGTCGAACTTCCGCTTTCGTAGGAAAATCGTAAGAAATTCCGTAGTAAAAGAAAGGCTTTTTATACGGGCAATCATAAAAAACAAGGCTTTTATTTTGATACAATTATTTGTATCAGGATAAAAGCCTTTTGTTTTTCTCTTGAAAAATTAAATAGCAAGGGGGTATATCGGTGAAAAGATACCGAAAGAGATTTGCATTTTTATTCGTGTTGGGTATGATAGTTATTTTGTCTGCCTGCTCTGTCGAAAAACAATCAGGAGAAAATAACGAAGCAAATTCAACGATACAGACAAGTGAAACAGTGACCGTTACTCGTGGTACTCTCACGCCAACAGTATCAGCTCAAACAACGATTATTCAGGCATCGGATTTTGTTTTATCTTCTACTGAAAAAGGAGTTTTTGAAACTTGTGTTACAAGCGGAGATAAAATTACTGCCGGCGGTGTGATAGGAAAAGTATCCGAAAATGAAATAAAATCTCCTGTCGACGGGACGGTTATTTCAGCCACTAACTCGTCTGAAATTATTCCGAACAATTATCCCGTAGCAACCGTAAGATATACGGGCTTTGCTCTAAATGTTGAAGCAGAAAATTTTTTAAAGACTCTGCCAGAGAATACAACATTAAAAGCAAAATTTCAAGTAATCAATGGCGTTGGACCGACGGATATACTTGCCGTTGTAACACCAGCGACAGAATATGCTGAGGGCAGTTCGACAAACACCCTTTTTCCACAAAGTAATGTTTTACAATGCTTGATTGACAAAGATACTGATGTAAAGATAGGACAAAATGCTACGGTTGTTATAACGGCAGGAACAAAAGAAAATATATTATTATTACCGCTTTCGGTCATTGCTGGCAGACAAGGGAAAGGAATGGTAACTGTTATAAAAGACGGAGAGCAAATACAAACTGAGGTTACATTAGGAGCGACGGACGGAGCGTATATAGAGATATTGTCGGGCGTGGAGGAAGGAGATGTTGTTTCTTCTGTTCCCCCAAACCTTGACCCAAGGAGTAATTCATAATATGAATGATAGTAGTGGAGAAAGTTTAATCCAAATAAAAAACTTAACGGCAGCCGTTAGATTAAACAACGGCGATACTTTGGTAACTGTAAATAACGCAAGTATAGAATTGAAAAGAGGAAACAGTTACGCTATTGTCGGCAAATCGGGTTCTGGAAAGACAAGTCTTATATCTATTATCGGTTTGCTGAACCGTTCCTACAAGGGAGAATATCTTTACGATGGAGTTTCGGTATCTGCTTTGACAGACAGAGAATTGTCTATGCTGCGAGCTAATAATATCGGATTTGTTTTTCAAAACTATTCCTTAATCAAGCATTTAAGAGTTTGGGAAAATATCGAACTTCCGTTGCTTTATGCAAAAAAGAATATGGATAGAAAGCAACGCCAAGAAGTAATACGAAATCTTTTGAAAAGTGTTGGTTTAGAAGATAAAGAAAATGATTATCCTGCTAATTTGTCTGGCGGTGAACAACAAAGAGTTGCGATTGCCCGTGCTCTTACGGTATCGCCAGAAGCGATACTTTGTGATGAGCCGACAGGTGCTTTAGATAAGAAAACAGGGCAGCAGATTATGGAACTCTTACTCCAGATTGTGCGTGAAAATAACATTATGCTCTTGTTAGTAACACACGACTCTGATATTGCGAATACTTGCGATACGATTTTTGAAATGGACGAAGGGAGGCTTCGATGTGCTAAAAATGATTTTTAAAGACCTGCGTATCTCACCTCTCCGAAATATCTTAACAAGTATATCTATGCTTGTAGGAATTATAGCAATGATTGGTTCTTTTTTAGTCGGTACACTTGGTAAAGATTATTTAATTTCTGTTAATGCACAGATGTATGGTTGGACGCCTACCTATTCATATTCCATAACAGATTCAGATTTTCAAGACAGCATTAAGATGGAAGAATTTTTTTATAAAATTCGAGAAATTGACGATTGCGTTACCATTACATTTGATATGCGGGAAAATATAATATTTGCTCCGATTGTATCTGTTTCTTCTTTGCAGGGTGCAGCAAATGATATTTATAAAAAAGTCGTGCCTGTCGATGTGGTGCTTACTACAACGGCATATAACAAAATTTATAATCTGCCTATGTCATCGGGAAGTTGGTTTTCTTATTCGGAAACAGAAAAATCCCTTTGTATGGTTGTGAATAAAGAGGCGGAAAGCTATTTTAATACGCCTTATGCAGTAGGAAATACAGGTAGTAGCCTTTCATTAACCCCATTTAATGTAACGGGCACTGTAAATGACGGAAAAGATATTCCTACTGTTTATCTTGATGCACAGGCTGTGGAAGAATTTCTGCCCAATATGTGGCAAGTACAAAATGCAAGTGTTTATTGGCATTTAACAAAAGGTCTTACAACAAATCAGATGTATTCCTCGTTAGATGACATTTTACAAGATACCATAGGCGGACATATAGAATACTCTGGGAGAAGCGATATTGGCGATGCTTATGACTCTGTGCTGTCTATGCTTCAATTAGGACTTTTAATAACCTCGTTTTTATTACTGTTTGTTTCAGTATTAGGACAAATTAACATAGGTCTGTCCTCTTTGGAACAACGAACATACGAACTGTTAATCCGACGAGCAATAGGAGCTTCCCGTATCAATATAGTCGCTTTGGTTTTGGGAACGCAGCTTGTCATTTCGATATTTGTTTGCATTGTGTCAATTTTGCTTTCAATACTTATTGTTGAGGGCATAGGAATATTTCTTCCCCCAGATACGCCGGTAGCATCACCCGCCTATCCATTTTTTTCAGCGGTAGTTGCTGTTGTGGCGTCTGTTACTGTTGCTTTGCTGGGTGGACTGTTGCCTGCATTAAAAGCAGCGAAACTTGAGCCTGCATTGGCACTTAGATAAAAAATCTTATGAATTGGAGGAATATATATGAAATCATTTTTTTCGAAAACAAGACTTTTTGTAGGTATTGTTCTTTCTTTAACTATATGTATGATGTTTGTCGGTTGTTCCAACTCCACCTCTGCCCCCGCTTCTGAGGCAAGAGGGTTTACTGATTTTGAACATATTGAGAAAGAATATCTTGCGACCATTGAGAAATTGAATTGGCCTGATGGTGTTACACTTCCCGACAAATTGGAAGGTGAAGATACAGGAACTTCTTTTCAGGTAGGATATGGTGATACCAGAGCTTCTAATCTGTGGGAATACTCGTGGATGAAAGAATGGCTTAATTCTTACAGTACCGACTCTGCCAGAGCAGAAAAAGCATTGGAAGAATTGGAAAAAGCCTTTGATATGCCGTATATGGGAACGGATAGATGTGATGATGCGACTCGTAATTACTTGCGTGAAAATATTGATAAAGCGAAATTAGGCGACCCGTCTGGCTTCAGAGAATGTATTGAACTTAACTATGAATAGCTTTACGCAGAGTAATTGCAACATATACAGGGAGGTGATTTGGAAAAATGAAACGAAAATACAGAAGAAAAAAAATTCGGATAGTTGGAGCAGTAGTTTTTCTTGCACTAATGATATTTAGCAGTGTCTTTGTAATATGGCAAATGAAAACTAATGAGTTTGGCGGTTTAATAGATAGAATTGAAGAAGTATTCTATGGAACGCCATTCAAAAATGCCTACAATGCTAAATCGCTGATATTAGTTGACCTTTCTAATGATGAGGTTTTTATATCAAAGCGAGAAAACGAGCAGCAGCTTCCTGCCAGTTTGGCTAAATTATTTGTTATTAAATATGCAGTAACACTTGCGGATTTAGATAGTATTGTTTCTGCAAATTATGAAGCAATTTCACTAACCAAGTCAGGCTCATCTGTGGCAAACATAAAAACAAAAGAGTATTATCTTCAAAATTTGTTTGCGGCTATGTTAGTGCCATCGGGAAATGATGCAGCTTATGTGGTTGCAGATTATTGTGGAGGACTTCTTTCGCCGCAGGCAAAAAACAGTCAAGAGCGTATCAATGCATTTATGGAGCATCTTAATGATTATCTACAGGAACAAGGATATGATGACACAGTTTTGTATGACCCAAGCGGATTTGATACGGAAGCGAGAACAACCGCATTAGACCTTAAGAAAGTTGTAGAAAGCCTTTTGGAATATCAGTGGTTTAGAGATATTGTTTCAAAAAGTTCCTACAAAGCGACATTGCCTGATGAAAGTACGCAGATGTGGAAAAATACAAATGCTTTTCTTGACTCAACATCAGACTATTATAATGGAAATGTTAAGGGGGTAAAAACAGGCTCTTTGTCTGATGATTATAATTTAGTAGTTCTTTATCAGCAACACGGAAAAGAATTTTTGATATGTAGTTTAGGGTCGAAATCCAACTCTTCACGATATGATGATGTGAATTACATTATTAAAACAATAGATGAATCGGACTATTTATCTCGTTAAAGGTTTAGATTAAAACCGAAGATGAACCTAAATACGAAAAACAAGCCTACCGAATAAAAAAACGGTGCTTTTTGGTGGGCTGTTTCTTCACGCCCGATAGACAGTTTTCCCTCCAGACCCGTTTGAGTTTGGAGGGATTTCTTATGTGTTGGTCAAGTACCGCCACTTCGCTGCTTATCAGAAGCAGCAGTTATCTACATAACACGGATTAGCGAGGAGAATCTGTTAAAAAAATCCTTGCTTCTGCGTGGCACTATTATACCCTCAAAGTAGAAGCCAAATATCTACATAATAGAAATAGAAACGCCTATATCCGCATTGGTTTGACGACCTTTGCGGATTTTCTTTTGTCGTTTTTTGTCGGAATACAGGACAAGCCTGTTTCTGGCGTGGGCTGTCGTTCCCCACCTCACAATCTGGATTTTTCAAAAAAATTCAGATTGGAGGAAAACAAAAGTGTTCGACAACACAAACCCTTATACCATTCGCATTGAGGAAACGAATGGTCAAAAACGCTACTTTGTAGCCTTTATAGATGGACAAGGTATCTTCCGAGAGTCGGAAGTATCTTATGAGGTCTATACACAGTTTTGCCGCTTTGTTAAGTGCGAGCGAAATCTGCGGAGGTCTGATGAAAGACATCTGGAGCAATCGGAACTGACCGAGGAAACGCTATGCAGGCGAGCTTTACATAAGCCGAAGCCTGTTGACGAAGCGGTTAATGATAAAATCCGCAGTGAACAGCTTGAGCGAGCTATTATGGAACTGCCCGAAGTGCAAAGGAGAAGATTTAGGCTCTACTTCGATTATGGTTTGACCTACGAGCAAATCGGAAAAATAGAGGGCTGTTCAAAAATGCCCGTCAAACGCTCCATTGACAGGGCGATTGAAAAAATCCGAGAAAAAATAAAATATTTTTGATTTTAGGGGCTACTTTTAGCTTCTAAGTGTGGAAACAGGTGAAGGGATAAAAACCTTTGCCTGTTTTCCTTTGTGTGGCGAAGATGGGGCAGTTCCTTGACAACCGAATACCCATTCGCCAAATACTTCCTCTTTGTGATTGTGATGAGCATAAGCGTGTGCAGCGGTACGCCACGACCTGCCGAAAGGCAGAGAGCGATAAATGCCGACTCAAAATATCGGGTAGCTCCCGATTCCGCCATAACCCACAAAGAGAACAATGGTACTCCCGTCCAGTCACAGTCCGAGCGTGAAAACGTCGCAGGCAATGAGGTCGGACAACGGATAGGTGAAATTCCTGTGGAATCGGTACGCCGCCGATCACTTGGTGCTTCCCGCAGTCGGGGGTGAGGCCGAATAGACTGACAGTAACAGTATAAATCATTATAAAACCGGAAGAATACCGCTTCTTTGCGTGTATTCTTCCGGTTTCGCATTTCATGGAGGTTTTACATGTCATTTGATTACGAAATTTTATCACAGAATGATCTGCTGGAACTGTTTCCGTTCGGCCGGTCAAAACTCAACGCCTTACTGCGGGCCGGTGTTCTGCCCGTCACCAAAGTTGGACGTGATTACATCACCACTCGCGCAGAACTTGACCGCTGGTTTGCGGCCAATCGCGGACGTGAAATCTTCTATTAACCAGACGTTGCGAACCATGCAGAGTATGGCGTATAATAACAATGTTAGCTGTTGTAGCTGCCGCACCGGGTCAGGAGCGAAAATGAGCAATACAACAGAAAAAGTAACGAAAACGAATCGTCATTACGGGGAGGGCAGTATTTATCAGCGTAAAGATGGCCGCTGGGTAGCAAAATACCGGGATGAAGCAATGGCAAAGCCGCAGTACCTTTATGGTTCAACCGAAGCTGAGGTTCGCCGCAAGCTGCGGGATTGGAAAAAGCAAGCTGCGCATGGTCTAAACGCGTGCAAGAAAGTATTTTTCCGCGATTACGCAAATAACTGGTTTTACACGTTCAAGCAGCACTCTGTCGAAAACAGCAGTTTTGACCGTTACGAAAGCATTTATTTGCATCATATCAAGCCTGTATTGGGCGATATTCAGATTGCGTCTATCCGCAGTGAGGAGATTCAGAATCTGCTGGTTGCGAAAAGCAAAACGCTTTCGTACAGTGTAGTGAAGAAGATCAATTTCCTTTTGTCGGAACTGTTTCAGTATGCCCATTCCGAGGGCGATATTGCGAAGAATCCTATGCGCAATGTGAAGATGCCGAAAAAGACGCTGTTCAAGCAGAAGCGCACGATTTTAGTCATGGAAGATGAAGAAGTGCAGGCGTTGGAACAGGTCGCTACATTAACATGTCACAATGATACACCGCAGATTATGCACGCTAATGCGATTGTGTTTCTGGTGCATACTGGTTTGCGTTGTGGTGAATTGCAGGCATTGAAATGGTCTGACATTGATTTCGCAAACGAAACAGTCACGGTCAGCAAAAATCTTTCGATGATTGTCAACCGTGACCGAAAGCCGGGACAAAAGCATAGGAACGCAAAAATCAAGGGAACTAAGACTGTGAGCGGTAATCGGATTGTTCCGCTGAATGAAAAGGCTGTCCATGCACTGCGCAGTTTACAGCAGATTTATCGTATGCTGGGTGTTCGCAATGATTTGGTATTGGTGTCCCGCAACGGCAAGGTGCTTTCTAATGCACAGCTTCGCCGTGTGCTGGACCGTGTTTTGCGCAAAGCTAATATCGACAAGCCCTTCACTTTACATCAGCTGCGACATACCTTTGCTACGCGGACACTGAAAGCGGGCGTACCGATCAGCGTAGTCAGCAAGTGGCTTGGCCATGCGAATATTTCGACAACATACAACACATACATTCACGTTCTCTGTTCTGAGGAGAAGGACGCAGCGGAATTGCTGAAGGCTATGTGAACACTTTGGTGTAAAGTTGGTGTCACAAGGAAACGACAAAGTACAATTCGTCAGATATATCGCGGAAATCGGAGAAGAGGGGTAGAAACCATGCGGTTTCGCTCTTTTTCTCATTCTTCGCCGGAATTCTGTTCCGGAGCACCGTTTTCGCTATTCGGCTT
>OGPN01001446.1_pt1 | contig 15392 bp, 9 predicted proteins | sample 1552941 | NCBI WGS metagenome assembly OGPN01 (sample SAMEA2580220, study PRJEB22360) | human gut metagenome | biome: human gut; feature: human-associated habitat; material: faeces | place: Denmark | collected 2008/2010
TCTTACAGGATTTCAAAACCAATAAAATCACAGGCGCCATCCCGGTTTTATTCATCACTTCCATGACTAGTGAGAATCACATTCCGGAATGCCTGAATTATGACAATATCGATTTTATCACAAAACCTTTCCGTCCCCAAGAACTGGTCATCCGGGTTCAGCACCAGTTATCCCTGCTCCGGGCCGAACGGGTCATCCGCCGGCAAAACGAGAAATTGAAAAAAAGTCTGGAAGCCCGGGATAAACTGTATTCCATCATCGCTCATGACCTGAGAGCCCCTATCGGCACCATTAAAATGATCAATTCCTCCATCGAGGCACAAAAGGTTAAAATCAAAGATCCTCAAATTTCAAAGTTATTCGAGATGATCAATGAAACGACAGAGGAAGCTTTTAATCTGCTGGAAAATCTCTTGCGCTGGACCCGGAACCAAAATGGTAAAACGAAAATTTATGCTACTCTTTTCAACCTCACACCTGTAGCCAGACAAGTCGTCTCACTATTCAGTGCAATAGCCAATGCAAAAGAAATCGAGCTGATCAACCGTATTGAAGGGAAGTTCGATATTTTCGCCGACGAAGACATGATAAAAACCGTATTACGCAATCTGATTTCCAATGCCATCAAATTTACCTATACAGGGGGACAAGTCGAACTATCTCTTGCAGACTCGGGTGATTACTGGACAATATATGTCAAAGACAACGGGAAAGGCATACCCAAAGATCTTCAGACCCATTTATTGAAATCCGATGAATACATCACCACCTACGGTACTCACAATGAAAAAGGAAGTGGATTAGGCCTGATTTTATGCCGTGATTTTATCCGCATGAACAAGGGGAAACTCCATTTCTGTTCCCAAGAGGGAATAGGAACCACTTTCTATTTCACTATTCCCAAAGCCTCTTCTTCTGCAAAAGCCGCAAGCCGTTGATACATTTTCAACGCCCCCCATGCATCGGTAGCGGCATAGCGAATCTGGGCTTCAGTCAATGCCGGAGCTTCCCAGTTGGAAGTGCGCTGACGTTTAGAAATCTTCACCCCGAAGATAATAGCCATCAATTTTGAAAAAGATTTATCTTCAATTCCAAAATATCCGGCATATTCCTGCAGATCCACAAAGGAGGCAGGTGTAAAATCGGCCAACTTACGCAAATTCCGGTTATCGTCGCGGATACCGACACCGATCTTTATAATCCGGGGACTAGCCAGAAGCCGAACCAAAGCCGGCTGGAAACCGCATTTATTCAACCGGAACAGAAAAACCCGTTCCGGGACAGCCAGTTGCAATAAGCTCACTTTATAAATTTCACCTTTCCGAAAAGAGGGACGGGTCTCCGTATCGAATCCCAGACAAGTATGTTTACTTAAAAAATCAGCCGCCTCCCCGACCTGCCTTTCCTCTTCTATTACCTTCACTTCTCCCGTAAACACGTAAGGAGGTAACAGATCTATTTCTTTCCGATCTATGGTCTTTTTTAAATCAGTCAACATTTTCTCAAACTTAATCGTCCTCATCTTTTATTTGATAGACAGCATGATGTACCGCCCTCAACACTCCGGCACAAGCTTTTCCCCAATACAATTCAAAACTATTATTCAATTGCCATAAAGCCTCTCCGATCACTTCCGGTATCCCACAGCGGAAAGAAGAAATAAAATTCTTCAGGTCCTGGTATATATCACAAGTTTTCTCTGCTATCGAATGTACGACAGGAACTTCACTAAACTGCATATTATCATCGAAAACTTCCAGGTATTCATCGTGTTCTCCCAACAGTCGATGAAGCTGTCCATATAAATAATTATAATCGTCTTCGGTGACGATATCTTCGATCAATCCACTATCTCCGCTATCACTCTCCGGCAGCAAGGAGCCCTTCAAATAGATCAAAGGAATAAACTTCTGCAAACGCTGGATAAAATCCCTGCGCTGCATCTGAGGTGCCGTCTCCACAAAATCACAAAATTCCTTGGCTACTGCAACAAACTCGATGACTTCTTTGCTATATCCAACATGTTGAAAATCTTCCATAAACTACTTTCTTTTATTTTACAAAGGTAACATTTTACCTCCTATCCCGGTATACTTACGGGAAATAAAAATGACATTCCAGGTCCCTCCCAGAATGTCATTCTTTGCGGAAAGACGGGGATTCGAACCCCGGAATCCCTTTAGAGGATTACACGCTTTCCAGGCGTGCCAGTTCAGCCACTCCTGCATCTTTCCTTACTTTGGCGGGGCAAAGATAGGATAAAAAGTAAAAAGTAAAAAGTAAAAGATAAAATAAATTTTAGAAAGGGTATCCGATCGCAAGATTCAGTACCAGACCTTTCCAGAAACTGCCGTCGATATTATAATATCCGGACTTGCCTGTACTATAAGGAGCATGTATAGGTATTCCCAAATCGGCACGGACCACGATATAGGAAAAATCGTAACGTAGTCCGAATCCGGTCCCCAAAGCAATTTCTTTCAATAATCCTTTGATTCTGAATTCTCCTCCGGGACGCTGGGTTTCATTGTTCAACAACCAGACATTCCCGGCATCCATAAACAAAGCCCCTTTAAACCGTTCGTATATTTTGAAACGATACTCGACATTCCCTTCCAGTTTGATATCTCCGGTCTGATCGAGATAAGAATAGGTCGATTCCCTGGGATGGTAACTTCCGGGCCCGATCGAACGGATATGAAAAGCCCGGATACTATTCGAGCCGCCGATATAAAATTGCTCACTGTAAGGCATTACTTTCGAATTACCGTAAGCATAACCGATCCCTCCCATAATCCGCATGGCCAATTGATTATTATTATCCACAGTCTTATAACCGATTAATTCAGAAGTAAGCTTCAAAAATTGAGAATAACGATTATTGAGAATTTGTTTGCCCTCCCCCTGATGATTCCCGCAGATATACTGCAGGCCCGCTATAATATTACCGGCCTGAGTGACCGAAGTCTGCCAGAACAACCGGTTGGGATTACGATAAGTCGCAGCCCGGTCGTACGTATAGGTATAAGACATCGACGGAATAAACTGATTCTTAAAACTCTGCGCCACTGCGGGATTTTTATTTACAACAGAATCGAAGGCATGAGAAGTACGCAACAGATAGGTATAATTGAGTTTAAAAGGTACGACGGAATGATAATTCCGGGTAGAAGAATTAAAATCATAGGTCGCACTTCCCCAAAACGAGATCATCCTAAAAAAATTATGTCGGTTGAGCAAATCCGTACCGATCTGAAAATGGGTCTGTTCTCTCCTATCCCGTTTCGTTTTCATCAATTTGGGAACCAATAACCGGGGCACGGACAAATTAAAATTCAACCCCAGCTCATAAGAATTGATCAAGCCCGAATTGCCTGTCGATTTTTTATTTCCTCCGATTTGCCATTCGTAGGATCCTGTCAACCGGACACTGAAATTCTCTGCCCGGCGGAACATATTCCGGTTAGTAATCCCTAATGTCAATCCCGGACCGAGCAGATTATTCGACTTGGAAGACATATCCACCTCCACTTCCGTTTCAATGGGCAGGGCAAAATCGCCGTTGATTTGCATATCCAGCAAGCGATCCTGAACCGTATCGGGCACGGTAATCGTCATATTGGCGAACTTAAATACGCCCAACTGTACAAATCCGGCTTGTGTACGACTCTGTCGCATAGCCGAATAAGTTTGTCCGGGTCGCGTCTTCACCGCCCGGGTGATCACATTCGGTTTCAGCCGTAGCGGAGGCTCATAAATGATTTTCACCTGATCCGCCTGTATCGTGTCTTGCCCGCCGGTCGTTTCATTTCCCGACAGCATCACTTTCACCTCACCGATTTTATAAGGATGAAAAGCATTTTGCGGAATTCCCTGCTTCAATCCGATTCGTACGTCGGCCATTTTTCCACCTTGAGTGGTATCGACTAAAAATTCGATATAATCGGGTTGGAAGAAATAATAACCGTGATTTCTCAACCGATCGGACATGCGTTGCCGCTCCTGATTGAGGACATTCACATCGTATTGCCTTCCCGGTTTCAGTTCGGAGAACCGCATATACGAGCGCACGATACTATCCATCGGAGGATTCCATCCCCACAACTGTACATTACCGTAATGAAAAGGCTGAGGCAAATCGACCCAATAGCTGATGCGGGCTTTTTTAGGATTCCGTTTATGCGGAATAATCTCGTAGCGGGAAGTCGTCCCATAAAAACCGAAGTCTTTCATGGCATTATCCACCATTTTCAACCGTAATTCGGGCTGTACATCTGAAATCAACACCGGTTTCTTAGCCAATTTACGATATAACCACCATTTAAAACCTTTCTCTTTTTTTATATTCCAATTATATATCCACAGCCCGATCGGGAAAGGCGAACGGACATAAGGAGAATACAGCGGATTATTGGGTTTCACAGACAGCGGACCGGAAGCGGCTGAATTTTGTGTACTGTTGAGTTTCACTTTCTGAGGGGCCTCGATCTTCATTTTTTTTACTCCGACATACAATACTTCATCTTCTGTCAGTTTTTTAGTCGTCGAACAAGAAAAAAGAAGGAAAAGGAAAAAGATTAAAGGTAAAAAGTAAGAAGAAGAAAAGGTCAGGGTACTACAAATAGGACAAAAGTGACTGAACCGACTTTTGTCAGACTTCCGGGCATACTTTCTGATGAATTCGACTACTTTCATTTCTGATTCTCCCGTGCCTTGAGCACATGCTGATAAAGATGCAGTGTCTGCTCCGTCACCCGATCCCAGTTATATTTTCCACAGATAAAGTCTGCATTTTCCTGATGTGCTTTCTGCGTCTGTTCCGGATGCGCCAGCACTTCCTCCAAACGTTTCTGCAAATCTCTTTCATTTCCCTTTTCAAAATACAGGGCATGATCTTCCGCCACCTCTGTATTTTCCGGAATATTGCTTGCAATACAGCAGTTTCCATAGCTCATCGCTTCCAGCAGTCCAAGCGCCATCCCTTCAATATCACTGGGCAGTACAAAACAATACGCGTTAGAGTACAGCTCTTCCAACACTTCCCCCTGTACAAATCCGGTCATAATCACACGGCTGTCTTTTGCCGCCAGATCGACCATTTCCTGTACGTATTCCTGAGAATGGCTGCTGCCGCCCGCAATCACCAGTTTTTTATCCGTCTCGATTTGTTCAAACGCATGCAGCAGATAATGCAGTCCCTTTTCCGGTACAATTCTTGCCAGGAACAGGATATATCCGTCTTTTTCCAGACCATACTTTGCCTTAATTTCGGAATCGCCCTTTAAAATCGGTCTGTTGATTCCATTTGGAATAAAACGGGTTTTTCTGCCGTATGTCTCCTGAAAATAATCCTGCATATTGTGCGACAATACGATCACTTCATCCGCATGGAGTGCGGCGGTCTTTTCCCCCAGCTTCAGCATATGAGATGCAAAATTTCCCCATTTGGAACGTTGCCAGTCCAGCCCATGAATCGTCGCCACTGTCGGGATTCCAAACAGTTTGGTCAGCCAAAGCATAATACACGGTCCTTCCGCATGGAAATGCACAATATCATAATGCCCGAACAATGACCGGATTGTTGCCAGAAAAGAATATACAATCGCATTTAACTTGCTGCTGGAAAACGTTGGAATCGTAAAAATCCGGATTCCCTGAAAATATTTTCCATGTTTTTCATCAAATTCTTTGCCGGATACATGGTAACCGGAACGATTATACGCATCCACCCGGTTTCCGGAACGAACCATTCGTGTAGACAGCTCTTCCACGACGATCTCCACACCACCTTCTCTCGACGGAATGCGCTTATGTCCGATCATTGCGATCTTCATTCCTGTCTTCGGTCTTGAAGGTGTATGCACCAGCTCCTGATTTTTCTTTTTTAAAAGCTTGTTTTCTTTCCAGACATAATGAATAAACGAAAAATTTGTATCCATATATCGTGGAATCAGGCGTTTCGGATCCTGCATCAGCCGAAACAGCCATTCCAGACAAAGCTCCTGCATCCAGCCCGGCGCACGTCTTACCGTTCCCGCATGGAAATCAAAGCCTGCCCCTACGCCCAGCATGACGCCATGCAGCATTCCGGCATGTGCAGCCATCCATTTTTCCTGTTTTGGAGCTCCCAATCCAATCCAGATAAAATCCGGTTTTGTATCATTGATCTGTTTTACAACCGCCTCGTCCTCTTCTTCTGTCAGCGGTCGAAACGGTGGGGAATACATCCCGACAATGTTCAGCTTCGGATACTTTTCACGCAGTCTCTGTTCCAGCGCATGCAGTGTATTTTCCGTACTGCCATAAAAATAGTGCCGGTATCCCTTTTTCTCGGAAAGCTCGAAAATTCTCGGCATCAAATCCGGTCCAGGAACACGTCCCGCCTCCTGATGTCCGCGCATCCGACATACAATAGACAGGGGTTTCCCATCCGGAAGATTCATTGCACTGCCGTTTTGCACTTTCCGGTATTCTGCATCACGAAATGCCATGACCGTCGTATGCACATTGGAAACACAGATATATTTTCCACGCAGCTCATCCAGGTGCTGATCCATATAATCAACTGTCTCATTCATCGTAATGACATTGATGTTTGTTCCCAACAATTTACAGAATTTCAGTTTTTCATTCATACTGTCCGCTCTTTTTCCGCCCTTTTTCTAAAATTTCCGCAATACCTGTTCCAAGCAGTGTTCCGGCTGCTCCGGTCAGGATTGCTGCTCCGATCATACCCCTCATCCATTCCACTGTTACAGTAACTCCAGAGAACCGAAACATCGGTGTCTCTTCTCCCATATAATACAATACTTCCGAGCCGTTTGCCCGCTCTTTTGCAGCTGCTTCCTCGTCCAGGTAATAGACTTCCTGCAGCGAATAATCACAGATCGACTTGGGCACAAGATACTCTTTGGGCATCTGTGCCGTCAGTCCAAAAGCAGTGCCTCCGATCACGACACAAGCGCAGGTCAACGCAGCAATCAAATATTTCTTTTCTCCTGCTGCAGCCCCTATCCTTTTCAACCCCAGCAAAAAATTTTCTGCAAGTTTCTCTGCCGGAGCATTTTTCGGAAGACTCCGATCACCCAGCGTACAGATTCCAATCCATGCGATGTTCTGCCGCCGGATCGGGTTTGCCTCGTTTAGCAGATAACTTCCCACAAAAATCAGGGAAACATTTTTAAAAGAAGTATTGAACAAAAACGGCTCCGATATTCCGGCAATCAGAAATCCCAGCGTAATCGCCAGTTCTTTCCGCCGGTTCTCCTTTACCAGATTCCGGATGGTAAAGAAATAGGCGATCATCAACAGGACAAAAACAACCGCCCCGTAGGTCATCAATGCAAACACATAAGAATTGTCCATGTTCAGATCTTTATCCGCCAGCTGGAACTGCTGTCCGAACAGTGTAATCCTTTCCTGCGTTAGAAAATATTTGGAAAGACGCAGTCTGGTATTCATCAGTTTATTCATCACTTCATAAAACTGATTTCCTTCCGGAATCAGCGGCGCCAGCAGGGAAAATGCCAGTCCTGCCGGAAGCACGCACTGCATCAGCACTTTTTCCGGCTTTTTAAACTGACTGCGCAGTTCAAAATACAGCACCAGCATCAGATAAATTCCGGTCAACAAAAATCCGGTAAAGCTGACTGAATAGATAAAAATCAGTACGTTTCCGACAAGCGCGGCAACAATCCAGCCAAACAGCTTTTTGCCTTTTTGCTGCAACAGATAAAACAGAAATGCCAGCAAAATTACATAGGAAATATGGAATACATTCGGATGCGGATATCCCATACTCCACCGGAAGATAAAGGCTCCGAGCTTTTTATGTACCAGCAGAATGCCTTTGTCCCAGCCGATCAGAAACGCCAGAATCCGATAAAGGAACACGCTGCTCCAGACAACCGCCCCGACCTGAAAGACCTTTTTTATCCGCACATCTTTCATACCGATCAACATCATTACGCAGGTCAGCATTCCCTTTTCCGCAGAGCAGCGCCAGCTCAGAACGCCGAGCACGCCGAACACCGCTGCGACCAGAAGCTGCCACGGCGTATATTTTGTCAGAATCAGTTTCAGCCCAAGGCATCCCATTCCGATCAGCAGACAGAGCTGATACGGACGCATCCCATCGTACCAGCCCATTCCCTTTGAAAACAGCATCACACCGAAGAAAATCAGGTATAAAAGCTCATTGACTGTCAATGCAGCTTCCTTTTTCTGTGTTTTTAACTCCATTCTATCTGTCACTGCCAAAACTCCGGCACTCCTTGTGTTTTAGTTTTCCATACGGGAAAATCTTCCAAAATGCAGAATTCCCCGTTATACGAGAAGTATACCACTTTTGAGGCAAGAGGACAATCTGTTCCTGCCTGCCCTGTTTTCAGGTACTATACGGTCTGGTGTCATAAGAATCTGTTTCAGGTGGTCTGATACGCATTACAAGCCCGGATTACCATTTCAACTTCCTCGTCCGTCATTTCCGGGAACAGCGGCAACGTCGCGCAATGGGATGCCAGATACTCCGCGTTTGGACAATCTCCAACCTGGTAACCAAGATGCTTATAAGCATTCTGCAAATGGCAGGGCACCGGGTAATGCCGGTTGCACTCAATTCCCTTCTCTGCCATATAAGCCAGAAAACGTTCCGGGTCATCCTCCACCTCCACCTCAAACATATGGAAGACCGGATTCGTATTTTCCGGATGATGCTGCAGGGTAATCGCCGGATTTGTAATTTCCTTTGTGTACCGCCATCCAATCTCCCGCCTGCGGGCAGTCCATTCCGGCAGATATTTCAGGCTGACACTCAGCACTGCTCCCTGGATGCCCTCCAGTCGATAATTATATCCGATCATGTCATGATAATAACGCACTGTACAACCTTGATTTTTCATCATTTCGATCGTATCGAAGTACTCTTTTCGATAGCCGGTTACACTTCCGCCTTCTCCAAACGCATACAGGTTTTTTCCAGGATAAAAGCTAAAGCATCCGAGATCTCCCAGCGTTCCAACCATTTTCCCCTCATATAAAGCGTCATGTCCCTGCGCACAGTCTTCCACTACATACAGATGATGTCTGTCAGCTATTTCTTTTACCTTGTTAAATTCAAACGGTTGTCCATATAAATGTACACCAATAATTGCTTTCGTCTTCTCTGTGATCTTTTCTTCGATTTTATCCGGGTCTATTTCCCAGGTATCCGCAGTACAATCCACAAATACCGGAGTCGCCCCCGTATAAGTCACACCCCAGGCAGTCGCAATATAGGTATTGGCAGGAACGATCACTTCGTCCCCTTCTCCGATTCCCAGCGCAACCATCGCACAATGAAGCGCAGAGGTTCCATTATTTACGCCCGACGCATAGGGAACTCCACAATGCTGTGCAAATTCTTTATCGAATTCATCCGCATACTTTCCACCGGAAAATGCGGTATCCTCACACACTTTCTGAATGGCTTCCAGATACTCTGCCTTATGTTTCTGATAATCTCTCGTTAAATCAATTCTTTTGAGCATAGTGTTCTCTCTCCATCCTTCCGGTTTTGTATCGCAATCGTTTATTTTCTGAGTTTATCTTCCTGACGAAATGCCTTTTTCAGATGGTACATCTGAATCAGATAATTCTTGATCGTTTTCCACACTTTTACCGTCGTATTGTAGTCTTCCTGCCATTCGACCGGCATATCATAAATTTTCATTCCATCCCGTTCCGCGCGGAGTAAAAATTCAATCGTATAAAACCAGCCGTTATCCTGACTGCTTTCCCTTACAAGCTGCTCTGCCGCTTCTTTTCTCAGAAAAGTGAACCCGCAGACCGCATCGGTCGCTTTCATATGAAACAGTGTTTTTAACAAAAGTACAAGTCCCATGGACGTGATCTTCCGATACCATTTTCGTCCCTTTGTGTCAGATTCTTTGCTGAACCGGCTTCCGTTTACATACTGTAAATTCGGATCGTTCTGAAACATTTCGATCGTTTTCCCGAGATATTTTAAATCTGTGGAAAGATCAATATCCATGTATCCGACCAAGTCACAGGTATTGATGGAAATTCCTTTTCGAAATGCAACACCAACGCCGCGTTCCCCTACCCTGACATAACTTACTTCCGGATATTTTGCTGCAAGGGCTTTGCCGATTTCTGGTGTTTCATCCTCCGAACCATTATCCAGGATTGTCAGCTGGTATGGTATCGTTACATTTTCTTTTAAATAAGCCATAGAACGTTCGATCCCGTTTTCCAGTCTCAGCCGTTCATTCAATACCGGAAACAACAAATTGATACTCAATACGTCCTGTTTCATCCTTTTACCACCTTTTCAATATCCATAATCAGATATCTCTGTTTTTTAAAAATCAAATTCAGCATTACAGACAAATATTTCAAAATAATCGTCAGTAAGGCAAATACGCCAAAAAATCCCAATGCCATAAAGCTCATGGTAGAAATCCATCCTTCCACCACCGCATTATGAAAAATCAGGTCCTTTGCAACAAAAATTCCCATTCCGACAGACAACAATAAAAAGATGCCGCATATTACTGCTGAAACCGTTTCCATCGCATTTGTGAAATAAATAAAAGAATCGAATGCCAGGGAAAATCTCTCTCCCACATATTGGTTTTTTCTCTTTCCTTTTTCCAGAGAACGGTAATTCATAACGGCAGTATTTAATCCGCAATTGGAATAAACTGCTTTTCGATATGGAATATACTGCCCGATGGATTTGATCCGGTTGATTGCACGCCTGGAAACAATCCGAAAAGTTTCCGGTCCGATTTTTCCTCTTCCTCTGCTCGTTTTATTGTAGCAAAAATAAAAGAACCCGGATGTCATTCGGACATGATCCCTTGTCCCTGCCGATACAATATCATTGCCTTCCAGAAGCTTATCATAAACTTCCATAATCAGCTCCGACGGATAATCCACATAAGCCGTGTCGAACTCATAGATAAAATCTCCGATCGCAAGATCCCTGCCTGCATTCATCGCGCTTTCCAGGCCGTGAAAAAAGCTCATATGAATAATATTGACCATTTCCGAACAATGATTTTCTTCCAGATATTCTTTTAAGACGCCAATGGTACCATCCGTACAGGCATCGTTTACACATACAATTTCAAAATTTGTAAAATTGTCCTGAAACACCGGCAACACCTTTTGAAAAAAAGGTACTACCTCATTTTGTGTATTGTGTAAATATAAAACCAATGAAACAAATTTTTTCTGTTTAACCCTGTTTTCCATTTTTCATCCCTATAAATATGTATCCAGATCATATACTGTATTGATTTTTCCAGACAACACACTGATAAACGTCGGTCTTTCACTCAGCACTTTGATTGCAGTCGGCCTGGAATCATCCACCTCTGACGATTTCAGGATCGGCTTCATCGAATATAATGACTGCTGATAGGTATATCCGTACTCTGCTTTCATGTATTTATTCGCCAGCTGCGACATATACATCCAGGCGGATTCCGGTTTATGCGGGCACTCAGAACAATTTCCCAGATGCCCGGGCGTGCAGGAATTTTCTCCGCTTTCCAATCCTTTTTGACAGGAAAATGTCGGCAATTCCTCGTATGAAGTGACATGCGGTGTAAACGTAACTGAGGTCAGAGAATGCAGTCCTGTGCATCCAAACGGCATGATTGAAAAAAACGGACCATCCATCACAGTCAGACCGATCGGTTTTAACTTCTCTGTCGGTTTACAGAGAATAATTTCACACAGTTCATATTTTATTTTGAACTTTTCTGTCCCGACATTCTCCAGTTTTTGCAGGATCTGATTCACGGAAGCATAGGACGCGTTTAACACAAAAGAAGTTTCATATTCTGTTCCATCTTCCAGACGAATTACAAATGATTTTTCTGTCTTTGTGATCCGGTCAATTCTGGCACAGTACTGAATTTCGACATTTTTTTGTTTTTCCAGCTGTTCCTGATAATACGCCCCGAGGATTTTCGCATCGTAGGTATATTCTTCTGTCAGAAAGGCACCATCACACATTCCCGGATTGAAATATTTGGCCGCAGACACTTCTTCGCAACGGATCCCGGCAGCTTTACAAAATTCTACGAATTCCACCGCATTCGTCCACGAAAACTTTTCCGAAGTCGCGTAAATCTGATCAAATTTATCATGAATACAAAAAGAAAAATCCTCTACAAATCTCCGAAAATATCCTGCGGATTTCATTGCAGTCGAAAGGCTTCTCGGATAATGATATCCCATATGTACCCTTGCCTGGTTGATATATGTTGCCCGCTGAAACGGTGCTTCGTCATATTCCAGAACGAGAACCGTTTCGTTACGTTTCCCGCACAGATTTGCAGCATAACATCCATACAATCCGGCACCAATTATAATTTTATCGAATTTTCTCATTTTTTAACCCTGCGCTCTGATTTCTGGTTCAGATATTCTCTCAGATTGTCGATTCCTTCTGTCGCAAGGAACACAAAAATCGGTACAAATGTATACAGATATCTTGCATGTGCCTCAAAAATCTGCAGATAAAGCATCAGCCCCAGCACTGACAGCACTGCAACCTGGCGTTTTTTGTCCAGGGGTCTTTTCGTAAATACAGAAAAAGGGACAAGAACCAGTACCATATACCACAAAATCTGCCGAAACAGCGCCTGATACCGGTACAGCGTATCTTCCGTGTTATCATAATACAGCGAACGGATCAGGGAACACAATACTGTTCCTCTTTCCGGGAAGATTTCTGTATAGAAAGTCTCGCCAAGTCCTCCCCATCCGAAGCATCCGTCAAAATAGTTTCTCGCTGATTTTTTTACAAAATGCTGCAGATATCCGCCTACGCCGAAATCTTTTAATCGTTTTCCGATTTCCTTTAATTCCGCCGCATGCTGCTCCTCTACACTGGAAAAGCTCGTCGAATAATCAAAATCCGCCTGGCTGTAGCCACCGTTTGTATCTTTATTCAATCCCAGCATCATGTGATGCTGCCAGCCAAGCACGGTATCCGTAACAACCGGGAAATGCATGGAACCAACAACTGCAGAAACTCCCCCAGCTGCCGCTCCCAAGCCAAGCACTGCTGCCAGACAATATGCCAGCAACGATTTTTTCCAGACGCTCTGCTTTTTCAACAGCCTGCCAGCAAAATGAATTCCTTCCACTGCAACGATCGCAATCACCACAATTGCCGCCATCGGCTTGATCTCAAAACCGATGTAACACAGGAAAAACATAAGAAACAGCAATACACATTTTTTCTTTGCAGACTCTGTCTCTTTTAATTTCACATAAAGCCAGAAAAGAAAAACCGGGAAAATAATACCGGTAGAATCTGAATACGGAATCATAATCCACGCCGACAACCCGCCCAGAATAAAATAAAATCCATATGCAATCCAGGCAATTTTCTGATCCACAAAATGGCGCACAGTCTTATAAAGACAAGCCCCTGCACCTGTCACAAAAATACACTGAAATAATGCAAGCAGCATACCATTTGAAATCGGTGTACCTATTACATCATTTAATTTCAACACTATAGAATAAATCCATACCAAAAGCAGATTATTGGGATACACAGAAAAATAATATCCCATGCTGTTGATGCCATCCTGATCCCCCATCTCCACGAAATGAGCGCCATACCAGACTGCGCCCGGATCCCATGCCGTCCTGAAAACCGCGTTCCAGATCACGACAAACTGAAGTGCCAGCAATACAAGGGATGCACACAACAGACAGATATTTTCTGTTTTTATGGTTGTCGTTTTGTCTGATTTCAATTTTTTCTTTTTCCATACGCACCAGACCAAAATTCCATCGAGTAACGCCGCAATCAGAAAGACTGCCGCCCCCGGAATTCCACAATAACTTTTCTTTACATACCCAAGTGCCATGACCCAGAGATACACAAAAGAGAAACACAGCAAAACTTTTAAAACACCGGACAGCCAGTCTTTCTTCACTTCCATAACTCTTCTCCCGTTATAATACAAACAATAGAATGCACGCTCTGCGGGCATTCTATTGTCATGAATAAAGCCTCCCTGTGGAAACCTTACTTGTATCTTTTCTCTTTCTTGTACCTTACATCCCAATTTCTTTCAAATATCTCCGCAACGCATCCTGCCAGGTCGGAAGCGGTGTGAAGCCGTTTTTCACCATCTTGCTCTTATCCAGTCTGGAATTGAACGGGCGTTTTGCTTTGGACAGGCCATATTCTGCTGTTGTCACCGGCAGTACCGTCAGTCGGTCTTCGGAATACTCTGTATGTCCCAGCTCCACTGCCTGTCGGAAAATTTCCTTTGTAAAATCATACCAGCTGATGTAGCCGCCCTCGTTGGTCACATGATAATAACCATATTTGTCGGTTTCGATCATGTCTACCAGCAAGCGTGCCAGATCATAGGTGTAGGTCGGTGTGCCGACCTGATCGGATACAACCTTCAGCGTATCGTGGGTCTTGCCGACATTTAACATGGTCTTGATGAAGTTCTTGCCATTGATGCCGAATACCCATGCAATCCGGACGATAAAATACTTGTCCAGGGTCTCCGAAACTGCAAGCTCGCCTTCCAGCTTCGTCTGTCCGTAAACGTTTAAAGGCTGGTAGGTTTTGCAGTCCGGATCCCAGGGCTTAGTACCCTGTCCGTCAAATACGTAGTCGGTGGAAAGGTAGACCATCTTGCAGTCCAGCTTCTTACATACCTCTGCGATATTCTTCGTGCCGCCGGCATTGATGCTGCGAACCTTGTCCACCTTATCGTCATCCTCTGCCAGATCCACTGCAGTCCATGCCGCGCAGTGTACTACAGCATCCGGCTTTATCTCCTGTAAAACAGTTTCTACTGCCGCTGCATCGGTGATATCCATCGATACATAAGGCATCTTTGTTACGGCACTGCCGTCTGCAATACCGCTGTATTCTGCTGCCAGATCCGAGCCAATACCCTCGTGACCGCGTTTGGCAAGCTCATTCATCACATCATGTCCAAGCTGTCCGGCTACGCCGGTTACCAATACTTTCATTTCAGGCCTCCCTGTTATTGTTTCTATTCACGATCATATCCTATTGTAACATAGAACGCAATGACAAATCGATACATCTCACCAATCATACTCTGTGCCTTTTCATTGTTTTTCCATTACTTTTCGAAACATTTTGTCAGGCCTTTTTTAATAATTTCTTCACAAAATTCTTTAGTTCGGAAACTAATTTCAAATACACAGGATAAATCCGAACATATATCTTGTCATAAAAATGCATTGAAAACTCTGTGCGATGAGAAACCGCATTCAGAATATCCTGTGCATACTTTTCTCCGCTAAATAAATAAACTACTTTCTTGTTTTCTAATAATTTTTTAGCAGAATAAAGGTATTTCTCA
>OGPN01001448.1_pt1 | contig 15388 bp, 14 predicted proteins | sample 1552941 | NCBI WGS metagenome assembly OGPN01 (sample SAMEA2580220, study PRJEB22360) | human gut metagenome | biome: human gut; feature: human-associated habitat; material: faeces | place: Denmark | collected 2008/2010
CCGGCTCCGGCAAGACCACCATTGGCCGTGCCATCTGCCGCATCAACCCGACCTCCGGCGGCGACATCTTCTTCAAGGGCCAGAAGATCAACGGCAAGATCTCCAAGGAACTGGACAGAGAGGTCATCCGTAAGATCCAGATGATCTTCCAGGATCCCATGGCTTCGCTGAACGAGCGCGCCAAGGTCGAGTATATCATTGCTGAGGGTCTGCTGAACCATCATCTCTACAAGGATCAGGAAGACCTGCACGAAAAGGTGATGAACGCCCTGCATGAGGTCGGCCTGCTGCCGGAGTTTGCCTCCCGCTTCCCCCACGAGTTCTCGGGCGGCCAGCGCCAGCGCATCGGCATTGCCCGTGCACTGGTCATGGAGCCGGAGTTCATCGTGGCCGATGAGCCCATCTCTGCACTGGATGTCTCCATCCGTGCACAGGTGCTGAACCTGCTGAACGAGATGAAGAAGAGCCGCGGCCTGACTTACCTGTTCATTGCACATGACCTGTCGGTGGTCCGGTTCATCTCGGATCGTATCGCCGTTATCAGCAAGGGCCGCATCGTGGAGCTGGCTGAGGCGGAGGAGCTGTTCCTCCATCCGCTGCATCCCTACACCAAAGCCCTGCTGAGCGCGGTCCCCATCCCTGACCCCAGCCTTGAAAAGCACAAGAAGCTGCTGGTCTATGACCCCTCGATCCACGATTACAGCGTGGATAAGCCGGTCTGGGAAGAAATCGCAAACGGCCACTTCGTGTATGGCAACCAGCGTGAGCTGGAAGGCTACCGCAAGGAGTATGAAAGCCAGCTGTAAGCTGAACCGCTTTCCTGTATTTTAACACAATGACCCCGCCGCACTGGGAGCTTTCCCGCGCGGCGGGGTTTTGTGCTGTCAGGGAGAAAAAAAGAACCGGACGCTTCCAAAACGTCCGGTTCTGCTTTTTGCTATGGGTTGATTCGATCAGGCCTGCGTGGCTGCGTCGAATGCGGCGGCAAACGCATCGTACTGTTCGGTGGTGTAAGCCTCCTCGCTGGTCTCCCAATTCACAGCCTTGTAGTTGCAGGGACCATACATAGCGTTGATCTTGCTGTACTCGTTGACGTGGGTCAGGCACCAGGTGATATCGTAGACTGTGGGGAAGATCAGATTCTCGTCCAGGAAGTAAGCCTCGGCCTTGGCAAATGCGGCGTAGCGCGCATCAGTGTCGTCAACGATGGCACGGCCCTCGTTCACCAGATCGGTGAATTTCTCGTAGGCGGCAACCAGATCCTTCTGGTAGCTGGCGGGGCCATTGTTCACAATGCCTGCGATGTTGGTCATGTTGCAGCTGTAGTAAGCATTGTCGTCGTGAACGATGATCTGGGTCAGGAAGTTGATGGGATCGCCGAAGTCAGCACCCCAGCCCATGTGGACGAAGCTCTGCAGCTTGGGAGCCACGACTTCCTTCATGGTGGAGGACACGAAGGTGTTGACATCCAGCACGATGAAGTCATCGCCGAAGCTGTCGGTGAAGCACTGCTTCAGCACGGTTGCGCTGTCCAGAGCGGAGGTGGAGCCAGCCAGAATATAGTAGGAGCAGTGAACAGGGAAGGTGACACCAATGGCGCTCAGCTCTTCCATGGCCTGCTTCTTCAGCTCGGTGATGTCGCCGTTGTTGGCGCGCAGGCGCTTCATGGTCTTGCCATCGTAAGCCTCGCCGTCCAGACCCATCTCCCTGGCCACCAGGTTGGTGTAGTCGGTGCCGTCAGAGGTGTAGCACAGGCCCTTCATGGTGAAGAAGTCGTTCTCGCACTTCAGGGGATTGATGGGGTTGTAACGGGCGAAGAACTTGTTCAGCACCATGCCCTTGGAGAAGCACTGACGGAAGGCCTTGTTGGCAATGGCCTTGTTCCAGTTCTCATCGGGGGTGCCGTCGGTGTTCTTCTTGTCGTAGTTGAAGATGAAGCAGTAGCTGAACTTCTTGGCACGCTTCTCGCACAGCTGCTGATTGTACTCGTTGGAAGGATCGGACTGAATGGTGGTGATGTTGCTCTCGCCCAGGTCCACCTCGTCCAGCTCGCGGTTCTGATACAGCTGCAGGCTGATGGAACCGTCGCTGATCATGGTGACAGTGAAGCGCTCAAAGCGGCTGACGTTGGCAGCATCGTAGTAGTTGGGGTTGGGGATGTAGCTCTTGGTGTTGCCCTGGATGTACTCCTCCACCACATAGGGTCCGTTGTACCACATGGTGGTGTTGTCGCAGCTCCGGAAGCCATCGACACCCAGCTCCTCGATCAGAGCAGGGGCTACGGGGTAGAAGCTGTTGTAGGCGGCAACGGTATCAAAGTAGGGGCAGGCGCTGGGGCAGGTGAACACCAGAGTGTAATCATCCGGAGCTTCGATGCCCACACCGGCAGCCAGCATGTCCTCGTAGGTCATGTCAGCAGCAGCGTCACCGGCTTCTTTAGTCAGCGCGTAGTACTCGTAAGCACCCACAATGGTATCGTTGGGCATGGAGGTGTTGTTGGCTTCGTTCTTGATGGCGTTCATCACCCATTCGAAACCAACCAGGAAGTCCTTGCTGGTCAGGTGAGCCTTCACCTCACCGTTGCAATCCACCCAGTCCACGTCGTCCCGCAGGTGGAAGGTCCAGACAGTGGCATCCTCATTGTGCTCCCAGCTGGAAGCGATGGCGGGCACCACCTTGCCGTAGCGGTCAAAGCTCAGCAGACCGTCCCACAGGTTGGTGACCACGTTGGCATCTTCAGCCTTCTGGGTGTACAGCATATTCCAGCTTTCCAGCTCACGGTTGCCGCTCTCAAAGGAGATGAACTCCTTCAGGGGGGTAGCGCCGGTGGAGTTGGGGGCAGCAGCGCCGCTGGCGGCAGCACCATTGCCGGTGTTGTTGGACTTTTCGCCGCAGGCTGCCAGCAGGCTGGCGGCACCCACAGCACCTGCACCCTTCAGGAAGGTGCGGCGATCAAAATTGAAGCTCATTGGATGATCCTCCCAGATCTTGCGCGGACAGAGCCGCGCGTTTTTCCTTTTCCTAAACGCAGTGAGGCTGTCTGCCTTTCCAAAAAGTGCACAGGAAAGACAAAAGTCACACCACTGTATATTTTAGCACTTTACTGAAAAGAAGTCAATCCGCCACAGCATAGAATTGGAAACAAAACGGTGACAAACACTTTCATAGGAAAAGAATATGAAAAAATTACTATAAAATGGAAAGAACTGTATATCTGCGAAGAACAGGCGAAAGAGAGAAACTGTTCACGCAGTGCGCACAAAACAGCTATCTTTTTTCACAAAAACATGATACAATAAAGTGTATCTGTATCAATAAGGAGCGCACCATGAAGAAACTGACCTCGATGTACAAACGCTACATGTTCCACCCCATTTTATATAAGACCGTGACCCGCACCTCCATTGTGGCCGTGCTGATGCTGCTGTGGCAGCGCTATGTCAGCGATGGCACGTTTACCATCTGGGAGGCCCCGGGCTTTCTGTGCGGCGTGGTGCTGCTCATCTGGGCCTGGGTGGACTACCTGCGGCTGGATGGCGTGACCATCCACCATCTGCTGGAGGAATTCAAGGGGATGGGCAAGCGGCAGAAAAAGATCCACTCCACCCGCTCCATCATCGACTATGCGGATGAGAAGATCGTCTCCTTTGAGGAGCTGGAACCCGAGGAGCGCACCTATTGCAGCCTGCTCTCCAATCTGGTGCTGGGTCTGCCGCTGGTCGCTGCTGCGCTGATCGCCAGCGTGCTGTAAGGGGGCCGCGGCATGGAACAAGAGCACAAGCAGCTGGTCATCGGCATTCTGGCCCATGTGGACAGCGGCAAGACCACCCTTTCCGAGGCCCTGCTCTACGGCACCGGCACCATCCGCAAGCTGGGCCGGGTGGACCATAAGGATGCCTTTCTGGACACCGACGCGCTGGAAAAGGCGCGCGGCATTACCATTTTCTCCAAGCAGGCCCTCTTCACGGCGGGCAATACCGATTTTACCCTGCTGGACACCCCGGGCCATGTGGATTTTTCCACGGAGACCGAGCGGACACTGCAGGTGCTGGATTATGCGGTGCTGGTCATCAGCGGCACTGACGGCGTGCAGAGCCATACCGAGACGCTCTGGCGACTGCTGCGGCGGTACCGCATCCCCACCTTTGTGTTCGTGAACAAGATGGACCTGCCCGGCCCGGGCAGGGAAGCGCTTCTGATCCAGCTGAACCGTCGGCTGGGGGATGGCTTTGTGGATTTTGGGGCAGAGCAGGCCGACCGGGACGAGGCGCTGGCTGTCTGCGATGAGCGGCTGATGGAGACGATGCTGGACCGGGGAAGCCTGACCGATACCGACCTCATCCCCGCCATTGCCCGGCGGCATGTGTTTCCCTGCTGGTTTGGCTCAGCCCTGAAGCTGCAGGGTGTGGATGCGCTGGTGGAGGGCCTTGACCGCTATACCCGCCCGGCCCCCGCGCTGGAAGCCTTCGGGGCCAAGGTGTTCAAGGTGAGCCAGGATGAGCAGGGAAACCGCCTGACCTGGCTGCGGGTGACCGGCGGCGCGCTCAAGGTGAAAGCCCAGCTCACCGGAGAAGTCGACGGGGAGCCATGGGCCGAAAAGGCCAACCAGCTGCGGCTCTACTCCGGCGCAAAATTTACGCTGGCGGAGTGCATCGGCCCCGGCCAGGTGTGCGCTGTCACCGGCCTGACCAAAGCCCGCCCGGGCGAGGGTCTGGGGGCGGAACGGGACAGCGACCTGCCGGTGCTGGAGCCGGTGCTGAGCTATCAGGTGCTGCTGCCCGAGGGCGCAGACGTGCACGCCGCGCTGGGAAAGCTCCATCGGCTGGAAGAGGAGGAGCCCCAGCTCCATGTGGTCTGGAACGAGACCCTGGGTGAGATCCATGTCCAGCTGATGGGCGAGATCCAGCTGGAGGTGCTGAAAAGCCTGCTGGCCGAGCGATACGGGCTGGAGGTCAGCTTCGGCCCCGGCGGCATCCTGTATAAGGAGACCATCACCGAAGCCATGGAGGGCGTGGGCCACTACGAGCCCCTGCGCCACTACGCGGAAGTCCACCTCAAGCTGGAGCCGCTGCCCCGGGGCAGCGGAATGCAGTTTGCCGCCGACTGCCGGGAAGAGGTGCTGGACAAGAACTGGCAGCGGCTGGTGCTGACGCATCTTGAGGAAAAGCAGCATCTGGGTGTGCTCATCGGGGCTCCCCTGACCGATGTGAAGATCACCCTCATTGCGGGCCGCGCTCACCTCAAGCACACCGAGGGCGGCGACTTCCGGCAGGCGACCTATCGGGCGGTGCGGAACGGACTGCGGAAGGCGAAAAGCATTCTGCTGGAACCGTGGTACGAGTTTTTGCTGGAACTGCCTACGGAAAATGTGGGACGTGCCATGACTGATCTACAGCAGATGGGGGCGGAGTTCCAGCCGCCGGAAACCGAGGGCGACCGTTCGGTTTTGCAGGGCAGTGCTCCGGTGGCGAAGCTGCGGGGCTATGCTTCAGAGGTGACCGGTTATACCCACGGCGTGGGCAGACTGGTCTGTTCCCCCAAGGGCTATGCTCCCTGTCAGAATCCGGAAGAAGTCATTGCCGCAGTGGGGTATGACTGCGACAGCGATCTGGAAAACTCTGCGGATTCCATTTTCTGTGCCCACGGAGCCGGCTTTGCCGTCAAGTGGGACGAGGTGGAACAGCACATGCACCTGCCCAGCTGCCTGCACCAGCTGGAAGAACCCAACGAACCGGCGGCACCGGTGCGGGGGTCGCGGGCAGGCTATGGGGGGCGGCTGGCCGAGGGCTGTCCTCTGGCCAGCCTATGGGGGCAGTCTGGCAGAGGACAAGGAACTCATGGCAATCTTTGAACGGACTTACGGAAAAATCGACCGCAATCCCCGACAGGCACTCTGCACCCCCAAAGAGGAGGACACCGCGGCAGCATATCACGGCAAGCCGGATCCGGCGTATGACGGGGAGGAGTACTTGCTGGTAGACGGCTACAACATCATTTTTGCGTGGGACGAGTTGAAAACGATTGCCCAAAACAATCTGGACAGTGCCAGAGGACAGCTGATGCACATGTTGAGTAACTACTGCGGCTATCGGAAGTGCAAGCTGATTCTGGTATTTGATGCGTATAAGGTCAAGGGTTATCACGGCGAAACGGAGCAGTATCACAACATCACGGTGGTGTATACCAAAGAGGCGGAAACTGCCGACTCCTACATTGAAAAGGCAACGCTGGACTTGTCGAAGAAGCACAAGGTGCGGGTGGCAACTTCAGACGGCATGGAGCAGCTGATTATTCTGGGGAATGGTGCTCTCCGTATCACTGCGGCGGAATTCCGGCAGGAGGTCTTGCAGACCGAGGCAGCCATTCGGGAATATGCGGCACAGATGAAGCAGGGGAAAAAGACCATTACGGAGAAGCATTCGTCATAAGCTGGGGCAGTGCTGCCGTAGCAGAATACCCGAAATCCCTGCGGAAAAATCGGCAGTTCTGTCAATTGTTTGTGCAGCAGAAATATGATAAAATAAGGATATTCCGGAGCGTGTTTCGGCACGCTGAGATATAGAATGAATATGGAGGCATGACAAATGCAAATGCAAATACAGCACCAGCTGCGGCGTGTCGCTGCTGCCCTGCTGACCGCGGCGGTCGCCGTGGGCACAGGAGCCTTTTCCGGTCTGGCATTGGAAACCGATTCCGGCACTCTGGAAAGCTTACAGGCGTTCCTGCTGGGAAAAGAAAATGCCGGCGGAACGGACTGCAACGGGGACGGCGTTGTGGACGGCATGGACTTGGCACTGCTGCGGCAGCAGCAATTCGACGGGGGAGAAATACAGGACGGCTATGCCGGCTTTATCCGCACAGACGGCAAACTGTTGGCCGATGAAAACGGCAAGCAGTATCTCATCAAAGGCATGGCAATCGGCAATGATGTGTGGTCGAATCCCACCACAGCCCCTGTCCAGGATCACGATGCGGCAAGCTATCAGGAACTGGCGGACATGGGCTTTGACTCCGTGCGGTTCTATCTGAACTACGCCATGTTTGAATCTGACAGCAAACCCTATACCTATCGGGAAGAAGGCTTCCGCTGGCTGGACACCAACATTGCATGGGCAAAGGCGGCAGGAATCCGGCTGGTGCTGAACATGCACTATCCGCAGGGCGGTTATCAGTCGCAGGGGAACGGCACGGCACTCTGGACAGAACCGGAAAATCAGAAGCGGCTCTGTGCCCTCTGGACGGAAATTGCCAAGCGGTATGCAGACGAGCCGGTGATTCTGGGCTATGGACTGGTGAATGAACCGGTGGTAACTGCTGCCAGCGGTGAGGAGAGCCTTGCCCTGTGGCAGTCCGTAGCACAGATGCTGACGGACGGGATCCGTACTGTAGATCAGAACCATATGATCTTTGTGGAACGCATGTGTGCGGCACAGAATCTGGCAGGCACACAGGAACAGTGGATCAATTTCAATGACGAAAACAACTACGTGCATCTGGACGATGACAACACGGTGTACGAGTTCCACGACTATGACCCGCATGCTTTTACGCATCAGGGCTTCGACTGGGCGGGGACACTGGGCAATGATGTAACCTATCCGGACGAAAGCTATCTGGTGTCCAGCGGCAATGCCCAGTGGGGCACTTCCACCTTTGCCGGCGATCGGGCGGACACGGAGAACACCGGGTGGCAGTATCTGAAAAGCGGCAGGATCACGCCGAAATCAGACGGCAAACAGCTAATCAGTCTGGTATTTCAGGCACAGAACATCGGGGACTACGGCTACGCCCGGGCAGATGAACTGCGGCTGAACGAATATGACGAGGACGGCAGCTTTGTCCAGACCATATACGCCAACGACTTTGACAGCACGTCCCTGCTGAACTTCTGGTCCAGCAACGACTCCGGCGGACAGTACTACGCTTCTTCCGAGGGACATCTGGCAACGGGCAGTCTGATGCTCTCCGGCACCACCGATGATGCCAACACCAGTACAAGATATTTCCGTCCCACGGCAGGACACAGCTATGAGGCATGCGGTTATTTTCAGGTGAACACCAAGAATGCCGACGCCATTGTCCGTCCACGCGTGGACGTGTGGAATGTGGATTCTGTGGAAGTGCTGAATCGGGACTATCTGGAAAAGAGCGTGGCACTGAACACGGCGTTTTCGGAAAAGTACAATGTGCCGGTATACTGCGGCGAGTTTGGTGCCGGTTCGCACTGCTTTGAGAACGACCGCGGCGGTGACCGCTGGATCGGGGACATGCTGGAAATTTTCCGTGACGGCGATGTCAGCTTCAACTACCACGCCTATCATGATGGTTCCTTCGGGCTGTATGAGGGTGGCGGTCTGCCCAGTCCCGCAGGGAGAAATGATGCACTATATCAGGTGCTGGTAAAAAAACTGAAAAAATATACGGAATGACAGGATTTACGAAAGGAACTGATATGAAAGAAAAAGATACAGAAAAGCAGCTGAAAGCCTTGGAAGAAGCTGTGCGGCAGGAGCAGGAAACCGGCGGAAAGACGGCGAAAAAGCATCGGGAAAGCAGCTCTGCGGCGGCGAAAGAATCCCACCCGCTGGCTTCGTTTCTCATCGGGCTGGTACTGCTGGGAGCAGGCATCTTCTGGGTGCTAAACTCCTTTGTGGTGTCCTTCTCGTGGGGCAGCCTGTGGGGCGGCTTCGGCATGAACACTTCGCTGGCAACTGGTCTGATGCTGGTGCCGCTGCTGATCGGCATCGGTCTGCTGTTCTTCTTGGACAGAAAGTGGATCGGCTGGGTGGTGACGGCAATCGGACTGCTGGCAATTCTGGTAACGCTGCTGACTTCGGTGCGGTTTCGTCCGGTGTCGGCTTCGCTGTGGCAGTATGTGGTCATGTTCGGCATGATCGCAGCCGGTTGCGGTCTGGTGGCGAGAGGGCTGCTGAAAAGCAGAGATTAAGGGAACGCAGAAACCGGCTTTGTACGATGTTTCCTGAAAAAGGCGTGTGGTTTTGCGGAACTGCACGTCTTTTTTGTGAGAATGCACGGCTTGCCAACCATGCGAAATCATGCTATAATAAAAAGGACGGTATAAAGTTTACACATTGTTTTGCTGCGGGTGGGAATTGACACCTATTTAAGCCTATAGCTTGCCTGCATCTAAACTTTATGCAGTGCTCTCAAAAAACGATCACAGAAACAGGAGGCACATCGATGAACTATCGAATATTTCTGGTGGAGGACGACCGCAGCATTGCGGACGGACTGCGGTACCAGCTGGAACAGTGGGATTTTACAGTACAGGTGGTGCAGAATTTCCGCGGCGTGCTGGGAGAATTCACGGCGTTTGACCCGCATCTGGTGCTCATGGACATCATGCTGCCCTGTTATGACGGCTACCACTGGTGTCGGGAGATCCGGCAGGTGTCACAGGTGCCGATCATTTTTCTGTCCTCGGCTTCGGACAATATGAATTTAATTATGGCAATGAACATGGGCGGGGACGATTTTATTGCCAAGCCCTTTGACTGGAACGTGCTGCTGGCAAAGATACAGGCACTGCTCCGGCGAACCTACGACTTCGGCGGGCAGACGGCTCTGCTGGAACATCGGGACGCGATCCTCAACACCGCAGATGCCGTGCTGACCTATCACGGAGAACGCATTGACCTGACCAAGAACGAGTACCGGATCCTACAGGCTCTGCTGGAACAGAAGGGCAAGGTCGTCAGTCGGGAAACCTTAATGGAACGGCTCTGGGCAACGGACAGCTTTGTGGACGAGAACACCCTGACTGTCAACGTGAACCGGCTGCGGAAAAAGCTGGACAAGGCAGGGCTGCACGACTTTATCCGTACCAAAGTGGGCATGGGGTATCTGGTGGAATAGGAGGACGGCATGAAAATTTTCGGGGATTATCTCCGCCGGCATCTGGGCGGTATCGGGATATTTCTGGCATGCTGCGGCATTTTTGTGCTGGTATTTTCTCTGTACGACCTGCCGGCGGAAGCCGTGCTGTACGGCGGTGTGCTTTCGGCGGTGCTGTATTTGTTCTGGTTTTTGGTGCGTTTCCGGAAGTATTACCAGAAGTGCCGCACACTCCGGCAGATGCAGCAGGAGATCGTCATTACCACCCGGCACCTCCCGCCGCCGGGGGACGCGTCAGAACAGGCGTATCAGGAACTGGTGGAACTGCTGTACCAGAAGCAGCAGGAACTGACACAGGAATGGCGGGTGCGGTACAGCGACATGATGGAATATTACACGGCGTGGACGCACCAGATGAAAACGCCGATCGCTGCCATGCGGCTGCACCTACAGGCGGCGGACACGCCGGAAAATCACATGCTGCTGGAAGATCTACAGCGAATCGAACAGTATGTGGAAATGGTGCTGTGTTATCTGCGGCTGGACTCAGACTCCACGGATTATCTCTTTGTGCAGTGTGATCTGGACAGTATCGTCCGGCAGGCAGTGCGGCGGTTTTCCACCCAGTTTATCCACCGGAAGATTCGGCTGGAATATGAGTCGCTGGATTGTCAGGTGCTGACTGATGAAAAGTGGCTGCTGTTCGTGCTGGAGCAGGTGCTCTCCAATTCGTTGAAATATACTCCCTCCGGCGGGACGGTTTCGATTTTTCTGGAGGAGCCGAAAACGCTGTGCATTCGGGACACGGGAATCGGCATTGCAGCGGAGGATCTGCCCCGTATTTTTGAAAAGGGCTTTACAGGCTGCAACGGCAGAACGGACAAAAAGGCAAGCGGCATCGGGCTGTATCTCTGCCGGCGAATCTGCCGGAACCTGAACCATACCATTACAGCGGAGTCGCAGGCAGAGCAAGGCACCACCATTCGCATCGGCATGTTTCGGGAAACACGCGGCATTGAGTGATGTGACAAAAATGTAAGAAAGAAAGCGGGAAATGTAAGCCGAATCGATGGCGAAGCATTTCCCGTTTGTGGTATACTGTAGTAGTCAACAAAACGGGCAACACACAAGGCTTGTGTGTTGTCCATACACGCAAAGATGAAGGAGGTCATTGCAATGGCAATGCTGGAAGTAGCACATTTGAAAAAGGTTTACACCACTCGTTTCGGCGGCAATCAGGTCGAGGCTCTGCGGGACGTTTCCTTTACGGTGGAGCAGGGAGAATATACGGCGATCATGGGGGAATCCGGTTCCGGAAAAACCACGCTGCTGAACATTCTGGCGGCACTGGACAAGCCTACCAGCGGTATGGTGCAGCTGGACGGAAACGACCTGACACAGATCAAGGAATCCCGTATCGCCGCATTCCGGCGGGATCATCTGGGGTTTGTCTTTCAGGACTTCAACCTGCTGGACACCTTTTCACTGGAGGACAACATCTATTTGCCGCTGGTGCTGGTGGGAACACCCTATGCGGAGATGCAGCGGCGGCTGGAACCTATTGCGAAACAGCTGGGCATCACCCAGCTGCTGAAAAAATTCCCCTATGAGGTTTCCGGCGGACAGAAACAGCGTGCCGCCGTGGCTCCGGCCCCGATCACCAACCCCCGGCCGATTCTGGCAGATGAGCCTACCGGTGCACTGGACTCCCGTTCTTCTGATGAACTGCTGGCACTGTTTTCGGCGATCCACCAGTCGGGACAGACCATTGTCATGGTGACCCACTCCACCAAGGCGGCGGCAAGTGCCGGACGGGTAATGTTTATCAAGGACGGCGAAGTGTTCCACCAGCTGTATCGGGGGAACGACACCAACGAACAGTTCTATCAGCGGATTTCGGACACTCTGACATTGCTGACTACCGGAGGTGAGGCACGATGAACATGCATCTCTATCCCAAATTGGCATGGCACGGCATTATCAAGAACAAGAAAACCTATGTGCCGTTCCTGCTGACCAGCATCGGACTGGTCATGATGTTTTACATCGTGTCCTATCTCACCTACAACAAATCCGTCAAACAGATGCGTGGCGGCGGTGATATGCAGCTGATCTTGTCATGGGGTGTACCGGTGGTGGCATTTTTTGTTGTCATCTTTCTGTTCTACATGAATTCGTTCCTCATGCGTCGCCGGAAAACGGAGTTCGGACTGTATAATATTCTGGGCATGGGAAAGGGCAATATTGCCCGCGTGCTCCTGTGGCAGAATCTCATGCTGTTTGCCGTTTCCATTGTCGGCGGTCTGGGCATGGGCATTCTCCTGTCCAAGCTGGCGGAACTCTGTGCGGCGAAAATGCTGTCCAATCAGGCTTCTCTGGCATTTGTCATTGAACCTTCTGCGGTGCGAAATACCCTGTTTCTGACAGCCCTGTCTTTTGTGCTGATCCTGCTGTATTCGCTGGGACAGATCCGTGTGGCAAAGCCAATAGAACTGCTCCACGGGGAAAAGACCGGCGAAAAGCCGCCGAAGGCACGCTGGATACTGGCACTGCTGGGCATGTTATTGCTGGGTACCGCGTATTATCTGGCGTTGACCACAAAAGATCCCATACAGGCACTGCTGGTGCTGTTTATTGCCATTGTGCTGGTCATTATCGCTTCTTACCTGCTGTTCATCTGCGGCTCTGTGGCACTGTGCAAGCTGCTCCAGAAAAACAAAAAGTACTACTATAAACTGAACCATTTCGTTTCCGTTTCCTCTATGTCCTATCGCATGAAGCGGAACGGTGCCAGTCTGGCTTCCATTTGTATCCTCTCCACCGGCGTGCTGGTGATGATCTCGTCCTCTCTCTGTCTGCGGATCGGCGAAGATGCCAGCCTGCACACCCGCTATCCCAGAGATCTGGAAGTCGGCGTTTTCACTAAGGACTACGACCAGAGTGTTGCGGCGTCATCTTACATCGAACAGCAGGTCGATGCTGTATTGCAGACATCGCATCAGACCAGAAAGAATGAACTCGCCTACAACAATCTGAATTTCGCGGCGTTAAGGCAGGGCAGCAATCTCTCGGTAAAACAGTATACGGAAGTCAGCGGCACTCAGTATGCGGAGAGCATCGACAAACTGGTTATGCTGAATATTGTGACACTGGACACCTACGAAAAAATCACCGGCACAACAGAAACACTGGGCGAAAATGAAGTGCTGCTGTGTATGTTTCGCGGAACGTTCAGCGGAGATGCCCTGAATATCGATGACCAGTTCCAATTTCATATCAAGAAGCAGGTTCCTGACTTTCTTGAAATCGGTGACAATGCCATTGCGACCTATCCGACCATGTACCTGGTGGTTCCGGACGGCGAAACTATGAGCCGGCTCTACGAGTACCAGTATTCTGTCTACGGCGAAAAAATGGCGTCCAGTTATCAGACCTGGCTGGGATTTGATCTGGACTGCAACGCGGACACACAGATGGAACTGGAAAAACAATTGGAGCAGCAGTTTGCCGACGACGCACAGACACATCAGGAATATTTTTACGAAGTCAAAAGTTTGGAGATGCAGCGGTACAGCTTCTACTCCCTGTTCGGCGGGCTGCTGTATCTGGGCATTTTGTTGAGCGTGGTATTCCTGTTCGGCACGGTGCTGATTATGTACTACAAGCAGATCTCCGAGGGATACGAAGATGCAGCACGGTTCGAGATTCTGCAAAAGGTGGGCATGACCCGAAAGGAGATCAAAAAAAGCATCAACTCCCAGATCCTGACAGTCTTTGCCGCACCGCTGCTGGCATCGGGTGTGCACCTGTGCTTTGCGTTCCCGCTGATCCGGAAGCTGCTGATGATGTTCGGGCTGTCGAATACGCCGCTGCTGGTGGGCGTGACTGTGGGCAGCTATCTGGTGTTTGCAGTGCTGTATGTGGTTATGTACAAGGCAACTTCCCGCAGCTACTACCAGCTGGTAAAATGATGCGGCAGCGAATTTACCGCGGGGCAGTGCTGGCTGTGGGGCTGATGCTGCTGGCAGTCGCAGCCGTGCCGCTGGCGGTATTTCTGGGAATTGCCGGTGCGGTGTGGAAAATCATGAACTGGCTGTTGGAAAGGGGCAATGCAGAATGAAACTGCGGAAAATCTGGGTGCTGCCGCTGCTGCTGACACTGGTTTGCAGCGTGGGCTGCGGCGGGAAAGCGGACCTGCTGCACGGCTATGAAAAGGTGGTGTCCTCCATGGGCTCGCTGGCACGTACCTCGGAGCACAAGCTCATTGGCACGCGAACCTGCGGGAGCGACAACTACACCGGAGCCTATGCCGCCACATGTCGGCAGGCACGGGGAAAAGATGTGGTTTTCGGCGGGTGCAGCTTGCAGGCAAGGCGGCTGCAAGTCACGGGCTCGGTTGCCTGCCAGTCCGGCTTTGTGCAGCTGATCGTGAAAAACGGCAGCGACGAACTGTGGCTCACACCCGATGCAAACGGGAACATCTCACAGGAGATCACCGGCAGCGGCGGCGACTGGTATCTTTCGGTGGAATATGCCGATTTTTCCGGCAGCGTGACATTATGCAGTGCTTATGCGAAATGAAAAAAAGCGTATCGTCTGGGACGGTACGCTTTTTGCTATTTCACACGGACGATCGTGTTTCTTTTTGCTGAGCCTGTTGTTCGGAGAGGGTGTCGAGAAACTGCTCCAGCCTGCCCTTGTTGCGTTCGGTGAGGGCGGTGTATTTTTGCAGCACCAGCAGGGCATCGTCTGCAATGGTGATCCCGTGAGGATTTTTCGGGAGATTGGTGCGTCCGGCGAGATAGTCCAGACTGACATCGTAGAAATTCGCCAGCAGGACGGCACGGGAAAAGGGAAGTTCTCGTTCTCCCTTTTCATATTTGCCATAATACTGGGCAGTTGTTCCCAGATATGCTGCAATTTCAGTTTGTGTTTTGTCTGCATCTTCCCGCAAGTCGCGGATTCGCTGATAAAAAGCCATTTGTGCCACTCCTTTTTGCATTTATTTTATCATAAATGACTAAAAGATATTGACTTTTCAATCTAAATGGATTATAATAGATAAAAAGAAGTCAGATGTGACTACTTTAAAATTGAAGGAGTTGGTACAAATGAAAGCATACGGAAGAAAATGGTTTGCTCGGTGGCTCACGGCTTGTATTGCGGTTGTGCTGGGCATGGGAATGTGTGCGGGGCTGCCAGTGAGTGCGGCAACTTCTGCCGAATTGACGATTAGCCAGAACGGTATTGATTTTATCAAAGCCAGAGAGGGATTCAGTGCCAAGTGTTATTATGACGGTGCACAATCTTCGATAGGATATGGTACAAAATGCGGCACAAAGGCACATGCCAGCGGACTGCACAGCATTACAAAGGCTGCTGCCGAAGTGGCAATGCGTCAGGAGATCGTGTCATCATATATCCCCAATGTCACCTGATTCATAAACCCAAACGAAAGCCCAACGGAATCACCAAAGCCGACCGGGAAGCCCGTAAATCAGACGATCTTCTGAAACGTGATTTTACAGCAGAT
>OGPN01001458.1_pt1 | contig 15297 bp, 17 predicted proteins | sample 1552941 | NCBI WGS metagenome assembly OGPN01 (sample SAMEA2580220, study PRJEB22360) | human gut metagenome | biome: human gut; feature: human-associated habitat; material: faeces | place: Denmark | collected 2008/2010
TTGATTTTTGGCGAAACCAAAATAACCGAAATGGGCTGACTCCTGCAAATGGAATCAGCCCTTATTTTTATCGCCTAAAAATTTTTATCGGACAGCAATAATATATAAAACGATTTTTCACACGTCCTCTCTAACTTTGCGGCATAACAAGGAAAGAGAACATTGAAAACATCGACCGACCCTTTGCAATCTGTCTGCTGAATCCGGCAGACCTCGCCCTGAATAAATCAGGGCGCACCCAAATGTTTGTAACTCGGCGTTGGCCCTGCACGCTCTTCGCTCCAGTCGTGCGCTTAACATCAGCTTCGGCTTCGCCTTTCGCTGATGGAGGGGCGCACTCCCTCGCTCAAAGCGCACATTGCCGAGGCCTCGACAGCTGGTCTCCCTTCGGTCGCCCAGCGCCATCCGGACACGAAAGTAAGGTCGATGTTTTTAATTCTCTTCCCCAAAACCAGAAGTTATGAGAGAGCAAATCGCTGAATATCTCAGAGAGATACCCATCAGAAACCGGAAAGACTTCTTTGAAGTTCTCAATCTCATCGCGCCACTGGCTGACGGATGGGCACTCGCCGAACCCATGTCGGCGAGAAAGATCATGCGCTTTGCCTCTGCCAAAGTTCGCGCCAAGTCCTATGTTGATTTTACTATCCCAAAGAAATCAGGCGGCGAAAGAAAAATCAGTGCGCCGATTAAGGACTTGAAGGCCATTCAAACAGCCATCAATATTCTTTTGCAGTCGCTGTTCATTCCCTCTCCTCATGCGACTGGTTTTGTCATTGGCAAGAGTATAAAGGAAAATGCCATGATGCATGTGGGGCAAACATGTATCTTCAATACTGATTTGGGAAACTTCTTTCCGAGCATTACAAAGAAGATGGTACGGAAAGCTTTGCATAGTGAACTTGGCAACTTCCTAGGAGACAACGATGTAATTAACATAATATGTCGCTTATGCACTGTCCCCAATTCAGATGGCATTGAGGTACTCCCACAGGGTGCTCCGACATCGCCGGTGCTTTCCAACATCGTGCTGAAATCTCTCGATGAGGAGATGGTCAGACTTTCAGAACGGATGGGTTGTCGATATTCCCGTTACGCCGATGACATAACTCTCAGCCACAGTAAAGCTATCAGTCGGATGAGTCCTTTTTGGCTTCAAAAAATCAGAAAGGTCATAGAGAATCATGGGTTGACAATCAATGAGAAAAAAACAAAGACCTTCGTGCCAGGCATACGTCGAGAAGTGACAGGCGTGGTTGTCAGCGATAAAATCAATGTGTCCAGAACTTATGTGAAGCAGGTCCGGACTCTTCTTCATCTATGGGAGAAGTATGGATATAAACGCGCTCAGGCAATATTCGTCAAGGATTTCTGCAAAGGCATCTCCAAGAATCTTGTCAATGTCATAGACGGTAAAATCAATTATCTCGAAATGATAAAAGGGAAAGAAGACCCGACATATCGTAAGTATAAGCGCAAATTAAAAAGACTTCAATGGCTTGAAAAACAATCAAAAACCATCAAAAATAAAGCAGTATGAATATCATTTATCTCCATGGGCTTTCTTCTTCGGGACAGTCCAACACCGCAAGACTATTGCGGGAACTCCTGCTGGATGACAATATCGTTTCGCCTGACATTCCTGTTGAACCGATCGAAGCTCTCCAAATGCTTCTTGAATTGGCCGGCAAGTATCCGGTCAAGGATTCTGTTGTCATCGGCACCTCTATGGGAGCGATGTATGCCTTTCAAATGAAGGGATACCGTCGCATCCTTGTGAATCCAGCATTCCACGTCTCGGACTTTCTTCAGGACAAGATCGGTACAAATCTACCGTTCTTCAACCAACGTGAAGACGAGGAGTCGAACTTCTATGTAAGCGAGGAGCTGTGTGACTGCTATCGCTCTATGGAAACTTCACTTTGGTCTAATAACTTCGAAGGTAGCAAAAACCTTCTTGCTCTCTTTGGAGACGAAGACGACGTATGCGATAATCGTGAAGAATACAGCAATGCCGGTTATTTATTTTCGGAATTTCATGGAGGCCACCGACTGAACGAACAGTTGATACAGGAAGTGCTTCTTCCTGTCATCGAATGGGCAAAGGCCCATCAGGAATTCATCCCTGAAACCATAGAGCTTCCGTTTTCTGAGGTTCGTGGAGGTGATACAGCCTTCTTCTATGAAGGCGGAGCATATAATCGGGATGCCTATGATTCATGGTTCAAGGTGTACGCAAAAGGTATCGGCCGTGATTGGTTTGACAAAATCAAAGCAGATAGAAACGGCGAAACAATTCCTGATGGTCGAGTCGCGTCCTTCATCTTCCCGGAATTACCGCAAGGCGTTGTTGAAGATTCTGTCGAATTGGTCTATGGCAATCGCGCGGGCAAATGTCCTACAGTGGAAATCTATGGTCATGGCCACCTTGCTATAATCCATCAGGAAATCAAAATCGGCAGCCAGATATTCAGAATCGCCTGACCATACTTTATTAGTGATGTTTCTTTGACCGTTCTGTCCTGTTTGGCATATTAGCTGATATAGATGGCTACTTAGTTCTTCGTATGCTAAAATCAATATGAGCGGGTGATGCAGAAAATCGGGATGACAAAAGTCGGCGAGTTTGATCATCCGAAGTTATCAAAGGATTCGCCTTTACTGGCTCATGTGCTTTATACGATTGAGTTATAACGAAAAAACGAATAACTCCGGCTTGTAGCCATTGTTATTCGCTTATGCTATGAGATAAAGTTTGTTTATGCTCTGTTGAGTATGTCAATCGGTCGTCTGCATTTCAACACTGAGGTCAATTTAAATAATTTTATGGGGGTCAATTTCTGGGGAATATCCACAAAGTAGGCGAAGAAGTCCATTTTCTGTTTGGTCTTGTCGAGGAATCCGAATTGTTCGTTGATTAGGCTTTGATAGCGGATGCAGCGGATGGCCTCTGCTTTCTCTTCCATTTCCTGATTGAAACGGCGTTGCATTTGACGCAATTATAGCATATTTCTGATAGAGAGCAGGTTGCGCATATAATCTACAAAATGGAATTCCGTGGGGTTCACACCTCCAAATTTTAACAATTCCGGCTCGTATATGCGCCCATTCTTTACTTACAACAAAGTTAAGAAATATATTTTAGAATATTGTCAAATTGGCGTTAGGTATATCTTGATTAAGCTAAACATTTAGCTAAATTTTCATATTGAGTGTTTAATAAAGATTCAGTTTCGTCAGATGGTGCATATTGAAGAAATATGATGTTGAATATTTCAAAATAATATGTGAGAATAGCAAGTAGATTTTTATAAAATGTATCAAGTAATGCTGTGATGTCTTCTCTTACTGCAAAAATGAAATTAAAATTCATTTCACCAGTCATGTTCCATTTTCGAGTGGTGGTAGGATGAATAGCTCGATTGGATAGGTTTATTATAGATGTGGGATTTTCTTTGTTGAAAATTATGTCATAAATTATTGTCCCACTGATAGGAGCTAATAATTTATCTTTATCGAATTCATTAAGCATTTTCTTCAATTCATCTGGATTATATACGGTAGGATCATATGATGAGTCATGCATGAACTTATCGAAAAAAGATTCATCATACATTATACGTAGAAGAATTATCAAGTTGTAAACTAAAGGTCTGCGTAGCAATGAGTATGCTACGACTGCTCGTCCTCGTTTTGCACAGGAAAGAGCTTCCTGAAAGAAATAGCAGAAATCAATTACCATGCTATATGTAATTTGTTTAGAAATTACAAGTTGCGCTTCTTCGGGATGCTTGGATATGAGGAAATCAAGTGCATGATTATACTTCAAGATGTCTTCAGGGTTAGTGTCCTCTGGCATTCTTATTTCCGTTGCCTTTAAAAACATGAACTTTGGTGCAGTGATAAACTGTTCAATCAGTTCAACCAATTTCCATGCTTTATTGTGGCGTGCTATTTGATCTTTCGACAACCAAATGCTGTTAACTTGTTTATGCTTTTTCTGTTTTCTCATAGCTGATGTTTGCTATATGCAATATTAGCAAATTATTTCCATTTAACTGTGAAATTCATAAAATTTTGAATATAGTACACTTGTGAGAGTCAGGATTTTGGAGTAATTTTGCATTACGATGACTGATATTATTCCAAACAACGAACCCCATATTGTCAGGGTCAAGGATTTTAGAATTGATGCTGACTATGCCGCTTGGCTCTCTGAAATCAAGCGACGCTATCACTCTGCCCAAATAAGGGCGGCGGTTAAGGTCAATACGGAAAAACTGGCATTTAACTGGAGTGTTGGGCGCGACTTGGTGATGCGCAAGGCAGAAGAAACATGGGGCACCGGAGTTGTAGAACAGCTTAGTTTAGATTTGCAGGAGGCTTTTCCTCACGACCGAGGATTTAGCACTACAAATCTTTGGGCTATGAAGAAATGGTTTCTATTCTTTTCTTCATCGGATGCAATAGAAAAACTCCACCAACTTGATGGAGAATTGCAACAGGCGAATATTCAACAAATTATAAAACTCCACCAACTTGGTGGAGAAATTGATCTACCTTTGGTGCTTGGTCTTGTACCGTGGCGTCATCAGGTGAACATCACAACCAAGTGTAAGTCTATTGATGAGGCTATTTTCTACTTACGGGAGTGTATATTAGGCGGTTGGAGCCGTCAAACATTGGATAATTCACTGATAGCGAATCTATACAAGACGCAGGGTAAGGCTATCAGTAATTTTCCGGAGTATTTGCCGGAGGCTCAAAGCCGGATGGCTCAGGAAATAACAAAGGACAATTATGATTTTGGCTTCGTAACCGTTCCTGCTGATTATAAGGAAGAACAACTTGAAGCAGCGTTGGAACAAAATATTACCCGTTTCCTTCTTGAACTTGGCACCGGCTTCGCTTTCGTAGGTCGCCAAAAGGAACTGATTGTCGGAGGTCGTACTCGCAGAATAGATATGCTGTTCTACCATATCCGGCTAAAGGCATACGTTGTGGTTGAGTTGAAAGTAAAGCCTTTCGATCCTGCGTATGCCGGGAAACTCAACTACTATGTTAATGCTGTTGATGAACTGCTTAAAGGTGCTGATGACAATCCCACTATCGGGCTGTTGATTTGTAGCGACAAAGATGAAACCGATGTTCGTTGGGCTTTCAAAGGCATACAAACGCCTATGGGTGTGGCTTCATACGATAATGTCCACATTGCTTCACCCTCAAACCTGCTTCCGTCTGCTGAAGAATTACAAGCCAGAGTAAGGTTAGTAGAGGAAGAATTGAATAAGTTTAATGACTAAACTTAAACTCATTACATTTTCTGCATTATCTGCATTTTATTATCATTCAAGCCATGAAAAAGAATCGAATTACAATCCATATATTACTTCTATTTGCGGCATGGGCATGTGTTGCATGTGGAAAGTCACAAGCATCACCGCAAACAAAAGATGATATTAAATATGAGGTGGGAATATATGAGGTAATTCCTTTTTCGGAGGCTAATTTCCCAGCATACCCCCAATATGATGATTACCAAAAGGCAAAAGAGATAGAAGAAGCATTGCCATATCGAGATTTTTATGCAGATTCTGATACTGCGACTGTAAATACAATTATTGCCATCAATAATATAGAAGATACAGTCTATAAGCACGTTTGGTTGCCTAAAAAATTTGGCAATACAAATGTCTGCGAATTAGTCATATATAAGTCACAGCCTCTTTTATCAGAAAATGTTAGCATCAGGGAAATCGAAGAAATCTCCAATAACAAAGATGTACTTCAACTATTTTTCACGCTATCGGATAAAGAGAGATTTGCAACAATTACAAAAGCTAATATCAATAAAAAACTGGCGATGTCGGTTAATGGTGAAATAGTGTACATTCCAACTGTGATGAATGAAATAACATCTGGGAATTGCACAGTAATTATTCCTAAAAAGCACAATTGATAGATAATGACAAATAGTGATATATTTCAGCTAATTGTTAAGCGTTTGTCTGATTCATTGTCCTCTGTGGTATTTGGTGCGCTTTGATGCGCAAAGGTAGTCATTTTCTGACCGCGCACCAAAATCGCACCATAAAACAACGAAAAGAACAGGAAAGGAAACGAAAACGCGCTAATTTTTGCTCCGTCTTACTCGCTTGATTTTGAGGGTTAAATTTTCTCTTCCTTTGCCGTTTCTTTCGTTTTATTTCCCTGCATCCTCAATCGCTTCATTTGCCGATACATCCCTTTCAACTCGATGACCTGTTCGGTCAGATAACCTACCGCTTCGGACAGCTTATCAATTGTTACTGTTTCTTTTTGCATACGTCGCTCGTTTTTAATTGTTTGACGGCAAAGGAAACAGGTGTTTCAATGGTGGAATCATTCACCAAAATATAACTGACGAATAACTTTTTGATAATGATTTATCTTGATTACAAAGAATTTAGCTACCTTCGTGGTACGAAATACCAATGGTTATTGAAGCTATAAACTATCTTTGATTAAATATATTAGAATAGTAGATACTATGGCTTTGTAAAAACTGACATATAATGAAGAAGGAGAATGACAATTATAATTTTCAGGATGCTTATCTGAAGATGATGGAGGCAAAAGAGCATCATCGAACAATTGAGAAAATCGTCTACGGTCTTAAGAAGGAACTCGTGCTAGTAAAGGAGGAATCCTTCTTGATTCACGCTATGCGACTGATTCTTGAATTGGATGCTAGAAAGCATTCGCCTCTATATGCACATCTGCTATCACCTATGAGGCAGACTCTTTATCTGATAGATGTGTATTACTCAATTGATATGCGGGAAGAATCTGTCGATATGGATGGTGAACGTTGGGAGAGAATTGCCATTTTGCTAGATGAAATGGAAATGACTTATTTTGTTAATGTCGGCTTTCCCAATGATGGAGATTTGTTTCATGATGAGCGCGATGAAAAGATAGAAGTATCATTACCCACATTTATGGGCTATTTTAGTAATGCTGTATTAAGTTATGAGGAGCAGACGTTGGATAGAATTGTCAGATATCTCAAGCCGTATGACGAATATGTCAAATCACGTTGCGGTTTTAGAATAGATGAGGCATTGAAATTTATCATGCATGTGAGAGAATTGAATAATGCTAAATTAAATAGTATATTCCAATCGTTCGCTGATAACTTTCGTTTTTATAGTGCTCATCCTGAGGAATGGTACGACTTGACTCAAAAGTTTGAGGAAAGAGGATTGAATGATCCACGTGATTGGTGGTATCAACCTGAATTAAGAGGCATACTAGATAGTTTAACTACAAATCCGGGGGAAATTGCAGTTCATGAATCAAAGGAATTGATGAATGTAGATATAGCTGCTGAAAGCTTGTGCCAGATCCTTAAGTTCTTTTCTTATGACAAGGATTCACAGAAAGGTAAAACTGTTTATTATGCTGGCAAACATCACTCGGAATCAAATCCACTTATTCCTGTGGGGGAAAAATATGTTTGTCCTTGTAGTAAATTCTTGTTTGAGGGGTTGTTCTTCAGACTGGATGATATGCTAATTAAAAATGGGCCTACGAAATATAAGCAGAACAAGGATTTTGCCTTTGAAAAGAAGGTTACAGAAGTGTTTCGAACTTTCTTTCCAAAAAAGGCCAAAATTTTTGTAAACTATAGCCTTGATCGTGTTGCGGAGAATGATTTGCTGGTTATTATCGGAAACACGTGCATTATAGTAGAGATAAAGGATTGTAAATTTCGTGAACCATTTCGAGATCCACTAAAGGCACATGATAGAATAAAAAGGGATTATCAGAATGCTATCCAGTTAGGCTATGACCAATGTAGACGTGTAGAAAAAGGACTCTTGGATGATAAGGATATTGATATTCTTGATGCAGATGATAAGAAAAAGGTGTTATATCATTTGAAAAATGGAAACATAGGTGAGATATGGTCTATTGTTGTTACAGACTTTAAGTATGGGACAATTCAAACCAATCTTGGAAACTTGCTGGAGAAGGACGAGGATGCCTTATATCCTTGGTCGGTTTGTATTGATGATCTGGAGGCATTTTTCTTGTTGATGAAAAAAATACTTAAGGGTATTGCGCCATCACGTTTCTTAGAGTTCCTTGATTATAGGGAGAGGCTGCAAGAACACATTGTGTGTGGGGATGAATTGGAGATTTGTGGTTGGTATCTGAATGATTGTGAACAATTCAAGGAATATGCGGATAAAGACATTGTGATTAGTACGAATTCCAATATGGACGCAATCTTTGATGCCTATTATCGTGTTGGACTTGGCTTCAAGAACGAATTAGATTTGGAGTATAAAAAGTATTATAAGATACCCGACTATCCACGAAGTTTTGAATTGAGAGAGTTAAATGGTGATATCTTTGAAAGGTGGAAGTAAAATTGCGTGAGTTCGGCGAAATGCATAAAGGTTATTTTTTAAGATCTTATAGATGATCATTAGTGTCCACTAAAAAATCATATGAGGACTTTGAAATTGTTGATATTCAATTTGTTGTAAGTAAATTTGGCACGCAACGATTTGATTTTATCTTTGCGGTCTGTATCAGACTGTTTGAGAAATTTTCTCAGTCAAAGAAATCCCTTTATTCTGCAACTTATTGAATATCAAGCATAATTTCAAGGGTCTCTATGGTTCAGGTGAACTGAATTTATTTAATTTTTAACCACGTCCCATTTTTAGTGGACAGTAGTGATAGATGATATACTATTCTATTTGGAACAGAAGATAAAGTCTGTGTCAGAGATTCTCAAACAATAGACTACAGGGATGCAATGGATAGTGCCTAATGGTGTTGCTGCTATGCTATCTTTCTATCCAATTTAATCCTGCACTCTGATTCCGTATGTGACATTTTGCGCTCAATGGTGGATATTTCCGAATCACGAAGAGCATGGGCAAATACCCTCTTTATAAAGGTAGCTGTTTGTAGGCGTGGTTTGCCGAGTGCTTTGCCGATATTCCAACCAAAGTGCATGATGTCAATGGTTTTTAATTGAGCATCAACCTTTATCTGCTCAACTTTAGGCAGGGAATCTGATAGAAAGTATTCCGTAATATATCCACATAGACGATTAAGGTCTGTTTCGCTAAGGTAGAAAACCAAGTTTTGTTTCGTATATGCGAGAACCTTATCTAACTTTTCTTGTGATACTCGTTCCTTTTCAGCTATAGCGTTGGCACGGAATATTTCGTATTCTGATGGCTGATTGGTATTGTTGATGGTAGAAGGTGTGGCTTCTTCCTTTGGAAGCTCTGCCACGTCTGCGTTGAGTTCGGAACACGATGGATTAGAAACTTCTTCCGTTATGTCAGATGTAGTTTCTATTTCGAGTTCAGGCTCAGAAATGATAAGTTCTGAATTTATGATGTTTTCGGCAAGTCCCTGGTGTACCACTGGAGCTTCTACCGCTATATTACTATATTATTGCGGTAGCACTCAAATCTCATAAAGCACTTCTCTATTGTAGGTGAAAGAAGTTGGTTGAATACCATTTGCAGATTGAGATAGATAGCTCCTATGACAAAGGGGCATACCACAAAAATGAGGTAGCTACTGAACTCGTCCCAACCATAGTGTAGTGCGGTCTGCCGGGCTAAAACACCAATGATGACGATTGTTCCGAAAACAACAAGATTTAAAGTTATATGTTCTATCCTTTTCTGCTCCATAATGATATATGTTAATCGTTTGTGTGCAAATATATAGGATTTTATTACGACACAGCCCCTAATAATCATTGATGATATATGCTAATCTTTGGTAATCACCCCTTACTTGCCGATGCAATATATGTTGTCAGTAAATAATGTATTGATAATCAGCATATTATTATGTCACAAAATGCCTTCGGGGAACAAACGGGGGACAAAAAATTGCTGGCCAAAAGATAAAAAGAGCAAATATGAAATTCAATTTTATACATTTCAAGATCAATCAATGTACGATGTCTTTTGGGTGTATTTGTTTTTGAATAGAGTTAGGCAATGACGAGAAAATAGGTTTAGTTTGTTTATTGTATATCTCTTCAAGTTCTAAACTAAACTGCCAAAATTCTCAAAATATCGATAACAGCAGATAAACTCCTTATTTTTCTTTTGGCTAGCCAAATTGTAATTCTTTAATTAAGATTCTCCATTTAATGCTGTTTGCTCTATTTTAATGTAATATTAAAACGAAGCAAAGTATAATGCAACCAGTTATGTAATAGGCTGTTGAATGTTTTTTATTTGTCAGAAGCCAATAATGGTTTTGTTATGTTTGACCTGAATAGAATGTGTTGAGAGTGATGTATTGTGATTATATTTGAGAAAATATCTCAAAATAATGCACGGTGTAATTTTTATTTTGTATCTTTGCAATCGAAATCGATTATGCGTAATAATAGAAATACTTAAAAGTCAGATATATGTTACTTGAATTTACAGTAGAGAATTACAGGTCGTTTTATGGAAAAAAGACCTTGGTGTTGGAAGCCGATAAAGCTTTGAAAGAATGTACTGAAACGAACTTGTTTGATTGCAATAAACACACTCTGCTTCGTTCACTTGCACTGTATGGTGCAAATTCAAGTGGAAAATCCAACCTTGTCAGTGCGATGCACGCAATGGCGAGATGCGTGTTGTTGTCGGTGAAGTTGAATGACAATGACGAATTGGAATATGATCCATTTCTTCTTTTGAAGGACAATCACCATCCAACCATGTTTGAGATTATATTTCTGAAAGGTGAGTATTGCTACAGATATGGATTCAGGTATAATCTGGAGCGTATCGTTGAAGAATGGTTGTTCCGGAAAACAACACCTCGTTCGAAAGAGCAGATGATGTTCGTCAGAAACGAAGAGGGGATTTGTGTAGATGAGAACAATTTCCCGGAAGGAGTCGGATATGAAGAAAAGACCAATGACAACCGTTTGTTTCTGTCATTATGCCAACAGTTAGGCGGTGAAATATCTCGTCAGGTTATTTCTTGGTTTCAATCGGATTTCAATGTGATTTCAGGATTGAATAATCAACGATATAGGGCATATTCAAAATTATTTTTCCATAAAAAGGAATCTTTGAGTGTTGATGCTCTCAACTTCTTCCAGAAATTGAGACTTGGATTTAACAACATTCTTACTCATGAGGAAGAACCCAATGTTCCTCAGGACTTGCCTTTGGAGCTAAGAGCACTCTTCCAAAGAGAAACGCAAGGTAAGAAGAGTATCGAGTTGGATTCCATACATAACGTATATTCAGATAAAGGTAAAATTGTGGGTACTATAAACTTTTCGTTTGAAGATAGGGAATCTTCCGGTACAAATAAGTTGTTTGACCTTTCCGGACCGATATTCGAAACGCTGTATTCCGGGACCGTGCTTGTCATTGATGAACTGGATGCAAAGATGCACCCTCTGATTTCTCAGTATATTATTGAATTATTCAATAATCCAGAAACAAACCCAAAGAACGCCCAATTGATATTCACTACTCACGATACACATCTGCTTTCTCAGAAAATCCTCAGACGAGACCAGATATGGTTCACGGAGAAAGATTCTAAAGAGCAGACGGATTTGTATAGTCTGATTGACATCGTACTCCCAGATGGGACCAAGCCTCGTAATGATGCAAATTATGAGAAAAACTATATCGCCGGTCGTTATGGTGCCATTCCTTATATTATCAATGACTAAATATCCGAGGATATGGCAGCAAAGAAAATAAAGATAGATAATGCTTCTTCAAAATTCAGGAGGCAATCGCAAAGGAGAGTACAAAAAGTCATACGCTGTTCTGTGTTAATTGTGTGTGAGGGGACAAAGACTGAGCCCAATTATTTTGAGGCATTTGCTGAAAAGCAGCAGGGCGTAATTGTATATGACATCGAGGTGAAAGGGCTTGGGCGTGGAACAAAGGATGTTGTGGAGAAGGCAATCGACCTTAAAAACAAAAATAACTATGACCGAGTTTGGGCTGTCTTTGATAAGGATGAATTTCCTGCAAAGGATTTCAACGAAGCCATTGCAATGGGACAAAAGAACGGCATTGAGGTGGCTTGGAGCAATGAAGCATTCGAGTTGTGGTATCTGTATCACTTTCAGAATGTAACAACTGGTGTTTCAAGAAAGCATTATGAAGAGAAGATTTCGGCAGCCGTGAATGCTTCTCCCAAATACAAATTGAAGAAGAAATACAAATATGCCAAGAAAGATCCGAACAATTATGAGATAATGACAACTTACGGCTCGTTGGAGTCCGCCTTGCGATATGCAGAAGCGAAACATTTAGGATACACAGATTCACGTTATGCAAATCAAAATCCTTGCACTACGGTTTACCGGCTTGTAAGGCAATTATTGGGACAAGATGAGAACCTGAATGCTGAACTAGTGGCAAAGATTGGGGAAAATGAATTATAGAAGTTAAATGATTTTTATGCATTTATAGAGATATAATGGATCAAATGAACGGTTTGATTGGACGCTATAGATAATAAATGGAATTATTAAATAAGTTTTATATGGTAAATTATGACACACAAGATCTCCAATATCTTCAAATGATGCAAGAGAACATTGCTAGAATGGCAGGGAATAGTGCTAATGCCAAAACTTGGCTAGTTACTATTATTACAGGTTTTTTTGCGATTGGTTGCAGTATTAAGGATTTAGACTATTGGTTGCTTATAGCTATAATCCCAATAATGATGTTTTGGTACATAGATGCATATTACCTTCATTTAGAACGTGCCTTGCGTAATAGAGAACAGAAATACATTAATCTCATGAATTCTTTAGAGGGCACAGAAGTTAATTTAGCAGAAGAAAAAGAGAATGCTCTTTTTGACTTTCGACCATTGTTTATGGACAATGACGATAATGATAAGGACCTGAAAAAGACAAAGTGCATGATGTTGAATCAGTCTGTATATCCTGTCTATTTAACCATGTTATTCATAATTATAGTTACTACAATTGTTGTTAGTATATGTAACTAATCTCCTTACTATTATGGCAAAAAATGTATTCTTATCCTATAAGTATGCAGATGAAGATGTACAACACTTGTTTGGCCATTTTCCTACCAAGGCACGTCATTATGTGGATGAGATAGAAAAACTATTAGCTGCAGAGGATCATATATTCTTTGGAGAGCATGATGGAGAAGATTTGTCTGATTGGTCAGAAGATGAAATTTGGCAAGAGTTAAAGGACAGAATCTTTCCTACGACTATTACTATTGTCCTAATTTCTCCAAATATAAAAGAGTATGGAAAGTACGATAAATCGCAATGGATTCCATGGGAGATTTGTTATTCATTAAGAGAAACGGTTCGCAGTGACAGGAAGAGTCATAGAAATGCAATACTCGCAGTTGTTTTACCTGATAAACAAGGGAATTATGAATATGCATTAAAGGCAAATACATGCTGCGAAACAGGTTGTACAACATATATCAGAGATTGGCTGTTTACAATAATAAAAGAGAATTTGTTTAATCGAAAACATCCGAATATTGTTGATTGTCAGAATAATACCAGAATTTGGCATGGCGAATATAGCTATATTCCTATGGTTAGATGGGATTACTTTAAATCTCATGTTACCTCATTAATAGAACGTGCAGAACGAATTAAAGATGATTATGAGAAAAATGATTCCTATAATCTACATCTTAGTGTTAATAAATAAGAATTTGAATGTATGTCCATCTACTACCGTAAGCAGAATTATCGAGATATGATTTTCAAGAAGAACCTACATCTAAAGCATATTTCTGAAAAGTTGTTTGAGGTTATGCCAAAGAATTTTTCTTTTAAGGATTTTTTGTCTGCATTTAAAGAGTGCTATCCGTGTCAATGGGAGGACATTGTCCGTTATTGTAAGGAAAAGAAAAATGATTTTTATCGAAGAAGCCGTAAGGGGCTTCGTACAGTTCCATATTATACTCCAGAACAGTATTTAAAACATACTGTTCATATGCACTCTTTATCTAAATATTTGAATGAACAGGATAGACACAATAAGTATGCATCTTTAGTTCTTAAAGGGCAAGAGGAGAAAAAGCGGCGTAATGATAAACTCGCTTCAAATCTTGTTTTTGTTCAAGAGGTTTGCCCTCCATATATTAAACAACTTATCAAATCATATTTCAAAACGCGTAAAACCTCTCCTCTTGACATCAACGCACGTTATCTGATACTCCTAGAGGCAACTCAGTTCCGGTGTGATGAAACGATAGAATTCTTGAATAAGATAAATGCTTGTGAGAAGAATGATGATCTTCGGGAAATGGCCTTTTATTCCCTTCAGAGACTGGGAGAACATCCATGGTTGTCAAGGAAACGTAAAGGTAAAAGACGTCAATCAATGTTAAAACCAATTGATGTACAGAAAAATCCTACAGAATTAATGCAACTTATATACACCAATCAACATATGTTGTATCAGGAATATGATGTTTTTCTTTCTCATAGTTCACTTGATATTAATGAACTTTTACGACTTAAAGTTCTTTTTAATCAGCAAGGGAAGACTGTATATATTGATTGGGTAAACGATAGAGTAATGCTGAATCGACAAAATCAGAATCAGGATACATGGAAAGCTTTAGAACTAAGAATGGGTCAATCCAAGAAGCTACTTTATGTCATGACGGATAATAGCATTAAATCACCATGTACGGAAAGAGAGGTTATGTATTTTAAGAATGCATCTAAGGACGTAAAAGTATACATGCCATATCCTGTTTCATTACCTACTCCCAGTTATTTAGATGGATGTGATTTTATAACAGAAGAACAGTTACCTAACCTATAAATACTTACTCTAAACTTTTAGGATTAATGAATAAACAGAAAGAGTTGGGATAGTAAAGTTTAGTATAATATCATATGATTAAGAAAATAGAAATAAAAGACATAGCTTCATTTGATTATAAGGGTATAGAAATTGATGATCTCAAGATGGTCAATGTTATTTACGGATCAAATGGTACTGGTAAAAGCACTGTTAGTAAAGTTCTTGCTCAAGTAGATAAATTTCCACAATGCCATATTGATTGGAAAGATGGAATTCCTTTGGATGTGCTCGTATACAACAAGGAATTTTGTGAAAAAAATTATTCTGAGCAGATGCCTGGGGTGTTTACATTAGGGGATGCTGCTAGTGATATTTTGAAAGAGCTTTCTGACAAAAAGTTGAAATTAGAAGAGATAATATGATACTCCCGTATTTCAGACCGATGGAGTGCGTTTTTCAAGCAAGGAAGA
>OGPN01001466.1_pt1 | contig 15252 bp, 9 predicted proteins | sample 1552941 | NCBI WGS metagenome assembly OGPN01 (sample SAMEA2580220, study PRJEB22360) | human gut metagenome | biome: human gut; feature: human-associated habitat; material: faeces | place: Denmark | collected 2008/2010
TATCCTGGCGAAATTCCCGGGGGAGGGGGCCCCCCCCAGCCGTTTGATGACTTCCCTCAGCGGGCCGGGGTGTCGCGGACAAATAGGCTTGCTTTGATATAAGCCGGACAGCGGGATAGGCTTATGAAAACGGGAGCGTTTATGCCCCGCCAACCTTAATATGTTACGCTGTCCGGCCCCTACATAGGCGACGCAGGCCGTCTAATTTTTATAGGGAGGTCAAATACCATGAGCAAGACATATTTACGCGGTGATCTATATTACGCCGACCTTGGCCACGGAATCGGCTCGGAACAGAAGGGCACCCGGCCCGTTGTTATCATTCAGAACAACGTGGGCAACAAACATAGTCCCACGGTTATCATCGCCGCCGTCACCAGCAAGGCCAACGTCAAAGCCAAGTTGCCCACCCACTACTACCTGGACGCCGGGAATGGACTGGTACAGCCGTCCCTCGTTTTATTGGAGCAAATTCGTACTGTGGACAAGCGGCGGTTGTCTGGCTACATCGGCAGACTGGACGAGGAACATATCCGGGGCATCAACCACGCTTTGGCAATCAGTATCGGCCTGATCGAACCCGTCCCCCCGAAACTAACTCTCTGCTTATGCGACGCTTGTGCTGACGCTTTTCGCAGCACAGGCGCTTTTGTTTTGCGGGAGGCCGCGCAGGGACAGGCTGAAGAGAAGGTTTGCGTCTACTGCGGTCAGTATCCTGGCATAGAGTATGTGGTCACACCGAAAGGAGGGGCGGGCGTATGAGCTATTCCGATGTGCCTATTTGGGAGAAGTACACGCTGACCATTGAGGAGGCAGCCAAGTATTTCCGTATTGGGGAAAAGAAGTTGCGAAAACTGGTGGAAGAAAACTCAGACGCCAACTGGCTGATAATGAATGGCAACCGCGTCCAGATTAAACGCAGGCAGTTTGAAAAAGTCATTGACTCCCTGGATGTGATCTAATCGCAGATTTGTATTGAGCCAGAAATATGATACACTATATTCAAGTCGTATCAAGGCTCGTTCCAGTTTTGGAAAGGAGTTTTACCAATGGCGGAAAAACGACGTGATAACAAAGGCCGCATTTTGAGAACTGGAGAGAGTCAGCGAAAAGACGGGAGATACGCATATAAGTACACGGACAGCACCGGCAAGCCCCAATTCGTCTATGCCTGGAAGCTGGTAGCAACGGACAAGACCCCGACGGGCAAGCGGGATGATATTTCTCTGCGTGAGAAGGAAGCGGAGATCAACCGGGATATTGCGGACGGCATCGACGCTGTGGGCAAAAAAATGACTGTCTGCCAGCTCTACGCCAAGCAGAACAGTCAGCGGGCGGATGTGAAGCGGGCCACCAAGAAACAGCGGGAGTACCTGATGGGACTCTTGCGGGATGACCCTCTCGGCAGGAAAAGCATCGATGCGGTGAAGCCATCCGATGCCAAAGAGTGGGCTATCCGCATGAAGGAAAAGGGGTTTAGTTTCCAGTCTATCAGCAACTACAAGCGTTCCCTCCGGGCCGCTTTCTTTATCGCCATCGAGGACGATTGTGTTCGCAAGAACCCCTTCAGCTTTGCCCTAAACAAAGTCTTAGAGGACAACAGAGGTGAAAAAACCGTGCTGACACCGGAACAGGAGGTGAGTCTGATCGACTTTGTGCAAAATGACAAAGTATATCGGAAGTACGTTGATGAGCTTATCATCCTGCTGGGAACCGGGCTTCGCATTTCTGAGTTCTGTGGGCTGACCACGAACCTTGACTTTAAGAATCGCCTGATCCGGGTGGATCACCAGCTTTTGCGGGACCCTAAGAGCGGCTACTACATCGAAACACCTAAGACCAAGAGCGGCTACCGGGAAATTCCCATGAGTGAGCCAGTCTATCAAGCGTTGAAGCGAGTGGTGAAGAACCGTGGAAAGAAAACCACCATTATGATAGACGGGTACACAAACTTTCTGTTCCTCAAAAGGGATGGAACGCCGAAAGTGGGCATGGACTATAACAATATGATAAGGAACCTTTTGAAGAAGTATAACAAGCAGCACAAGGAGCCATTGCCCAATATCACCCCACACTCCTTCCGGCACACGTTCTGTACCCGTATGGCAAACGCCGGTATGAACCCCAAGGCTTTACAGTACATCATGGGCCATGCCAACATCACCATGACGCTGGACTATTACACCCATGTTGATGCCTGTTCCGTAAGGGCAGAGATGGAGCGGCTGGCCGCGTAGTAAAAAGGAAGCGAAAGGCCAGGTTTACTACTTCCGTACTACGTTTCACTGCAAAGTCACTCCAAGATACGCCGAGATATGCGAAACACTCTCCCAAACGGCAAATAGCGGAAACGCCTGAAAATCTAGGCTTTGCCACCATTTGCCGAGTTACATAAGGTTAGGGCTGGAAATTGCAAAATCTTTCACTAGAAAATTTTTAAGCGCCCCTTCTACTAATCAATTGGGAAATTTTTTTGAGATTTTGGCAAAGTAATTCGAAAAATTCTCTCAACTTTTCAAAATGTCCCTCTACTTACTCTGAATAATGGATGCCGTTTGGCAGGGTGTTTCGAGAAATTTCTCAATTTTTCTATCAAGACGCAAAAAGCCGCCCTCCCGATGATGGGAGGACGGCTGGTAATCACTATTGACTTATAGATGGCTCATATATAAATAGAGCACCGGCCAAACGGTCGGTGCCCTATTCCTAAGTATTCTTGTCCTGCTTCAGCTTCTCCTTAATAATTGCCAAACTTTTTTGTCTTGAAGTGTCTACTGAAAATCCAGCGACAACTTCTTGCATTGTTTCAGAACTCCAGTAGATTTTTAGCTTTTCTTTTGCACGCGTAATTGCTGTATAGAAAATGCCGTGTGTTATTTTTTCAGCGTTGCTACTCGGAATAACAACCTTAACTGACCTATATTCTAAGCCCTGCGCTTTATGAATTGAAACCGCATAGGCAAGCTGAAACGGTACGATGGCTTTTTTGCGATCTTCATCTGCCATTTCCTCTTCAAAATCAAGTACATCAAATCGTATTCGGGTCACATCATCAATTATATCGATGAATTCTATGCCATCGTTTTGGCAATCTTGCTCTGTTAACGGGATCTCTACATCTATTGTAAATCTGATTCTACTGTCAAACAGTGCTATTTGGACAATTCGCCCTTTTAAATTATTATAGAGCAGAGAAAATCTGTCCGTGTCATTGAACAATATATGATCGCCAACTTTATATTTCCAGTCTCTCCAGACAACAGCCGTTTCTGTGTTAGCATTTTGGAAATAGCTATTCATATTATTCAAGCCAAATTTTCCGTCATAGTTCAAGCATAAAATCACCTCATCCATTATCTCGGAATTGAGCACTCCTTCGCCAATATTTTCAGAAAATGGGCCGTCGATAACAAGTTTTTCCGTTATTAGCGCACCCTTATTTCGAGTCTCATTCCAAAGCTCAATTAAACCGGGATCCTTTGTTCTCCAAGTGCTTACGAGTTCAACATTCGAACCTTTAGTCTTAATAATATCCTTGGCATAAGTAAACCAATTACCGAAATCAATAGATTCTATCTGATAGGTGTCTCCCGCAAGTACTAAGAATGTATCCGGGCGCATTTTCTCGAGGAATACCTTCATTGCACGGTTATCAATGGTGCTGCATTCGTCTACAAAGATAACATCATAATCAGGAAGGTTTACCCTCTTCGTAAAACTATTGATGCTTACAAAACTGGCATCAGCCCCCGGATTATTAATTCGCCTCTGCAGATTCTGCAAGGCCGTATGTGTTTTGGTAAGAAACAATTTCCGACGCCCAGACAGCATTGTCGAGATCATATCGATTAGGGTCGTCTTTCCGGTACCGGCAGCTCCGTAAACAAGAAGTACTCTGGAGTTTACAAAAGCATATTTAAGAGCTTCTTCTTTTTTAGGATCTGAAAAGGCAATATCACAATTTCTCAAATATCTTTCGTTAACTTCTTTTTGCCCTTTATTGTGAATCCGTGATAATTCCAGGAGTTTATTCAAAATAAAGAGCGTCGATGCCTCATATGCTGCGATACAAGCGGCATTTCCATCCGAAATGATTTCATACCCTTGGCGCTTTTCCCAATCGTCTAAGCAATCATTATATTTTTGGATCGCCTGTTCGGTTAAATCTCCGCCAAGATCGCAGTAAATTTCGCCGGTATCTTGCATGGACTTTACAATAGACCAGTATGGAACCGCAACCTCAGTCTTTTCCTTTTCAACTACTCTGGCCAAGTACTTGGCTTGACTTATCTGGCTCGTTTTGCTGTCGGCTAAATCAGAAGCAAGTGGGTTACACTCAAACGGAAAGCATTTTCTAGACAGGTATAAATCCTTGCATTTCCATTGCGGACTAAACTGAGACGGCATAACGCGTTCCAAAAGATCTTCGCGCAGATTCAGTAACAGATACCGAATTGTATATCGGCCGAAGCGTGTCGAACCTGTAGAATAGTTGTCCCTCAGCTGCTGTAAAACATCTTTGAAATAAGAGGTGTTTGCTTTTTTATAAACTGACTCCAAAAGATTCGAGAAAGGTATCTCCCGAAGATCAATCATTTCCAGAAAATCCATACCTGTTTCTGTTAGGAATCTCATCAGGGCATCATATTCTCCATATTTCGAAGAAAGCTGAAGGCGCATATTAAGTATCCTTCCAAGCTTGTTCAAACATTTAGGATCTACCGAAACACGCCAAGCTGTGATAATTTTAATTTCTGTATTGACACCCCAGAGATTAATGTATGATGGGACATAGTCGATTTGTACAGAATAGCCTGTAGAAATGTCAAGTTTGGTATATGCTGTAATTCGGTTATACTTTGACGCATATATGTCCGCTTGCTGCAGTGTTACCTCAAAATAACGCTCTTTACCAACATAAAACGGCGTCCTTTTCTGAATATAAAACCTCGTATTGCTGTTATGTTTCTGCTCGGTTTTGGGGGTTGAGAAAGCATTCGCCACCAACTCATAGTATTGTTTATCCTGTTCATCGGTTCCGGTATATTCCTGAAACTTTTCCAAGTTCTGAAGCACGGTGATGCCGTAGTTCTCATAGAGTGATTGACGGATCTGCCACATAAAGCTGTAGTACTTCAGCATCAGTCGCTCTGCTTGGCCTTCCTCGGGGATCCGGCGTCCGATATATTGCAATCCTCGGTAAAAATTCCCTAAGTACTTTGTATTTGCCCTTAAGAGTGAGTATTCCCACGCAAAGCCGGCGTTGGGACTTTGATAGCCGTCTTTCATCGCATTCAACAGTAAAGCTGAAATGCATAGATCGTTCAATCTCGTCAGAATTCTCCGTGAAATATTATCGCGGTTCTTATTTAGAATGCTTAAATTGTCAATGCTTTCCGTGATTTCCTCATCACAGGCCTCGACAATTCGCTTAGCTTCTTCAAAAGAATAACTATGCCGCTCCAATTGGTTTACAAAGGAATGCCGCTCGACAATTTCTTCTAACCTCTCGCAAAAAGCTAAAACGCTTTCTTCATTGTTCAAGATTTCCTCTTCCGGTGAAAAACTGACGGTTATACTGTCTTTTGCAAAATCAATACTGTTGAGAAAACTGGGCGACATATACTTCCAAAAAACTCTCTCATCTCCGCGTTCAGCGGGATTGAGAATCACAAACAGAATTCCCGGATCAAGAGATACTCTGCCACATATAAAAGCAGGAAAAGCGAGATCTTTTAGTGTGTACTTGATAACACCCTCGCGCTCAGTATAATTGCGTGTTCCCTTTATTTGGACATAGAAAGTTTGCACGGGGCGTCTCGAAATTTCCGGGTTTGGAACAAACTCAAAAGTGTTATCGTGATTGGGCCACTTATCATCTGAGGCAAAAGAAGTGTTGATTCTTCCATTCGAACGGAGAAATGTCTCCAAAACAGATACTGCCGAGCGGTCATCATCAGAACGCTCTGTGTGGGTTTTGATATGTCTTTCAATATTTGCATTTGTTTGATCCAGCACTATCATCCCTCATTTCTGCTCTTGCTTTCACCAAGTATGCACGATTATCGCTGCATATCTGTAAGTTGCAATTAGTTATCGTAGTAAATCGCAACCGGATGAACAACAAACATTTCATCTGCATTCTCAAAGAAAATTTTCATAAGTGCATTAATTGAAGCGCCTATCTCCGCAAAAGCTGAAGTATGCGTATTGCTTTGTGCCATAACCTTGTTAGTTATGTAGCCAACCACTTTAACTTTTCCTCCGTATTTGAACGCAGCTGTCGAAATATTATCGCGCAAATATTTTTCATTAAGAACAACAAGATAATTTGATATGCATAGAATCTGCGGATAAGGGATTATGGAGGCAAGCATATTAATCAACGCCTCTGCCGGCTTATACTCTTCCTCGTTTTTAGAAGTAGCAGCCTCAACAATATCCCGAACTTGTTTTTGCAGAGTTTTGTTTCTCTGCTGTCCGCGGTTAAGCCCCTGTACTTGTTGCTCCGCTTCCTTTTGAATAGAAACCTTTTGAATTTCTTTCAGCTCAGATACAAATCCACCTTCGGCAAACATTTTTTGAAAAAATGCAATGTCGAAAATATAGAATTCATCTTCAACTGAAATAAAATTTCCTATGTTCGCTCCGCCTAGAAGGCCATTCTCGCTTAAGTAAGACGCAAACTCATCAAAAGCATTATCGTGCATTATTTTAGTTTGAACATCTCTGACCATTTCATCATTTGCGACAGTCTTTAAATGTTCATAAGTGGCTTGCGCATTTGCATCGATGCCTTTTCCAAAAAGCTTGAATGCAATTTGACTTCCGAGATTACTGCCAAAATGGTTTTGCTTTTCCTTCTTTTTACCCGCGGTTTTTTCCATTTCCTGTGACTGAATTAGGCCGTCAAATATTTGCGCCAAATAGGAGTTGAGGGTGTCTGTATCAAGATAGATAAATCTACGCACAATACCACCTCTTTCTTTTATAAAATGGTTCGCTTCAGCAATTCCACCGCGCTCTCCTCGTTCGGGTCATTCGTACCCAGTTCGCCGCGAAAGGCACGGGCGAGAATGGATTTTTTCATCAGTTCGATCTGGTCAAGGACTATTTCGGCGGCTTCTTTGGTCTGCTGCTCTTTATCAAAAAGTTCATCAAGGATTCGAGCGATTTCTTCTTGCTCTCTATCATTCGTCGGAAGATGCACAGTTAACGCAGATAACTCTTTTTGGTTAATCTTTGGCAAAACAGAACGAGAACCAGCAGTCGATGCCTGAAGTAAAAACTCATCTGATAGCATATAATACCAAAGGCACCTTGCGTTTTGGTATGCTTCAATAGGATACATATCTGCACTGCATAACCCATCGAAATCAACAACAACTGCTTTTGACAAATAAGGTCGAATTTTTGAATAGAGTATTTGTCCTGAGTAAAAACGGTGTTTACCGCTGGTCACACCATCTTCGGCAATCGTATGATATTCAAGCAGTACACCAGTTTTTTTCTCAATATTATCTGGAGCGATATGCGGAAAACTCTGATACTCTGCAGGGTCAACTAAGTTGCTTCTAATAGCTGCAACGCTGTCAAATCGAGTAGTTTTCCAATTATCTATTGATACGCCGTGTTCTTCCCGCCATTTCGCAGTCAGTTCACCGGTGAAGGCCTTGTGGAGAATAGCGGCTTTGCGGGTTTCAAAGCTATCCACCACGGCCTGTGCCTTTTCCTTGGCCTCATCCAGCTTGGCAAACAGGCTTTCGATTTTTCCTACAACACGCCGCTGTTCATTCAACTCCGGCAGCATAATCCTCGTGGACTTAAATGGCTTAAGCGTTATATGCACCATCCCAGAACCGTGAGTTTTTGCATAAAGCTGATCCACAACATATAAAAGATAATAGTATAAATATATTTTATCTATGCTTTCGTTTGGAATCACCTTAAAAATATGTTGATTCAACCATCCATCTTCACCATGCCAAATATGCGCTCCGAGCGATGCAGACCAAGCAAATAATAAATCTCCATCGGATATTCGATATTTCTCCTCAAATTGCTTTGTTGTTCTATTGCACTCCTGCGTTGAATTAGTTAAATTTTGAATTCTGATAATTGGCCTTCCAGATGTCTCCCACTCTTGTGGCTTGAACGCTCTGCCGTTTATATATGTAGCAACATCGCCAAGTGTTTTTTCTACCATCAGCCCTATACCTCCAGCGCTCGCAATTCTTTCACAACACTTTTCAGCAGATCGACCGCTTCCTCTAAATTTGCAATCGCTTCCTCGCCGCTTTCTACAGGGTCAGGGAGATCGTCATAATCCACGATGGAGTCGTCACGAATCAAGCCAAGGTCAAGACTATCGTCCGGATTCTTGGCGATCTCCTCACGAGTGAATCTGCTCCAGCGCTCGCCCGTGCGCTTGGATGGGTCTTCATACCCTGCCACAAACTCGTCGAAATCACTCTTGCGCAGCTGCCGGGTCTTACCAAAGCTGTCCATATTGGTGCGCATATCGTAGAATGCAACCTTGGTGGTGTTATCCTGCTCGGTTGTCCCGCGGGTAAAGAACAGCACATTGGTCTTGACGCCCTGTGCATAGAAAATGCCGGTAGGCAGACGCAGAATGGTATGCAGATTGCAGAAATTCATCAGTTCCCGGCGCACGCTGGCACCGTCTCCGGCAGCAAACAACACATTATCCGGCAGTACCACGGCGCAACGGGCCTTGCCGTCCGCCTTCAGGCTGCGATAGATCACCTGCAAAAAGTTCAGCTGCTTGTTGGAGGTCTGGAAAGAAATATCATCTCTGGTGGCGCGCTCACCACCCTTTTTCGTGCCAAAGGGCGGATTGGTCAGAATAACATCAAAATCTTTCAATCCCTTGGCGCTTTGTGCGAGAGAATCCCCCAATGTGATATTGGCATTCATATTGTGCAGATAGGCGTTCATCAATGCCAAGCGATGGGTTTCGTGCACCAGTTCCACACCGTTGAACGCTTTGTTCTGCTGGAAATCTGCCTGACGGTCAGAGAGTGCATACATATCGTTATGCGCATTGACATAGCGGTTGGCTGCAATCATAAAGCCAAAAGTACCGCAGGCCGGGTCAAAGCACTTGTCGCCCAGCTGGGGTTTGATGAGCTCCGTCATCACATCGATCAGCACACGAGGGGTGAAGTACTGGCCGGCACCAGACTTCTTCTCGTTGGCGTTCTTCTCTAAGAGTCCTTCATACAGGTCGCCCAGGCCTTCCTCTTTGGCCTCATACCAGTCCAGTTTGTCAATCTCCGTGATGATTTTTTCGAGGTTTTTCGGCTCCTCGATGCTGGAGGATGCGTTGGCGTAAATCTGCGCCACGCGGCCAACGGATTCTTCGCCCAGCTTGCTGAGCAGCGTATAGTAGTGCTTTTTCAGGTCAATGCCGGAACGGCTGGTCAAAGAGCCCCAACGATATGCTTCGGGAATATCCTTATCTGCACCGGTCTCATCGGCCATTTTCAAAAACAGAATGTAGGTCAGCTCTGTCACATACTGGTGATAAGTAATACCGTCATCCCGCAGCACATTGCAGAGGTTCCAAAGTTTCTGTACAATATCTTGCGTGCTCATTTAAGCTGCTCCTTCGTAAATATAAGTGTTGATCTCGCGGATGATCTCCGCAAGCTGCCCGCCAAACTTCTTGTTAAAGCGTGCGAAACCGCCATCCATCTTGAACGCCGGTGCCTCAAAGGTCTCGGTATTGAGAATGCTCTCGTGAAGCATATATACCTTGATCTTTTCCAGCAGATCCAGCTGCATTTTGTTAAAGTGATGCGCCGAAATCAGTTTAGAAAAGGCCATTTTCACGCGGTCATCGTGGTTCACCAGCGGCGTTTTAAGTACAGCCCGACGAACAAAGGCGATAATGTCTGCCACGATCCGTTCATTGCTCACCGCACTGGCCGCTTCATTCAAGCTGCTCTCGGTGAAATTCTCCTTATCCAGTTCCAGCTTTAACTCCCGAAGCTGCGCCCGGGTCATATCGCTGGGGCGGGTGCAGGCTATGCGGATCGCTTCGATACGGTCTTTGTTCTCATTAACATAGGCCACAAAAGAGTCCAGATAATCCTGCGGTTTTTCCGTGTCACCATAGCCGCGGGTCGTTTCCAAAAGAGTATCTTCCTTTTCGGAATAGTAATGTCCGCGCTTCTTGCCCTTCAGGTTGTCAAACCAAAGCAGGAAATCCTTATCCTCCCGGCAGCATCGCACAAAAGCTTCCTCTGTACAACTTTTCAATTCCTTCGCATATTCCCGAATTGTTTTTCCGCCTAAACGCTCGGATACATCATACTTTTGCTCATCGGTCAGATTGTTGCTCTTACGCTGCAATCTTGCCAAAATGCGATCTTTGACAGGTTGCTTGCTGACCTCACCCAGACGGAACAAATCCTCCAACAATTCAGCCATTGATTTGCTGACGGAGACTGACTTCATATTGGAAGTGTCGTCCAAGTCCTCGTACACGCGAACTGCATCGAAGATATTGAAATGCGTCTTTCCGATTTCCGGGCAAAGGCGAGTAGCGCGTCCCAGCATCTGCTCAAAGAGGATCCGGCTGTTGATCTTGCGTATAAACACCAAATTGCAAATTGCCGGCACATCGATTCCGGTAGTCAGCAGGTCGACTGTTACGGCAATGTTGGGGTACTGGTTGTTCTTGAACTGCTTGATCACCTGCAAAATCTTCTTTTTGTTGCCGCCGGCAGTTTTGCCCGTGATTTTCATAATGGCATCATTGGAAATGCCATAGGGCTTGTAAATTTCTCGGAGCGTATCCACAATACGGTCAGCGTGTGCATCATTTACTGCGAAAATCAGCGTCTTTTCTCCACTTTCCGGATTCAGGTAGGTCGAAACTTCTTCCAGCACCTTGCGGGTATGATCCGGCAGAACAATTTTGCGGTTGAACTCCGACACATCGAAATCCATTTCATCGTCCAAAACTGCACCGTTCAAAAGTTCATTGGTGTTGGGGTCATATTGCGCCAAGGTTTCACCCTTCTTGAACTGTGCGTCATTTTCAATGAAATCCGTATTAATCAGATATGGAGGGTCGTGATCCACCAGCCAGCCATCGATAACCGCCTCACGGTAGCTGTAGGTATAGACCGGCTCCCCGAAAATCTCGGTCGTGTGCAGGGCGGGCGTAGCAGTCAAGGCAACTTTCACCGCATCGAAATACTCGATAACCTGCTTGTACTTGCTCATATAATCATCTTGATTATCGTAGAGGATTTCTTCTTCCGTCATTTCACGGTCAAGAATATAGCCTCGGTGGGCTTCGTCCACAATAATCAAATCAAATGCACCGGGCATCAAATCCGGTTCTTCTGCCAGAATCGTGCGTTTCAAAAGCCCCTGCACCGTTGAAATGCTGACCTTGGTTTCCAGATTGATGATGTTGTCATCGATCGCTTTGATCTCATATATTTTGTCCAGCGTCAGCAGTTCCTTCAGCTTGACATCTTTGAAGGTGTCCATTGCCTGCTCACCGAGGGACACTCGATCCACAAGGAAAAGAATACGACGGAAACGCTTGGATTCCAGCATCTTGTAGATAAGTCCCAGAACAGTACGGGTTTTGCCTGTTCCGGTGGCCATTGCAAGCAAGGCCGTTCTCTTGCCATCAACGATTGCCTCTGTTGCCTTATCAATGGCCTTGATCTGGTAGTCGCGCAGATTCAATCCATTAGGATCTGTCATAAACGAATTATCTGCTGCAGCCAGCGCCTGATTGGCCGCCGCTGTATTCTGACCAAGTTTTTCCATCAGGTCACTTGGGCTAAACCAGTTCCGAATAGGATACGGTTGATTTTCCTGTTCCCGGACATCCAAAAACCAAATACCAGACTTCGTCCGCAGCTGCTCTAAATATGCCCTGCCATTTGAAGCAAGGAGGAAGGGGACCTGATAACCATTCCAGTTTCCAACCGTATGTGGAATATCCTCCGGCTTAATATGTGCAGCATAGTCCTTTACCTGCACATCGATGGTAGATGCCACATCTTCCGACATCTTTTTTGCATCCATCAATGCTACGAGCTTCTCGCCAATGAAGAATGCATAATCCGCATACCCGTTTTTGTAAAAAGCCGAATTGGTAGGCCATTCGCTGATGGCAATATTTCTCCCCTTTACAGGACGCGTTCCTTTGCTGTAGCGCAGGTTCTGCGTATCAGCTTCCCAACCAGAAAGACGAAGCTGCTCGTCAATCAAGCATCTGGTCTGCGCCTCATTCCAATTCATCATAGCGGAGACAGATTCTGACCGTCTTGCGCGCTCCTTCTGCGTTTTGCCCGAAGCGGCGGTCTTGACCACGGCCAGTTGCTTCGTCAATTCCTCGATTTTCCTTTCCTGCTCGGCAATAACGGATTCCAAATCTTCGTGCGTGGTCTCGCTCGGCATAACGAACTCAGGCGCAATATATCCCCAGTCTCCATATGTCTCCATAAACCAAACAGCAAGATTGTATGTCAAGGATAGCAATGTCTTTGCATCGTCCACGGAGTCCGTACCTATATGTACTGCCGAGTTTCTTGTCTTGCGAAGAACATATAGCGTGTTGTCAATTTCGTGCGGCAATAAACCGGCTCGCTTCAAAATGCGAATTCGATTTGCGTGGGTGTTGTCAAAAGCCGGCTCCGCAATGTGCTCGAAGACAAGGATCTCCTGCACTAAGCGCTCGGCAAACATTCCGAGTTTATAGATACAGGCATTGGGATCAGAATAGACATAGGTTTCTGCGGTCGCGCCGATCTGTGCCAATGCAGGCCAGTATCGATTCAGAAAATCAAAATTTGATTTCATAAGCAGTCTCCCTCGATTTTTGTTAATTCATTTAGCATTTGATATAAGCACATCTCCAAAGTGCCAATTTGGCACTTTGGAACCACCGTGCTGGCACTTTGGGATTTCGCCAAAGTATCAATTTGATACTTTGGAATTCTCACTCCTCATCCGACTGCCACTTCAACCTTTTTGCCGCTGAAGGCCACGCCGTATTTATAAATCGTCCTGACCCCGGCTGTCGTCAGCTCGGTCTCGTATTTCTTATCGTTGATCTGCTGCAAGGCCGTCTCGGACAGCTTTTTCAGCTTTTCGTCGCTGCAATTTTTCTCCGCTTTCAGCTCGATCAGGATGCCCGGAAGTTCCTTTTTCGTGGGCTTCAGCTGAATGTCATAGCGCCCGTCGCCGGATTCCCGGTTGGAGGTCACGAAAGCACCTCCCAGCAGGGCGCACAAGCCCAGCATAAAGCCGTGGTAGAAGTTCTCCCCGGCGGTATCGAAGGAGCTGACCGACTGGGTCAGCAGCGTTTGGATCTGCGCTTTCAGCCGTGCGTTATCGCCGGAGAAGATGGCCTCCTGAACGGAAATCGCCGTGGACGGCGGGATCAGATTCTCCAGCCGCTGCCAGATCTCCTTGTTATACACCAGAGAAATCTCCCGGTTGGGCAGGGAGACCTCGCACATAAAATCGCCGCTGAAGGAGGGCGTGGTTTTCAGCGCCTTCAGATAGCCGGTCACCAGCAGGAAGCTGTAAATGGTGGAGGGATTGCTCTTGATCTGCGGATAAATCACGCCGGTGTCGATGAAGGTTGTGAAGGTCTCGCCGTTGACCAGGGAGGTCAGACGGTTATAAATCTCCTCGTCCGCCTGGGCAAGCACTTCCCCGATAATATCGTTGCTGCCGGTGGAGACCCAGAAGGGTCTCGGCTCGCACTCGTTGCTGAAGTAGTTGACCACCGACCACGGGTTGAAAATTTCCGTCTTGCCGAAGCGGTAGCCGTCGTACCACTGGCAAATTTCGTCGTACTTATCGGCAGCACCGTAGTATTCCGCCATCTCCATCACCTCGTCGGCAGTGAAGCCGAAGTAGGCGCTGTATTTGTTGTCCAGCACGGAGTTGATGGACAGGTTGTTCATCCCGCTGAAAATACTCTCCTTTGCCACCCGCAGAATGCCGGTGAGGAAGCCGAAGGACAGGTGCTGATTATCCTTGAAACCGCCGGAAAACAGGTTCCGCATAAACCGGATGACCTTGTCGTAATAGTCCTTCTGGTAGCCCTGCTGGATGGGGGTGTCGTACTCGTCGATGATGATAATGGGCGCAACGGCATAGTGCTTGTGCAGCATAGCGGACAGGTCCAGCAGTGCTGAAGCCAACTCTACCTCGCTGACCTTGCCGTCTGCCAGTTTTTCATAGGTCTTTTTACTGTACTCGTCGCACTTTTCACTGGTCAGCAGCTCCTTGTGCCGCCGGGTCTCCTTTGCAAAAATATCCCGGATGGCCGCAAAGGTCTCCTCCCAAGTATCAAACTTCACATCCTTGAAGGTTAGGAAGATCACAGGGTACTTGCCCTGATAATCCCGGTACTTCTGGCCGCAGGCCCAGATCTTCTTGTCCCGGAAATAGACGGAGGTATCCTTGTCGCTCTTTTCAAAATAAGTGCGCAGCATATCCATATTCAGCGTCTTGCCAAAGCGCCGGGGGCGGGTGAACAGCGTCACCATCGGACGCTCGTCGATGAAATCCTTGATCATCATCGTCTTGTCGATATAATAGTATTCCGACGAGGCAAGGCAGTAGTTGGACACGCCGATGGGCAGGGGCAGCTTCGGCGCGCGCTCCGTCTTGCGAAAAGCGCCCGTCTTGAGCCGCTGATCCGCCGGCTTCTGTGTGTCAGCCGGGATCAGCCAACGATTGCCCTGCTTTTTCGCACCGGCGATTCTCCCATTCTTGCAGAGCGTCGCAACTCTCCGCTCCGTTATATTCCAGCGCGCTGCCGCCTCTCTTACCGAGATCATTTCAGCCATAGGGGATACCTCCACGCATAAAATTACAAGTACATTATACCCGAATAAAAGAACAATGTCAACAAAGTTCGGAACAATGCCGTTTCAAAACAGCATTGTTCTTTTCTGCACACAAAACAAGCGGAGGCCATCGACCTCCGCTTGCTCGCTACCTATATACAATTTCCTGCATCACGACCTCGTTCGCTCGGTTTCGGATGCCGTTCATCTTCTGCACCCACGACTGCGGTTCGCTGGCCTTCAACCTCTCCGTCACACCCTCGGCATCTGCGTATTGTTCTACCAGCCGAAGAAAGAGTTCCTGCGCTTGCTCCTCGATGTCTGCAAGGTGTCCGTCCAGCGTCCCGGCGGTCAGCAGGTTATAATACAGTACCCGGTGATGCTCCTTCAG
>OGPN01001499.1_pt1 | contig 15012 bp, 10 predicted proteins | sample 1552941 | NCBI WGS metagenome assembly OGPN01 (sample SAMEA2580220, study PRJEB22360) | human gut metagenome | biome: human gut; feature: human-associated habitat; material: faeces | place: Denmark | collected 2008/2010
GGGGTCGCAGGGGGAAAAAACGCGCCTCCGGATGCCGCCCGCCAGCAGCATGACCAGCACCGAAAGCCGGGTGCACGCGGCAAACATGCTGCGCCCGGTGGAACCGGCAGGCGGTTCGTGGTAAAAGCGCAGCAGGCTTTGGTCCAGCCCAAGCATGCCCACGTTCATCAGCGACATGGTGTATGCCATGAAGGAAGCAGGAACGGCGTAGCTTTCGGCGGGCAGGACGCCCTTGATGATAAGCGCTGCGCCGGAAATGCCAAAGCCAAGGTAGGTGGCAATGGAGTATTTCATCACATTTCCGGCAAAGCTTTCAGTTTTTTTCGGTTCAGACATGGCAGGCTCCCATTTGCAGCGGGCGCACCGCAGCGCGCCGGAAAAACAACTTTATTTTACATATGGCCGGATGCGCGCTTCCATGCGCTGGATCTCCTCCGGCGGGATATAGGCTTTGTCCACATAACCGTAAATGCGCTGGGCGAAGTTGGCCAGCGGCGGGCAGAAGGCAAACACCCGTTTGGGTTCCCACTTGTGGCGGTACAGCATGTGTACCCCCGCCAGTGCGCAGAACTTGAGCAGGTTGAAGTGCGGCGTAAAACCGGGCCCCATCGGTTCATCCCGCGGGGGATTTTTGTACACTTCCTCCAGCAGGTCGGCCATCCGCTTGTAGGCCGGGGCAGGGGAGGGGTCAAAATAGCCCTCAATCACATCCCGTGCAATGGGGAACGGCGGGTTCGGCTGCGCCATGGCAGCGGCAAACTCCGGGTAGCTAGTCACATAGTGAGCATCCTTGTAGATGACGGGGTCATACTCGTGCTCGATGGGCACCGGGCGCAGGATATGGCAGCTTTTGCCCGCCATGTATACTTCGGCCACAGCGGTGCTCATCCAGATGGAGATGGAATCCGCCGCCACAATCCACTGCTTGACGGAATCCGCAAAAATCACATGGAAGTTGGGGCGTTTGGCGGCCAGCTCGTCCAGGGCTTTGCATTTCCATTCGCTGGGGTGGCGGCGGTATACCAGTTCCACCTCCGGGTGGTCACCCAGGTAGCGGTCAAACCAGGCCAGCGTTTTTTCCATCGAAACGCGGTTGGTGCGGGCAAAGCCGGAAAAATCCGTTCCCGCCATTTTGGAAAGCTCGGCCACTTCCTGGTCGGTCATGCTGGCATAGCCAAAGCTGGAAATGTACAGGTGCAGCTGTTTGGCGGGGTCAAGGCCGAATTCCTTGCACAGGGTTTCCTTATCCTTAAAGTAGCCCTTGAACTCCGGCCGCAGAAAGTCCATCATCACAGCGCCGGTCACGGGGGTGTTCTTGGCATCCATGCCATGGGCCTGTAACCGCTGGGCAGTGCGCTGGCCCCAGCAAGTCTGTACGCAGCGCTTGGCGTTGCCGTTCATGTTGAACCAATCGCCCTCCTCCTGCGTGTCGGAGAGCATCTGCTCCCAGTGCAGGTTGACGATCTTGTTGCATTTGCCAATGTTGTTGTACACATGGCTGTTGATGGCTTCGTTGTCATACATGCAGCTGGCAACCAGAACTTCCGGCTTGTCTTTGCCAAACAGGCGCAGATCTTTGGCATCCAGCAGCTGGCGGATGCGCACGGTGTAGCCGCGGCGCTCCAGCTCCAATTTGAGCAAAAGATCGCTCTCATATTCCCGAACAGTGTGTTCGTACAAAATCAAAAAGTCCAGTGCCACAGGGGACCTCCTTTTTGGGGTGGGGCAGCATCAGCGCTGCATATCATCAAACAGTTTGGCTGTCCAGTCCGGCAGGCCGTATTTTTCGTCCAGGTGGAACCCGTCAAAAAACTGGGTGTCATCATCGGTAATGCAGCTGGTGCCCCATTCGTAATTCAGCACGGCAAAATTCTGCTTTTCCAACAGCGGCAGAACTTCGTCCTGCATCACGGCGGTAATGTCAAAGGCATCGCATACCTCGGTGCGCACATTGGCGGCCATGGGGGGCAGCACAATGGTCAGCTCCACGCCGCGGTCTGCGCAGCGCTGGGCCATAGCCAAAAACTCCGCCAGCTCGGTTTCGTTCAGTGTCCAGTTCTGGCAGCGGGTGGTGATCAGCGCCGGGTACTCATACAGCTTTTTGTGCAGCGGAATCGTGTTCCCGGCATCATCCAGGTAATCCGCCGCGGTCCAGTCGCCGGATTCAATGGTGTCCGGCGTGCCCTTTACGGTGTCCATAAACACGGTCAGGGCGTTCACGTTGTATTCCAGGTTCAGACAGTAGGCCAGTGGGTTGCGCAGGGTAGCTTCCAGCGCCGAAAAACGGTCGGTGTTATAGCTGCTGTTTAAGGTGTAGAACGAAAGCTCAAACAGAATGCGGTCCACCTGGTTGCCGGAATCCAGCACATAGTTGGCAAGGTCCACACATTCCTTCAGGGAAGCACCGCCAAAGGCCAGGTTCTGCCAGCTTTGCCCGGTCAGGGAATCCACAAGGTCCATATCAAAGTGGGCCAGGCGGCTGTCCCCGATGATCAGGTTGGTGCCGGGGCTCTGCTCATAGGCGCGCACACGGGCCACCGGCTGGCTGGAAGAGGCTGTTTTTTTGATGCCAAAATAATTGTTTGGCTCAAACGCCACAAAAAAGGCAAACCACAGATAGACCGGCACGAACAGCAGCGCCAATTTTTTGATGATATGCTTCACGCCGGAAATCTCCTTTTTTCCATAAGATTAAAACCCTGCATAGGGGCCGAACGCGTTGGCGTTAAAGCCGCCGCTCTGCATGATGTACCCCACCAAGATAAAAACGATCAAAACAACATACAGCGCATTGCGGTGCTTGGCGCTTGCCAGGGCAACCTCAGCCGGTTTGTTTTTGCAGGCAAAATTGCGCCGGTGATCCAGCCAGATGCCAAGCGCCAGCGCCAGCGCAGCGAACGCCCAATAAGCCGCTACCATAATGGTATTGGCGTAAAAGCCGGTATACGCTGTACTGTACAGCTCCCCGGCAAAGCGGGCGGGGGACCAGCTGTTCATCAGGCAGCGGCCCAGGTAGCCGAAAGCATCACCAACGCCCAGGTTTTCGGCCATGCCGGAAAGGTTGCCGGACCCCACGCGGAAGAACACCATGCTGATGGTCCACAAAACAAACACCACAACCCGCTTGCCCCACAGCACACGGGCCGGGGTGCCGCGCTTTTTGGGTTTGCCAAAGCGGCGGTGCAGCAGCTCTTCGCCCACGCGGTAAACCGCCTGCAGCAGACCCCAGATGATGAATGGCGCGGTGCTGCCGTGCCAGAAGCCGGAAGCAAAGAACACGCAGAACACGCACAGCTCGGTGGGCAGGCGGCCAAAGCGGCCAAGATCTGCCCAGGCCAGCGGCATAAAGAGATAATCCTGCAGCCAGGAAGAAAACGAGATGTGCCAGCGGCTCCAGAAGCCGGAAAAGTTGGTGGCGTAAAACGGGGTCTTAAAGTTTTCCGGCAGGTCCAGCCCCAGCACAAGGCCAGTGGCACGGGAAATCTCGGAATAGCCGGAAAAGCTGAAATACAGATAAAAAGTGTACATCACCGCGGTCAAAATCAGCATGGGGGCGCTGTAATCCGCATAGTGGGGGAAAACCGTATCCACCACCATGTTCAGCACATCCGCCACGGCAATGTATTTGAACAGCCCCAGCGCATATAGCCGCAAAGCGCGCACCGTGCGTGCGGCATCAAAGCGGTGCTCGGCGCTCAACTGCGGCAGCAGCGCACCGGCGCGGCAGATGGGCCCCTGGGTGACGGTGGCAAAAAAGTTGAGGAACAGCGCCAGCCGGATAAAGCTGGTTTCCACCTCGCAGTCGCCGCGGGTGGTGTCGATCAGGTAAGCGATTGCGGCAAAACTGGTAAAGCTGATGCCCAGCGGCATGGCCACCGCGCGCCAGCCGTGCAGCACCCCGCCCAACAGGCCGTTATACTTAAAAAAGGCCAGAATGCCCAGCATACCGATCACGCCAAGGCGCAAAAAAGCGGTTTTGTGTGCGCCGCCCCGCCAGGCCAGGCCGCGGCCGCACAGGTAGGTGAACACCGCCAGCGCAATGGTGACCGGCAGCATGGCCGGCATGGCCAGCGCATAAAACACCCACGAAGCCCCCAGCAGAAACACCGGCTGCATGCGCACCGGCAGATGCAGGTAAACGGCAGCCACAACCACCAAAAATGCACAGTATTGCAGGCTTTGCAGCCCCATGAGCGCAACCTCCAGACCTAATAGGAGCGGTACCGCACAACGCACGGCGTGCCGCAAAAAATCCGCAGGCAGCAAGGATAAAATAAGACCGCCTGCACCCGCAATATGGCAAAATGGCGCAATATCACAGATTAACTAAACTATTATACCTGTTTTGCCTACTAATGTAAAGTGGGCCGCCTGGCAGGGACAAAATACGCACGAAAAAACGTAAAGAATATTGTTTGCACAGCAGCAACAAAAGCAGCGTTAAAATGTGATAACAAAGAACAAAACGCGGAATAAAAAGCAGGCCTACTAGGTGTGATAAGTTTCCTGGAACGGTTGCACTGAATACGTGAAAATGATATACTTTAATATTATAGTGATTAATAAAATAGGGTAGGTGTGTACCAAACTGTCCGGCGGCGATGGGACGGACAGTTTTGCGGGACTGCAAGCAGGGTTCCGCTGCAGGCTTACGGGAGTGAAAAATATGAAAGTTGTAATTCTTGCCGGCGGCTATGGCACGCGCATTTCGGAAGAAAGTAAGTTCAAGCCGAAACCGATGATCGAAATCGGCGGTATGCCTATTTTGTGGCATATCATGAAAGAGTATTCTTACTATGGCTTTAATGATTTTGTGATCTGCGCCGGGTACAAGCAGCATATGATCAAGGAGTGGTTTGCGGATTATTTCCTGCATACCAGCGATGTGACCTTTGACTTCACCCAGGGCAACGAGATGATCGTGCATGACCAGCACGCCGAGCCGTGGCGCGTGACGGTGGTGGATACCGGCCTGAACACGATGACGGGCGGCCGCATCAAGCGGGTGCAGAAATATATCGGCAACGAAACCTTTATGATGACCTATGGTGATGGCGTCTGCGATGTGAACATTGCCGAACTGGTCAAGTTCCATAAGCAGCATGGCAAGCTGGCAACCCTGACCGCCGTGGTGCAGGAACAGCAGAAAGGCGTGCTGGATATCGGCCAGGATAACACTGTACAGGCCTTCCGCGAAAAGAGCGTCAACGATGGGGCTATCATCAACGCGGGCTATATGGTGCTGGAACCGGAAGTGTTTGATACCATCAGCGGTGATGATACCATTTTTGAGCAGACCCCGCTGCGCGAGCTGGCGGCCAAAGGCCAGCTGATGAGCTATGTGCACCGCGGATTCTGGCAGTGCATGGATACCGAGCGCGAAAAAAGTATGCTGGAAAAAATGTGGGCGTCTGGCTGTGCGCCCTGGGAAGTGTGGAACCAACAATGAACTTGGAATTTTACCGCGGCAAACGCGTGTTTGTAACCGGGCATACCGGTTTTAAGGGCAGCTGGCTCTGCCGCATGCTGGTGGGGGGCGGTGCGGTGGTAACGGGTTACAGCCTGGAACCGCCCACAACCCCCAACCTCTTCTCTCTGGCTGGGTTGGAAGGCAAAATGATCAGCGTGATCGGCGACATCCGCAATTTTGCCGCCCTGAAAGCGGCCTTTGATGCCGCTCGGCCGGAAATTGTGCTGCACCTGGCGGCTCAGCCCATTGTGCGGGACAGCTACAAGGACCCGCGCTATACCTATGAAACCAATGTGATGGGCACCGTGAACCTGTTGGAATGCGTGCGCACCGCCCAAACTCCGCCGCGCTCTGTGCTGAACGTAACAACGGATAAGGTGTACCAGAATAATGAATGGTGCTGGGGCTACCGCGAAAACGAACCGTTGGACGGCTTCGACCCCTACTCCAACAGCAAAAGCTGCTCGGAGCTGGTGACTCACAGCTATAAAAACAGCTTTTTTGCGGATGGCAGCGTGGCCATCTCCACTGCCCGCGCAGGTAATGTGATTGGCGGCGGCGATTTTGCTAATGACCGCATCATCCCGGACTGCGTGCGCGCAATGGCAAAAGGGGAGAGCATCGGTGTGCGCAACCCGTATTCCACCCGCCCATACCAGCATGTGCTGGAACCGCTGGCGGCGTACCTGCTGATCGCCCAGCGCCAGTATGAGGATAACCGGTACGCCGGCTATTATAACGTCGGCCCGGATGACTGCGACTGTGTGACGACCGGCACCCTGGTAGACCTGTTCTGCCAGGCGTGGGGCGATGGTGCTGCATGGGAAAACCGCGCTGAGGCAAACGCCCCGCATGAAGCAAACTTTTTGAAGCTGGATTGCAGCAAATTGAAATCCACCTTCGGCTGGAAACCGCGCTGGCATATGGCGGAATGTATGCAAAAGACCGTTGCGTTCAGCAAGGTATGGCTTTCCGGCGGGGATATCCCGGCGGAGATGGACAAAGAGATCAAGGAATTTTTGAGTGAGTAAGGGAGCAGACGATGGCAAATTGGAGCAATGAGGCCGAAGCCCGCGAGCAGATCAAGGCGCTGGTGGCAGAATATTACCATGACTTTAAGGAGAAAAAGGCGGATTTCAAGCCCGGCGACCGCGTTACTTATGCATCCCGCGTGTTTGATGAAAAAGAAATGTGCGCCCTGACCGATGCAACGCTGGATTTCTGGCTGACCACCGGCCGCTTTGCGGATGAATTTGAAAAAGAGTTTGCCAAGTGGATCGGCGTAAAGTTCGCCAACCTGGTCAACTCCGGCTCCTCCGCCAACCTGATTGCCTTTATGGCGCTCACCGCCCCGGAACTGGGCGACCGCCAGATCAAAAAGGGCGATGAGATCATCACCGTGGCATGCGGGTTCCCCACCACTGTCACCCCGGCGCTGCAGTATGGCGCTGTGCCGGTGTTTGTGGATGTGACCGTGCCGCAGTACAACATTGATGTGACCAAGCTGGAAGCCGCTCTTTCCCCCAAGACCAAGGCAGTCATGATCGCCCATACCCTGGGCAACCCGTTTGACCTGTCCGCCGTCAAAGCCTTCTGCGATGCCCATAACCTCTGGCTGGTGGAGGATAACTGCGATGCCCTGGGCACCCAGTACACCATCAACGGCGAAACCCGCTTTACCGGAACCTGGGGCGATATCGGCACCTCCAGCTTCTACCCGCCGCACCACATGACGATGGGCGAGGGCGGCTGCGTGTATACAAACAGCCCGCTGCTGAACCGCCTGATCAAGAGCTACCGCGACTGGGGCCGCGACTGCATCTGCCCGTCCGGCCATGATAACTTCTGCGGCCACCGCTTTGACGGTCAGTATGGCGAACTGCCCGCAGGCTATGACCACAAGTACGTTTACAGCCACTTTGGCTATAACCTGAAAGTGACCGATATGCAGGCCGCCATCGGCTGCGAACAGCTGAAAAAGTTCCCCAGCTTTATTGAGCGCCGCCGCCATAACTGGGACCGCCTGCGCGCAGCCCTGGAACCGGCCGCCGATAAGCTGATCCTGCCGGAACCGGCCGCCAACAGCCGCCCGTCCTGGTTCGGCTTCCTGATTTCGGTCAAGCCGGAATCCGGCCTGGAACGCAACGCCGTGACCCGCTATATTGAGGATCACAATGTCCAGACCCGCCTGTTGTTCAGCGGCAACCTGATCAAGCACCCTTGCTTTGACCAGATCCGCGGCACCGATGCCTACCGCGTGGCAGGGGAGCTGACCAACACTGACTTTATCATGAACAACACCTTCTGGGTCGGCGTGTACCCCGGCATGACCGATGAGATGATCGACTATATGGCACAGGTGATCCTTGAGGCTGTGAAGTAAAAAGAAAACACAAAAGCGAAACCGCCGCATCGGTGCAAAAACCGGTGCGTGCGGTTTATTCGGCTTGCTGGAACGCAGAAACAGAGGAAAGGAACAACCGCAACGGCTATGAATAAAAAATCACTTGGAATCATGAAAAACACCCTGCTGAGCGTTACGGCGCTGGTGGTGATGAACGGTGTGCAGCAGCTGCTGATCTACCCCTATCTGACCCGCCAGATGGGTGCGGCTGCCTTTGGCAATATCCTGGTTGTGCTGGGCATTATCGCCATTATTGCCCCGGCGCTGGGGCAGGCGGTCAACAACAGCCGGATCGTGGCGCAGCAAAAATATGAATGCAGCAACGGCGATGCCGATACCACAATCCTGCTGTTTTTGATTCCAGGTACAGCGGTTGGCGTGTGGTTCTGCCGCAGCTATTTTTCCAGCGCGGAAGGGCTGGTGCTTGCGGCGCTGCTGCTGGTGTTTACAGCGCTCAAAAATTATTCGGATGTCCAGTACCGCTTGACCCTGAATTATAACCGCTACTTTTTCTATTACCTTTCCATTTCGCTGGGGTATGTGATCGGCGCGCTGACCTACAATTTTATCCATTCGTGGGTCATCACGTTGCTGATCGGCGAAGTTTGCGGCTTTTTGTTCGTCACCATAACGGGAACCATCTACCGCCAGCCGCTGCACCGCACAGCAAATTTTCAGCGCTTCTTTAAGGATAGCCTGATTCTGTTCGCTTCCTACCTTTTATATAATGGCGTGCTGAACCTGGACCGCGTGCTGCTGAAATACCTGATGAACAGCGAAACGGTTACGGTGTTTTATGTGGCATCACTGATTGGCAAAATGATCGCCATGCTGGTTGGCCCGCTGAACAGCATCGCCATCAGTTATCTGTGCAAGCGGGAACGCCCGCTTGACCGTAAGGCATTTGGCGCAATGATCGCCGCCGCACTGGGCGTGGGGCTGGTGTTTTACTTTGGCACCTGCATCGTTACCCCGGTTTTTGCCAAAATCGCTTACCCGCAGATCGCAGAACAGGTGTGCGCTTACGCGCCGCTGGCAAATCTTTCGCAGATTTTGTGCTTTGTGGGCAGTTTTTTGCTCACGGTGGTGCTTACCCTGACGGGCAACCGCTGGCAGATGATCGTACAAAGCTTTTATGCGGTCGCATTCCTGGTTTGCAGCGTGCTGTTCTGCCATCTGTGGGGCTTTGGCGGCTTTATTGCCGGCATCCTGCTGGCAAACCTGCTGCGCCTGGTGTTCACCATCACCATCGGGCTTCATTTCGCCGGGAAAAATCAAAAGGCTGGGGTATAAATTTTTATGAAAATTGGTTTGCTTACCGTATATTATTCAAATTATGGCTCCTATTATCAGGCGGCTTCGCTGGCAAAACAGCTGGAAGCGCTGGGGCATGACTGTGAAATTGTAAACGCATCCATCCGCGGCAAACACGCCATCAACTTTTTGCTGGGGGCAGCGGGGGAGCATGTGCTGCCCAAAGCTGTTACGGATCAGGTGGCAAAGCGGGTCACCGCGTTCCGCACCTACCACGCCATGCGCCCGGAGCTGGATGCACTCAAAATCGGGCCGCTGGTATTTTCCGCAAAAGCGCTGGCAAAGCGGTATGACTGCGTGATCGTTGGCAGTGATGAACTGTGGTCCGCAACCAGCCCGGTCATGTATTTCATTCCGTCCTATTTCGGCATTGGCGTGCAGTGCCCGCATATTACCTATTCGACCTCTGCCGTTACGCTGCAAAACCCGTCCGCAGAACTGGAAGCGCAGATGCAGGCGGGCGTAAAAAGCTTTGCAGCAATTTCGGTGCGCGACCCCGAAACGCAGGCATGGGTCAAAAAATGGAACGGCAGTACCCCGCCCATCACGTTGGACCCTACCCTGCTGTACCCCTATTTTGGAAGCAAGGGCATTGGCGGCAACGGCATTGTGGTATATGGAGAGCATTACCTGCCGCAGCATGTGGAGCTGATCCGCAATTTCGCCAAAAAGCAGAACATGAAGCTGCACGCCCTGTGTTGGCAGCATGACTGGTGCGATGATTTTACCGAGGTGACTTCTGCCAAAGATTTGCAGAACGCTTTTGCCCAAAGTGATTTCAGTATGGTATCTACATTCCATGGTACGGTATTCTCTCTGTTGAACCGCCGCCCGTTTGCCGCGTTTGCCGCACCGGGCCGCACGGAAAAAGTGACCCGCCTGCTGGAGGGCCTTGGCATGCAGGATTGCTTCTGGCCGGAAACCAGCCGGGATGAGATCAGCTTCCGCAGCAGTTACGAAGTGTTTGATAAGAACGTGACCGCAGAGCGTGAAAAAAGCCTGGCTTACCTGCAGCATGCATTGCAGAAAGCAGAAGCACTGAAGAAAAAGGATTAAAAATATGCTGTGTGACCATAAACAATGCACAGGCTGCGCGGCCTGCGCAGCAGTGTGCCCGGTGGGGGCTATCCAGATGCAGCAGGATGCGGATGGCTTCTATTTCCCAAAAGTGGCGGAAAGCTGCATCCATTGCGGCAAATGCGAGCATACCTGCCCGGTGCTGACCCCGCGCAGCCGCCCGGATGCCGTTTACCCGCAGGCTTATGTAATGAAGCATAACAACCGGGATGTGCTGCTGCAAAGTGCTTCCGGTGGAATGTTCACCCTGTTGGCACAGTGGGCATTTGCCCAAAACGGCTGCGTGTACGGTGCCTGTTGGGATGAAAACTTCCATGTACAGCTGCGCCGGGCGGATAGCATGGAGCAGCTGGCACCCATGCGGGGTTCAAAGTATGTGTACAGCCATGCCAAGGCGGTTTACCGCGATGCCGAACAACAGCTGAAAGCAGGCCGAACAGTGGTGTTTACCGGGGTGCCCTGCCAGATCGCTGCCTTGTACGGTGTTTTGCAGGGCAGGGAATACCCCAACCTGTACACGGCGGAGATCGTCTGCCACGGCGCAGGCTCTGAAAAGGTGTTTGATGCGTATCTGGCAGATATCCAGGCCCAAAGCGGCAAAAAGCTGAAAGCCCTGGACCAGACCAGCAAAAAGCGGCCATGGACAAAGCTGATACAACGGTATATTTGCCAGGTGTGGCAGGATGGTTCGGAAAGCTGTGCAAACTTTTCAGAGGATTCTTACACAGCATTTTATATGAAAAATCTTTGTTTTAATGAATCCTGTTATCAATGCCCTTGGGCATCTGTGCCGCGTAAAGCTGATGTAACAATGGGCGATTTTATGGGAATCGGCGTTACCAAACGGCATTATATCAAGCTGAAAGATGGTGTTTCTGCCGTTTGGTTTAATACGCAAAAGGGAGTTCAGCTGCGCGAAAAATTAAGCGAAAGTACAGATGCATGCTGGGAAAAGTGTGATTTAGCAGAATGTATGGAATTTAATCATACATTATGGAAACCTTCCACAAGGCCACAGGGACGAGAAAAGTTCTTGGATAATTTTAATAAGATCAGCTATTCATCGTTGAAGGCACAGTATTTTACGCCTAAGTATAAAGCAATGCGCGTTATAAAGAAGAGTATTAACATGGTGCTTGGTGCACATTTAACGGCTTGCGGAATTGATTTGGTTCAACAAAAAAATGGAGTGCCGAAAAAAGTACAGGAAAAGCTGTTAACATTAAAAGAACTTTATGGGCAGAGTGAGGAAGCGGAATGCTCAAAACGATAAAAGAATATTTGAATGAGAATAAAGCGAAAACGAAGGAAAATAAATTTGATATTCCATTAGAGGAAAAAAATTTATTAAGCGGTCCAAAATCCGGATCGCCGCAGGCTCTATTTTTTCAATTATATCTAGCTCTTCAACTGATATCGTTGGTTTCCATGGCAGTTTTCCACGGAAAATATGCGGGAAATATTGTGTGGAGTGGGAAATCTTCGGCAATCTTCCCGGATTTTGTGCAAACTTTGTGGCACTCTTATGGCTTTAGACCGTATGAACTGCATGCAATTTATCCGCCGTTGATTTATGCGTTCGGCGGAGTTCTGACACGATTTTTGCCAGAATCCATCATGCAGGAAATCGGAAAGCGCACAGCATATGATAACTGGGCCAACGCATCGACATATCCGGCAGTACATGCACTGACAGTGGCGTTTTTTGCCTTAGCCACGCTTTTTCTGGTAAAAGTGATTTGCAGAATCCTGTCAAATAAAGATACCAGGATAAAGAATATGGTGCTGTGGACGGTTTTGAGCTCCGTACCATACATTTTTACGGTTGAACGCGGTAATGTAGTGATTCTTGCTGTTGCGGCGCTGCTGTATTATGCAAATTACTATAATTCCGAGGATGCCAAACAACGTTGGCTGGCATATTTAGGCCTTTCTGTAGCAGTTAGCCTAAAGTTATATCCGGTTTTGATGGGTCTGCTGATTCTTCAGGGTGAGAAAAAGTGGAAACGTGCAGGTATATGCATTTTGACCGGTGCTGCAACATTATTTCTGCCGTTTTTGTGTACGGGCGGCTTTGAATCTTGCTTGTTAATGGTAAGCAACCTTACCGACCATGTAGGGGTAACCGCAGACAATTTAGCGCTAAGGCATAAAGTAGGTATTTACAGTACCCTAAAACTTGTGGATGAATTTACCCAAATATCGGTAAGTGCACCGGAAGTATATGAAACACTGGGGAAAGTTTTGCCGATTGCGGTTATTATACTGGGATGTGTCGGCTGTTTTTTGGCAAATTCTACCTGGAAAAAGTGTGCATCTTTAGTAGTAAGTATCGTTCTGTTTCCGAGCTTCTCTTTACAGTATAATGTTTTGTACCTGATTATACCGTTAATCCTGTTTGTAAAAGAGGATGCATGGAACAAAATTGATTACTTTTATTCGGTATTGTTCGCACTTTGCTTATCCGAACTGGCTTTTGGTTCAACGGATATTTTGCAGGCACTGGGATACGACTTTAGCGTGAATTTGGGAATGATTGTTCCGGCAGTGGCAATGATCATTCTGCTGGTGGCTGTTTTTATTGAAGGTATCATCACTAGACTGAAAAAAACATTTGCATCTGCTGAAAAAGAACACAAAATTGATAAAAAGTATCTTGTATGCTTTGTAATTATAGTGGCAGCCCTTGTAGCAGGGCTTTCTGCGTTAAGCCTGTTGGCGGAAAACTATATCACGCGGGAGTATACACCAGGTTTTGAGGTTACCAGTTATGAAAATGTGTATGACCAAGAAACATCGGTGGATCACCTAGGGGAAGAGATGCAATTCAACTGGGTAAATAAGACTGCAATTTTTGATGTGGAAAATACGAATGGTAAAGATGAAGTTATTGCTGTATCTTTCCGCAGCGGAGAAATTATGACCCTGCAAGATGGAGAATACTTTGAGATAAAATGCGGGGAACAAAAGCATACGGTAAAGTTAAAGCAAAAGGGCCAGCTTATTACAGTAATGTTAAATTTGAAACCTGGCAGCAACAGAATCGAAATTACGTCAAATGCGGCAAGGGTTAGTGTGAACCCACAGCAAGATGCCAGAAAATTGTACTTTACCTTGCAAGATTTTACAATAACGGATACTTATAATAACTGTCAAGTTATGCCGTTGAATGGTGAGTAAAAGGAGGCCCCCCAATGAAACAGCGTCTGGCCGATTATGTGGCCGATTTTCTTGCGGCGCACGGCGTTACGGATGTGTTCAGCGTGGTGGGCGGCGGCGCCATGCATCTGAATGATGCACTGGGCCACCACCCGGCGCTGCATGTTACCTATAACCATCACGAGCAGGCAAGTGCCATTGCGGCGGAAGCATACGCCCGCATTGATAACAAAATTGCCGCCCTGTGCGTTACCACCGGCCCCGGCGGCACCAACGCCCTGACCGGTGTGGTGGGCGGCTGGCTGGATTCTATCCCTATGTTTGTAATCTCCGGCCAGGTTCGGTACGATACCACGGCCCGCTATGCCGCGCAGTTTACCGATGGCCTGCCCCTGCGCGCGGTGGGCGACCAGGAATACGATATCACCAAATCTGTTGCTCACATGACCAAATACGCCACCATGCTGGAAGACCCGAACCAGATCCGCTATGTGCTGGAAAAAGCCTGGCACCTGGCAACCACCGGCCGCCCCGGCCCGGTGTGGATCGATATCCCGGTCAACTATCAGGGCGGCTACATTGAAACCGACAGCCTGCCCGGCTATGACCCGGCGCAGGACGATGCCCGGCTGCCGCCCCCGGTGGACGATGCCACCGTGCAGATGGTGCTGGAAAAGATCCGCCACGCCAAGCGCCCGGTGTTCCACGCCGGGTACGGTATCCGGCTTTCCGGCGGGTACGCAGCGTTCCGCACCGTGGCGGAAAAGCTGAACATCCCCATTGTGACCTACTGGAACGCCGTGGACCTGATCGAGGACGAAAACCCGCTTTACTGCGGTCGTGCCGGCAATATGGGCGACCGCCCTGGCAACTGGGCCATCCAGAACGCAGATCTGATTCTGGCTGTGGGCACCCGCATTTCCATCCGCCAGGTGGGCTATAACTGGAAAACCTGGGCCCGCGCGGCGGAAGTCATCATGGTGGATATTGACCGCGCCGAGATGAAAAAGCACACCCTGCATGTGGAGCACCCCGTGTGGGCGGATGCCAAGGACTTTCTGCAAAAGCTGGATGCCGCCGCAGCGCCGCTGACACCTTCGCCATCTGCATCAAAGATAAAATACCTTCCTGCATACGCGCGCCGCCGGAAGCCGTATAGCCCACGACGCTGAGCGAGCGATCTATGGAGTATTCAAACAATCTCGCCAGCTTGTCTCCGACAACCGTACCCATGCTCCCCATGAGGAAGCTCTGTTCCATCACAAAAAGCGCGCATCTTTGACCGCCGATCTCGCATTCTCCTGTTACGACCGCTTCATTTTCTCCCGTATTTTTGACAGCGTCTTCAAGCTTTTTTGCATATCCGGGAAAATCTATAAGATCGCTCGACGTCATGTCAGCAAAAAGCTCTTTAAACGTTCCCTCGTCCGCCAGCATTTCTATACGTTGTCTCGCACTCATTTTTTCATACGCACCGCAATGAGGGCATATATTAAAGTTTTCGCGCAGTCCGGATACGTAAGAAGTCTTTTTGCAAGCCGGACAAACCGCAAGCTTATCCCTGCTCACGCCTTTATTTTTATCTATA
>OGPN01001507.1_pt1 | contig 14979 bp, 10 predicted proteins | sample 1552941 | NCBI WGS metagenome assembly OGPN01 (sample SAMEA2580220, study PRJEB22360) | human gut metagenome | biome: human gut; feature: human-associated habitat; material: faeces | place: Denmark | collected 2008/2010
GGCATCCGTGGTGGTGACGCCATCGCCCACGCCTACCGTGAAGCCGCCCACAAAGACGCTCCGCCCCGGCGACAAGGATGACGAGGTCAAGCTTCTTCAGCAGCGCCTCAAGGATCTGGGCTATTATACGGGCAACATCACCGGCGTGTATAACACCGCCACCACCGAGGCCGTCAAGGCGTTCCAGAAAAAGTACAAGAGCCTGTATACGGACGGTGTCGCCGGGCCTTCGACGCTGCAAACGCTGTATTCTTCCTCCGCGGCGAAATCCTCCACGCCCGTGTCCTCCATCGGCACGACGCTGGAGTCCGGCATGAAGAACAGCGGCGCCGTCAAGGCGATGCAGATGCGCCTGAAATCCTTGGGCTACCTGACCGGCACAGCGGACGGCTCTTTCGGCGACGCGACAAAGGCGGCAGTGATCGCCTTCCAGACGGCAAACGGCCTGAAGGCGGACGGCAAAGCAGGCACATCCACCCTGAACCGCCTCTATTCCGACGCGGCGATTGCTGCCAGCTCCATGCCGACGGCGTCACCGACATCGCCCTGGTGGTCGGTTACAAGCACGAATGCTTCAACTATCTTGTGGACAAATACGGCGTCCAGCTCATCATCTCGGCGCAGTATGCCACGGCCAACAACTATTCCTCCCTCCAGCTGGTGGCCCACCGCCTGGGCGACAGCCTGGTCATCGACGGTGACACCTACATCCGCCGTCCGGTGGTGCCCCTGGTGCGTCCCGGGGTCTCGCAGTTCATCTGCCAGCAGACCCAGCAGGGCCATGAATGGGAACTGATCACCGATGCCGACGACCGCGTGGTCTCCGTGCGCAAGGATTCGCCCTCGGGCTACTGCATGTCCGGCGTCTCCTACTGGACCGAGGAGGCCGCGGCCCTCATCCGCGAGGAACTGGACAGGAGCGGCCCGGACGACTACTGGGAAGACTCCGTCATCCGCATCCTGGACCGCGTGCCCGTCTACGCCACGCGGGTGAAGATGCTGCTCTGCGAGATCGACAGCCTGAGCGACGCCCTTTCCCTGGGCCTGCTGACGCCCGACGAACTGGCCGACCAGTGCTCCGAGACCCAGATGGCCGAAAAGCTCAAGGGCCTGACCAACGACACCTATCACATCCAGCTGGACGGCAAGGGCCTTGTGCTGCGCATCCCCGGCCAGGGCACCGACCAGATCATCGACCGCAGCGTGGAAGCGGCCATGCTGGAGATGGTGAAGGATCTGGACATCACGCCCGAGTGCCACTTCTACGCGGGCGGCATCAAGACCACGGACTTTCTGGAAGGCTACCGCATCCTGAACCACGACACCCTGGACCGGTTCGAGGTGCGCGGGGTGGTGGACATCATGCGCCGCCTGCATGACATCCGCATGCCCGAAGGCTTCCGCGAAAAGTACGGCCCCAGCGCCGTGCTCTCCGTGCTTTCCGAGGTCAAGCTCTACGAACGCCAGAGCGGCGTCAATCTGCTGGCCGACCATGAGCGCAGCCTGTTCTACGATTTTGCCCGCGAGATGGACAGCGACGAGAAGCGCTTCTGCCATCGCGACTTCGTGCTGGAGAACATCCTGCGCAAGGGCGACGACATCAAGCTCATCGACTTCGAGTACGCCTGCTTCTGCTCGCCCTACTGGGACTACGCCAGCTTCGTCACCGAGACCCGTCTTTCCGGCCCCCTGCTGGACGCCTTTATCGAAGCCAGCGGCGCGGACCGCACCCGCCTGCTCAAGGCCATGATCATCGTGGATTACATCTGGGGCCTGTGGGGCTTCTACCGCGAGTGCATCGACTACGGTCGTGGCCGCATCGCGGAAATGGACCGCAACCTGAAACTGCTGCAACGCGGAGAACAACTGGCATGAAGCGCGGTTTTCTGATTTCCGTGGGCGCCTATCTGGGGCTCTGGCTGGTGCTGGAAGCCCTGTTCCCCGCGCCCTCCTACGCCTACCTCGACCCCGGCACGGGCAACGTGCTGGTCTACCTGGCCATCAGCCTGGTGGGTACGGTGCTCTATTTCGTCAAGAACATCGTCTACGCCATCATGGGCAGGGCCAAGGGTGAGCGCCGTCCCGAAAAGCAGCTGCACCACGAGCGCATCCTCATGTTCTCCGAAGGCCGCAGCTACTATTACACCTTCAAGCCCGTCATCGACGCCTTCCTGCGCCGCGGCGTGCCCTTCTCCTACATCACCATGGATGTGGAAGACCCGGCCCTGACCATCGAGAACGACCTCATGAACTCGCGCTACATCGGCACGGGTTCCGCGGCCTTTGCCCGCGCCGCCGGTCGTCGCGCCGACATCATGCTCTCCACCACGCCCAACATCGGTACGCCCGGCTTCCCCATGCCGCGTCCGCGCCGCGTGACCAACCTGGCCCATATCTGCCACGGCGTGGGCGATATCGCCATGTACCAGAAAGGCTCCCTGGACCATTACGACGCCGTCCTGATGGTGGGCGACTTCATGCTGCCCAGCATCCGCAAGGTGGAAGAGCTGCGCGGCCTGCCGCCCAAGGAATGCGTCTCCCTGGGCCTGCCCTATCTGGACGAGCTGGCCGCCAAAGCCCGCAAGAAGGAAGGCCGGAGCACCCCGCCCGTGGTGCTGGTGGCGCCTTCGTGGGGCAACAAGGGCTGCCTCAACATCTGCGGCCCCAACTTCCTGCTGGATCTGGCCAAGGCCGGCTATGACGTGATCCTGCGCCCGCATCCCCAGTCCCTCAAGGTGGAGACCGAGATGCTGGACACCATCCACGAGATGCTGCGCGACTACCCCAACGTCAGCTTCGATACCGAGATGGACGCCACCGCCTCCATGAGCCGGGCCGACGTCATGATCTCGGACAAGTCGTGCGTGCGCTTCGACTTCGCCTTCCTTTACGAGAAGCCCGTCATCACCCTGGACATCCCCGTGCGCAACCCCGAACTCTACGAGGTGGCGGACCTGGGCGTCATCTGGGAAGACACCGTGGCCGCCCGTCTGGGCGAAGTGGTCTCGCCCGAGGACTTCAACAACATCGTGCCCGTGGTGGAACGCGCCCTCAAGACGCCTTCCTCCGCCATCGCCGCCTTCCGCGAGGAATCCGTGGCCTGCTGGGGCCGGAGCGGTGAAGCCATCGCCCAGTGGACCGTGGACACCCTGGCCCGCATGGACGCCGAACACGCGGCCGAAGCTGCCGCCACCAAAACGAAATAGCACGGCCCTTGCCGGATATGCTTTCAAGGAAACGCCATGTCGCTTCTGTATGAAATATTCATCCTGCCCATCGAGATCATCTACCGGGCCATCTATCCCGGCAGCCTCCAGTTCACCCACAACTACGGCCTGAGCATCCTCGTCCTGTCCTGCATCAGCGCCGTGGCCTTCATCCCCCTGGGACGTCTGGCCGTGGGCACCCAGGCCCGGGAAAAGAAACTCCAGATGATCATGGCCCCGCAGCTGGCCCGCATCCGCAAGGAATCCAAGGGGGCCGAGCGCCAGCGCCGCATCAACAACCTCTACAAGCGCTACGCCTACCATCCGCTGCTGGCCGTCCGTTCGGCCTTCGGCGTGGCCCTGCAGATCCCCTTCCTGACCGGCGCGTACTACATGATCCTGGGGCTCACCCAGCTGCAGGGCCAGCCCTGCCTGATGATCCCCGACCTTTCGCAGCCCGACGGCCTGCTCTGGGGCGTCAACGCCCTGCCCATCGTCATGACCGTGGTCAACATCATCGCCACGCTGACCACCCCGGGCCTGACGCGCAAGGACACCCTGCAGGCCATCATCATCGCCTTCTTCTTCCTGGCGCTGCTGTACAACGCGGCCTCGGCCCTGCTCATCTTCTGGACCATGAACAACGTCTTCTTCCTGCTCCAGAACCTGCGCCTGCCCATCCGCCTGCCCCGTTTCCGCAAGCCCGGCTTTGCCCAGGGCGGCATGAACACCGTCATGGCCGCCACCATGCGCTCGGTCTACAGCCTGTCCTGCGCCGGTCTGGCCATCCTGATCTTCCTGTACGTGCCCTTCCAGTCCTACGCCAGCGACCCCAACTTCTTCGCCGCCGGTCCCCTGGACGTGCTGCTGGGCATGGTGCGCTACCTTTCGCTGACCTTCTTCGTGGTCTTCGTGCTCTGGCTCTGGTTCCCGGCCAAGGCCAAGACCATCCCGGCCTTCGTGGCCTTCTGGGCCCTGAGCCTCGCCTTCGTGAACCTTTTCGTGCTGCCCGGCCACTTCGGCGCCCTGGACGGCATCCGCTTCCTGCGTGAGGCCGCCCTCACCGGCCCCATGAGCACCTTCAAGGACGGCCTGCTGCCCGTGCTGGTGGCCCTGGGCCTGACGGCCCTGCTGTTCGCCTTCCCCAAGGTGCGCCTGCAGCTGCCGCGCGTGCTCTCCATCGCCGTGTTCTCCCTGGTGGCCCTCACGGCCTGGAACGCCCTGACCGCCGAAGAGCCCGAACAGGCCAAGCCCAGCTTCACCCCGCCCGCCTATGTGGCTGACATGCAGTCCTATTCCAAGGACGGCGAAAACGTCATCGTCATCGTCATGGACATGTTCACCGGCGGCCATATCGAACGGATGCTGGACGACCCCTGGTTCACCAACGGCTTCCGCAAGGGCATGGACGGCTTCGTCTGGTACCCCGACACCATCTCCATGGCCGACGCCACGGTCATGAGCCTGCCCAGCATCTACGGTGGCCTGTTCCCCTCCGCCCGGGCGCCCGTCACCCCCCGCCGCGACGTGACCCTGGAAGAGAACATCAACAGCGCCTTTGCCGTGATGCCCCGCAACTTCGCGGCCCACGGCTACGACGTCTGCATGCTCAACGGCCTGGAGTTCTTCAACCAGGACTTCTACGAACGTCACCTCGGCAAGGTGGAGAACGTCACCACCGTGCCCCAGGTCAAGGACGACTTCCAGCTCAAGTACCACCAGGGCACCAGCCTGCGGGACTTCAGCAGCTTCTTCGCCATGCTGGGCCTGTTCCAGGCCTCGCCCAACATCATCAAGCAGAAGATCTACGACGACGGCAACTGGCATGACGCCGGCGACGGCATCCTGGTGGCCAGCATGGCCGCCTGCCGCGCGGGCGACGCCTTCTTCCGCTTCGCCTTCACCTCGGGCATCACCACCGATGCCCCGCGCAGCACGGCCAAGGTCTTCTACACCATGCTGTCCCACTACATGTGGCACTACGCCCCCGACCTCAAGGACGGCCAGCCCGAGATCGTGGCCGACCCCTATCCGGCCACCGAGGGCCAGCTCTTCTTCGTCGACGGCCTGCTGCCCGAACACTACTACGCCGAACGCCACCTGCTGCGCTACCTGATGATCTTCTTCGACCAGCTCAAGGAAGCCGGCATCTACGACAACACGCGCATCATCCTGGTCTCCGACCACGGCGAAAGCGACAGCCCCATGGTGGAGCGTACCTACAACGACGGCAAGGAATTCCCCGACGGCACCGTCTTCCAGACCGCGCCCTACGCTCCCGGCCGTCCCCACGCCCTCCTGATGGTCAAGGAACCCCATCAGCGCGGCGAGCTGCGCATCAGCGATGCCTTCATGTCCAGCGCCGACGTGCCCACCCTGGCCCTGCAGGGCGTCGGTACCTCCGACGAGTTCGAGATGCGTGACCCGGCCGCCCTGCCCAAGCCGCGCATCCTCACCCATGCCCGCGGCGGCGCGCGCTGGAGCGAACACAAGGAGAACGCCTACATCTTCGAACAGTACCGCATGGAAGGCACCCTGTTCGATGCCTCCAAGTGTACGCGTGAAGGCGCCTATCAATAACGGTCCCGCTGCTCCGGCAGCGTCATGAAAGGGGGGAAGGAGCATCCCGGCAGGGATGTCCCTTCCCCCTTTTTTCGCGGCCCCGGCCCTGCCGGGACACGGATCTCATAAAATTTTACCCATTTTTCTCCCCCGGCGGCCCCGGCATTTGACTTGTCCGCTGTTAGCGGCTAGAAAAAACTAAGGCATTGCGGCCAACGTTGTTCCCCTTAGTCGTCAGGCTACGGGGTTTTCGCGTGTGGACGACAAAACTTCAGCCTTGGCCCGCGCCATGCGGGCAGTGCAGGTGGATATATGGCAAATACGGTCATTATCGGCGCCCAGTGGGGCGACGAGGGCAAGGGAAAGATTGTGGACATGCTCAGCGCGCAGAGCGGGCTGATCGTGCGTTTCCAGGGCGGCAACAACGCCGGCCACACCATCAAGGTCCAGGGCAAGGAGACCATCCTGCACCTGATCCCCTCGGGCATCCTGCACGAGGGCAAAAACTGCCTGATCGGCAACGGTGTGGTGCTGGACCCCTTCGTCTTCCTCAAGGAAGTGGACGAACTGGCGGCCAAGGGCATCGACGTGTCCCCCAGCCGTCTGGGCATCAGCAAAAAGACCCACCTGATCATGCCCTACCACAAGAGCCTGGACAATGCCCGCGAAGCCAAGCGTGCCGGCAAGAAGACCGCCCCCCCCGGCCGCGGCATCGGCCCCTGCTATGAGGACAAGGCTTCCCGCGTGGGCCTGCGTGCCGGTGACCTCACCAACCCGCAGCTGGTGCGCGAAAAAGTGCATCACGCCCTGCTGGAAAAGAACGTCCTGCTGCGCGAGCTCTACAAGTACGACACCCTGGACGAGAACCAGGTCTGCGAAGAGCTGCTGGCCATCGCCCCGCGCATCACGCCCTATCTGAAGGACGCCTCCTCCGAGATCCAGAAGGCCCAGGCCGCCGGTCAGGACATCCTGTTCGAAGGCGCCCAGGGCATCCATCTGGACATCGACCACGGCACCTATCCCTTCGTGACCTCCTCCAGCACCGTGGCCAGCTCCGCCGCCGCCGGCAGCGGTGTGGGCCCCTCCGCCCTGGAGCGCGTGGTGGGCATCGTCAAGGCCTACACCACCCGCGTGGGCTCCGGCCCCTTCCCCACCGAGCTGGAAGACGACACCGGCCGCTACATCCAGACCAACGGTCATGAGTTCGGCGCCCCCACCGGCCGTCCGCGCCGCTGCGGCTGGCTGGACGTGGTCATCCTGCGCGAGACCGTGCGCCTGTGCGGCCTTACCGACATCGCCCTGACCAAGCTGGACGTGCTCCAGAACCTGCCCGCCAACTGCACCGCCGTGGGCGTGCCCGCCGAGGTGGTGCGCATCAACAACAAGGCCGTCAACCCCGCCGATGACCTGGACCAGCAGGATCTGCCGGATGTCATGGCCCAGCGCCTCACCGAGCTGGACCGCCGCATCAGCAGGCTGGAAAAGGACGCACAGGGGGATGTTCCCCCCAGCATCCACGAGGTCATCCAGAAACAGCAGCACTGAACCTCTCGGTCCCACTTTGCGTGCCAGCTTTCCTCATAGGGGAGCCGCTGGCATGGCGGTACTATCCGCAAAAACTGCACAAAGCTTCTGCAAAACGAAAGCAGCTGCGCTCCGCACACACGGAACGCAGCTGCTTTTCTGTTATTTACAAGGAGTTGCCACCAGTTCTTTGACCTTTTGTGCCGCTGCCGCCACCAGCTGGCCGATGGGCTGGTCGGGCACGCCCACCACGATGTTCTCACAGTGGTTGATGGGCACCAGCACCCGCCGGGCAGGGCTCTGGCAGACTGCCGCTGCCATGGCGGGGGTGATCTCGCCCAGCAGCGCGTCAGCGATCACAATGCCGATGGGCCCCACGATGATATCCGCGGTGCGGCAGTTCACGACCACGGCGTTCTCGCCGGTGGCGGCGCGGACCGTCCCCGCCTTGAGCATGGCCGAAGTCGCAAGGCTGTTGGTGCCCACGGCGGTCAGCCGGGCTTCCGGGCAGGCGGCAGAGATGGCCGCCACCAGCTGGCGGCCCAGACCGCCGCCCTGGCCGTCAATGACCAGAACGTTCATCAGAAGTCGATCTCCTCCAGCCGCAGCAGGGCGATGATGTAGATCTTCAGGGCCTCCAGCAGCTTATCGATGGGAGCTGCCTCGTTGGCACCGTGCATCGGGCCGCCGAACTCAGGCAGCACCATGTCCTCGTGCTCGGGGCCAAAGCTCACCGCATAGGGGAAGTGGCGGGCATAGGTGCCGCCGCCCATGGTAAAGGGCGTGGCATTCTCGCCGGTGACCTCGTTGTAGGTCTCGATGCAGGCCTTGATGGCGGGGGTATCGGCTGCGATATAGAAGGGCTCGGCACCCTCGGCCTTCTCCAGAGAAGCACCCGTGCCAATGGCAGCTTTGATCTGCTCCTTCATCTTCTCGGCGTTGGTGCAGGTGGGGTAACGGCTGTCCATGGTCTGGACGATCCGGCCCTCCCGCATGAAGATGCGGCCGCCGATGATGGTCAGGGGGCCGAAGGGGCCGTCGGCGCAGTCGATGCCCAGGCCGGTGCCTGCGGTGGAAGCGTGCAGCTTTTTCAAGGCTTCCAGATAGGCGCGCTCTGCATCGTTGCACAGACCGTTGTCCAGCAGGTAGTTCACCACCAGACCGATGGCGTTGACCGTGCCCTCGGGCATGGCGGCATGGCCGCTCTTGCCCCAGCCCCGGATACGCACCCCATTGCCTTCCGGCTCCAGCGTAATGTTGGGGGCATTTTTCAGCTTGGTGATGTCAGTCTCCACCAGTGCGCTGGCGCGGTCGGGGACTGCATTGTTGGCAACGCCGCCCTCGAACTCCTTGATCTCACCGTTGCAGACCGGGCTGACCAGCTCCGCACCGAAATGGCCCTTCTCGCCGTTGCACACCGGGAACTCTGCATCCGGGGTGAAGCAGAACACCGGGGCCGGGTAGTTCTTGAGGTAGTATTCCACATCGTTCATGTGGGTCTCTTCGTTGTCGCCAACCATTGCGCGGATGGGATACCGCAGGGAAACGCCCTCCTCCTTGAGGAACTTCAGGGCGTACAGGGTAGCCACCATGGGGCCCTTGTCATCGGCTACACCACGGCCGATCATCCAGCCGTCCCGGATCTGCATCTTGAAGGGGTCCTGGCTCCAGCCGTTGCCCACGGGCACCACATCCACATGGCAGATGGTTGCCAGATACTTCTCGGGGTCTGCACCGGCCAGCTCGGCATAGCCGATGTAGTTCTCGCAGTTGCGGGTCGCCAGACCCATGCCTGCAGCCAGCTCCAGCGTCTTGTCCAGCGCCGCGCGGGGGCCCTCACCAAAGGGGGCCTCCTCGGTCGGGGTGCCCTCCACACTGTTGATGGCCACCAGCGCCGCGATGTCCTCCAGAATCTGCTCCTTGTTCGCCGCAATAAAGGCGTCGATCTTCTGATTCAATGCCTGATCCATGATTGCTTCGTCCTTTCTTTGTCGTAACGACACGTTACTGTTTATTGTAACACACTTAAAGCGCTTTTGCCAGCCTTCGGCAGCCTGCTTCTGTACGAAACCTCTCCGTCATCATCGCGATCGCTCGATGCCACCTCTCTTAATAGGAGAGGCAGGACTTGGCTCCCCTGCCAGGGGAGCTGTCGCGGCGAAGCCCGAATCTGTCACACTGCAAACAGGCTGCTGGCCGCGCCCAGCACACCGGCGCTGGCCAGGCCCATGATGATGCCCGCCAGCAGCACACCGCCCATGCAGGCAATGAGAACATCCTTGAACTTCATGTCCAGAATGGAGGCTGCCAGCGTGCCGGTCCAGGCACCAGTGCCGGGCAGCGGGATTCCCACAAAGAGCAGCAGGGCAACGGTCAGGCCCTTGCCGGCCTTTTCCTCCAGTTTGCGGCCGCCCATTTCCCCCTTGGTGATGAAGAACTTGCACACCGGCCCGATGACCGGCTTGTGGTAGCCCCAGATGAGGAACTTGCGGGCAAACAGGTAGATGAAGGGCACCGGCAGCATATTGCCGAACACGCAGACCAGATAGGTGGGCAGGGCGGGCAGGCCCATGCCCAGCCCGATCGGAATGGCACCGCGCAGTTCAATGACCGGCACCATCGAGACAAAAAACACCATCAGATAATTCTTGAGCATCCAGTTTTCTCCTTATCATAAGACCATGATCGCAACGGCTTACAGGTCGATGACCAGCTCCACCGGGCAGTGGTCGGAACCGAACACCTCGTTGTGGATCTCGGCGGCGGTCACCTTGTCGGCGATGCGGTTTGAAACGATGAAATAATCAATGCGCCAGCCCGCGTTCTTTTCCCGGGCGTGGAAGCGGTAGCTCCACCAGCTGTACTTCACCTCGTCCGGGTGGATGGCGCGGAAGCTGTCGGTAAAGCCCGCCGCCAGCAGCTCGGTCATCTTGGCCCGCTCCTGGTCCGTGAAGCCCGCGCTCATCCGGTTGGTCTTCGCATTCTTGATGTCGATCTCGGTGTGGGCCACGTTCAGGTCACCGCAGAGGATGACCGGCTTTTTTGCGTCCAACTCCAGCAGGTAGGCCCGGAACGCATCTTCCCAGGTCATGCGGTAGTCCAACCGCTTCAGGCCGTCCTGGCTGTTGGGCGTGTAGCAGTTGACCAGATAGAAGCCGGGATATTCCAGCGTCAGCACCCGGCCCTCGTGGTCGTGCTCCTCCCTGCCGATGCCGGTGGTCACGGCCAGCGGGGCCGTTTTGCACCAGCAGGCCGTGCCGGAGTAGCCCTTTTTCTCGGCAGAGTAGGTGTACTCGGTGTAGCCCTCGGGGGCAAAATCAGCCTGCCCCGGCTGCATCTTGGTCTCCTGCACCGAGAAGATGTCGGCATCCAGCGCCGCAAAGCTTGCGGCAAAATCGTGGGTCAGGCAGGCCCGCAGGCCGTTGACGTTCCAGCTGATCAGTTTCATATCCTGTTCCTTTCTTATGCCTGATATTTTGTTTTCCATGCGCCGCTCTTCATGCGCGCCACAAAACAGATGACACGGCAGACCCAGTCAATGACCATGGCGATCCAGACACCCACAGCGCCCCAGCCCATCCTGACACAGAGCAGGTAGCTGAACCCTAGCCGCCAGACAGCCATGCTGAGCACAGAGACCACCATGGTAAATTTCACATCGTTGGCCGCGCGCAGGGCGTTGGGCAGAACAAAGGAGGCCGGCCACAGGAACAGGCCGCTGCCTGCGTGGATCTGCACCAGCAGGATGGCCAGCGCCATGGTCTCGCCGGAGAGGGCGTAGATGCCCACCAGCGGCTTGAGGAAGAGCAGGATGCCGCCGTTGAAGATCCCCATAGAGATGTAGGCCCAGAGCAGCAGCTTGCGGGTGTAGAAAACGGTCTGCTCATTGTCCCCTGCGCCAACGCAGCGGCCCACCACCGTGATCATGGCCAGACCAATGGCCTGCCCCGGGATGCAGCCCATGCCGTCCAGATTGTTTGCCACGGCGTTGGCGGCGATCTGCACGGTGCCGAAGGTGGAGATCATGCTCACCACCAGAATGCGGCCCGCCTGGAACAGGCTGTTCTCAAAGGCAGAAGGGATGCCAATGCCCAGGATGCGCTTTGCCATCCGGCCATCCAGCCGGATCGTTTTGGGCACGGTGAGCATGTGGCCCTTCTGGTAGCAGCGGTTCAGGATGAGCACCGCCGCCACAGCACGGGAGAGGACACTGGGCCAGGCAACGCCGTCCACGCCCATGCCCAGCACAAAGATGCAGACCGCATTGCCCACGATGTTGATGATGTTCATCAGTATGCTGATCTGCATGGAGATTTTGGAGTTGCCCATACTGCGGAAGAGCGCCGCACCGGCATTGTACATGGCCAGGAACGGGTAGCTGACCGCCGTGATGCGCAAGTAGAGCACACCGGCCTCCAGCACATCGGCATCGATGCTGCCATAGCACAGCCGGATCATGGGACGGGCCAGCACAAAGCAGAACACCCCCACACCCACGCCCAGCAGAGCGCTGAGCAGGATCAGCTGACCCGAACTTGCGTTGGCGTGCTTCTGCTCCTTTGCACCCAGATACTGGCTGACCACCACCGCGCCGCCGGTGGCCAGCGCCGCAAACAGCACGATGATGAGGTTGTTGATCATATCCACCAGGCTGACACCCGAGATGGCGGCTTCGCCGCAGCGGGAGACCATCATGGTGTCGGCCATGCCCACCGTCACGGCCAGCAGCTGCTCCACCAGCAGCGGCCCCACCAGCCTGAGCAGGTCACGCTGGCTGAATAGCGGGGCCCGCCCGCCAAAGCACGGAGCCTTGTTTTGTGCGATCATATGTTCCATTCTATCCCTCGCTTCTTCCCACACCGTTTCTGCCCTTCCGGGCCGCGGAGCGTCCTTTTCTCATAGATGTATCCATCATAACACAGCCGCATCCTGTTGTAAAGAATCAGCTTCTGCAATTCTGTACCCACGCCCCGGCCCGTGCTTGTTTCATCACTTTGCCAAACACATCTCCCCCGTTTTTGTGCGTTGTGACAAAATTACATTTTTTGCTCGAACAAGAGAACTTTTTTCAAAAAAGCTCTTGTATTTTTCTGTGAAAAGTGTTATCTTGTATCCAACATGAGCGCCAGTTGGATACAAAGCGAAACGACGCGCTTTCCTCTCCGGCACTTCTGTTGTTCATCCTTCTATTATTATGCTATTTTCTTCATTTACCTTCTTATCATTTACCCTGTCCTGAAAAGGACAAACAAAAAGCGCTTCCCCACCTGCACGGGGGAGCGTTTTTTGTTTGTCTGCCGCCCACCATAGAAAAGCGCCCTGCACCTTTCACGGTACAGGGCGCTTTGCGTTTCAGTTTTACAGCGCTGCAACAGCGGCCTTGAGCTCATCCACGCGGTCGGTGTTCTCCCACTTCACGCCCAGATCCTCGCGGCCCATGTGGCCGTAGGCGGCCAGCTGGCGGTAGATGGGCCGGCGCAGATCCAGGTCACGGATGATGGCTGCCGGGGTCAGATCAAATACTTTGCGCACAGCGGCTTCCAGTTTGTCGTGCTCGATGGTGCTGGTGCCAAAGGTATCAACCATGATGGAAACGGGCTCGGCAACGCCGATAGCGTAAGCCAGCTCAACTTCGCACTTATCGGCCAGGCCGGCAGCGACAACGTTCTTGGCAACCCAGCGGGCAGCATATGCGGCCGAGCGGTCAACCTTGCTGGGGTCCTTGCCAGAGAAAGCGCCGCCGCCGTGGCGAGCATAACCGCCGTAAGTATCAACGATGATCTTGCGGCCGGTCAGGCCGGTATCACCCTGCGGGCCGCCGACAACAAAACGACCGGTGGGGTTGATGTAATACTTGGTGTTCTCATCCAGCAGTTTGGCGGGGATGATGGCTTTGATGACATGCTCCATCACATCGGCATGCAGCTGTTCCTGACTGACGGAAGGGCTGTGCTGGCTGGAAATAACAACAGCATCCACGCGCACGGGTTTGCCGTTATCGTATTCAACGGTAACCTGGCTCTTGCCATCAGGGCGCAGATAATCCATCATGCCATTCTTACGCACTTCGGTCAGACGCTTGGCCAGCTTGTGGGCCAGGCTGATGGGCAGAGGCATCAGCTCGGGGGTTTCGTTGCAGGCATAACCGAACATCATACCCTGGTCGCCAGCACCGGCAACATCATCGTTGGTGCCAAGGGCAATGTCGGGGCTCTGGCCGTCAATGTTGGTGATCACGCCGCAGGTATCGCAGTCAAAACCATACTTGGCACGGTTATAACCAATCTCGCGGATGACCTGGCGTGCAACACCGGGAATATCAACATAGCAGTCGGTCGTGATTTCGCCCATGATGTGGACAAGACCAGTGGAGCAGGTGGTCTCGCAGGCAACGCGGGCACCAGGATCCTTTTCCAGGATGGCATCCAGAATGGCATCAGAAATCTGGTCGCAGATTTTGTCGGGATGGCCTTCGGTAACGGATTCGGATGTGAACAGAACTTTGGACATAAAAAGCTGCCTCCTTAAAAAATATAGGGTCAGAAAGGCAACTTGCCGAGAACAAAAAAACGCGCGCCGGGTGTGGACCCAAAGCGCACGTGAACGCTTATCTTTCGGTTCCCCGCAGGAATTGGCACCTTACGCTTGCGCGCAGGTTGCCGGGCTTCATAGGGCCTGTTCCCTCTGCCACTCTTGATAAGTTGCTATTCTGATGTAACGTGCTTATGTTACCATAGGCAACCGGCAAAGTCAACGATGTGGCGTTGGGCAAATTGTCAGCTTTGCACAAAATGGATTGAACTTTTGTCAAAACGGGTAAAAATGACCAATGATGGCTGCCCAATCAGCAGCAATTAAGCGGTTACGCTTTTGCCACCGCTGTTGCGGCCATGCAGAATGGGCGAAAGCGGCTTGTAAATTGCAAAGCAGATTACGGCGTCCAGCATCCCTTTGAAGAAAGTGAACGGCAGGTTGAACACCAGCAGGCAGTTCAAAAGGCCATTGACATTCGGGTTAATGGCCTGGTACATGCCGATGATGGCATCCAGCGGCAGATGATACATGACCACATAGGCCGGATAGACGATGAAGTAGTTGTACGGAACGCTGACGATTGCCATAACCAAAGCGCCGAGCACTGCGCCCAGGATAGCGCCGCTGCGGGTTTTCTTAAAACGGTATACCATACCGGCCACGCCGACAAACAGAGCGCCCATCACAAAATTAAACAGCTCCCCCACCGCAGCGGTGCTGGTGCTGGGCAGTTTGATCAGGTTTTTGATCAGGCACACCACAATACCGGCAACCGGGCCGTAAGCAAAGCTGGCAATCAGGGCTGGCAGTTCCGAAACATCCAGCTTGATAAAGGCGGGCATGATGGGAATGGGAAACTCCATATACATCAATACTGTGGCAACGGCAGCAAGCATGGCGGTTCCGGTTAATACGCGGGTGTTGAATTTGGTTTTCATAAAAAATACCTCCCTGGGGGGCGCGGCCCCAAATAAAATGATTTGGAAAGCCAGTAACAGCTTCGGGAGGCTGATAATTGCAAATAAAAACGCCCTGTTGCAAGCTATACTTACAACAGGGCGCAGAAAAGCAAATAGAACAGCTTTCCGTTTCTTTCATCCGGACTATACCGTCGGCCCCGGAATCACACCGGATCAGCGGCTGCATCAACAGC
>OGPN01001509.1_pt1 | contig 14970 bp, 15 predicted proteins | sample 1552941 | NCBI WGS metagenome assembly OGPN01 (sample SAMEA2580220, study PRJEB22360) | human gut metagenome | biome: human gut; feature: human-associated habitat; material: faeces | place: Denmark | collected 2008/2010
CTTTGGATAGATCCCAAGCGCGCCGGCCGTCGTTTTATGTCGCTGCCGTTTACTCGGCGAGCTGCTTTAGCACATCACAGGCGATTTCGACGGCATCGTCGATGCAGCCGGGGCAGCTGCGGAGCGGACCCTTGTCCGATCCGATGCCCTTGAGCGTGCCGCAGACGGTCGTCGTGTTCTTCTCGCCAAAACGCTTGGCGATTTCGCGCGACAGCTTGTAGGTCTGGCCCTTAGTCTTGGGGTTTTCCATGCCGTCGCTCATTACAAAGCCCATGATGGACACGGCGCCCGAGATGGCGCCGCAGGTTTCGGTCATGCCGCCCATGCCGGCGCCAAAGCCCTCGGTGAGGGTAAAGGCGACCTGGGGGTCGAGCCCGACGGCGGGCGCGAGCGTGCAGGCGACGGCCTGGGCGCAGTTAAAGCCACGGGCGTGGTATTCGGCAGCTTGAGCCTGACAGGCGGTGATGTCGAGCTGGGCCGTATCGATTTGCTTCATCGTTGTCTCCTTGGTCACGGTGTACCCGCCTATGGTACCCGTGACGGGGCATGTAATCATCGAGAGCTTCATGTACGCCTCATTTTTATCTATCGAAAAAATGCCAGGATCTGCGATAGATACCCCAGACTAATTTGTTCCATAACCTACCTTGGGAATGGGTTGAGAGGGGTGCAGGGTAGCGGTATCGTGAACCGAATAAAACGTAACCCAGGCAAGGGAGCTAGATATGAGCGAGCAGACCATCGGTACCACATGTGTTCAGGGCGGCTATCACCCGGGAGATGCCGAGCCGCGCCAGGTGCCCATCTACCAGTCCACCACGTGGAAGTACGACACGTCCGAGCACATGGGCAAGCTGTTTGACCTGGAGGAGTCGGGCTACTTCTACAGCCGTCTGCAGAACCCCACGTGCGATCTCGTTGCCGCCAAGATCTGCGAGATGGAGGGCGGCACCGCTGCGATGCTCACGAGCTCGGGCATGGCTGCGAATTTCCTCGCGATCTTTAACGTGGCCGGTGCCGGTGATCATGTGGTCGCGAGCTCTGCCATTTACGGCGGTACGTATAACCTGCTCGCCCACACCATGGGCCGCATGGGCGTGACCTGCACGTTCGTCGCCCCCGACTGCACCGATGAGGAGCTGGAGGCAGCCTTTGAGCCCAACACCAAGCTCGTCTTTGGCGAGACGATCGCCAACCCCGCGTTGGCGGTCCTCGACATCGAGCGCTTTGCCAAGGCCGCACATGACCACGGCGTGCCGCTGATGGTCGACAACACCTTCCCGACTCCCGTGATGTGCCGTCCCTTTGAGTGGGGCGCCGACATCGTCACGCACTCCACCACCAAGTACATGGATGGGCATGCTGCCTACCTGGGCGGCGTGATCGTCGACCACGGCCAGTTTGACTGGATGGCCCATGCGGACAAGTTCCCGGGTCTTACCACGCCCGACGAGAGCTACCACGGCGTGACCTATGCCGAGAAGTTCGGTCGTGAGGACGCCTTCATTACCAAGGCAACCGCTCAGCTCATGCGCGACCTCGGCCCCATGCAGAACCCGCAGGCGGCCTTCTTCCTGAACAGCTCGCTCGAGAGTCTGCACGTGCGCATGCCGCGTCATTGCGAGAACGGCCTGGCCGTTGCCAAGTTCCTGCAGAGCCATCCCAAGGTGCGCTTCGTGAGCTATCCGGGCCTGGAGGGCGACAAGTACTATGACCTGGCTCAGAAGTACATGCCCAACGGTACCTGCGGCGTTGTGAGCTTTGGCTTTAACGGTGGTCGCGCGGCGGCCGAGACCTTTATGAAGAGCCTCAAGCTCGCCCAGATCGCCACGCACGTGGCCGACGCCCGCACTTGCTGCCTGCATCCCGCTAATGCCACGCACCGCCAGATGAACGATGAGGAGCTCATCGCCTGTGGCATCTCCGCCGACATGGTACGCCTGTCGTGCGGCCTCGAGGACACGGCCGACTTGATTGCCGACCTTGAGCAGGCACTCGAGCAGTGCTAGGCTAGCGTTCGCACAAGGCGCCGATGCTGGCAGAAAGCTTCGGTGACCTTTCGTTCCGATTCCGTAGGCGGGGCCCCAATCGCGGCTGTTTGCAGGCGATTGGGGCCCCGTTTTTTGCGTTGGGCCACTCGAAAGGATGGATATGGAGAAAACCGCAGAGCAGCTTCGCCGCGAGCACATTGCCCTTGAGGGCGACACCCATGGCAAGAACAAGTGGGCGATTCTGTTTACCGTGCTCATCATGACGTTTATGGTGTGTCTGGATTCGACCGTCGTGACCGTGGCACTGCCCGTGATGCAAAAGGAGCTGGGCGGGGGCCTCGATCGCATTCAGCTGGTAAGCTCGGTGTATCTGCTTGCGACGTGCGTGGCTATGTTGCCGTTTGGCCGTCTGGGCGACGTGCGCGGCAAGGTGAATGTGTTCCAGCTGGGCGTCATCGTCTTTTCGGTCGGTTCGCTGCTGTGCGGCCTTTCGGCCTCGCTCGAGGTTCTTATCCTGGCACGCATTGTTCAGGGCGTCGGTTGCGCGGCGGCCATGGCTAACAACATGGGTATCATCACCGAGTCGTTTCCGGCGCGCGAACGAGGCCGTGCCATGGGTATTCTCGCGACCTTCGTGGCCCTCGGCATGATGTGTGGCCCCGTGCTCGGCGGCATGCTGGTGGCAAGCTTTCCCTGGGAGAGTATCTTCCTCATCAACCTGCCTATTGGCGTAATCTCGTTTATCGTGGGGCTCTACACGCTGCCGCATGTTAAGCCGGAGGCCGGCGAGCGCCCCATGTCCCTGATCGAGGCCGCTCGTCGCTGCTTTGCAAATTCGGCCTTCACTATCAACCTTGCCTGCATGCTCATCGTGTTCGTTGGTATTGGTGCATCCGAGTTTATCCTGCCGTTCTATTTTCAGGACGCGCATGGGTTTGGTTCCGACATTTCCGGATTGCTCTTTTTGGCGCTGCCGATGGTGAATGCCTTTATCGGCCCGCTTTCGGGTACGGTTTCGGACCGTGTTGGCTGCGAGGGTCCCACGGCGGTCGGCCTGGGCGTGTACGTGTGCGGTCTCTTTGCGGTAAGCACGCTCAACGAGCGCTCTTCTATCCCTGTGATCGTGTGCTGCGTCGCATTTATGTCGTGCGGTACGTCGATTTTCCAGAGCCCCAACAACTCGCTGTATATGGGTTCGGCTCCGCGCGAAGCGCTCGGCTTTGCGGGCAGCTTGGGCAGTTTGGCGCGCTACGCCGGCATGGCACTCGGCATTACGCTGGCGTCGCATATCCTGTATGGGCAGATGAGCGTGGCGATGGGCGAGGCCGTGACCAGTTTTGTTGCAGGTCGTCCGGATGTGTTCCTATTCGGCTTTCGCTCGGTGTTCTACGTGCTTATGATTGTGGCCGCCGTGGGCTTTGCGCTTGCCATGGTGCGTTTGGTGAAGATGCGCGCCCGCCATTAGCGTGTTGGGAGGCTGTCTGCCACGATTCGCGCCGTCCCAAAAAGACTGGTTTGTGGTGCGATGCGGCTTGTGGGGCGGGCGGGGGTCGGTCCGTGGTAGACTATCGAACAACGTTTATTAATCGCGCGGTATCGTTGCCGCGAGAAGGGGTTGCGCCATGCAGGAGCTTGAGGATCGTATTCGCCATGACGGCATCGTAAAGGCCGGTAACGTCCTTAAGGTTGATGCCTTCCTCAACCACCAATGCGACGTTGAGCTGTTCGACCACATGGGCGCCGAGTGGGCCCGTCTGTTCGAGGGTGTCGAGATCAACAAGATCCTGACGATCGAGGCTTCGGGCATTGGCATGGCTTGCATTGCAGCCCAGCATTTTGGCGGCGTGCCGGTGGTCTTTGCCAAGAAGGCGCAGTCCATCAACCTCGACGGCGAGCAGTATGCCACGACCATCTACTCCTTTACCAAGCAGAAGGAGTACCCGGTCATCGTTGGCAAGCGCTTCCTGTCTGAGGGCGATAAGGTCCTGATTATCGACGACTTTTTGGCCAACGGCTGCGCGCTCGAGGGTCTTATCAAGATCTGCGAGGCTGCGGGTGCCGAAGTGTCCGGTATTGGCATTGCGGTGGAGAAGGGCTTCCAGGGCGGTGGCGATAAGCTCCGCGAGCGCGGCTTCCGCGTTGAGAGCCTGGCCCGTATCGCCGATATGGACTGCGAGACCGGCGAGATCACCTTCGCCTAAGCGCGCAACACAAGCGATTGGTATGCGATGTGACAAAGGGACTTTCCCTTTGTCACATTTTTTGTATGAGGGGAGGTGTTGATATGGACGAGAACAAGATGGGATGGTGCGAGTATGCACGCTATGCCGAGATGTCGGCCGAGGAGTTGGCGCGCGATTGCGAGGTGCAGGTGTTTCGCGCGACGGGTCCGGGCGGGCAGGGCGTGAACACGACGGACTCGGCGGTGCGCATGAAACATATTCCTTTGGGGATTGTCGTGACGGCGCGTGAGAGCCGCAGCCAGTTTCAGAATCGCGCGAGCTGTCTGCGTAAGCTGCGCGCTGAGCTTGAGCGTCGCGGGCGTCCACCGCGTCGACGCGTAAAGACCAAGGTGCCTCAGCGCTCTCGCCAGCGCAGGCTCAACGACAAACACTTCAATGCCATTAAAAAGGCCAACCGTCGCAAGCCGGGCGGGGAGGAATGATCTTCTCAATAAGTTGCGGTGAAATAGGGACTGTTTGGCGGCCTAACAGGCTTAAACAGTCCCTATTTCACCGCAACTTAGGTGGGGCTAGCGGGTGGGGTGCCAGACGTGGAGGGCGCCGGCAAGGATGTCGACCTCGATGCGCGAGGCGACGATGGGCTCGCCGTCGGCCTGGATGGGATAGTTGGGCTCCTCAAAGGTGAGCTCGACATGGTGGCAGCGGCGCATGCGAACCGGCGGCAACTTGGTATGGTGGCCGTCCTTGGCCGAAAGAAACATAGGCAGGGCAACCGCGCGAGGGACGGGGCCGCAGGCGTAGCAGACGTCGAGTATGCCGTCGCAGGGGGCGGCATCGGGGCAGATGCGATAGCCCGAGCCATAGGTAGGACCCAGCTGAATCGCCATGATGATCGTCCTCACGCGCTCGGCGGGCGTCCCGTCAAAGCTGACTGTCATGGGGTAGTTGCGATAGCGCAGACCAAACTGCTCAAGTCCCGATAGGGTGTAGAGCGGAGCGCCGGCGAGGCCCGTCTTTTTGCGCAGCTCGGTGGTGCCCAGGCCGATGGCGGCATCGATGCCGATCGAAAGCGTCTGGTCGTAGTACTCAACGGAAGCCTCGCCGCTACCGCTTGCGGGGTTCCATGAGCGAATGCGCCCGATGTCCTGGCGCTGCAGCTCGCAGGTGAGCAGCGCGCCAAAATCCTTACCGGAGAAATCGTCGATGCCGAGTGTTTGGGCAAAATCATTGCCGGAGCCTACGGGCAGGACGGCAAGAGCGGGGCGGGCGTCCTCCTTTTGCGTCATAAGCCCGTTGACGGCCTCGTGAATCACGCCGTCGCCGCCAAGGGCGATAACGGTGCGATAGCCCTGAGCCTGGGTGGCCAGCTCCTTGGCGTGTCCCATGCGCTCGGTCAGCACCAGGTCAAACTGGGATGTGCGTGCAGCCATGTCCAAAAAGCGTTGCAGGCGCTCGGCAACCTCGTGCGCGGCGCCCGACTGGGCGGCTGGGTTGGCGATGATGAGCGTGCGACCAAAATCAGTTGCGTGCATGGGGCGACTCCCGGCGTGTGACATGGCAGTGCGGTCGCGCTCAGGTCGAATTGCCCCCGAATGTGGCTGCACGGCGATTATTACATCTACTCTATCAGGTCGTTGTGGCGCTCGATAGCATCCGCTACCGTACCGCCCTCATCCACAATAAGCGAACGGCGCTTGGGTGAGATGATGCGCTGGGCGGGGTACACGCCGCGGTGCCCGCCGGTTAGGTAGCTGATAAAGGCCACGATGACAAAGAACCCGGCGGCCGTGCCGTGGAACAGGTCGATGGCCATCATGCAGGTGGTGATGGGTACGTTGAGGCCGGCACAGAACACGCCGAGCATGCCGAGAGCCGCCAGAAAACTGGGGTCGATTCCGACGAGGCAACCGATCCAGCCGCCGAGCGCCGCACCGATGCCAAACAGGGGCGTGACCTCGCCGCCTTGGAAGCCGGCGCCCAGGGTGAGCGCTGTGACGACCAACTTGATGACTGCGTCCGCCAGGGTGGTGTTGCCGGCAAATCCGGCGCCGGAAAGCCACGTGGAAAGGCCGGCGTAGTCCCAGGCGTCGAGGAGGGCATAGGCGGCCAAAACCACGAGTGCACCTATGAGTGCGCGAATAAGGTAATTGGTGATAAAGCGACCGTACAGGCTCTTGACGGTTCGAACTGACCAGGCAAAGAGGCGTGCCGTCAGACCGAAGATAATGGCGCTGATAACAACGATGACAACCGTCCGTGGTGTCATGTTGGGAACGCTGACGATAACATTCGCCTCGTACTCGGTACCTAGGGCGAGTGATGTAAAGTAGCCGGTAAATGAGGCGACCAGGCAGTAGATGCCCGCCGTGTAGTCGATCTTGCCGATAAAGCACATCTCCATGCCAAAGAAAGCTCCGGCAAGGGGCGAGCCGAATACGGCGCCAAAGGCCGACGAGATGCCGGCGAGCATGAGGTCGTGGTGGTCATGCTTTTTGAGGTGGGCGAGGCTCGAGATGTTGCTGGCGATGGTGCCGCCAATCTGCACCGCGGCTCCCTCGCGACCGGCCGATCCGCCCGTTAGGTGCGTGAGCGTGGAGCAGACGAAGGTGAGGACGGCCATGCGCATATGGATGAGGCGTGTGCCCAGAGCGGAGTCGATGACCAGGTTGTTGCCACGCTTGGCGGCAAGACCGTGGTTTTTGTACACCCATGCGGTGGCAACGCCCACAACGGGAAGCAAGGCGTAGACCCACACATGGTGCTCGCGATAGTCGGTCGCGATATTCAACGAGGCCAAAAACGCCCAAGCGGCAACGCCCATGGCGAGCGAGACGATGACGACGAGTACGAGCAACTTAGCGCTCGCAAGTAGGTTGCGGGCGTTGCGGCGCGTGTCGGCAGCCAAGAGATGCTCGGAGCGGGTAAGTTGATGCCTGCCTGCCGTGATGACGTCATTAAGGGAGAAAAAGCCGCCGTCGTCGAGCGGCTGGGAATGATCCTGCGCTTTGTTTGCGCTTTCGGGTTTGTCGTTATGAGCCATACGTTCCTCTTTTAGGTTGCAACGCAAGCATTATAAAACGCGGTAAACGCGACGAGCCGGTGGGTTGGTTTCCATTTTGTTTCGCGGCCTGCAACCGACAGGTGTATTTGCGGGTACAGGCCGAGTCGCGGTCGTGCGTTGGGGGATTATACTGAGACAAGCATAAAGAATTGGCGCCCCTGTTGTGCGCCGTGGCATTAAGAGGTGCATATGGCAGAGAAACTCATTCCACTGGAGGACGCACAGTCGATTGTCCTGTCGCACGTTGCTCCGACCGATCTCGTCGAGATTCCCGTGTGGCAGGCGGCTGGTTTTCCCTTGGCCGAGGACGCGGTGGCCGATATCGATATCTCGCCGTTTGCCAACAGCGCTATGGACGGATATGCCGTGCGCTCGGCGGACTTGGCACAGGCGTCTGGTGAGGCGCCGGTGACGCTCGACGTTATCGGACACGAGGCCGCGGGCCATGTGTTTGAGGGCGCTCTTGGCCCGGGCGAGACGGTCCGCATCATGACGGGCGCGCCGGTACCCGAAGGTGCCGATGCCGTGGTGAAATACGAGATCGTCGAGGTGCTTGACGGCGATGGCAACGAGGGCTCACACGCGAGCTTCTCGGCGCCTGCTAAGGTGGGGGAGAACGTTCGCTCTGCCGCCGAGGAGGCCCATGCCGGCGATATCGTGATGCGCGCCGGCGAGGTTGTGGCCCCGGCCGGCGCTGGCTTGCTGGCAAGCGCCGGTAATCGCACTCGGTTACGCGAGCGTGAAGGTCCATGCCGCTCCGCGCGTGGGCATTATCTCGCTGGGCACGGAACTGGTCGCACCGAGTAAGGTACCGGCGCGCGGTCAGATTCGTGATTCCAACTCGTCGGCGTTGATGGCCGAGGCACTCGATGCCGGCGCTGAGCCCGTGTTCTACGGCATCGCGCCCGATGATGAGCAGGCGATTGCCGAGCTTGTGCATCGTGCCGTGCAGGAGTGCGATTTTGTCATTACGAGTGGTGGCGCCTCGGCGGGCGATTACGATTTCGTGACGGCGCTTGTCCAGCGCGAGGGCGAGGTGCTTTTCGATCGCATCTCGATGCGCCCCGGCAAGGCCATCACATTTGGTTTGCTCGGCGGCAAGCCGTATCTGGGGCTTTCGGGCAATCCCGCGGCGGCGTATGTGGGCTTTGAGATGCTTGCTCGCCCGGCGATCCGCAAGATGCGCGGTTTTGCCGAGGGCGTGCGTCCCGTGCAGCAGGCGACGCTCACGCACGGCGTGAAAAAGCGACAGCATCGCCGCTTCTTCGATCGCGCCACGGTTTTGCGCGACCCCGAGACCGGTGAGCTGTTGGTGACCGAGGCCAAGACGCAGAATTCGGCGCTGCTCGGCACGATGCAGCGGGCCAACTGCCTGCTGCGTATTGACGAAGGACCGTGCGAGCTCAAGGCGGGAGATGCTGTGGACGTTGTTCGCGTCGACCTGCCCGAGGGCGCCGTGTTGTAGGAGGAATGCTATGGAGCTGAAGATTTCGATCGTGACGTGCTCGGATACGCGCGATCTTTTGCAGGATGAGGCCGGAGCCGCACTCGAGGAACTTATCGAGGCACAGGGCTGGACGGTCGCCTCACATGTGGTCGTGCGCGACGACGTCAGCGAGATCGGTGATGCCATTGTGGAAGCCGCCGATGAGTGCCACGTCAATGTCGTGCTCACCTGCGGCGGCACGGGGCTTTCGATGCGCGATGTAACACCCGAGGCGACGCGTTCCGTCTGCGACCGCGATGTGCCGGGTATTGCCGAGGCAATTCGTGCCTACTCCATGACCAAGACGCGCCGCGCCATGCTCTCGCGCGCTATTTGCATGCAACGAGGTCATACACTTGTCGTAAACTTTCCCGGTTCTACGAAGGCCGCCCGCGAAAGCTGGGAGGCCATAGCAGACCAGCTGGAGCATGCGGCTCAGATGACGGCGGGCGGCGGACATACCAACTAAGCGGTTTACCTGCGGCGGGGCGACCTTATCGGTCGCTCCGCTTTTGTTTTCCGCCGAAGCGACACCGAGGTGCACGGTAACTTGAAACTATATTCTCTGGAGAGAATAATTTCTCATAATCATTATTCGCGCAGAAGTATAATCTGATTGCAGATTAAAGCCCGCGGTGGGGTTACCCGGGCACAAGATCCGAAAGGGTTGAATATGTTCGATATGGTTTCACGCCGCGGTTTTGTCTCGCTTTCTCCTGCCGCCGGCCTTGGCCTTGTCGGCTGCTCGGGCAACAAGACGTCCGAGCCCGCTGGTTCCGATGCCGGCTCCGCCAAGTTTCCCTCTAAGAAGAAGGCTGTCGAGCTGCAGGTTTTCGCTGCTAACTCCCTCGAGAAGGCCCTGCCCGAGGTTCAGGAGCTCTACACCGAGCAGACCGGCACCACCTTTGCCGACACGCAGTTTAAGGCGTCTGGCGACCTTGTCGAGCAGATGCGCGCCGGTGCCGCCGTCGACGTGCTCATCAATAAGCTTGACGGCTTTATGGATGGTGTGACCCTCAGCGAAGCCAAAACGATGCCTGCGGGGACCCTCTGGGTGGATGTAACCGAGTCTCCCTCCGAGCTCGTCGACGCCGACACGCGTGAGGACATGTTCGTCAACGACCTTGTGATCATTCGCGCCGAGGGCTCCGACACCAAGGTCGAGGCCATCGCCGACGTCGCGAATCTGGACGGCAAGATCGCCATCGGCGACGCCAAGACCGTCCCTGCCGGAAAGTACGCCAACCAGGCGCTGGCCTCCGTGGGCCTCTACACCGGCACCGAGGGCGACGACGGTGAGTATGCTCCCGAGATTGCCGACAAGGTCGCACTGGCCGATAAGGTGGGCACCGCCGCCGCCTATGTGTCCACTGGCGACTGCGTGGCCGGTTTTGTCTACAGTTCTGACATCTACCGCTACGACGGCATCGAGGAGGCCTTCGTGTGCCTCGAGGACTCGCACAAGCCCATCGTGTACCCGGGTGCCGTTGCCGAGAGCTCCGAGCACGCCGACGAGGCCAAGGCGTTTATCGACTTTTGCCTGTCCAACAAGAAGGCACAGAAGATTTGGGCCAAGTACGGCTTTGAGCTTTCCGCGTAGTGCGGCTTGGCGCGATAATTCCATCGTTTTGTGTTTCACTCCGTCCTTGTATTCACTTGGAGCTTTTCGTGCTTAATAGATTCCGCCTGCTTGTCGCCTGTGGTTTGACCTTCGCGCTTTGCTGGGTGCCGGGATTTGCGTTTGCTGGGGACGCTGAGGGCGGGGCCCAGGTTGCTGCGACCGCTCATGGGCTTTCCTATGGGATCGAGGGTTTTGAGCGGTTGGCCAAGGGGACCGCTCGTGCCATGGAGGGCCAGCCTGAGGGCTACCGGTTTCCCGTTGACGAGGGCGTGGACCTTGTAGTGGCGCCTGCTGCCGATCGCGTTGTGGTGTGGATATCGCCCAAGGCGGTCGAGAAGTATGAATTGGATCCGCAGGATAACGACTGCGTATCGGGTCTCAAGGCCCTCGTCTGTAAGCTCGACAGCGCAAACTGCATGGGAGGTGCGCAGCTAGGGGACGTGGATCTTCCTTGGTATGTCACGGCGAAAACAACGTTTGATGCCGGCGGGTATACCTATAGCTTTGACGAGCGCGGTGCGGATGGGGAACGCTATGTGGTGATTGCATCAGCCTCGGGTGATGCCAAGGGCGGCGCGCGTTGGCTTGATAGCGCTCAAATGGTAGAGGCATCGTCCGTCGTGTTGCGGGATGAGCAGGGGCCCTTGACCTCTTTGGCCTCCTTTTTGGGCGACATCGACTATCGTCCGTTTTGGGTGTCCATCAAAACGAGCGGACTTGCCCTGGTAATCTCCTTTGCGCTGGGCCTAGTCGCCGCGTGGAAGACTATGGGTACCTCGAGTCGCATCAAGGGCCTGTTCGACTCGGTCTTTACCATCCCTATGGTGCTGCCGCCCACGGTCTGCGGCTTTCTGCTCCTCATGCTGTTTGGCCGCTCGACCGGGGTGGGGCAGTGGCTCATCGCGCACGGCGTCTCGATCGTCTTTACCTGGCCCGCGGCGGTGATCTCTGCCGTGGTGGTGTCGTTCCCGCTCGTCTATCGTACGGCACTCGGAGCCTTCGAGAGCCTCGACACGCAGATGCTCGATGCGGCGCGCACGCTGGGCTGGTCCGAGCGTCGCATCTTTACCAAGATTATGATGCCGCTCGGCTGGCCCTCGATTGCCGCCGGTACGGTCCTCGCCTTTGCCCGCGCGATGGGCGAGTTTGGCTGCACGCTGTTCTTTGCGGGCAACTATGCCGGCATTACGCAGACCATTCCCATCGCCATCTACTTTGAGTGGATGAGCGGCAACACGTCGGTGGCGCTCTTTTGGGTCGTGGTCGTAATAGCGTTCAGCTTCCTAGTCATCCTGTTCATCAACATGTACACGGCACATTCGCAAAAGTATCGCGAGCGGGGCCTTTCCCATGCGGAGCGCAAACAGGCCAAAGATCTCACCGGACAGGGCGATTCGCTCGATCCGGCGGGCGGCGATGCCTTGCGTATCGATCGCGAGGCGCTGGCCGAGCTCATGCGCGATGATGCGGCGCCGCAGGGAGGTCGATAGGTCATGTCACTCGTTCTGGATATCAAAAAGCGCTATCCCGGGTTTATGCTTGACATGCAGCTTGAGGCCGGCGAGGAGCGCGTGGCGCTGCTCGGTGCCTCAGGTTGCGGCAAGAGCTGCACACTGCGCTGCATTGCCGGTGTTGAGACGCCCGACGAGGGAAAGATCATTGTCAACGGCGTGACCTTTTTTGACTCGGCGGCGGGCATCAACCTGTCGCCCCAGGAGCGAAAATGCGCCCTATTGTTCCAAAACTATCAGCTGTTTCCCAACATGACGGTGGCCGATAACGTATGCGCCGGTGTAAAGGACGCGGGCGACGCCGCGGCGCGTAAAAAACTTGCCGAGCGCTACCTGGGCATCTTTGGCCTGGCCGATTTCGCCGACCGTTATCCCGCGCGCCTCTCGGGCGGCCAGCAGCAGCGCGTGGCGCTCGCGCGCATGGTGGCGGCGCACCCGGGCATCTTTATGTTCGACGAGCCCATGAGCGCGCTCGATTCCTATCTTAAGAGCGCGCTCGAGCAGAACATGCTCGACCTGTTCGATGTGTGCAACCGCACCGTGCTCTACGTGAGCCACGATATCGACGAAGCGTGCCGCCTGTGCCAGCGTGTCTGCGTGATGCACGACGGGCATGTTGAGGAGATCGGCTCCGTCGAGGACGTGGTCCGCCGTCCGCAGACGCTGGCGGGCCCGGGCCCGGCCCGACGCGCGGCCCGCGGCCGCTGGCGGCACTGCGCCTGACGGGCTGCAAGAACACAAGCCGTGCGCGCAAGATCGGGCCTCAGGAAGTTGAAGCCCTGGATTGGGGTATGACCTTTAACGTGGGTCGCGAGGTTCCCGATAATGTGGCGTACCTGGGCATTCGGGCAAGCTACTTCCATGTTGACAATCGCGCTGAGCGGGGCCGCAACAGCTACGATTTGCACGTGGCCCGTGTGAGCGATTCGCGCTTTGAGCGGCTGGTGCTGCTGGACGTGCCGCGCGTCGATGCGCCCACGCGTCTGCAGTGGAAGGTCAACAAGGTGGGCGTGCCTGTAGAGGAATTGCCGCAGGCGGGGGAGACCCTGCGCATGCATTTTGATGCCAGCAGGATTCATCTCGTTTGCCGATAGCGCGGCGTGCGGGTACGGCCGGGAATCGGCTTTTTGACCGTCCGACTCCTTAACGGGCCGCCATTCGCCGAATCGTGGATGACAAAATCTTATCAATCTGATAATTATTTATCAGGCAGCGAGATGCTCGCATCCCGAAGCTGTCGTACACGTGTCGGCGGTGTTCGTCTGGATGATGACCGCTGATATAGTTTCCTTCAATAAGAAAAAAGGAGGGTGCGCCGGTGCTGCAGATGACATATTCGCGTCGTATTGCGGCGCGCGCCCTGTATATGGCTCGGAGCCGCATATGAGCAGGTATGTTCACGGCTCCGGGAGAGACGACGCACAACTAAATAATCAGCTGCAAAGCAGGTTCCCCAAAATTCCGGGTTTTCGCGCGGTCGGGTTTTCGCCACCCACCGTGCAGCAATACCGTAGCTATTCATTTTTGGTTCGAGAGGGGAACCGTCATGGCTGAAGAATTCGATTTCCATCCGATGTGGGAGAGCCTCGGCATGAATCTTGCCGATCACGACATGCTGCTGGGCGCCGTGGGCCAGATGTACGGCGATATGTTCCTGACGCAGAACAATCGCCCCAAGTCCACGTCCTACCTGGATTTTGTCGCCACCAACATCCACAGCGGCCGTATTAAGGAGATGCTCGACAAGAAGGAGGCCGGCGAGGCCACCAAAATCGTGGGCTCGTTCTGCGTCTACGTGCCCGAGGAGATCGTACTTGCCTGCGACGGTATTCCTGTTGGTCTGTGCTCGGGTGCCGACTGGGCAACGGACAAGGTCGAGGAGCATTTGCCGCGCAACACCTGTCCGCTTATCAAGAGCTTTGCCGGCTTTAAGCTGGGCGAGGTCTGCCCCTACATTGAGTCGAGCGACTTGGTGGTAGGCGAGAACACCTGCGACGGCAAGAAGAAGGCCTATGAGTTCTTTGCCACGCAAAAGAACATGTACGTCATGGATATTCCCAACGTACACGACGAGTCGACGCTCGTGACCTGGAAGGCCGAGGTCAAGAAGCTCGCCGCCAAGATCGAGGAAGAGTGCGGCGTCAAGATTACGCCCGAGCGTCTGAAGGCCGCCATCCACGCCGTCAATGAGAAGCGTCGCGCCCTTCAGCGTCTGGCTGCCACACGCGCTGCCGATCCGGCGCCCATCAGCGGTCTCGATAGCCTGCTGACCGTCCAGGCCGCCTTTATGGACGACACGCCGCGCCTGACCGGCGCCATCAACGATATGGCGGCTGAGTGCGAGCAGCGTGTCGAGGCCGGCGAGGGCGTGGCGCCCAAGGGGACCAAGCGCATCCTGTACACCGGCACGCCCATGGCCGTGCCCAACTGGAAGCTGTTCAACCTCATCGAGAAGGCCGGCGGCGTTGTGGTAGGCGAGGAGTCCTGCACGGGCTCGCGCTACTACAAGGACCTGGTCGACGAGTCCGGCGAGACGGTCGACGAGATGCTCGATGCCATCGCCGAGCGCTACTTTAAGATCAACTGCGCGGTCTTTACGCCCAACGACCAGCGTATGAAGGACATTGTCCAGATGGCCAAGGACCTGCATGCCGACGGCATCGTCGACGTGGCTCTGCAGTTCTGCACGCTCTACGAGATGGAGTCGTTTGCCGTGGAGAAGGCCGCCGAGGAGGCGGGCATCCCGTTTATGCACATCACGACCGACTACGCCGGCGAGGATGCCGGTCAGCTCCAGACCCGCATCGAGGCCTTCCTCGAGACGATTTAGCCGCACCTGCGCCAAGCTGCGCCGCCGGGTGTTCCTATCCACGCGATAGGGATTTCTCTGTTGTCATGCCGGTTGGTGTCCGGATGCACCGCAGGGCGCCGATTGGCTTCGCATAGCTGCCGGGGCGGGGATTTCTGCCGTCCCGGCAGATTCTATCAGTTTGTTCAGACACGAAAGGAACTCAATGAACAACGACCTTTTCAAGGCGGGCGTTTCCCGTCGCGGTTTTCTGACCGGCTCCGCTGCCCTGTGCGTCATGGCGGGCCTCGGCCTCACCGGCTGCGGCG
>OGPN01001528.1_pt1 | contig 14808 bp, 10 predicted proteins | sample 1552941 | NCBI WGS metagenome assembly OGPN01 (sample SAMEA2580220, study PRJEB22360) | human gut metagenome | biome: human gut; feature: human-associated habitat; material: faeces | place: Denmark | collected 2008/2010
GATATTATTAATTATGGCATGTTGAAAGCCATTCAGGCCAAAGGCTTCAACACTTATGTCACTTATACCACTGAAGACGAGCATAAAGCTATTCCCAAAGACATCACAGGCATCGAAGTGCCTTATTTCCGTAAGAAATTTAATTGGCCGACTATTCAGTGTATCCGTAAAATTATTAAAACCCATCAGATCCATGTCATCTATGCCATTAACAGTTCCGATCTGTCCAATGCCCTATTCGCAACACTTGGAACTCAGGTTAAAGTCGTCGGTTACCGGGGTACACAGGCTAAAATCAGAAGGAGTGATCTGACTTATTATCTAGGCACCCTAAATCCAAGGGTAGCTCACATGATGTGTGCCACCCAGGACATCAAAGAACAGCTGTCTAAATTTATTTCTCCGGCCAAGATGACCGTAAATCCCAAACCTTACGATGTCAACTGGATGAAGGATGCTTTCACTCACCCCCAGTCGGTCGAGGGCATTCCTGACGATGCTTTTCAAGTCGTATGCCTGGCCAATACCAAACACCGTCCTTTCAAAGGTCTCCGGCAACTGATTGCAGGTATGCATCTGATTGAGGATCCCCGGGTACATCTGATTCATTTGGGCGATTACGATGAAGCCGACTACCAACTGGCCCAACAAGGGCCGGCAGCAGCCCGGATTCATATGCTCGGTCTGCGTAAGGATGCCGTCCATTTTCTGCCGGGTAAAGATGTCTGCATCTGTCCCTCTATCCGGGATGCTTCCCCCCGCAGCTTGCGTGAAGCTATGGCTTGTAAGGTGGCTTGTATCGTAACCGATATTCCCGGAGCCCGGGAATTGGTGGTCGACGGACAGACCGGTATGATCATCCGCCCCGACTCACCGGAAGCCATTGCAGCCAGTATCGGAACACTGGCCCGGGATCCCGAAAAAACGAAAGCATTCGGAGAAGCCGGATACCAGCGGATCATCACCCATTATACCATGGAAAAATACGTACAGAATCTGACAAATGTTTTCCAGCAAGTTATCGATAAATAAAATGAACACTTTACAAAACCGCCTCCAACTGGGATTTGCAATCTATATTGCAGGATCTTTTACCCTGTTCTTACAATTCTTTCTCTATCTGTTGCAAAGCAATATCGCTTCGACCACCGATTTCGCCGGATACGGTTACTACCTCGTTGCGGCTTTTGCACATGCCGGTCTGTTTGCCTTAATTCCCTATCTGCTATATATCCTGATGTCGCTGGCGTGCCCTTTCCCCCGTTTCAACCAAGGTCTACTGATTACCTTTTATTTCCTGTTGAATATCGTAGCCTACCTGAACGGCCTGGTCTTTCAGCTATACAAATTCCATATCAACGGTTTGGTACTGGACATGGTTTTCGGGCAAGATGCCGGACAAGTGTTCAATTTCGAAACGTCTTTGATTCTCAGATTTGCATTGACTATCCTGGCTGTGGGATTCCTGTTTTCCGGCATAATATGGATAGCCTACCGCTTTTATCAGCGTTTGAGAAGACGGCAAATTATCTTATATCTCGTTCTCTTTGTATGCAGCACTTTAAGTGCACATTTAGTGCATGCCTATGCCGCTGCTTCAAACCAATTTTCGATACAAAATGTCGCAACCTGCCTGCCACAATTTTATCCATTGACTGCAAACAAGTTAATGGCAAAATTAGGAATTATCCATCACCCGGTTTCCCATCCGCAACTGAACGACAACACCACTCTCAATACCGGTATCACCTATCCGTTACATCCGTTGATTTCAAATGATACCGTTTCACGGAAAAATATTATTTTTATCCTTCTGGATTCCTGGAATCCACGGATATTCGATACAGAGACCATGCCGAACCTCTCCGGTTTCGCAACCCGTAGTTCGGTTTTCACCCATCATCTGAGTTCCAGCAGCGGTACACGAGGAAGTATTTTCGGCTTGTTCTTCGGAATTTCTCCTACCTATTGGAAAGCTTTCGAACTATCGGGGACCTCTCCTTTATTCATCCAAACCCTGCTCGAACAGGGGTATGACGTTCAGACCTTTCCGAGTGCAACTCTTCAAAATCCGCCTTTCGACCGGATTATTTTCGGGGAAGTTCCGCACCTTCGGACAGAAACCCAAGGGGCAACTCCTTTCGACCGCGATACCCGGCTGACGGCCGACTTTCTTCAATATCTGGACCAAAAACCCGACAAACCGTTTTTTGCTTTTTTATTCTATGATTTGTTGCATGCCATCTCCATTCCGGCTCCTCACCGTCATAAATTCGAACCTTCCTGGGAGTATGCCAATTATATGGCGCTGAATAATGAAATGGATGCCACGCCATTTTTCAACCTCTACAGAAATTGCGGTTGGTATGTAGATTCCCTGGTTGGAAGTATCGTCGGAGAACTCGAACACAAGGGACTCTTAGACAATTCGATCCTGGTCATTACCGGAGACCACAGTCAGGAATTCAATGAGAATAAAAAAAATTACTGGGGTCACGGCAGTAATTATTCCGATGCACAGATTCATGTGCCTTTCATTTATTACGAACCCGGACAAGCTTCACGGAACTATCACCATACAACCACTCATTACGACATTGTGCCGACTTTGATGCATACCCTCTTCGGTGTTTCGAATCCTCCCGGAGATTACAGCATGGGCCATTTTCTCACCGACAGCCTGCGCCCGCTCTTTCACCTGACAGGTACCGAAGAAAATTACGCCTTTGTCACCCCCGAAGCGATATACGAAAAGAAACATTCAGGCCGAATCGTCGTAACGGACAGTCTGCTGAATCCGATCGATCATCCGATGTCTCCTCAACTACTCAAAGAAGTTTTGGAATATAAAAACCGATTCAGGAAAAAAGACTGAACCACGATTTATACCGAAATCGCTCCTTTGATATGCGGATGGGGATCGTAGCCGGTCAATTCGAAATCTTCATAGCGGAAACCGAAAATATCCTTCACAGCCGGATTGATATGCATCTGCGGTAAAGCGCGGGGCTCGCGGGACAATTGCAGACGGACCTGTTCGATATGATTCAGGTATATGTGGGCATCCCCCAGGGTATGTACGAACTCACCCGGCTGCAAACCACAAACCTGGGCCATCATCAGAGTCAGCAAGGCATAAGAAGCGATATTGAAGGGAACTCCCAAAAAAGTATCGGCACTACGTTGGTAGAGCTGGCAGGATAATTTGCCACCGACCACATAAAACTGGAATAAAGCATGGCAGGGAGCTAAAGCCATATTTTCAATATCTCCGGCATTCCAGGCACTCACAATCAAACGCCGGGAGTCGGGGTTGTTTTTTATATCGTGGACCACCTGTGAGATCTGATCCAGATGGGTCCCGTCGGGCCGGGGCCATGAACGCCATTGATAACCGTAGATATGTCCCAAATCCCCGTCGGCACCCGCCCATTCGTTCCAAATCTTCACCCCATGATCCTGCAAATATTTGACGTTGGTGTCTCCTTTCAGGAACCAAAGCAATTCGTAGATAATCGATTTGAGATGCAATTTTTTGGTGGTCAGCAAAGGAAAACCTGCCTGTAAATCAAAACGCATCTGATGACCGAAAACACTGATCGTCCCTGTTCCGGTACGGTCTGTTTTCTCCGCTCCTTCACTCAAAATCCGGTCCAGCAAATCCAAATATTGTCTCATAATTATGCTCTGTTTATATCTTTACAAAGATAAAATTAATTCACTCAATTTCTATCTCCGATTCCTAATCTTTCTTCCGGATCAGCATCAATCCATGCCGCACAGGCAACAACAGATTTTCTACCCGGGTATCGGCCTGCACCAACTCATTAAATTCCAGTATCCCGCGTGTTTGCGCATCGCGGGTATCTTTTTCCGTGACCTTACCGTCCCACAGCACATCGTCAGCCACAATGATACCTCCCGGCCGCACCTTATCGAATACCAGCCGGTAATACGCTGTATATTGCCTTTTATCGGCATCGATGAATACCAGATCGAAGCATTCATCCAGCCCGGGTATTATCTCACAGGCATCTCCGATATGAAAAACGATCTGTCCGGCCAGTCCGCTACGTTCGATATAATTACGCGTAAAATCTTCAATCTCGTCATTGATGTCGATGGTATGGAGCACGCCTTTCTCTCCCATGCCCATCGCCATCGAGATGGCTGCATAACCGGTAAATGTCCCGATTTCCAACACCCGTTGGACCCGGTTCATCCGGCACAGCATCTTCAGGAATTGCCCCTGCAGATTTCCCGACAACATCCGGGGTCTTAAAATCTTCTGATGAGTAGCCCTCGACAACTGTTGCAATATTTCCGGTTCCGGTTCGGAGTGCAATCCGATATATTCTTCCAGTTCAGCATCCAAGTCCAACATACTTTCTTTATTTATAGATCAAAACCGATTGTTTATCCTGAGCAAAAATCTCCCGGGCCACCTGCCGGAGCAACTCAGGGGTAATACCTCCTACCTCTTCACAGACCGCCTCCAGTTCATCCACTTTATCATAAATAAGAAAGCTCTTGCCACTGGACAGCATCATATTTTCATAATTTTCCGACGCCAGGGTGATCTGCCCGATCATCTGATTTTTGGCTTTACGCAATTGGTTATATCCCAAAAGTTCCTCCCCCAAAGCCGCCATCTCTTTCCGGCAAAGTCGCAGACACTTGTCCAGATCGCCGGCATCACAGCCGAAGTATATCGTGAAAACCCCCGTATCCGAATAGGGGGTATAGGAAGCTTCGATGTTATAAGCCAGTCCGTATTTCTCCCGGATATTCAGGTTCAAACGGGAATTCATCCCCGTCCCCCCCAGGATATTGACCAAAAGAGAAAAAGCCAGACGTTTATCTTCGGTATAATCGTAAGCGACGTTTCCTATAATACAATGATTCTGATAAGTATCCATATCGATCACTTTCTGCCGGGGCAAGTATATCCCGGGACGTTCACGAACCAATACAGCCGGATCCCCGGGAATATCTCCGAAATATCTTTCAATCAGGCGGACCAGTTTATCGAAAGGAATATCCCCGACCGAACTGATCACCATTCTTCCCGGCCGGTAATTCCGTTTGACGAAATCGATAATATCGTCCCGCCGGAGGCCTTTTACCGCCTTCTCGCTTCCCAGGATATTTCTACCGATCGGATAATCCGGATAAATCAGTTCCTCGAAATCGTCGAAAATCAATTCGCCCGGACTATCTTTGTAAGAATTGATCTCATCGATCACCACCTCTTTTTCTTTCTCTATCTCTTTTTCGGGAAATACCGAATGAAACACGATATCGGCGAACAATTCCAAAGCCCGTTCATAATCCCTGGCCAGGAAGGAAGCATAAATACAAGTATCTTCTTTCGTCGTATAAGCATTCAGTTCTCCTCCCACATCTTCTATGCGGCTCAGGATATGAAAGGCTTTTCTTTTCTCCGTCCCTTTAAAAATCACATGCTCGATAAAATGAGCGATCCCCTCTTCTTCCGGGCGCTCGTCCCGGCTACCGACACCGATAATCAATCCACACCAGGCAGCTTTACCGTCCACCTGCTGATGAATGACCTTCAATCCATTTTTCAATATATGAGTCTGATACATGCTCACGCGCAAACCTCCTTCATATCCCGTTCCCCTCCGGGTGTTTAAAGAAAAAAGCCCTGCATAGCAAGGCTTTTCCCATATTATTTCCTAAAATCTTATTTCTGGAATAATTTTTCGAAATCAGCCATAGAAATCTCTTGTTCTTCGAGCTTCACGTTTTCCCGGATCACGTCGAAGACTTTGTTATCTAAAGCTCTTTCATACAGATGCTGACGCTGTTTTTCATCTTCCAGCAATTTAGCTGCAAATCCGTCCAGCTGTTCGTCGGTCAATCCGTATAACCCGTATTGTTGCAGCTGGGCAGCAGCGATCTGGCGTCCTTCCCGTTTCATATCCTCGGCTTCCACCTTCACATCATAATCTTTCACGATAGCCGATTTCACCAGCTGCCATTTAAATTCATCCCGGTAGCCTTCGAAATCTTTCTCCACTTCTTCAGGAGTCATCTTTTCATTGACAGCCACAATCCATCTTTTCAGGAAAGTTTCGGGCAGAACGACATCTTCATTTTTCTTTATCAGTTTTTCTTTGGCATCGATGGTAAAGCGGTATTCAGAATGTCCTTTCAGCTGATTTTCGATATCTGCCTTCACGCGATTACGGAAATCCGCTGCATCTTTGACCACTCCTTCCCCATACAATTTAGTAAACAATTCTTCGTTTACTTCTGCATCGATATAACGTTTGATTTCTTTGACGATAAAACAATAGTTTTCACCGGCATGTTCGGCTTCTTCTTTCGTTACACCCAACATAGCAGCAAAATCGGTCTTGTTCGGGTATGCTTTCACTGCATTGAACTTCACTTCCTCACCTGCTTTTTTACCCTTGAAAGCATTTACAGCTTCTTCATCTTTCATGTGGAATACCGACATCGAAGCATCTTCGTTTTTGATACCTCCTTCTTTCACATTTCCGTCAGCGTCCAATTCGATCAATTCCCCTTTCAGGTATTCGGTACCTTCGATCTCATCTACAGCGATCATGTTACCGTTGTTTTTACAGATACTTTCGATCTGTTTGTCGATCATTTCATCGTCAACTTTGATGGTATAGAAAGGTATTTTTTCACGTTTGCTCATTTTGGCATTCACCTCAGGAGACAAAGCGATATCATACAGGAATTCGAAATTTTCATCCTCCAGGTTCAGTTCCTTCTGTTCAGTCTCGTTCGGAAGCGGTTCACCCAGAATCTGAAGGTTATTCTCCTTGATGTAGTTATTCAACGATTCTCCCAAAACTTTATTGATTTCATCTACCAATAAAGATTTTCCGTACATTTTTTTCACAATTCCCATCGGAGTTTTTCCTGGACGGAAGCCGTTTACTACTACTTTCTTCTGATAATCTTTCAATGCTTTCTCTACGCGGCCGGCGTAATCTTCTTTACCTAGTTCGATCTTAATGGTTGCATTCAGATCGTCGATCTGGTTTTTCGTTATATTCATGCCATTCTTGAATTATAGCAATTGTTATTATATATGACTAACTCTCTTCTCAATCAGAAAAAAGCCACCTCGCATAAGGTGGCTTCCCTACTTTTGTACGGGCGAAGGGACTCGAACCCCCAAGTCTTGCGACACTAGATCCTAAGTCTAGCGTGTCTACCAATTCCACCACGCCCGCGTGCCGGTTTTTGACGCTGCAAAAGTAATATTAAATTTCATATAGTCAAACTTTTTTTGAAAAATTCAGTTTTACAAACATAAGTTACAGAGGGGGTAAACGTTACGGAGGATAACCTGTCTCATGCTCCCTCTGTAACGTTTACTAACACACCTTTGCCCCAACGTCTGTTTCCCAGCCTAAATCGTTTGTGTCATCGAGATCACTTTACCGAAACCGGAGAAGATACTCGGACTATTGGCCGGCCCTCCGAACATCGGTCCGTACATGTCTTCAATCTTTCCGGTAGTAGGACTCACTTCAAATTCTACGATCTTTCCTTCCTGAGTTTTTTCATTCCATACGGCAGCCCACAAAACACGTCCGGCTGTCGGGAATCCCCCCGTTCCGATCATATACAGACAAGTAATGACTTCGTCGTCGTCATCCGAGTTCCACACTTTTACAGATTCCGTTTGCCCGGTAGTATAACTATAAGAATACAAAGTATTACCGACCGAATAAAACAAAACGGAGCCTGCATTGGTCGAAGTAAAACAAGTGGCCCGGTCTAAATTCTCACATCCGGCCAGGGAACGGGAGTAACGAGCCAGCTTTCCATTATCCACGACATTGTAGAAACAAGCCACATCCATCCAATACCCACCGTCACGTTTCATCACCGCCATCGTCTCACCTCCGTTTACGGTGGCCGAATACACCAACTCCCCGTTCATATGGTTCACATCGAATACCGCTTCAGCATCCGCTTCACTAAAACGGCTCAATGACGAAGCCCGGTTGAAGAAAGGCCGGAAACCGTTCTGTTCTTTGTCGAAAACCACCTGGTAAGCCCCGATAGCCCCGGTCACAGGCCCCCAACCCGCAATCGTAGCCGAAGCCAGGTAAGGAGCAAGATCATACGTACCGCTCATCGCTACCGGAAACTTCCGGTCACCGGCACTCTGAATATACAAACAATGCAACCGTCCGTTATTGATCAGGAAATCACAATTATTCACACACATCATCGCCTCAGGACCATATTCGGGAGCTGAATAAAACATATCGTTCCAGGTGTCCATAATCACCATATTCGCAGGTGAACAACGCAAAGCCTCCTGTCCGGTCAGGATATAATACCATTTTCCCGTAGTAGAATAAAAAATCAGCTTAGCCTCACCGTCCAAAGGATGTTCCGGATGTAAACCACTCCAATAATCCTGTTCGTGCCAATATTCTTCAGCCTGTGATCCGCTGAAAATCAAGGTCCTTTTCGATCCGAAAACATCGACATCCACCCGGCCCTCTTTTTCTTGTAAACAATAAATTCCACTCTTAGAACCCGCCTGAGGAAGAGTCAGGTACGATCTCGCCAGAAAAAATCCCATCGTATTGTATACCGTATCTTTGGCCATCATCCACACCTGATAAGCTTTCCCCGCCTCGAGACTCACCACATAATTCAGATCGAGTGTACGGGAAATGGTGTCGGCCGGCGGATACACCGTCGTATTCCCCACCGTTTCCGGTTTGTAATCGGAATCCATAACAAACCAGCGGTATACCAGATTTTCAGGCTTACTATAGGTAACCCGGGGCGTAAAATGAATGGTATCCCCGATTTCCCAGGTCCGGAACAGTTCGGTTTTATCCGTTCCAACCGTATCTATCTTTATTTCAGGCGCCACATCGAAGTCGTAATCATACACGCCTTTATCCTCCAGACATCCCCAAAGTCCTATCGCCAAGAGGCAAAAAGCCCCGATTTTATATTTCATTCTTCTCATGATATGCTATTTTTATTAATTAAAAAGAAACGACAGCCCCATTTTCATCCTTCATATTCTCCGAATGGGTGGCATTATATTCTTCCAGCGCAGCGACCATCCGTAAACGATAGTTCCACATTTCTCCCCAAGTCATCCCCTCTGCTTCTCCATAGGTAAACTGACTGACTCCCAAAGTCGAAATAATAAACCGGTATTTGGTCTCGCTATAGTCACCGAAAAATTCGGTCAAATCCTCCCAATTGCCCGGCTTGGTAATTTTATCGTTCCAGGCGATAGTCAAAGCAGACCACGCATCGACTCCCGGTTGCAGATCACCGGAGCCGTCTATCTTCACCTGAAGACGTACTTCTTCGGTTTGCATCGCTTCCGTCCGGTAAAGCAGGATATCGAACCCCACCGAATCCTGACCGGCTTTCAGTATCACTTCCCGGGGCAGTGAATAATCGGATGCCTGTGCAGTTGTTTTCGACGGATCGACAGCCAATTTCACTGTCCGGTCGTAATCCGCCACTTTCCCTTGTATCACGACACAAGACGCTACAGCAAATTCCTTTACCTCTTCCGGATAAACCGAAAAGGTAAAAGTCATCGAATCTGTATTTCTGGTCCAGATCTCCGGGCCGACAATCCGGGCAAAATCTTCTTTTCCCCAAACAAAATCATCATTTTCGCAGGAATTCAACAAGAGTAATCCCCAAATTCCCAGTAGTATATATTTTATCATAATAATCCAATTTATCAGTTCTACAATCATTGCCGGTTACCGAATTCAACCTCATTCTCCGGCATCGGCAAAACATAGATATCGTCGCTACCGCTGACCGCCGACCCGGGAATAGAAGCAAAATTCAAGCGCTTATAATAGTAAAACAATTGTCCTTCCCCCACCAATTCCTTCCGGTATTCTTTATAGATTTCATTTTGAATCTGTGTCACCGGCAAGTTTTCATCCAACGGGTCGAAATCCAGATACCGGTTGTTCCGGACAGTGTTAAGATAACGGACAGCCTGCCGGGAATCGGTATTCAGTGAAGCTTCGGCAGCGATATAATACATTTCGGACCAACGCAAAACAGGCATAAAATTTTTATATGTACCGTTTTCATACTGCCAGAATTTAGACAGATAAGGATCACTGCCACTATAAGTCCAATGATAAGTATGCCGCCAATCCTGCCCATACGCTTTAGTCGAAACTTCGTAAATATCGTCCCACATTTCCTCGGAAGGAGACAATTTTTTCGTCTTATCGGTCTGTTCTTTAAAATAAGGCCCGATAATATCGTCCATATCGAGCACATTCAAACGGAATAACAGTTCGGAAGCGAACAACAAATCCCTTTCGTAAGCATTCGACGAAGTGATAGAAGTATAGTGTACCCAGGAAAATTTCTTTTCCTCGATCACTTTCCGGGCATAGACCAAAGCCTGCGCCAGATTATCGGCCCCTCCCTTCCATTGATAAGCCCTGGCTAAAGTTGCTGCAACGGCATAATAATTAAACCGATAGGAACGATCGTTCCGATAAGTATAAGCTTCCAGACTATCGGCCAGAAACAACGGATCGGTTTCCAGCAGCCCGAGAGCTTCCCGGGCATCCGCAATGACATAATCCAATACTTTATCGACAGTAGACTGCGGGGTTACCGCTGTCGAATAAGTCATTACATAAGGGATGGCTGGAGCTTGTGCATTCGAAGCATACGAAGGAGCGAACATCCGCAATAAATCCAGATGCAGAAAAGCACGCAATCCCAAAGCCTCCCCTTTGTATATGCGATAATTATCCCCACTGAACATCGCCGGATTTTTATCGATATACTCCAGCATAATGTTCAGATTGGCAATCGCCGAATACATCTGCGACCAAACCGTAGTGATCTTATTCTTCACCGCCGTATTCTCATAATTGTAAAGGCCTGCCTCATAATACTCGCTTCCTGTTGCCAGATCATAATTTTGTGTCAAGGCTTCGGCTAACCCGAAGGTCATTTCCTGCCCATACAAAGAGGTCGAAGCCAATCTCTTGTACACTCCGGTCAACTGGTCGCTGAAACCTTCTTCCGTAGAAAAAAGTTCGTCGGCGAGCACCTGTGATTTCGGACGTACATCGAAATAATCCGAACATCCTCCCGTCACGAAAAGGAACAAGGCACCGAGCCAAAAGCTCACATTGTATCTTAATTTGTTCATAGTTGTCCTGTTTTAAAAAGTTACCTGTAATGAGAAAGAGAACGAACGGGCAAACGGATAAGAAGTTCCGCGTTCCGTTTTCACCGAAGAAATGGTAGCAATATCATTCATATAAAAGGTGGCTTTCATGCGTTGCAGAAAACTCTTTTCCATGAAACGACACTCCCGGAAATCATAATAAACATTCAAAGAAGAGAATGTCAGCAGATTATAATCTTCAACAAACCGACTCGTAGGTTTAGTCTCGGAGTCGTCCGTAATCGACTTGAAACGGGCCACTTGCCCCGGTTCACTCCAACGTCCGGTGAAAACCCGCCGGTCGACATTATAATGTACATCGGCATTTTCTACTTTGTCCAACAAAGTCGTATTATACATTTGTCCACCCAGCCGCCAGGTAAAACCCGCATTCAATCCGAACCCATGATACTCCATATTGATACCGAAATTACCGGATACCTTCGGACGGGTATCTCCGCCGGCAATAAAATCGGAACTACTCCAATCGTAAGTCAGCGAACCGTCTTTCTTCACGAACACCTCTTTCCCGGTCTGGGGATCGATACCCAAAGATTTCACTACCCAGATCGTACTCATCGACTGGCCTTCTTCGTAACGGACAGGTACCGAGGTAGCAGAAGACGAGTCGTACTCTTCATCCGTGCTATCGTTCAATGCTTTCAATGAATTAGATATTTTCTTGAGGATATTTTTATTGGCAGCCGCCGACGCATAAAAATTCACATAACTCCGGCTTGGCGTATCTCTCCAAATCCGGCCGTTCAGGTACACTTCCCAACCTTTGTTTTCCACTTCACCCAAATTGGCCATGTAAGAAGAGAATCCCATAGAAGGCGGAGTCGTCACCGAAGTGATCGTCCCTTTGGTCGTCGAAACATAATAATCGAAACGCACATTCACCGCTCCCTGCAAAAAACTCAGATCCGCACCGATATTATTGTCGTATTTCTTTTGCCAGGCCAGATCAGGATTAGCCAATCCCATCAAATAAGACCCCAATTCGCCCTGATAAGCACTTTGGTAATAATTCAAGGTTGCAATAGCATCATAAGAATTAAAACCTTGCGACCCGGTATAACCTGTCGAGGCCCTGAATTTTATCCGCTCGATCCATTCTATATCACTGAAGAAACTCTCTTTATGCAGATTCCAACCCAAACCGAAGGAATAAAAATGTCCCCAACGGTTATTGGTCCCGAAATCGGAAGAACCGTTCAACCGGTAATTGACATCCAACAAATAACGATCGTCGAAAGAATAGTTTAAAGAACCGGTGAACCCCATGTCCCGGGTAATCCCTTCGCTACCGGTCGGTTTGGTATTCTTGTATTCTACCCCCATCGAAATATGATCCATATTATCATTGGCCAATCCCTGCACAGCAACCGTATAATAGTCATATTTCGCCCGGCTCATACTGTATTGGGCATTCAAAAAAAGCGTATGCCTCAATTTTGAGATCGAATAAGCCGCCCCCAAATCCAGACTCAGGTTATTATCTTTACGGGAATAGGTAGAATAGCTACCCCGCTTATACAAATTATCCCCTGTATAGCTGACAAAATTGGTATGTCCGGCAGGATAATAATCTTCCGAACCGGAGTTCTTTTTCGTCAAACCGAACCGGGCAGTCAGACGCAGATTTTGCAACGCCTGGTATTCGGCATAAAAATTTTCGGTAAACGTCGTGTATCTGTCTTCAAACCGGGTATTGATCAGGCCATTTTTCAGATAATTATATTCGGTCACCAAACCCGTCCAGGAATCTTCCATTTCTCCATCCTCGTCATGCAAACGGTTATAAGGATTCAGGTAAGCATAATCGCTGAACGAACCATAAGGTGAATCATTCGATTTATTATCGTCGATCGTAAACTTATTCCGGAACAATAAATTTTTGTATTTATATGAAAATGTAATCCCTCCGCTCAGGGTATTCCGGTTCGACCCCTTCATCACTCCGGCCACATTGTTATAACTCAGATCGATCCCATACAGCATATAATCATCCCCACCCTCCAGATAAAGAGAATGTTTTTGTCCGACCCCCACCCGCAAAGGTTTATCCAGCCAATACGTATCGACACCGGCCGCGATAGCACTGGCAACGGTCGTATATCTTTTGTCCAGATTCATCTGTTCTGTGGCAGATCCCGTCGAAGAAGTAATCGCAGGGCGTATGCTTCTTAAATCTTTGGGGCTCAACGACGACAGCGAAGTGATTGCCTGTCCGACGTGCGCCCGCACGGAAATCCCGCTTTTTGAGCTTGCGACGAAAGTCGAGAAAATGCTTGCGGGGACGAAAGGGCTGAAAGTCGCGGTAATGGGTTGCGTCGTGAACGGCGTCGGGGAAGGCGAAAAAGCCGACTTCGGAATTGCCGGCGGCAAGGAAAAATCGGGGATTTTTGAAAAAGGAAAAATTACAAAAACAATCGACAATTCGTTGATTTTTGATGAAATAAACGCATTGATTGCAAAATATAAGACACAAAATGAAAAAATTTGACGTTGAATTTAAAAAACTTACGGACAATAAATATCCGTTCGTCAGGTTCGTTCGCGCAGAGTATAGCGTGAGCGACAACAACCTTATTTTGCATTTTCTGGCGTCTGCCCAGTCGATTGACAGCGGCGTACTTTCCGACCGCGTGAAAGACGATATCGTGAAAGCCGTCGTGCCGCTCGTGCCCGACGAAATCACGTTTTCGGTGAGATATACCAAAGTTTATGCGGATGAAGACACCGTCAGAGTCAAACTTATGCAAGCCCTGCAAAAATATATGGGAATCGCCGCGGGAATGATTAAGCCCGAGGACGTGAGCGTACAGGTGAACGACTACGTAATCGACGTGAAAATTAAGGCGCAAAAGGCGTATTCGTCAATGCTGAAGGCCGACGACGTGAAAGAAAAAATCGTCGATTATCTGAACGAAAACTTTGTTGAAAACGTCAATTTTGAAGTTGCAGAAAAATACATTTCTGACGAAGAAAAGAAGAAAATTGCCGAAAAAAGCCTGAAAACAGTTGAAAATGCGGGCTTTAATTGTGATATTAAAGTCAGCGCGGACGGCACGGTGAAAGAAGACGGAAACGACGTGTTTTCCGACCTTATCGATCCGTCCGATGACACCATCGTGTTTTACGGCGACGCAAGACAGATCAAGGCAACCGCGCTTGAAAATCTTGTCGGGAAAGCGTATATGAACGTTTTGCCGATGTACATATCCGACATTAAAGACACTATGGAAGCGGCAACCGTCTGCGGGCGTGTGGTCGGGCTTGAAAAGCGGGAATACCGCAACAAAAACTTCGGGCTCAACCTTCCGACGGGCGGGCGTTTCAAAAAGAATACGAGCGACGAAAAACTGCCGATGTACACTTTCACAATCGACGACACGACGGGCAAACTTTCGGTCGTGTATTTTGCAAGGGATACAAAGGTCAACGCGCTGGATCTTTCATTGCGCGACGAAAAGAACGTTGTAATTTCCGGAAAACTCAGCGACAGAAACGGCTCGAAACAGATTATGGTCGATAAAATGTGGCTTGCGGACGTCGATTATTCCACGATTAAGACCGAATTG
>OGPN01001533.1_pt1 | contig 14787 bp, 16 predicted proteins | sample 1552941 | NCBI WGS metagenome assembly OGPN01 (sample SAMEA2580220, study PRJEB22360) | human gut metagenome | biome: human gut; feature: human-associated habitat; material: faeces | place: Denmark | collected 2008/2010
AAAAGGCATCTCCGGCATACTTTCATATGCCAAAGAGGGCGTCAGGCTCTGGTTTCGGACGAAAGTCCGGCATACCGTCAACTCTGCCTTAAACTGGTCGTTTAGATAGATAAAAGAATAGTTCTCCCAAAGTCCGGTTCAGGCGGGGCTTATTTCAGCGCCTCTAATCAGCAGACTGTCACTCTCTTTCTTTCAAAAAATGGGCAGATTGGTACTTTGAGAAGATTTGACTATTCCAGAATTACAATTTACGGAAACTCAAGTTATTCGAATATTGTTTTTTATTGTCAAAACTGATAAAATAAGGGCAATAAAATTACCATTTTTAAAGGAGTGAGAAACTATGTTTTGTAGAAATTGTGGCACCCAGATTGCGGATCATGTAAAATTCTGTCCCGCGTGCGGAAAACCCACGGGAACTCAGCCGGTTTCTAATCAATCCAGACCAACCGACCAGACCGCTCAACCTAATCAGCCTAATCAGCCCAAACAGCCGACAATGCCTAAAGGACATTTCAAGAAAAAATTGAACATTGGAAACTTCATTGTCTGGGCGGGATGTCTGGCTGCATTTATTTCCCTGTTTTTGAACTTCGCAACAGCATCCATTGATATCGGAATTGCATCTGCCAGCGAATCTGTCAGACTGATCGACGCCGATGATGGAATTTTCTTTATCATCGTCATTGTGGCGGTCGCTGTTATTAATCTATTCAAACTGAACATTGTAACGATTCTCGGCTCCTGTGTCGGCCTGTTTTTCCTTTACCTCGAACTGGCTGACATCAAAAATCAATTAGGCGCCTTCGAATCAATGGTCACTTACGGAGCAGGACGTACCCTTCTTATTCTCGGCATTATCCTAATGCTCGCCGGTTCCGTAACAGCACTTATTTTAAATCTCCGGGCAAAAAAAGCCGCCGGATTTTAATTTGGGACACCCCAAAATGCAATTTAGGACGTAGCCTTTTGCAAAAAGGCTACGTCCTAAATTATAATATCTTCGATAAAAATTCTTGTAATCTTGGATCTTTTGGATGCTCGAAGAATTCTTTCGGATCTCCCTGTTCTTTGATCTGTCCTTCATCCATGAAGATCACTCTTGTTGCCACTTCTTTGGCAAATCCCATTTCGTGTGTTACGACTACCATGGTCATTCCGTCCTGTGCTAATCGTTTCATCAATTCCAGAACTTCGCCTACCATTTCCGGGTCAAGCGCTGATGTCGGCTCGTCGAACAACATAACTTCCGGGTTCATTGCCAGAGAACGCACAATTGCAATACGCTGTTTCTGTCCGCCTGACAACTGGGACGGATAAGCTTTTGCTTTTGCTTCCAGTCCTACCAGTTCCAGTAATTCCATTGCGCGTTTTTCTGCCTCTTCTTTTGACTTTCCAAGAAGCTTGATCGGCGCCATTGTAATGTTATCTAAAATAGTTTTGTGTGGAAACAGAGGTTAAAATGCTGGAAAACCATTCCCATTTTCTGCCGGTGTTTATTTATATCCACCTTTTTATCTGTAATGTCCACGCCTTCAAAATAGACATGTCCACGGTCCGGCTCTTCTAATAAATTTAAGGACCGCAGAAATGTTGATTTTCCTGATCCCGACGGGCCTACGATAACAACAACCTCGCCTTTTTTTATTTCCTCTGACACACCGTTAATGGCATGCAGTTCTCCAAAAATCTTATGTAAATCCTCTACTTTGATCAAAGTATCTCCCTGATTAGTGGTCACTGTTTCTCAGCCTCCTTTCCAGCATATTTACAAGCTTTGTAAATATCAATACCATAGCCAGATAAATAAGGGCAACGGCAATCAACGGCATAAATGCATCATAAGTACGGCTTCTGATAATATCACCTGCTTTTGTCAGATCCTGCAGTGCAATATATCCCGCAACAGATGTCTCTTTTAACAACACGATAAACTCATTACCAAGCGCCGGAAGCACGTTTTTAAATGCCTGCGGCATAATGATATAGCGCATGGTCTGCACATAATTGAATCCGAGGCTTCGTCCGGCTTCAAACTGACCTCCGTCAATGGACATAATACCGGAGCGGAAGATTTCCGCCACATATGCGCCGGAGTTAAAACCAAACGCCATGATGGCAACCGGTATTTTATCAATATTTACATTTCCGAAAATAACGAAATAAATAATCAATAACTGTACAACTACCGGTGTTCCACGGATTACCGTCAGATAAATCTGACACAAAATATTTAAGATTTTAAGTTTTCCGGTCTTATCATATGTAGAACGGACTGTTGCCACCAAAAAACCAATCACAATACCGATGAGTACCGCAAAAAATGTAACAAGCAGCGTCACCTTTAATCCATCTACGATATACATCCAGCGGTCGTCTTTTATAAAATTAAGATAAAACCTGTCTTGCAGCGACTGTAACATAATCTACATCCTTCTCTTTTTTATTCTCAAACATGGAATGTGCCAAAGCACATTCCATATTATCTCATTCCTTATTCCTTTGTATCAATTCCTCTTATTCTGCCGGAATATACTTTAACATAATCTCGTTTAATTTACCGGATTCTTCTAATTTTGCAAGCGCATCATTAATCTTTTCCATCAGCTCTTTGTTGTCTTTTGCAATTGCAATTGCATATTCTTCTTCTGTAAGAGGCTCATCAAGAATCTTAAGTCCTTCTGCTTCTTTTACAAATTCTTTTGCTGTGTGGCTGTCGATAACAACTGCATCAATCTTGCCCTGTGTCAGCGCCTGAACTGCTTCAAATCCTTTGCTATACTGCTCTACTTTAGCATCTTTTACATTTTCACTTGAATATGTATCACCTGTTGTTCCAAGCTGAACGCCGATAGACTTTCCTTCCAGATCTGCAGGTCCTGCAATTGCGCTGTCTTCTTTCACAATGATTACCTGACTTGCATCTGCATAAGTATCAGAGAAGTTAACACTTTCCAAACGATCCGGATCAACAGTCATTCCTGCTACACCGATATCTGCTTTTCCACTGGACACTGCCGGAATTACAGAGTCAAATGCCATATCTTCTACTTCCAGTTTCATTCCAAGTTCTTCTGCGATTGCTGTAGCAATCTCTACATCGATACCTACGATTTCATCGTTTTCATAATATTCATATGGTGGAAACTCAGCATTTGTAGCCATCGTCAATGTATCGTCTTCTTTTCCTCCACATGCTGCCAATGATAAGGCACATACTCCTACTAATAATAAACTCACTAATTTTTTCATAACTTCTACCTCCCATATATCTCTTACCGATTTTTATTTTCTCTTGTATAAAAATTCAAGTATGAATCATATTCTAGCACGTTTTTTGTAAAAATCAAGTGTTTTTATGCAGAAAATTATTATTTTTTGAAATTTTATGCACTCTATCGGTTTTTCTTACATTTTTATACATTTTCTATACAAGATTTACGCAAGAACCATCTGTACGAGAGATACGACAACAATCAATCCACCTAACACGACACGATAATATCCGAATACTTTAAAATCGTTCTTCTTAATATAGCTCATGAGGAACTTGATCGCGAAAATCGATACTGCAAAAGAGACTACACAACCAAGCATAAGATATCCAAATTCTCCTGCCGTAAATGCAAAGCCGAATTTAATCAGCTTTAATAAGCTTGCTCCAAACATCACCGGAATTGCCAAGAAAAATGTAAATTCTGCCGCAACTTCTCTGGACACGCCGATAATCAACGCTCCAACGATTGTTGCACCGGATCTTGAAGTCCCCGGAATCAATGCCAGCATCTGGAAAAATCCAATCCACAGAAGCATTGACATAGACAAGTCTGCGATTTTATTTACGGATGGTCTGCGTCCGGCATTGCGGTTCTCAATCACGATAAACAGAACACCGTAGACAATCAGCATCACAGCAACCGGAAATGGCTTGTAAAATATTTTATCAAGAATATCATTAAACAATAGCCCTATGATCGCAGCCGGAACTGATGCGATAGCTACTTTAATCCACATCTGCCATGTGAGAAGCTTTTGCTTCTTTGTCTTTTTCGGTGAAAATGGGTTCAGCTTGTGAAAATACAGTACAACTACCGCCATGATCGCACCAAGCTGAATTACTACATTGAACATTTCCATAAATTCATCACTCATTCCCGGAGCTAATAAATCACCTACTAAAATAAGGTGACCGGTACTGCTCACCGGAAGCCACTCGGTAATTCCTTCCACGATTCCAAGAATGATTACTTTCAACGCATCTAACATATTATTCTCCCTTCTTTAACACATAAGTTTCTATAAACTGTGCAACGCCTTCCTCATCGTTGGTCTTCTCTGTCGTCTCATCCGCCGCACGTTTGATCTCTTCGATTCCATTTTTCATAGCAACGCCTGTTCCCGCCTTTTCGAGCAGTGCAAGATCATTGTTGCCATCGCCGAATGCCAACGTCTCCTTTGGCATAATTCCAAGCCGCTTCGCAAGCCAAACAAGGGCGTCTCCCTTATTCACACCGGCTGCGTTCACTTCGATATTATTTTTTAACGCTTTTGTAACCGTAACCCCTGTCAGGCTCTCAATCTCCTCCAGCGCTTTCTTTCTCTCTTCCAGGTCTGCAAATACTCCCTGCACCTTGTCTACCGCCCGGTTCTCTGTGTGAAATTTTTCCATCAGATCTTCCACCGGACATCTGGTAGAACGGACATATTCTGCCATAGGACCTTCTTCGAAGAACTGATGAATTTTCTCAAGTTCCGCTCTCTTTGCATACCCTGTTCCATCATAATAAATCTCACGAAGCGTGTCATATTTCCCTAAAATCTCTAAAATCTCTTCCGCAGTCTTTGTATCTACAAGCTGTTCCCTTAACACCGTTCCATCCTTAAGATCCAAAATTCTCGCCCCGTTTGCTGTAATCGCATAGCGGAGTCCGACAAGCTCTTTGACCATTTTCGGAAGTCCACATAAAGGACGTCCGGTAACCGGAAGGATCTCGATTCCCTGCTTAACTGCCCGCCTCAATATTTCTATCGTATACGAGCGCAGTTCTTTTTTATCTGTCAAAAGCGTACCGTCCAGATCAAAACCAATCATCCGTATATTATTCTTCATAAACCGCTAATTCCTTTCTTGTGCTGGAAAACAAGAATAAAGACTTACTGATCGCGTCTGTTCCTGCATGGTATCCGTTTCCCGCGTCTTCTTTTAATTTTTTTGCAGCTTCTTCGTTGGATGCCGGAACGAATAAGACAGTCTCTTTGGACGGAACTGCAATGAGAAGATCGTCCTTCAGCTTATCTACACACACCTGCCAGATATGCTTGAAACAAAGTGCACTTGCCTCATGGATTCCATCCGCAATAATGCCAAAACCGCCATACCATGTATTTCCGATTACAAACTCCACATCACGCACCAGATTTTCGCACGCAGTGTGATATAACTCCTCTATCTCTACTTCCGGAGGAAGCATATTGTCTTTTAAAATCTCATAACTATCTTCACTTCTCTTTATAGCAAAGATAATTTTAAGATCTCCCACAAAGGCAATGACCGGCGTGTCTTTTTCAGATATATTCTTTCCATTTAACGCCTTTGAATCACGAAGCTCGCCCTTAACCCACGGATAAATGCAATCTTTTATCTTTTCAAAGCTATAATGCTCTTCCTCGTACTTTTTCATTTGACTTTCTCCTTTCCTGACACTTCTATGTATTTTATGTAAAATATTACTTCAAACATAACACTTCTATTTTAGCAAAGATTGCCTTATAAAGCAATTTATTGTAAGATGATTATAGATTTATTATTATAGATTGAACCAGCAAATGCTGAGGAAGAAAAAAGTTAAGAAAGGTTTATTTTCTATGAGTATTTTAACAGTTGAACATCTCTCCCACGGTTTTGGGGACCGTGCTATTTTTCAGGATGTATCTTTCCGTATGTTAAAGGGCGAGCATATCGGGCTCGTAGGCGCAAACGGCGAAGGAAAGTCCACATTTTTTAACATTATCACCGGCGCCCAGCGTCCCGATGAAGGAAAAATTGAATGGGCAAAAAATATAAACATCGGATACCTTGACCAGCACACTGTTCTGGAAAAAGGCTTATCTATCCGTGATGTATTAAAGTCTGCATTTGCAGATCTCTTTGAAATGGAAATCCGCATGAATACCATCTGCGAACAGCTCTGCGATGCCGATGAAGACACTATGAATTCTCTGATGGAAGAATTAGGTGTCATTCAAGACATATTGACTTTGCGTGATTTTTATCTTATTGATTCCAAAGTGGATGAGATTGCACGCGCTTTTGGGCTTACGGACATCGGACTTGACAAGGATGTCACGGACTTAAGCGGAGGACAGAGAACTCGTATTCTGCTGGGAAAACTTCTTCTTCAGAAGCCGGACATCCTGCTTCTGGACGAGCCTACAAACTATCTGGACGAAGAACATATCAGTTGGTTGAAACGCTACCTTACAGAATATGAAAACGCATTTGTTTTAATCTCTCACGACATCCCATTTTTAAATGATGTTGTAAATATTATTTACCATGTGGAAAATCAAGAACTCACCCGTTATGTCGGAAATTATGAGGATTTCCAAAAAGTATATGAGGTGAAGAAAGCTCAGTTAGAAGCCGCTTATAAACGCCAGCAGCAGGAGATCAGCCAGCTTAAGGACTTTGTCGCCCGCAATAAGGCACGCGTATCCACAAGAAATATGGCAATGTCCCGCCAGAAAAAACTGGATAAAATGGATGTCATCGAACTTGCCGCCGAACGTCCAAAGCCGGAATTTCATTTCCGCCAAGGACGAACTCCGGGAAAATATATTTTTGAAGTAAAGGATTTTGTCATCGGATATGATGAACCACTGTCCAGCCCATTAAACTTCGCCATTGAGCGTGGTTCCAAAATTGCATTTACCGGAGCAAACGGAATCGGAAAGACAACTCTAATCAAAAGTCTTCTGGGAATCGTACCGCCTTTGTCCGGCAAATGTGAAACCGGTGAAAACATTCTTCCCGGATACTTTGAGCAGGAGGGAGATTATCAGAATAAGACAACCTGTATCGAGGAGATCTGGCAGGAATTGCCGTCCTTTAACCAGTACGAAGTGCGTTCTGCTCTTGCAAAATGCGGACTTACTACAAGGCACATTGAAAGTCAAGTGCGGGTTTTAAGCGGTGGAGAACAGGCAAAAGTACGTCTCTGCAAAATCATCAACCGTGAGACCAATGTTCTATTGCTGGACGAGCCTACTAATCATTTAGACGCTGATGCAAAGGATGCTCTTAAAAAATCTTTACAGGAATATCGCGGAACACTGCTTCTCATTTGCCATGAGCCGGAATTTTATCAAGATGTGGTAAATGAAGTGTGGGATTGTTAGAAATGGACAACAAGAATTGTGTAAACATAGAAATATGTTTACATCTCTGATTTATTTTATATGGCAGGAAAGGGGGACTTGTCATGGATAAAAAGAACCAGATTACGGAAGGAGTTATCTGGAAACAATTACTTATTTTCTTCTTTCCCATTATGGTGGGAACACTATTTCAACAATTATATAATACCGTAGACGCGATTATTGTCGGTCGGTTTGTCGGAAAACAGGCGCTTGCAAGTGTCGGGGGATCTGCGGCAGTATTGACAAACTTTGTCATCGGTTTCTTTACCGGACTGTCTGCGGGAGCCACGGTGATCATTTCCCAGTTTTACGGTGCAAAAAATTTAAACAATTGAGCAAAGGGCTTCACACTGCGTACGCGTTCTCTATTACGGTAAGCCTTCTGATCTCGGTCATCGGCTGGTTTGCCACTCCGGCTCTTCTACATCTTTTGAAGACACCGGCAGACGTCATACCAGATTCTATTCTGTATCTTAGGATCTACTTTTTAGGTATGATCTTCACCTTGACGTATAATATGGGTTCTTCCATCATGCGCGCTATCGGCGACTCCAGACGACCGCTTATTTATCTCGTAATCTGCTGCGGCATTAATATTGTTCTCGACATTTTATTTGTCATTGTATTTCACATGGGTATTGCGAGAGCCGCCATTGCAACGGTAATTTCTCAAGGAGCCAGCGCAATACTTGTTACGCGGTCTTTGATGAAATCTTATGGGATTTTGAATCTTGAGCTTCGCTCGATCCGCTTCCACGGAGCGCTTCTAAAATCGGAGCTTAAAATCGGATTGCCCGGCGGAATCCAGTCCTTTGGATACAGTATTTCAAATATTATCATTCAGGCAGTAATCAATGACTTCGGTACAGACACTGCCGCAGCATGGGCAGCTTACGGAAAGCTCGACGCCATCTTCTGGACAGTTTGTGGATCTTTTGGCATTGCCATTACCACCTTCACAGGACAAAACTATGGAGCAAGAAAATTCAACCGGGTAAAGAAAAGTGTACGTGTATGCCTTGGCATGGCGCTTGGCGTATGCGGAAGTCTAATTGTATTCCTCATGGTCTTCTGCCGTCCGCTGTACCATATCTTCACCACGGACTATGCAGTCGTTGACATCGGAGTTTATATGCTCCGTCTGATTACGCCAAGCTATGTAATCTTTATCTTCGTGGAGATCTTCTCCGGTGCACTGCGTGGAATCGGAGATGTTTTGATTCCCTCTACGATCACCCTTGGCGGCGTACTCCTTGTGAGGCTTACATGGATATTATTTGTTACACCGATGACCGGTGAATTATCCACTTTACTATACAGCTACCCTCTGGCATGGGGTGCTACCGCACTTCTCTTAATTCCGTATTATTTCCACAGGCGGAAGCAGGCGCTTGTAGAATAGAAGTTCCCATAGAAACTCCCATAGAAATCAGCATTTTAGATGTCTGATATTCTATGGGAGATGGAGTTCTCTTCCATCATGACAAACTTTATTTCTTTCACTCTATCTTCACTACAAGTCCAACGACTTCCCCATCCCTTCTTACTTCCAACACCTGCCCTGCTTCCCCCTCGCTTCCTTCGCTTCCTTCCAGAAGCTTACGCACCTGCTCTTTTACAAGTTCCCACACGTCCGCTTCTTCCACAGGCTCATCCAGCTTGACCGTCTCACCTGAATACACGCAGAGGTGCCGATTGATACTCAGCACCTCCATTAAATATTCCATATATCCCACAGGAAAGAGGGCATAGGATGAAAGATAAAGTTCCGGCGCACCTGCTTTCATTCCGGCAATCTGCTCGACAATTTCCGGTACAAGAACCGTAAACTTACGTCTCTTTTTCATTTTAATGAACTCCTAATGCTTTCCCTACTGTCATTACTGATTTTCGATACAACACATACTGGTAAATAGCTGCTGCCACAGAAGTTGCCAATCCGATCAGCATAATCTTTACTTCATAATCTAAAAATGCTCCGTCATTTCCCCACAGAATCATAAATTGATAAACCATCGTTATGACAATGCCGATGATTGTCGGCAGTACATACACTTTAGAAATCTGTTTTCTAAGCAGCCACTTCCGATAAGCCTTATCTGCCCCTAACTTCTTAATATCTTCAAAGATCTGCGCGTTACTGCTTCCTACATCTTGACTTCTGGTGTAACCGATGATTCCCACCGATACAAAGCAAATGACCGCAACGTATATAAATATCATAAATTTTACTGCATTTCCAAGAATGGTCTGTTGGTCAAGAAGGGGCGTGAAAATCGGTCTGTATTTCCAGTCCGTACCTTTTGCCGGAGTCTTGGGATCCACAATGGCACCGGTTAAATCTTCAGGATTAGACTCTTTGGACCATGTCCCTGCCTGAGGATTATAATAGTCCATCACGTCCATCCCTTCCGACATTCCAAGCGCAAATTTCTTATAAAGTTCTGTGGCAAATCCAATCTCTCCATCACTCTCTTTTGTATTAAACAACACCTGTGTTCCGGTCTTTTCTTCCGGAAGTCCCTGACGAAGTTTCTCGTAATCATTGTCATTTAACACAAATCTTGCATCCGCTCCGATTCCATTGTTCGGCGTCAGAATCAAGGATGTATACTCTGTATTTCCCGCGTAAGAGAGCTCTGTTTTCTCACCGGACGCATCATAAAGAGCACTCATATCATCAAAGGAAAACCATGTGGTTTCCACCGCATTTTTCGGCTGAATCAGATAATATTTCCCCTGTGGGATATCTAACTTGATTTTCGTCAGCTTCTCATAATTTGTCGCACTGATACAGTCATATTCCGAATAAGTCTCATATACATCTTCCGTAATATTGCCTTCGTCATCGGAATTTCGCTCCACTCCATTCCCAACGATGCAGGCATACTCTGTTTCTCGGTAGTTTTCTATTTCTACACCGTGCTTTTCTGCCATTTCGTAAATTTCCTCTTCTGTGGGCTCTTTCGCATCATTCAGATACCGATAAGAGAAGTCGTCCTGATATGCCGCCTCGGTAGCTGTCTGACTTCCCGTCATGGTCGGTACATAGGAAATCGAATACAGACCGCCCACAATAAGAAGGGTGATGACCAGCATATTTTTTACAATGGAACTTCCCTGAAATTTCAGCATTCCGTAGTTTAATAAATTATTATAATATTTCTGCGGATTACGCCCTCTCTGGTGGCAGGAAATGGAGTAAACCAGAAGCTGATATACGCCGACCACTGTCAGAAGATAGAACAGATTTGTCCATCCGCCGAGAATTTTCCCCATCGTTTCTGCCACAATAATTTTGAGAAAATAGCCAAGAAGGATTCCTGATACCGTCAATACTACCCCCGATATCAGATAGCGCTTTGTAACCGATTTGCGCATGGGCTCCTGCTTTCTCTGCTCATTAATTACGTCCATAATGTTTGTCCGTTTCATTGCCTGTCTGGTAAGAACCATCGCAAGGATAAGAAGAAGCACACCATAAATCACTGCTCCCACAATACTCATTACAGAGAATCCAAAGGGTACTTCATTTACCTCCCTTGTAACAAATTCCATAACTTTTCCTACAACCACTGCTACGACGCTGCCGCACAAAATTCCTTCCAGAGCGTAAATTCCGATCATGCTGGACATTTCTGCAAAAAGTGCGCCGGACAACATTCCTTTTTCTGCGCCAAGAGCCATGAAAATGCCGATCTCACGACTTTTGTATCGAAGGAAACGTCTGGTTGCGTACCACACAAACATGGTACAGCCGATGACTGCAATTCCCAAATTCAAATACGCCATTTTTCCTGTATCTCCGTCCTCCGGCATGGCACTTTTCACCAGCGGACTATAAAGCATCATCAGGTAAGAAGCTCTTAATACGTCCAATAATTCTTCCAAAAATGCTTTGCGGTCGCCTTTATTCACAAGTTCTGTGTAAACCGTTCCGTCTTTCATTACAATCACTCGGTCACAATAACTTGCAGAGAAGCTGTCGTGAGTCACCATAAATGTCGTGGCGTTTAATTTCTTTTGCGCCTCTAAAAATGCACCGATCACCGACTCACTGGAACGACTGTCTAAGTTGCCGGTGGGCTCATCTACCAAAATCAGAAACGGATCGTTCATAAGCGCTCTTGCCACTGCGGTTCTCTGCTTTTGTCCACCGGATATTTCTGCCGGAAATTTATTTGCAATCTCTGCAATGCCGAACATTTTGAGAAGACCTTTCGCCTTTTTCTCCATCACCTTGTAGGACCCCTTTTTAATCACTTTCGGAACACAGACATTTTCCAGAATGCTCAGCCCATCCAGCAGCATGAAGTCTTGAAATACAAAACCCAATTTTTCATTTCTTACTTTTGCAATCTGCTTTTCATCCAGCTTAGATAAATTTACATTTTTCAACGTAATCTCACCTTTATCATAAGGAATAAAGCAGGAAATGCAGTTAAGAAGCGTCGTTTTCCCGGAGCCGGACGGTCCCATCACCGCCACAAACTCACCCTCTCTCACTTCAAAGCACACATCTTTCAGCACTTCATATTTTGTTTTCCCTGTCTGATAACTTTTGTATAAATGCTCTACTTTTAACATTTCACTCTCTCCTTTTTCTTGCTTTCATTGATTCTTATTGTACGGAAAAACATTCACTTTTCCCATTCCTGCAAATGTCAAGTTTGGCATGAATATTGTAAAGTTTTGATTACAGTGTCAAAAGGTCTGAAGCCACTTGAAGAGCCACTTGTGCTCGCACAAAAGTAGTGTAATCATAGTTGAAATCAAGAATTAATAGTGGTAAAATCGGATTGGAAAATTTCATTTTCAGAAAGGTTATAGACATCATGGTTGAACTTGTATTATGTGATGATGAAAAAATATACAGAAATGATTTGAAAAAGATTCTCGGCACGGAACTGGAACTGTCGGGAATTGATTATCGTGTGACAGAATTTTCCTGCGGCGAGGACCTGCTTTCGGGACTGTCCGCCGAGGGCTTACAGATTATTTTTTTAGATATTGAAATGAAGGATTTGGACGGTGTTGAGACTGCGAAGAAACTTCGTATGAAAAATAGCTCTGCTGTCATTATCTTTGTCACTTCTCATCCGGATTTTGTGTTCCAAGGGTACGAAGTGCGGGCGCTTAATTATATTTTGAAGCCTTACAAACCAGAAAAAATTAAGGAAGTGCTGCACAAAGCATTAGAAGCCCTTGACGTTTCCACTGAAAAATATTATGTCATTGAACAGCGCTCCGGCGCTATCCGTATTCCTTTAAGTTCCATCCGCTACTTTACCAGCGACAAACGTATCGTACGGGTGGTGACAGATAACGGAACTTATGATTTTTATGACAAATTAAATGATTTGGAAACGAAGCTTTCCGACGCATTTGTGCGCATTCACAATCGTTATCTCATTCATTTAAAATATTTAAGTGAGATTCAAGGAAATCAGGCAATCGTGGACGGTGAATCCCTTCCCGTCAGTCGTTCCTGCAAGTCTGCGCTATCTATTGCATTTGCAAAATTCATGCTTCAATAACGTGAGGTTTCTTAATTTCCGATATAGTGAAATTTATTTACACGAAAGAAATGTGAGGTTTTCATTTTGATGACTTGGACTGTGCCTTCTGTGACAGAAACAATCATACTCTGGATGATCAGTATCCTTTTCGGTTATCTGATTTTCTCTGTGGTGCGAAGTTTTCTAACACCGAGGTGGAAGCATCCGGTTTGCACCGCTTTTTCGGTATTACTGTTATTTAGCTCCGCAAATATTGTCGTTTATCCGGAGGAACTGACAGGCACTGTCGGCTTCTTCCTTTGTTTTATATTGATTATTTTTCTCTTATTCAAAAATGAATGGTATTTGAAATTGTCCGCAGCGGTTTTGATTTTCCCTGTGGTTGTCTCTATTAACTATATTACGCAGGATATCGGTCATCTCATCTGGGTCTGTGCTTTTGAGCGTACGCCTTCTTCCATCGTGCAGACAGTTTTACATACGACAACGTCAGCTCTTCGCCTCCCTATCTGGTATCTTCTGTACCGGTTGGTGAAGCACTGGCTCTCTTATACGGTAAAACTTTTACTCCCCCGCATGTGGATCGTGCTTGATCTGGTGGCTCTTACTTCCTTTACCGGAATTATAACTGTCATCAAGAACACGGAAACTGCGCGTTCTTATACTGCGTATCCGGCTTGTGTCGCCTGTGTTTTCACAACCCTTGGCTGCTGCTACTTATGCACTTATATGGCGAAGACGGTGCGCTCCGATATGGAACTGGAAACCTTCCGTTACCAGCAGTCTTATTATCAGGAACTGGAAAAGAACCAGCAGACGGTACGGAGACTCCGGCACGATATGAAAAATCATCTGAATATCATCGGCACTTTTTTAAGAGACAACGAGATTGAACAGGCAAAAGAATATTTTCAAGAATTAAATCAAGAATTTGCTTCCAATCTTAAAGTTTATTGTCCTAATAAAATTGTAAACGCCGTTTTAAACAACAAAGAACAACTTGCCTTGGACTCCAATATCCAATGTGATTTTCAGATCGATTTAGAAACGTCTCCGAAAATCGATGACATTGACCTTTGCTCCATCTTAGGAAACACCATAGACAACGCCATTGAAGCTCTCAGAAAAGTTTCCAAATTATCCGAGCGGACACTGTCTCTGAAAGCCAGATATACAAACGGTTTCTTCAGCTATGAAATTAAAAACTCAAAAATCAACGAGATTCAGAAAAAAGGCGGGCGATTCCTCACCGACAAAATAGAAAAAGAAGCCCACGGAATTGGGCTTCGAAGCGTGCAAACTATTGTAGAAAAATACAACGGTGATATGGATATCTCTTATACCAATGATACCTTTACGGTGACTATTATGATACAGGGTTAATTTATTTCTTACAGCAATCTCTTGCGCCACTGGAACTTCTCCATATCCACCTTTCCAGCCGCAAGTTTTACCCCTTCTTTTTTCAACAATGTTGCTTGAATATTGCAGCCACTTCCGTCCTTACAGGAAAATAATTTTCCTTCCTTCGTTACTACCCGATGCCAAGGCACATCATTTCCGGACGGAAGTGCATGAAGGGCATAGCCCACTACTCGTATGCATTTTTCTCTTTCATAGTAGTCATAGTCCTCCCGTTACTTTGCAAGCATTTTTCTGGCATTTGTGACCTCTTCTTTCGTACAGTGGTACTTCTTTGCCAACTCTTCATCTGTAATATTTACACATTGCACTAATTCCTTACAGATTTTTACCGCAAGCTGAAAGCCTTCTTCTTTATAATCTTCACATAACGCATCTAATGACCCACACATATCTACAACCTCCTTATTTTTCTTTTCTAATATTT
>OGPN01001540.1_pt1 | contig 14738 bp, 7 predicted proteins | sample 1552941 | NCBI WGS metagenome assembly OGPN01 (sample SAMEA2580220, study PRJEB22360) | human gut metagenome | biome: human gut; feature: human-associated habitat; material: faeces | place: Denmark | collected 2008/2010
TTCGCCGTAGTCGAGCGCCGACAAATCGACGTTTTGAAGCGGGAATGTTGTGCCGTCGGTGCCGTATGTTACGACGTCGCCTTCACGAAGCCCGTTTATTTCGATTTCTTTGGATTTATCGCCATACGTCATTTCGATTTTTTCCGTTACCGTAATGCCCGAAATGTCCGCGCGGGATACGATAAGCGTTTTGTCTGCCGTAAAGCCTTTTTCGACAGAGCCGCAGTTTTCCATTGACGCGACGATTTTGACGTTTGCCAGATATTCGCCCGCCGCAAGGTTTTGAAGGGTGAGCGACGATTCGGTTGTTTCTTCCGTCTTATAAATAACGTTATCTTTATTTATTGTCCATATATACTTATAAGTAACGCCCGCGTGCAAAGTGGTGCCCTCGTTCGGCGTTATCGTAAATTTGGCGGTGTTGCTTTCCGTAAACGTGAAGTCCGCGGGGGTATTAACCTTGAAATCGCCGATTGCGGAACCCATAAGGCTTAATTTCAGCGTAAGCGTAAAGTTTTCAGCCGGCATTGTCGGCAAATCGAGCTCGTCGATTCTCGTTCCGTCCGCTTTGTACCAGCCGTCGTAATCCAGAATTTTATCGTCGTACGTCGCGGCGCTGTCTGCCGTTTCAAAATGGCTGTCGATGGACGCGCCGTACTCGACCTCTGCCGTGTGAACCGGCGTGCCGTCATAGTTAATAAACGTCAGCGTGAACTTCTTCGTTTCAAACTTTGCGTTGACGATAAGGTCGCTTGTGACGTTGTCGAACGATTTGTCCCATCCGACGAACTTTTTCGTCGCGGTATCGTACACGTTCGGCGCAGTTGCGGCAAAGCCGTGTTTCACCATTTCGGTTTTGAGTGTCGTTTCGCCGTTTTTGAAAGTGACCGTATACTCGTTAAGTTCGTACACGGCGGAAACTTCAATGTCTTCCGTCACCTTTGAAAAGTCTTTGTCCCATTTTGCAAAATGCATGCCTTCGGGCGGCGAAAGCCTGGCGGTCGCGGCGGCTTCGTATTCCACCGTTTGGGTTTCAAGCACCTTTTCGCCGTCCTTAAACGTCACCGTGAACGTGTCGACGTCGTACACCGCGTTTATCGTAAGGTCGCTTGTGACGTTGTCGAACGGTTTGTCCCATTTTGAAAAAGTCTTGCCATCCTTTTTGGGGACTTCGGGCGCGGTTACGGTATCGCCGTGTGTGACGTTTGTAAAGGTTGCAAGCACCTTTTCGCCGTCCATAAACGTTACGGTATAACTGTTTATCGTCCACTTGACGTAAACCGTATCGCCGTTTTTGACTTTTGAATCCTTTGTGAGCGGCTTCAAAAAGTCCGCGTCGCGATACAGCCTTCCGGTGTATCCTTCTTTTTGAAGACTGAGCGTGAATAAGTCGGAAAACACGACGTTTTCCTTGTAAATGCTGCCGTCTTCGTCTTGGATTTTCACAATCACTTTCGTTTGTCCGTCTTTGTCAGCCACGTCGCTTTTGTTGCATGCAAACAGCGTAACAAGCCCGATTAAGAGCACGATACACACGAGCATTGTTTTTAATCCTTTTTTGCTCATTCAACATCCTCCGCTACCACGGGATGAATTTTCATCCCTTGGTTTCCTTGGTTTTTTATGTTTTCCTGCCATGACAGGTTTCTGCTCGATTTATTATTGTAAAGGTAAAATCTGAAAGCGCCCGCGCCCGCAGCCTGTGGCAACATTTTGCCCTGATTTCGGATATTCTCGTCCTTACTGTTTTCAAGCACCGAGATATTGACGTCGTACACGCCGAACTGCTTTGTTTCGTCGTTCGCTCTTGTTAGGTCAAGGTACGAATAGTTATATCCGCCGCCGTAAAACGCTATGCCGCCGTGGACGTATTCCGTCCCTCCGACGTTCAGAATTATATCGCGGCATTCCGACTTTACCTTTGCGACTTCTTTCATCATTTCCGCAACGTTCATCGAAAGCCACGGATTTGCATCGCCGGTAACTTCGATAAGCGTGCTGCTGTCGACGTTTGAAAGGTTTTTCCAGTCAAGCATCTTTACGTCGCCGACAATGCGAAGCGCCGACGCATACGAAGTCGCCGCGCATCCTTCCCACGTCGTTATCGTGCCGCCTAACAAGAATTCGCCCGAAAAGTGCGTTTCCATACCGACCGAGAACAACCCCGATGTTTCGAGCACCGAGTTTTTAAGCGTAACGTCGTTGATAAGATAATTGTCGTTAAAGTATTTGTCCGTCTTGTTGCTCTCGTCGTAAGGCGAATACGGGTCACCGTTTATGTCAAGAAGTTTTCTTTGCACTTCGTTTGTTTGTTTCAGCGCGCGGTTGCTGCCGATTTTCAATATGAATTCGCGCGCGTTTGAAAGCACGCAACTTTCAATATGCACGTTTATTTTCTCATCTTGCACGTTAAACGCCGATTCGTCTTTAACAACGGGACTTCCCATTTTGGGTCCGCCCGCAAAAATTCTGACGACGGTGCGACCGTTTGAGACGCGGCTGTTCAGAAGTTTTGCGCTTTTTGCGATTTCAAGCGTCGTGCCGACGTAGTTGAGTTTCGACAAGTTGAACTGTCCGTCTTCTTCAAGAAGGCTATCGTCGCTGCAACCTTTTAAGACGACGTTGTTTATAAGCACGTTGTCCGTCCTTACAAGGAAAGAAATGTTGTCCTGTCCCTTGACGCTTGCGGACGATATCGCGACGAAATTCAAAGGTCCTTTGAAAATTTTCGGAAGCCCCGTCGCGTCCTTGCACTGCGTGAACTTGTCGGCGTTGATTTCAAAACCGTTGCCGTAAACGTGGTTTTTGAACTCGATAAGATATTGAACTTTCTTGTTTTCGTCGTTTTCGCCGATGTTATCAAGATACGTTTTGTCGTACGTGGTTGTGAATTTTTTGACGTCTTTTTTGAGTTCGTCTTCGGTCATAACCGTGCCGTCGTTTTTGACGCCCAGCATCACGTCGCTTGTCAGCACGACGATACCGCCGGCTTCGGTCGCCTTTTTAAGCTCCTCGTAATTGCCGACGTTTCTGCCGTCTTTGACCGCACGAAGTCTGATTTTCGCGCAGATGTTCGTGCCGAAGTATTGGTTATATTCCGTCAACTGTGCGTTAAGCGTGGTAAGCCCCGTGCCCTTTGCCCTGATTTCCGCAGAAATCGCGTCGGCGTTTTCTTCCGATTTCGTCTTGCATGTAAAAAACTCTTTGTCGTCGGAAAACGCGACGTTCATAAACTCGTCCGCGAACGTTTCGGAGCCCGCTTCCGTGACAACCCTTACGAGAATCGTCCTTGTGTCCGGCTTTCCGTCGGGTTTTCTGCCGCCGATTGTCAGTATGTTTTCGATGCCGTACTCTTTCGCGCTGTCCGCAAACTCCATCGAGTACACGTTGGGCACGACGCGGATTGTCTTTTCGATTTCTTTGATGACTTTTCCGTCGTGCTCGGCAGTGATTTTGATTTTGGCAAAGCCCCTTTTCGTTGCGGTAATAGTTGCAAACTGGCCGTGTTGTTCAAGGGTTATTACGTCTGCGCCGTCGATTATTTCAAATTTCACGTCCGCGTCGTCATCGCTTTCGGAATATGCGACGTAGGTAACTTTCGTGTTATTTTTTTGCTTGATTTCGTCGCCTTCGCCGTCATAATACGACGTACGCACGTCAAGGTTATATTCGGTAAACTCCAAAGAAAAGTCCGTTGCGCCGACCTTTCCCGAAATTTCTTCGTCCGAAAATTCTTTGTCAAAAGACAAGGTCAATACGAATTTGTTTTCGGAAATCCTTTCGATTCCGCTTGCCGTGACGCCTTCGGGCAAAGTAAGGTCGGATATTTCAAGGGCGTCGTTTTTGCTTTCGACGAAAAGTTTTGCCGTTGTCGCTTTATTTTTCACGGTGACTTTCGCGCCGCTGCTTTTTCCGTTGACCGCAAAGCCCGTGCTGTCGGTATTGACGTTGACCTTGACGGTCAAAACCTTTTCAAGCCCTTCTCGTCCTTCGGGACAAGTAATTCTAACCTGCGTCTCGCCCGAAAACAGCGCCTGCGCCACGCCCGTGACGGCGTTGAGTTTCAGAATGTGATTGTCGCCGATTTCTTCAAATATCCTTGTTTCTCCCGAAAGGTTTTCGGGGTACAGTTCTGCGGAAAATACGTTTTCGCCGCCGTGTATCGAAACTACGTCGCTCGTGATTTCATCACCGTTGACTTTGGGATAAATTCTTAACACTTTCGTGGAATATGCGGAAACTATGACGCTGTCCTTAAATCCTTTTTCGGCGGAAATCGCCGTGATTTTCACCTTTCCTACGTTATCTATATGAAGTTTTCCGTCGATTATTTCAAATCCGTCAGGGGCTTCGTCGCCGCCGACGCCCGATATTTCAAGCGAATATTTCTGATTCCTTGCGTTGACGGGCTGCACCTGCGCCAAAAACGCGATGGGGTCGTAATCGGCAACGTCCACATCGATAAATCCGTCTTCGTTCTGCGTCGTGATTTGTATGCCCGTCACGGGAATGTCCGCGTAAACGCCCGCCGCTTTTCCCACGGAGAACAGCGCGATCAGAAACACAATCGGTATTATCATTATAAGCGCGATTATTTTCTTTTTCATATCAATCCCCCTCCGTTACTCTGTCAAAGCGGGCTTTTATCCCGATAAGGTAATATAAAAGCGATCCGACAAACTCCGCCACCGCGCACACGCTCACGAAAACGTAAGTAAACCAGCGCATATCTTTGCCCCTGACGTTCGACAATACGTTGACGAAAAGGGGTATTCCGCCAAGAAGCATCGCGGACACAAGCCCCAGCACGACGATTATCGACACGTTGTTGTTGCTTTCCCTCACGACGTTGTCTTCTTCCAGCGAAAACTGCGGACTGTTCAGATCCTTTCTTGTGGCGTACAGTATCTGCGACAACGCCATCATCGCGCCGACGAAAAACACGAATACGCCTTCGCCCGCCGACACGTATTTCTTTGCAAGAAGCACCGTCGCCGCAATGCCGACGGATATGACCGCCACCGCAAAACTGAGTGCGATTTTCGCGCCCATAATCTCGTTTATCGAAAGCGGCAACGTCTTTTCGACATAAAACGATTTCCCGTCGCGGCTGACGTTCGTCGCGCAGAACGTGTTCGTAAGCGCGCCGAAAAGCACCGTGAGCAAAATCGCCAGCTCGAAATCGCTCTGAACGAAAACGAGCGACGTCAGGAAGTTTTTGCCAATGCCCATACAAAAATATACCATAAGCGGCATTATCGCCGCCACCGTGAAGTACTGCACTGCGTAATCGGGCGTGAACAGCACGAGATTGAATTCCTTTTTCAAAAGACTTAAAAACGGCGGGAGTTTTCTTGCCGCGGATTTTTTTGCAAAAATCATTATTGCGCCCGCCGTCGCGCGCGTTTTCATCGCCTTGTTGTACAAAAGCGACGTTATGAGAATGCCGATTGCGCCCGTCGCGACGGTTATCGCCACGATTATCCCCAGATTTTTCCAGACGTCCGTTTTCAGTGTGAACGCCGCGATAAAGTTTGCGGGGACAAGGTTTTTCGTCAACGAAATTATCGTTGTCATCGTCTTTTCGGAAAAGAAAAACTTGATTTCGCCCGTTGACATAAGGGTTTTTAAGAAGTCGAGCACCGTCGCATAGCAATAAAACAGCGCAAAAAGCACCAGCGTTACTATCACCAGAAGACAAACGTACTTCGACGAGAAAAACTTTTTGACGTAATAATACGGCATCGCAAGCACGCTCGACACCGAAAGCGACATAACGGGAATAATAAACGCCGCAAGCAGCCCGAGGATCACGTATCCCGCGCCCTGCTTCGTCACGCTTGCGAACACCGCCACGAACGGCACGAGAATCACAAACGCCGACAACACCTGTTTTGCGTAAATGAAAATGATTTTTGAGTACAGTACGTCTGACGCCTTTACGGGAAGAGTCTGGATAATCATTCTGTCGTCGCTTTCAAAAATCGCGCGGTTTATTGCTACGACGCCGCCGATAACGTCGACCACGAAAACGAATTCATACACGAACGTCATTATTTCATATTGCCGCGCGCGCACGTCGCGTACGCCGTTGAGCCTGATTTCGGTATATTTCGCGACAAACGCGCCGAACACCTCGATAACGACGTACATAATAAACGCCGTCATCACAAGCGTAAGCAACGCGCCGACGATATCGATGCGTTTTTTGTCACGCTTGAAATAAGACAACTTTTCGGTCATCTGTTTTTTCAGAAGTACGCCCAGCATCAGTCTTCCTTATTAGTATCGTAATACTTTTCGATAAGTTCGTCGCCGTCGAATTTGTCATTTCCGGTGACGATGATTTTTTTGAGTTCGCCCGCGGCAATTATAATCACCCTGTCGCAAACCCTTTCCACGACGTCGAGATTGTGCGACGAAAACAAAATGGTTTTGCCCGTCTGCACGTACTCGCGCATATAGTTTATGACGGCGTTCTGCGTGCGGGGATCGAGACCGAGCATCGGCTCCACAGCCGCGGCTCGTGAATGAGCGAACCCATCATACATATTTTCTGTTTCATTCCGTGGGAGTATCCCGAAATAAGTTTGTTTATGCTGTCGCCGAGTTTGAATACCCCTTCCAGCTCCCGAATTTTCTCGTCGCGCTTTTCGTACGGCACGCCGTAAACGTCGCTCATGAACGAAAGATATTGCATGCCCGTCATTTTTGTGAACACCGTGTGATTGTCGGTGACAAAAGAAAAGTTGCGTTTTGCATCCACGGGATTTTTCGACACGTCGTACCCCGACACGGTTATCGTGCCGGAACTTAACGGAATCATTCCCGTGATGCATTTGAGAGTGGTGGATTTTCCTGCGCCGTTTGCGCCAAGGATACCGACGACTTCCCCTTCCGCACAAGAAAAGGAGATGTCTTTTACGGCATAATCGGATTTTTTGCCGTACTTTTTGAAAAGATTTTTTACTTCAAGGGGCAACGAGCCGTCGATCGGCGTGCCAAGTGTTTTTTTACTATTTTTCATTGTATCTCTTATCTTCAAGTAATATATCGCGTATGCACGCGTGCGTGCTCTAATAAAAATTATTAGATACCTTATCATATATCCAAAAAACATATTTGTCAACGATAAAACCGCCCGAAACGCCTTTTGTTTCGTTATTCAACTTTTTGTATAGTATTTGCAAAAAATAAATATCGCCGCTCTTGACAAATAAAAAATATGGTTTTATACTATATTTACATACCCCCATAGGGTATATTGAAAATTAACGGAGAATAGCAAAATGGAAAACGTAAAATGCGCCGAAATATCTTGCGCCGATTGCTGCCGAAAGAAGCACACGCCGCGCGACGAAAAATCCCTCAAATGCCTGAACGACAGGTTAAATCGCATAATCGGACAGTTAAACGGCATAAAAAATATGTTGAACGACAATCGTTATTGCGGCGACATACTCGTGCAGTTGTCCGCCGCCGAAAGCGCGCTGTCGGCATTCGGGTATGAAATTCTGTCCGACCATTTCAAAACCTGCGTCGTCGAAAACGTGAAAGACGGAAACACCTCAATCCTTGACGAGGCGGTTGAACTCATTAAAAAACTGAAATAATTAAAAGAATTATGGAAAAACTTAAATTCAACGTTTACGGTATGAGTTGCTCGGCGTGCGCCGCGCGCGTCGATAAGGTCGTAAGGGAACTTGACGGCGTAAAAGACGTCGCCGTGAACCTTCTCACAAATCAAATGACCGTCGACTTTGACGAGCCTGCCACTGTCGAAAAAATCGAACGTGCCGTTTCGGGCGCGGGGTATAAAGCCGCTCTTTTTAACGACAAATCGCAAAAAAAGGAAAAAGTCAATCCGCTTATCCGCTCGATAATCCGCCTTGCCGTGTCCGCCGTCCTGCTTATCCCCCTTATGTACGTGTCGATGGGCGGCGTTATGTTCGGCTGGGATATGGGCGCGCTGAACGGCAACCCGATGGGTATCGCTATATACGAACTTGTGTTCTCTTTCGTCATACTTGTCATCAACGGAAAGTTTTTCGTGAGCGGCACAAAGGCGATTTTCCACCGCGCGCCGAATATGGATACTCTTGTGTCGATGGGCAGCGGCATTTCTTTCGTATACAGCGTCGCACTTATGATCCGCGCAGGCGTAAATACCGCATATCTTCATCATCTTCCGCACACCTTGTACTTTGAGTCGGCGGCGATGATACTTGTACTTATCACCCTTGGAAAAACGCTGGAAATTTACAGCAAAGGAAAAACCACGTCCGCGATAAAAGGGTTGATGAACCTTGCCCCCGAAACCGCAAGGGTTATTAAGGACGGCGAAGAAAAAGAAATTCCGCTGTCTTCACTTTCGACGGGCGACGCGTTTGTCGTACGCCCCGGCGAGAACTTCCCCGCGGATGGCGTAATATTGTCGGGGAGCGGTTTCGGGCCGGGGGTGGGGGAAATTTGGCCGGGGAGCGGCTCCGTCAACCAATCGGCGGTAACGGGCGAAAGTATGCCCGTCGATAAATCCGTCGGCGATAAGGTTATTTCCGGCACGACGAACGTTAACGGTTATATCACCGCAAAAGCCACTTCCGTCGGCGGAGATTCCACGCTCGGGCGCATCGTCAAACTTGTGCAGGACGCGTCCGCTTCAAAAGCCCCGATTGCAAAAACGGCAGATAAAGTATCCGGAATATTCGTGCCAAGCGTCATTTGCGTCGCAATCGTTACTTTTATCGTGTGGATTGCCGTCACGAAAAACTTTGCGACTTCCCTTACGCACGCCATATCCGTGCTTGTCATAAGTTGCCCGTGCGCCTTAGGTCTTGCAACCCCCGTCGCCATTATGGTCGGCAGCGGAAAAGGCGCGAAAAACGGACTTTTGTTCAAGTCGGCAACCGCCCTTGAAGAAGCGGGAAAAACAGATATCGTCGTTCTGGACAAGACGGGCACCATAACGAAAGGCACGCCTGTCGTCACCGACGTTTCGGCTTTGTCGTGTGATTCCGAAGAAGAAATTATCGCGCTTTCCGCAAGCCTTGAAAAAGGCAGTTCGCACCCGCTTGCGACGGCGATCGTGCGCTTTTCGGAAGAAAAAAACATAACGGTTTTCACCCCGGAAAAGTTTGAAAACCTTTCGGGACACGGCGTGAAAGGAATCGTGAGCGGCGACGAAATCGTCATCGGAAACGCCACCCTTATGAAAGATATCGGCGCGGCGGCAAACGACGCTTTTCCGACAGGCGAAAAGTTCGCGCGGGACGGCAAAACCCCTTTGTACGTTGCGAAAAACAATAAAATTATCGGCGTCATCGCCGTGTCGGACGAGCTGAAACCCGAAAGCGCGGGCGCGATAAAACGAATGAAAGAACAAGGTCTGTTCGTAACCATGCTTACGGGCGACAACGCACTCAGCGCAAATGCGGTTGCAAAAACCTGCGACGTCGACTGCGTTATCCCGGACGTTCTTCCCGACGAAAAAGACGCCGTTTTGTCAAACCTTCAAAAGTACGGAAAGGTTGTCATGGTCGGCGACGGAATCAACGACGCTCCCGCCCTTACCCGCGCGGACGTCGGCATTGCAATCGGCGCGGGCACCGACGTCGCAATCGACAGCGCGGACGTCGTGCTGATGAAGTCGGAACTTTCGGACGTGCCGCGCGCGATAAGCCTTTCCCGCCGCACCCTTCTGAATATCCGCGAAAACCTGTTCTGGGCGTTTATTTACAACGTCGTGTGCATTCCCATCGCCGCAGGCGTGTTCTCTCCGCTCGGCGTTACGCTGAATCCCATGTGGGGCGCGGCGGCAATGAGCCTTTCAAGCGTATGCGTCGTGCTGAACGCGTTAAGACTTAATCTTATCAACCTTGACAAGCCCGTAAAACACAGGAAAAAAGTCGTGAAAATCGACGTGAACGATATTTCAAAAACCAAAAACACCGAAATTAAAAAAGGAGAACAAAGTATGAAAAAAACATTGAAAATCGAAGGTATGATGTGCGCGCATTGCGTGGCTCACGTGAAATCCGCCCTGCAAAAAGTCGACGGCGTCAAAGACGTCGAAGTGTCGCTTGAAAACAAAACGGCGGTCGTAACTCTTACGTCGGACGTAAATGGCGACGTGTTGAAATCCGCGGTAACAAACGAAGGCTACGAAGTCGTCGAAATAAAATAAAAACCTCTTTCTCATCAAAAACAAAACTTTAATGCGACGATTTTGAAAGATAAACGCCAAAAAAAGAAGGGATAACGCAAAAAGCATTATCCCGATTTTTATTCCGAAAGTTCCGTCCACTCGGTTATCAGCGGATCAAGCTTTTCTTCAATCGTTTTTATTTCTTCTTCGACCGCCATTACTTTTTTGTAGTCGGTGTTGACGGTTTCGTCGTCGAGTTTTGCCTGCGCCCGACTTAGTTCTTCTTCAAGCGCGGTGATCTTTTTTTCCAAAAATTCGACGCGGTGTTTGCGCCGCGCTTCTTCCTTACTTTCGACGTAGCGTTCCCCGCCCGTTTTTTTGGTCTTTTCGGGCTTTTCCTTTGCGACTTCCTCCGTGGTTTCTTTTTCTCTTTCTTCGTACTCGTCGAAAGTGCCGTCGAAGTATCTCACCCCGCCGTTCTCAAACACGATAAGGCTTTTTGCGACGCGGTTTATAAGATACCTGTCGTGCGACACGACGATGACCGTGCCCGAAAAATCCATCAGAAGTTTTTCAAGGGTTTCCTTGCCGATGATGTCCATGTGGTTGGTCGGCTCGTCGAGAATCAGGAAGTTGGGACGACGGCGGAATATTTTTGAAAGCGCAAGGCGCACCTTTTCGCCGCCCGACAAATCTTTGACGCACTTGAAAACGTCGTCGCCCGAAAGCAAGAATCCGCCCAGCGTTTTTCGTATTTCCCCGTCGTTAAGTTCCGGAAATTCCGCGCGGAAGTCTTCAAGGACGCTCAACTCGCTTTTCGTTGCGGCAATGGTCTGGTCGAAGTACCCGACGCGCGTTTTCACGCCGAATCGGACGTCGCCCGAAAGCGGAGGAATAAGCCCCGTTATCGTTTTAAGTAACGTAGATTTGCCCGTGCCGTTGCTGCCGATCACGCCGATTTTCTGTCCCCTTTCGACGGCAAGCGATATTTCGCCCAACGGTTTATCGTATCCGAAAACAAGGTCTTTCACAAACAGCGCGTCCCTGACGCTTTCGTACTCGGGCTGGAAAGACGATGCAAACGTCGAGGTGTCGAAGCGGCGCGGGGTTTCGACAGTACCGAGTCTTTCGATTTCTTTCAGTTTCGACTGCGCCATTGCGGCTTTCGTCGCCTTGTAGCGGAATCTTTCGACAATTTTTCGGAGCCTGTCGATTTCGGCGGATTTCCATTTTGCGTCTTTAAGCGCCTTGTCGTACGCCTGTTGTTTTTGCGCCAAAAACGCCGTGTAGTTGCCCTTGTATCTTGTCGTGACGCCGTACTCGATTTCGTAAACGACGCCGACGATGCGGTCCAAAAACATACGGTCGTGCGACACGATGACGACCGAATTTTTATAGTTTTTAAGGTATCCTTCCAGCCACTCCACCGCGGCGATGTCAAGGTGGTTCGTGGGCTCGTCCAAAAGTAAAACGTCGGGTTTTTCAAGCAGCAGTTTCATAAGCGCGATTTTTGTGCGCTGCCCGCCCGAAAAGCACGAAAGTTTTTTGTCAAGGTCTTCGGCGGAAAACCCGAATTTGCTCACCGCCGTCAGATATTCCTTTTTATAAAGGTATCCGCCGATATTTTCAAACCTTTCCATTGCGCGCGAGTACGCGCCGACGTTTTCGTCCGACGGGTTTTCGCTCATTTTGTCAAGAAGGATTTGCAATTTGTTTTCAAGTCCGACGACGTCCTTGTACGCCGACAAAATTTCCTGTCGGAGAGTCAGTTCGTCGTTCAAAGACACCTGTTGAAGATATCCGATTTTCGGCGCGCCCGATATCGAAAACGAGAATTTTTCGTCACCAGTGCCGGACACAAGCGGCACTTCCCCGCCAATGCACTTCAATATGCTGGTTTTTCCGGAGCCGTTCCTGCCGACAAGCGCGATTTTTTCCTTGTCCGACACCGAAAAATTTATTTCGGAAAGCACCGTATTGCCGTCGTACTCGACGGAGCCGTTGATAATCTCGATTCTCATACGTCCGATTATACAAAACTTTTGTTAATTTGTCATTCGTTATGAACACAAGATAATAACGCGCTCTTTACATATTTTAAAATCGGTGCTATAATCCTATCAAACGAGGTAATGGTATTTATATGGTCGGTTTAACGTCAAACAATTTAATGAACCTTAGCATGGCGGAACGCTTCGATAAGTTCAAAGAAAAAGGCTTCGGCTCGGTCATGATATGGCTCGGCCCCGACGCCAAAGAATCCGCGGACGAACGCGCCACCCTTGCCGAACGCGCCGGGCTTTTCATTGAAAACTTCCATTTAAGCTGCGACCACCTGAACGAAATGTGGATCGACTGCAAGGAAGGGGACGAACGCATTTCCCGCTTTAAGGACGAAATTGCGGCAGCCTCGAAACACGGCGTGAAAACGGTTGTCTGCCACCTGACGCACGGCGATTTTCCGCCTTTTGTGTCGACAATCGGCACGAATCGTATCGAAGATCTTGTGAAATTTGCGGAAAACGCAAACGTGAAACTTGCGTTTGAAAACGTCATCACGAAAGACCACGTCACCTACGTTCTGGAAAATTTCAAGTCGCCTTACGTCGGGCTTTGCTACGACGTCGGACACGACCACTACTGGCGCGTTCAGGATTGGCTGGGACTTTTCGGCGACAGGGTTTTCGCCCTGCATCTGCACGACAATTTCGCCGATAAGGACTCCCACTTCATCCCCTTTGACGGCAGCATCGACTGGCAGTACACGCTGCCCCGCCTTGCGAAAACGAGTTACCGCGGCACGACCACCCTTGAAACGAAGGACGCCGCCTACGTTTACGACGCCTCGCCCGATAAATATCTGGAACACGCGTTAAGCGTCGGCAACTATATCGACAAATTCCTTGAAAGCAACCGCTGAACGGCAAAATAAAAAACACAAAACCGCGTTGGTTTTGTGTTTTCTTTTTGATTTTTTGGTTGGGTTTCCTTTTTTCGGTTTTATTGACCGATGACGGCTTTGATACGCCTGACTCCCGCGGAGCTTGACTGTTCTTTCGTGATTTTGAAAGATTTTAAGTCGCCCGTGTTGTTTGCATGCGGTCCGCCGCAAATTTCCTTGCTGAAATCGCCGATGGTATAAACTTTTACCTTTTCGCCGTACTTGTTGTCGAAGATACCGATTGCGCCCTGCGCCTTCGCTTCGTCGACGGTCATTTCTTCACACACGACGGGGATATTCTTTTTGATTTGTTCGTTGACAAGATCTTCAACCGCCTTTATTTCGTCCGCCGTCATTGCGCGGTCGAAACCGAAGTCGAACCTTAATCTTTCGGCGGTGATATTGCTGCCGCGCTGGCGCGCCTCGCCGCCCAGAACTTTCATAAGAGCGGAATGTAAAAGGTGCGTTGCAGTATGGAGTTTTGCGGTCTCTTCGGAATTGTCCGCAAGCCCGCCGTGGAATTTCTGTTCCGCGCCCGCCTGCGATTTTTTCTGATGTTCCTTGAACGCGTCTTCGTATCCTTGTACGTCGACTTCGAATCCGTTTTCGTGCGCGAGTTCTTCCGTCATCTCGATGGGGAAGCCGAAAGTATCGTAAAGACGGAACGCGGTTTTTCCGCTTATCGTCTTTGTGGGAATGTGTGTGATGACCTTTTCAAACTCTTTCAGTCCTTGTTGCAAGGTGTTGGAGAATCTGATTTCTTCCTTGTCAAGTTCCGACACAATCCTGTCTTTATTGGTCAAAAGATACTGATAAACGTCCTGATATTGCGAAATATACTGTTCCGCAATTTTGGAAAGGGAACGCTCGGGCAGGTCGATGATGCGTCCGAAACGCACCGCACGACGGATAAGTCTCCTAAGAATATAGCCTTGGTCGACGTTGCTTGGCACAATGCCTTTCACGTCGCCGATAAGGAAGGTCGAGGTGCGGATATGGTCGGCGATTATACGCATCGCTTTCGTGACGGTTTCGCTTTCGTCGTACTTGTGTCCCGAAAGATTTTCGATGAGCGCGATCGCGGGTTTGAACAAGTCGGTTTCATAAACCGATTTGTATCCGTTCAGAATGCAAAGCATACGTTCAAGCCCCATGCCCTCGTCGACATTCTTTTGTTTAAGCGGCGAGAAGGTGCCGTCGGCGTTTTTGAAGTATTGCATAAAGACGTCGTTACCGATTTCGACGTACTTGCCGCAGTCGCACGCGGGCGAACATTCGTCCGAACATTTGGGTTTTCCGGTGTCGATGAACATTTCGGTGTCGGGACCGCAAGGGCCGGTAACGCCGGCGGGACCCCACCAGTTGTTTTCTTTCGGAAGGAAGAAAATGCGGTCTTCGGGGACGCCCATCTTTTTCCAGAATTCCGCGCTTTCGTCGTCGCGGGGGCAATCTTCGTCGCCCTTGAAAACGGTAACCGCGAATTTGTCTTTGTCAAATTCCAGCCGGTTCAGCAAAAAGTCGTACGAGCACGAAATTGCGTATTCCTTGAAGTAGTCTCCAAGCGACCATCTGCCCAGCATTTCAAAAAACGTGTGGTGGTAGGAGTCATACCCCACATCCTCCAGGTCATTGTGCTTGCCGCTTACACGCAAA
>OGPN01001563.1_pt1 | contig 14564 bp, 13 predicted proteins | sample 1552941 | NCBI WGS metagenome assembly OGPN01 (sample SAMEA2580220, study PRJEB22360) | human gut metagenome | biome: human gut; feature: human-associated habitat; material: faeces | place: Denmark | collected 2008/2010
GGCGCTCTAGCCAAGCTGAGCCACACCCCGAAGGTATTTTGTTTTGTGTCTTTCAAGTTGTTTCCCCGTGACACAAGAGTTATTATATCCGAACTATCCTCAGTTGTCAACAACTTTTTTCAACTTTTTTAAATTTTTATTTCAATGTGAAGTGAAAAGTTTATTTCCACTTTGAATAGGACGAAGTAGATTTTAGTCTTTCACTCATTTCCACTTCCACAGATGTAGCATTTAGTCTTACACTATCCTTTGTGACAGTCGCAGAAAGGCTGGTGTCATATGAAAACTACAAATGCTTTTTCACATTTAACTTTAGAAGAACGGAGAATCATTCTTACTGGTATTACTAACAATTCCACCAAGACTGCCATCGCCCAAACTATCGGCAAGGACAAATCCACGGTTGGAAAAGAAATCAAACTACATCGTGTGCTTACACACAAATGTAAAATGCCTTTGGAATGTAATAACTACCGTAAATGTGCCTTTGGTCGTAACTGCACACTCGATTGCCCGGAATACAGCCCTTTCCGTTGCTCCAGGCGTGATCGCTCTCCGGGTGCTTGTAATGGTTGCTCCCATTGGTCTCGCTGCAGATTTGATAAATTCCAATACTGCCCTGAAGACGCACAAATGGATTATCGCACAACTCTCATTGATTCCAGACAAGGTGTAAATCTTACTGTTCAGGAAGCAAAATCTATGGCTTCTGTTATCTCTCCTCTTCTTAAGCAAGGACATTCTCCCTATCAGATCCTTGCCAACCATCCTGAGTTAAATATTTCCGAGAAAACGCTCTATAATTACATTGAATCCGGTGTTTTCCGCGAACTTGCCGGGATTACTTCGTTGGATCTCAGACGACAAGTCAGCAGAAAGCTTCCAAAAAAGAAAGCTCAGGTTTACAAAAAAAGAAAAGATAACAAGTATCTAAAAGGCAGAACATATCGGGATTACAAAACATACATTTCTGATAATCCCGATGTTTTCGTTGTTCAGATGGATACCGTTTACAACAATGAATCGAATGGTCCTTTTTTACAAACCTTTAAGTTTGTAAAAGCCGGTCTCCTTTTTGCCATTTACCACGAAGAGAAAACGGCCATCGCCATGAAAAACGGAGTTGACTTGTTGGAATCCATTCTCGGGCAGACGCTATTCCGCAAATATGTCCATATCCTGCTTACCGACCGGGGGGGGAGTGAATTCTCGGCAGCCGAAGCGATGGAGTACAATCCTGACGGCACCAGACGCACACGCGTATACTATTGTGATCCCATGCAATCCGGACAAAAGGGAACTTTGGAAAACAAACATGTTGAACTTCGTTATATCCTTCCAAAAGGAGCTGACCTAAGAGCTTTAGGATTAAACGGACAGGAGGACTTGAATCTTGCTATCAGTCATGTGAATTCTGCTCCTGTTGAATTACTAGGCGGTAAAAGTCCACTAGAACTTACTGATTTTATGTACCATGATCTTTACAAAAAGTTATACGATTTCGGTATTCAACAGATTGATAAAGATCATGTGATTTTAAAACCATACCTGTTAAAAAAAAATAAACATATAAAATAAAACAAAAAACAACAGGCGACTGTCTATGCAACTGAATATTCCCTCTATGCAAGTGGAGTTTAGTCCTACACCTTTTAAAACCACGACTAAACTCCGCTTTTTTGTGATGCAAAAAAACAGGTCTTTGGCAGTCATCCTATTGTTTTATATTCCTTATTGTAACATTGAATTCTACTTTATAAAACAGAAAAAGTAGCAATTATCCCTTTTTGTAAGAGTAATTGCCACTTTCATTCTTCTCTTTTTCAAAGTGGAAATAAACTTTTCACTTCACTAATTTTTATTTCAAATGTATTTCAGCTCTAATTTCGGGCTGTTTCCGTCCTGCACTTCCATGATCATATAGGATGCTTTTCTGCCTGTCTGGCGCGGATACGCAATGCTTCCGGGATTCAGGATCGTAACCCCGTCTTCCTGCGAAAGCGCAGGGCGATGGGTGTGTCCATACATTGCGATGTCCACACCTCTTCCCTTCGCCTCTTCTTTTAAACGGTTTTCATTCATGGATACATAATAGTAATGACCATGTGTAATAAAAATATGGCTGCCACCCACAAAAAATTCTTCTTCTCTTGGAAGCTCACTGAAAAAATCATTATTTCCTGCCACGACATGAACCGGACAGTCCGCAATTGCTTCAATATAATCCTCTCCACCTTCCACATCGCCAAGGTGAATCAAAAGATCCAGCGGTTGCTCTTTTTCAATCACACGCTCAAGATTTCTATGTGAACCATGGGTATCACTCACGATTAATGCTTTCATTCGTTTCCCTCATATCTATTACTTCAATGTTTCTTCTAAGACAGCTCTCATTTTTCTCAAGCCTTCTCCTCTGTGGCTCAATTCATTTTTCTTCTCCGGCGACAGCTGCGCACTGGTACATCCATATTCCGGAAGATAAAAAACAGGATCATATCCAAAACCATTCTCACCTGCAATTTCATGACCTATGATCCCTTCCATAGTTCCTCTCACCACTTCTTTCCTTCCATCCGGCAGCGCTGCGGCAATGGCACATACGAACCGCGCTGTCCGCTCTTCGTCCGGCACCCCGGCAAGACGATCAAGAATCACTTGATTTTTAATATCGTAAGAAGTATCTTCTCCCAAATATCTCGCAGAATAAATTCCCGGTTCTCCTCCGAGATAGTCAATCTCCAGCCCTGAATCATCTGCCAATACAATCGCGTCCTTGTATTCCGGCATTGCTAACGCAATCTTTGATATTTCTCCCGCTTTGATCTGCGCATTTTCTTCAAATGTAGCACCATCCTCCACAACATCTGCCTGAATACCGGCTTCCTTCTGGGAGAGGATTTCCATTCCGAGATCCGCCAGTATCATGCGGATTTCTTTCATTTTATGTTCATTTCCCGTTGCAAATATAAGCTTTTTCATTCTACCTCTCCTTTTCTCTTCTCGGCGGTTTCGGTCCCAGAAACTGATAAAAATACGTTTTCAGCATTCCATTATATATTTTCCGGTTCCTATCTGCCTTTCTGCCAAAATACCGCTCTGCTTCTTCGTAGGATGTAATCATATAAGCAGACCATGAGTCAAGCGCCGCAAAGCTTCTTCCGAACGCATGATAAAGTTCCGGAAGATCTTTCTTATCTTCCAGACGCTCCCCATACGGTGGGTTCGTAATAATAAATCCATATTTCTTCGGATGGCTTAAATCCTTCACATTTCGCTCCTGAAAATGAATCAGATGATCTACTCCTGCCTCTCTGGCATTTCTTCTTGCAACCTTAATTACAGAGCCATCCAGATCGTATCCTTGAATATCAACTTCTATATCACCTCTGATCAAATCATTTGCCTCGTCTGCCACGTCATACCATAACTTCTTCGGTATCACATTGGTCCACTCCTCCGCTGTAAATGTGCGGTTCATCCCCGGAGCAATATTTGCCGCCATCATGGCAGCTTCAATCGGAAATGTGCCACTTCCGCAGAATGGGTCTACCAACACGCGGTCTTTTTTCCACGGAGTTAACATAATAAGAGCCGCAGCAAGCGTCTCGGTGATCGGAGCTTTACCGGACACTTCACGATAGCCTCTCTTATGAAGAGATACCCCGGATGTATCAATTCCGACCGTCACAACATCTTTCATCAAAAATACGCGCACCGGATAAGACGCCCCATCTTCCGGAAACCATTCAATCTTGTATTTCTCTGACAATCTTCTTACCATTGCCTTCTTCATGATTGACTGGATATCCGACGGGCTGAATAATTTGCTCCTTACCGAAGCAGCTTTTGCCACCCAGAACTTGCCGTTCTTGGGAATAAATTCTTCCCACGGAAACGCTCTTGTCTTCTCAAACAGCTCTTCAAAAGTCACCGCCCGAAAGCTTCCTACTTTCACCAGAATCCGCTCTGCAGTACGAAGGAAGATATTTGCCCGGCAGATAGCATCCTCATCTCCGTAGAACGTAACTCTTCCGTCCTCTACCGCTGATATTTCATAACCAAGATCAACGATCTCTCTCTTTAAAACAGCCTCCAGACCAAAATGGCAAGGGGCTATCAACTCTATTTTTCTCATATAATTCTCCATTTATGTAATTTCCAATCTTCTTCTCTATCTTACTTACTGACTTCCCCGTTTGTCAAGGAAAAAGACGTGTGAACCCGCCACACGCCTTTCTTCCGGAGTAATGCTTAGTATTTGCTGTTTTCGCTGCCTGCATTGGAAGCATTTTTGCTATAAGAATTTCTGTCAGATGCATTTTTGTCAGACGCATTTCTGTCAGATGCATTTCTGTTTGCAGAGTTCTTATCCATTGCATTTCTGTTTGCAGAATTCTTGTCAGCTTTGTTCTGATTAGATGAATTGTAGTTCTTAGCCATGTCAAATCCTCCTATTTCTTTTTCGTTACGAGGATAGTATGTCCGTCCACAATATCTTTTATGTATTCACCCACACATTTTCTAAATTATCACATTTCACAAGATTAGGACATTCTCCTTGAACCAACGCATAAATAGGCGGTTTTGCTTCATACTTTTTAATGAAAGTCTCCAATTTCCCGATCATCTTCTCCTGATCCGACGGCAATTTCCCTCTGACACGAATCTGGAGATAATCGTGAAATCCTTCATATTTAACCGGGATATTCAGTTGCTCAAGCAGCCTTTTCTCTTCCCGCAGTGATTCCAGTTCGTCCGCCGGCACGTAATTTCCTTTTTTAATCTCTCTATATAACGGAACTTCCCGATGAATAAACATGGAAAAATTTACCACATGCGCGGGATGCGTCTGATTTAGAAAATGAGCCAGCGCATCTGCATTCTCCTGTCCGCACCCTCGTCCTGCCACTCCCGTCATGATATGCGCATCATAGATAAGTCCTGCAGCCTGCAGCCGCTCTATGGCCTCATACGCCTCGGAAACGGTATGGTCTTTCTTCATAAATGTCAAAACATCCTCCAGACCGCTCTCAATCCCCAGATATAAATGTCTCACTCCGCACTCTGCCAGACGTTTCAGTTCTTGTTCTGATTTCTGCAAAATACTTGTAACCGTCGCATCCATATTGATTGTCCTACAGTCCGGGAAATACGACCGGATCTGTTCCAGAATCCAAAACAACCGTTCCGCATTAAGTCCAAACGCATTGCCGTCGCCAAGGAAAATTTTTGTCGGTCTTCCTCCTACGTCTTTTACCCGCTTTAATTCCTCTTCTATCTTTTCCGCAGGAAGTTCCCTATACCGAAGATGCCGGAACAGATTACAAAACTTACATTGATTATATGGACACCCTACGGTAACAGGAAGCATAAACGAAGAACGTTCCATCGGCGCTCTGCAAATCTGGCCTTCATAATTCATAGTTTTCCCTCCTTATCCTTATCATTTTCTATAAATCATTTTATCACAAGTACAAGAATGTGGAAATTTTTTAATTTTTAACTTGCTTTTTAATTCTCCCTATATTATACTTAGTCTTGTAGAAAGAGCACTTTCTACAACCCCTTATTAATTATTTATACTCCCCTCAAAAGACCGATGGCTCCCCCATCGGTCTTTTACTTTATGCAATAGCAAATATCGAAGTATTTTCCATAGAAAAACGGACAGATTTTTTCTGCCCGTTCCCATTATCTTTTCCTACTATTCACGATACGAATTATAAACATTATTACAAATACCGGTATGATGATTGGCGCTAATATGCTGATAATTCCCCCGATCACGCCTACGACTACCATTACAATTCCAATGATTCCCAATATAAGAAGAAGCTTTTTCCACCAACTGTCAAAACCGAATACATGGATTCGTGCATTTTGCTCCTGATTCTTCTTTTCCTTTCCTGATGTACGTTTTGCTTCATAAGAAGTATTTGTCTTCGCAAACTCTTCATTATCCGAAGCTCCGAGAATTGTCTTGGCGATAATCCACGGGTCGCCCAGTTCTGAAACAACCTCCTGCTCGCTTTTTCCTGACAGCACTTCGCCATCGATATACTGACTGTAATAATCAATCTGGTCTTGAACAGCGGAAACATTTATTTTTCCGCTAAGCTCTCTTTGCAATTTCTGTAAAAATTCGTATTTGGTCATTCATTTTCCCCTTAATTATACTTCAAATATAAGATCTCCGTAGGAAGGCATCGGCCATGCTTCTTTATCTACGATCATTTCAAGCGCATCAATTGGCGTACGAAGATCTGCCATTGCCGGAGTCACTTCAAAATAATAGTATTCTGCCTGCTCTTTTCCTTCTTCCATCGCAGAGGCATGATCTGTCACTTTCACAAGATAATCCAGCGCTTTCTTGGCTCTTTCCAGAAGTGTTGTAATTTCTCCAAGAAGCTGTGCCTGCACAACAGCTTCTGCGCCCGCATTTTTCACTATCACGACCGTCTCTGCTAATTCCTTCGTATATTTCATAACCGCAGGAATAAACTGTTTACTTGCCATATCGATCATGGTCCGCGCTTCAATATTAATAGCCTTCGCATAGTTTTCATATTTAATCTCTGCACGAGAGCGAAGTTCAGCTTCTGTAAATACTCCGAATTCTTCAAACATAGAAATGGTTGAAGGAAGTACAAGAGCCGGAATTGCTTCCACCATAGAACGGATATTAGGCAGACCTCGTCTTTCGGCCTCTTCTACCCATTCATCAGAATATCCATTTCCATTAAAAATAATTCTCTGATGCTCTGTCGCGTATTTCTTGATCAAATCATGAAGTGCCATTTCAAAATCATCTGCTGCTTCCAGTATGTCACACGCTTCCTTAAATGCCTCTGCCACAATCGTATTAAGTACAACATTCGGTCCTGCCACAGAATCTCTGGAACCAACCATACGGAATTCAAATTTATTTCCCGTAAATGCAAGCGGTGAAGTACGGTTTCTATCTGTCGCATCTTTCGCAAAATCAGGAAGTGTACGAACACCGGTCTTCAGCTTGCCGCCTTTAATGCTTCGCGTAGCCTCTCCAGTATCTACAAGCTGCTCCATTACATCTTCTAACTGGTCTCCCAGGAATACGGAAATAATTGCCGGCGGCGCTTCATCTGCGCCAAGTCTATGATCATTTCCCGGATCTGCCGCTGATTCACGCAATAATTCTGCATGGTCATCTACCGCTTTCAGCACGCAGGTAAGCACAAGCAAAAACTGTACGTTTTCATGCGGTGTCTTTCCCGGCTCGAGAAGGTTTTTCCCATCGTCTGTCGTCAGTGACCAGTTATCATGTTTACCGGAACCATTTACCCCTGCAAATGGTTTCTCGTGAAGAAGACACTTTAACCCATGCTGGTGTGCTACTCTCTTTAACGTCTGCATAACCAGATGGTTATGGTCAACTGCTACATTTGCTTCCGCATAAATGGGCGCCAGTTCATGCTGCGCCGGAGCCACTTCATTGTGCTGTGTCTTCGCAGATACTCCAACCTTCCAGAGTTCTACATTGACATCTTTCATAAATCCGGCAATTCTCTGACGAATCGTACCAAAATAGTGATCGTCCAGCTCCTGTCCTTTCGGCGGCATAGCCCCAAAAAGAGTTCGTCCTGCATAAATCAAGTCTTTTCTCTCTCGGAATTTTTTTGCATCAATCAGGAAATATTCCTGTTCCGCTCCCACAGAAGGAGTTACTTTCTGAGATGTTGTATTTCCGAACAAACGAATCAATCGCAGAGCCTGCTCATTAATCGCCTGCATAGAACGAAGAAGAGGAGTTTTTTGATCTAACGCTTCACCGGTATAAGAGCAAAATGCGGTCGGAATACAAAGCGTTGCCCCCGCTGCATCATGCCTTACAAATGCCGGCGAAGTACAATCCCACGCTGTATAGCCTCTCGCCTCAAAAGTTGCCCGCAAACCGCCTGATGGGAAGGAGGACGCATCGGACTCTCCTTTGATCAGTTCCTTTCCCGAAAATGTCATTAACACCTTACCACTCGGAAGTGGTGCGGATATGAAGGAATCGTGTTTTTCTGCTGTTGCTCCGGTAAGCGGCTGAAACCAATGTGTATAATGAGTTGCTCCCTTCTCAATCGCCCATTCTTTCATCTCATGGGCAATCACATCTGCGGTGGCAAGATCTAATTCTTTTCCTTCTTTAATGATCTCTTTTAAATCTTTATAAATTTTTTTCGGAAGGCGCTCCTGCATAACAGTATCATTGAATACATCCTCACCAAAAATATCTGCTACATTGAATACTTCACTCATGCTGCTTTCGTTCCTTTCTTTACTCTGATGTAATTTCCCCATGTCATATTCTCACAACAAACCAACTGAAATTAGAAAAAGGCCTTCCAACGTCTAATTGGAACGCCTTTATCGTTAAAGCTTATTCTGCTTTTCCAACAGAACCAAATAATTCCATTTTCTCTTTTACAGTCTGCATAATTGCTTCTGCACCCGGTTTTAATAATTTACGAGGATCGTATCCCTTTCCTTCCAGATCTTTTCCAGCCTCGATATATTTACGTGTAGCATCTGCAAATGATAACTGACACTCTGTGTTAACGTTGATCTTAGCAACACCAAGGTCGATTGCTTTCTTGATCATATCTTCCGGAATTCCTGTACCACCATGAAGAACAAGTGGAAGGTCTCCTGTTAATTTCTGGATTGCATCAAGAGTTTCGAAGCTTAAACCAGCCCAGTTTGCAGGATATTTGCCGTGGATGTTACCGATACCTGCTGCAAGCATATCTACGCCAAGATCAGCGATCATCTTACATTCCTGTGGATCTGCACATTCACCCTGTCCAACAACTCCGTCTTCTTCTCCTCCGATAGAACCAACTTCTGCTTCCAGAGACATTCCTTTTTCTCTGCAAATAGCGATCAGCTCTTTTGTCTTAGCAACGTTCTCTTCGATTGGATAATGAGATCCATCAAACATGATAGAAGAGAAACCAGCTTCGATACATTTCTGGCATCCTTCGTATGTACCGTGGTCAAGATGTAAAGCTACCGGTACTGTGATACCAAGCTCGTCGATCATAGCATCTACCATAGCTGCTACTGTCTTGAATCCTGTCATGTATTTACCTGCACCCTCAGACACACCTAAGATTACTGGTGATTTGCACTCTTCTGCTGTCAGAAGGATGCTTTTTGTCCACTCGAGGTTATTGATGTTGAACTGGCCTACTGCATAGTGACCTGCCACTGCCTTTTCAAGCATTTCTTTTGCTGATACTAACATAATTCTAATTCCTCCAATTCCGCCGATTGTGTTTTTTTCAACACTGTCCGGTCATATTAATGTCGCTTTTTTTATTATAAAGCATTCGCGAAGAAAAAACAAGAAAAAATGGCTGAGATGCATTTCCCAGCCATTTGAAGTCATCATGATACTATTTCTTTGTGTTCCATATGTAAATATTTCTCTCTTGTAGCCATACCGCCGCGAATATGACGCTCTGACTTATTGCGATCCAACACTTTGCGCGCTTCTCCTGCAAGAGAGGGATTGATGCGCACAAGGCGATCGGTTACGTCTTTATGTATGGTCGTTATTATTAGGAACTGTTTCATTCTTGTGATTGGATTCGTCGTCTATCAGAATCGTTTCATCCAAACCCAAATCTCCCAGAAGACGAAGATAAATATCTACATTTCCATCTTTATCCACTTCAATCTTTTGAATCAGTTTTTTTAGCTGTATGTTTGTCATCTGGCGAACATCTGTGATATCTTCGATTGTTTTGAATGTATTATTCAAAACTGCTTCTAACTGTTCTCCCTTGGTCATGTGATAGGAAACCATCTTAAGTTCATTTTCCAGACGCTCGATTTCCTGTCTCATTCCACCGATTTTGTCATTCAATTCCTCACGGGTAATCAGATCATCGGTGTACATGTCCATATATTTCTGTCTGGTCTTTTGCAACTTACCAAGCTGTGCAGTCAGCTCTTTCTCATATTCCAGATTCTCGTCCTTTGCTTTGTAAACACGCTGGAATTCATTGACTACGTGATTGATCACTTTTTTCTTCTGCTTCAAAACTTCCGCAAAATATTCCTGCAAAACCTCGATCAATTCGTCCTCATCTACCGTCACCGCATTCGGACAACTATCCGCCCCACGCCCATTGTGTCCAGAGCAAACCCAACGGACATAAGTATTCTTGTAAGTCCGCACTGTCCGGCGGAACGACCAGCCACATTCCTTACATTTTATCAATGTTGAAAACAGATATTTATTGCTTTGGCGTTCGTGCTTCATATTGAAAGACGCATGACGGGAATGAAGAGTTTCCCCTGCCTTTTCAAATGTCTGCTCATCAATGATCCGCAGTTCCGGCCGCTCCACAACCATCCATTCTGTCTCATCTTTATCTGCTCGCTGGCCAGTCAGAAAATCCGTCACTTCCTGTTTTCCATTGATAATTTTTCCTGTATAAATCTCATTGGTCAGAATCCTGCAGATGGCATTCTGGCTCCACTTACAATTACGCTTTGTGGTCAAACCTTTTTCATTCAGCATATTGGCAATCTTAGCTGCACCATAACCTTCTTCTGTATACCACTGGTAAATCTGACGGATGACCTTGGCTTCTTCCTCATTGATAGCAAGATTGAAATAATCTCCAATGGTCTTATCATATCCGTACACAATGTTGGGAACCCGCCCTTTTTCAGCATTCATTTTCTTACCAAATTTCACACGCTTGGAAGTGTTGGCACTTTCTTCCTGGGCAAGAGCACCGAAAATAGTCAGCACAAATTCACTGTTACCCATACTGGTCATGTTGGCGGTGAGGAATTGAGTTTCAATGCCTAATGCTTTCAATTTGCGCACATTCTGTAAAAGATCCACCGTATTTCTGGCAAAACGAGAAATGTCTTTTACAACGACCATGTCAAAGAGACCGTGTTCAGCATCGGACATCATACGAAGAAATTCTTTACGATTCTTAATTTTGGTTCCGGAAATGCCCTCGTCTGCATATAATCTTACAAGGGTATCACCGGTACGTTTGGTATATTCGGAGAAGAACTCTTTTTGAGCTTCCAGACTGTTGAGCTGGTCGGTTTTATCGGTGGAAACACGACAATAAGCTGCTATGTTCATTTAGGACGACCTTTCTGTTATAATTGTATCGTTCTGTTACAATAGTATTTTGTCAGATTGAATGTAAAAAAACAAGGCAGTATTGAAAATTTCAATAATACCCTGTTTAAACCTTGACTAATATCTCGAGTATATTCAATCTCAAATTCAATCTCGTGGAAATCTTATAATTTTCACGAGATTTTCACGAGATTTTCGCAAGTAAAAATCGCTTTAAAGCCTAGATTCTGGTACCATTTTAGCAAAAAACACGTGATTTTCGTAAGATTATCACGAGATAATTATTCTGAAATCATGCTTTTTTTCAAAAAATCCATAACCATCTGCAATTGCGTCAATAGCTCTGTCCCTTCAGGTTTTACAGCATATTTTGTCGCTGAACCATTTCCTATTTTACATACTAACTCTTTAGCTTCTAATTCTTGTATACCTTTTCTCACTTTATATTCAGTCATCTGCAATGCTTTTCTAATCTCATTTACAGATTGTGGTGATTTGCTTTTGATAATATATCTAAATATATTTTTTTCATTTTCTTCTAAATTAGGGTAAGATTCTGCCAAATCAATATTCCACACTTTTATCTCTGTATGTTCAATATCGGTGATGATTTCAGGCCTTCTAAAATCATTAGCTACTGCTGTTTTATAAATCAACGGTCCCCCAAACCCTTGACGTTCCGATGCTCCTAATAAACGAAATAGTTTCATAATAATCTCGTTACGCGGTCTAGAATCACCTCCAAGTAAAAACTGTTTTGTTGATACTAACATTTTTCCTGGATTTGTAAAGCGAAACCATCCATCATAAACATCTATTTTAGTTGATGGATATCCCTGAACATAATCTGCATGTGCCAAACAATTTACTAAACATTCTCTAATTGTTTCATCAAAATCAGAAAATGGAACTCTCAACTGTGTATCATCTAATGAAAATGATTCTTGTAGAAGTGCTTTCATTTTTTCATAAACAATATTATAAAAATTGTATATATTCATCTCATAATCACTTGGTTCATCATCAGAAACGCGATCAAGCCACCTCTGATTGCCACTTTTACGATTGAAATAATCCAAATGATAATGTGAATAAAGTTCTTTAATAGTGTTACATTTTCCTAAAAACAATAGTGTTCCTCTTCTAATTTTATATTCACCTGTATTGCGATCTCTATAACTTGCACCTATTTCTAACAAGAACTCTTGATGCGACATTTCTAAATATTTCTTTTTTGGAAAGCGTTTACTCACTCGCTCTTTATATGTAATAAGCGAGTCTTGATCCAGATCATCTATTGTAAAGTTGTCCGCAGGCAAACTATCTTGTCCTGGTTGAGCATTTCTCATAAAAGCTGCTATTTCTTCTTTTGTCGCCTTTCGGTCTCCATCTCCCGTTCTAATCCAAGTATTTTCTAATTTCCCACCAATATGTACAGGTTTCATAGCTTCAGGTGCTTCCTTTACATAAACAATAATTACTTTTTTCCCTTCTATATTATATGTATTTACATCCTGATTATTCACATTTCTATAACTTACTTTTGTACTGTTCGATAATTGATCCCACAAATTTATAAGTGTTTTTTCGCAATTTCCTACACCTGTAATTTCATTTTGCGGCTTTCCTTCGACTACACCAAGAATAATATAACCTCCAGCTGTATTACAAAATGAAGAATAACTTTCCCAAAAGGCATTTGGTAATTCTGAGGCTTTCTTTAACTCAATAAAATATTTCTCATGAACATTTAACAACCATTCTTTTAACTCCTTCACATCTGAAAAGTCTGGTCTAATACTATTCTTCAAAACCATTCCTCCTATGTATCTTCTATACTCTGTTTCCAAATTATTTTACATCTATTGTATCTTAATATCTGATTTTAAACAACGAATAATTATTCTTCTGCCAAAATACCTTAAACCTATTTCAAAAACTTTTATTCAACATTCCCCCCAATCTATGATTCTTCGCAAGCTTGGATCAGCGCCATATTTTCCCTCCAGATACTGCTTGTCAAACTTTGCATCTTTACGAACAGATTCTCCTTTACTGTTCTTAAATTCAACCAGAGAATACAGCTTGGAGTTCTGGCTGTTTCCTTTAGCCACAAACCAAATTTCATCTCTGCGGAACACTTCGCTGTTCATTGTTGACAAATCATGAGATGTAAAGATCAGCTGAGCGCCTTTACGATTCACTTCCATATCGTTATACAACATAATAATATGGCGAAGTAATGCTGGATGAATTTTTGCATCCAATTCATCAATGACTAAAGTTGTTCCATCAATCAGACTTTCCGCAATAAACGGAAGCAATCCAAACAGTTTTTTTGTACCACTGGACTCATCTGACAGATTCAGCTCTGCTTCATAGCCATCTACTTCATGTTTTGTAAATACTTCTATCCGATCATGTTCTTTTTCTTCCACACGAAAATCCAGAATGTCCAAATCCATTTCCCGAATCATTTTAAGAACAAGATCCTTAACATCATCAGAATTTGCAATCGCCATACGCAACTCCTGCATCGGATTTCCGTAATTCATAAAATCAATTCCAAATTCAAACCAATCCAGCACATCATTTACGACTTCGTTTTTCCGATAAGTAATCCCAAGATAGGAGAGTAACGGAAGTGTATCCGATAACTCGTCACTTATTTTCAATCTGGAAAAAGTGCCTTTCAGAATAATTCCCTCATCGCCTCTCTCAAAAAGTGCTGATCTTCTACCGGTATCTAACTTTACACGATCCAGACGTTCATATAAAACCACATCGCGTTTTATATTTAAAATATAGCGGTACTCAGCCAGCTCCGTTCTGAAAAACACCTCAAATTCCGTAGGTTCTTCTTTTTTCTTTTCTGAAAAAGCGAATGGCTCAATAACCAATTTTTTACGAAGTATTACACGATCTTCATTATCACTGGTTGCATATAATGGTCGAAGTACCTTTAATGATAAACTATGCAAAGCTTCAAGGACATTTGATTTGCCACCACCATTCGGTCCGTAAATAGCTGACACCGGCAAATACAACTCGCCATCTCTATCCTTGATGATCCGATCTTCATGTTCAGAAATGGCGGCAGCTTGCATATCAAACGTTGCCTCGTCTCGTATACTTTTAAAATTCTTAACTGTAAATTGACACAACATAATAGTTACCTCCAAATTCCACACTACTTTCACTATCTATTATATTCCATTTTCACATTTTGTAAACAATATTTGCAATAAAATCTCATATTTGTGTTTGTAATTTGCTAGAAAGGAGATTCCACGCACTATTTACGCGGAATCCCCCTCATCACATTTCGTCTCCTTGGCAACCTGGTCTGCCGCAGCCTGAATCGCTCTTTCAACCTTTTCTGAATTGGCATCTATTAAAATTTTTAGTATGTAATCGGCGG
>OGPN01001568.1_pt1 | contig 14528 bp, 8 predicted proteins | sample 1552941 | NCBI WGS metagenome assembly OGPN01 (sample SAMEA2580220, study PRJEB22360) | human gut metagenome | biome: human gut; feature: human-associated habitat; material: faeces | place: Denmark | collected 2008/2010
CTTTCAAGCTTCTTTTCACGCTCATTTGGAGGATATTCAGCCTCATATTCTTCGCTTAAATTCTCCATTCCGTTAATCTGTAATCTCTTAAACACCCATTTCTTAATAAGATGATATATAACTGCAAATATAGGAACACCTAAAAGCATTCCTGCAAATCCCCATATATCACCAAAGAGGAGTATTGCAAACAATACCCAGAAACTTGAGATTCCTGTAGTATTACCAAGAATTTTAGGCCCGATAATATTACCGTCAATCTGTTGTAATATGAAATTAAATATTACAAAGAACAGACACTGTGCAGGATTGACAATAAGACATAATAAAGCTCCGATAAACCATGCTATGTACCAGCCAAAGAAAGGAATAACATTAAATATTCCAACAATGAATGCAATAAGAATCTCACTCATCATCTCTTTGCCAGGATTACATATTGTAAATATCTTAAGTGCTATAAAACATATAAGTGCTATTACAAGGGCATCAAGGATTTTGCCATTAACAAATCCGCTGAACACCTTATCAGTATACTTAATCTCTTCCATAACGCTGGCAGCACGTTCTTTCTTGAATATACTATAGACAACCATCTCTCCCTGCTTTGCAAGCTTTTTTCTTGCAGTAAGAAGATACGCTGCAACAATGAATCCGATAAGAACATTAAAAAGTACAACAATGATATTAACTACACCGGTTGAAACACCGGAAGCAAATCCCTGTGCATATCCAAGAAACTCGTTACCGAGCCAGTCGTTAATAAATGTATATGTTTTATCGATAATATTCTCTGAATATTTCATAAGAGTTTCATTTTCGTTAAGAAACTTCTGTACAAAATCAATAACTTTATTGACATTATCAGGAATAATCTGAATAAGACGTATAACACTGTTTACAAGATTAGGAATAATAACAATAATCATAAAATATATGAACAGAATTGCTATAAGAAGCCCTGTAAACACACTAAGATTATTGGACAGGCATTTCTTTTTCTTCTCATTCTTAATAAACTTAAATACCTTATTATATATATTATCGAAGAAATTACATATTGGACATATTACATATGCTAATACCCCGCCAATTATAAAAGGCATAAGAGTTTTGCATATATGCGAAAATGCTTTGTGGATAGCATCAATTCTGAACAATGCAAAAAAAAGCAATAGGGACAGCGCAGCTGCCCCAAATAATGCCATTGTAACTCCTGCATATCTTTTGAAAGAATATTTCTTCATAGATTTCCCTCTGCAGATAGTGATTAAATGTTTACCTTAACAATTCTAGGTCTTAAACCTGCTGCTTCAAGCTTGTCAACAATCTCATCCTTATGTTCATGTCCGAAAGCTTCAATAGTAATTCTAAGCTCAACAGTTGCTTTTCTGTTAATGCTTACAAACTGGTTATGCTCAAGCTTGATTACATTACCGTTAGCTTCTGCAATAATAGAAGCTACTCTTACAAGTTCACCTGGCTTATCTGGAAGAAGTACAGAAACAGTGAAGATTCTGCTTCTCTGTACAAGTCCCTGCTGAACAACAGATGACATTGTAATAACATCCATATTACCACCAGAAAGAATTGAAACAATCTTCTTATCCTTAACATCAAGCTGCTTTAATGCTGCAACTGTAAGAAGACCTGAATTCTCAACAATCATCTTATGATTCTCTACCATATCAAGGAATGCAACTATTAAATCTTCATCAGGAACTGTAATAATATCATCAAGATTCTTCTGAAGGTATGGGAATAACTTGCTTCCTGGAGTCTTAACAGCTGTACCGTCTGCAATTGTACTTACAGTAGGAAGAGTAACAACCTTTCCAGCCTTAAGAGATTCCTGAAGACAGTTAGCACCGGCAGGCTCAACACCAATAACCTTGATATTAGGATTAAGGAGTTTTGCAAGTGTAGATACACCTGTTGCTAGTCCGCCACCACCAATAGGAACAAGAATATAATCAACAGTTGGAAGCTCTTTAATAATCTCCATTGCGATAGAACCCTGACCTGTTGCAACATCTAAATCATCAAATGGGTGAACAAATGTAAGTCCTTTCTCCTTGGCAAGCTTCATTGCATATTCGCATGCTTCATCATAAACATTACCGTAAAGAATAACCTCTGCACCGTATCCCTTAGTTCTGTTTACCTTGATAAGTGGTGTTGTTGTAGGCATAACTACTGTTGCCTTAACCCCATATTTCTTAGCTGCAAATGCAACACCCTGTGCATGATTTCCGGCAGAAGCTGTAATAAGTCCCTTCTGTCTTGCTTCCTCTGACATCGTACTAATCTTGTAATATGCACCTCTTACCTTATAAGCACCTGTGTACTGCATATTCTCTGGCTTAAGGTATACTCTGTTACCAGTCTGGCTACTGAAATACTCACTATATACCAGATTAGTAGGAAGTGTTGCTTCCTTAACCTTCTCGGCAGCTTCCTCGAAACTTTTCAATGTTAATTCTTCCATTGCACTTAATCTCCCATCTTAATTTATTAACTTATCAATCTTCATCAGAGCCGTTATCTACATCGAATAATGCATTAACAAATGTGTCTGAATCAAACTTCTGTAAATCTTCGACTTTCTCACCAACTCCAATATATTTAACAGGAATACCAAATTCTGCCTGTATAGCAACGGCAATTCCACCTTTGGCAGTTCCATCCATCTTAGTAAGAATAATACCTGTGATATTAGTGACATCATTAAACTCTCTAAGCTGAGAAAGGGCGTTCTGACCAGTTGTTGCGTCAAGAACGATAAGATTTTCCCTGTATGCATCAGAATACTCTCTTTCTATAACTCTGTCAATCTTACGAAGCTCTTCCATAAGATTCTTCTTATTATGAAGTCTTCCTGCGGTATCACAGATCAGAACGTCTGCATTGCGGGCCTTGGCTGCTGCCACTGCATCATAGACAACTGATGCCGGGTCTGCTCCATCCTGACCGCCAATGATCTCCACTCCTGCCCGGTTCGCCCACTGGGTCAGCTGTTCCCCTGCTGCTGCACGGAAAGTATCCGCAGCACCAAGAATAACCTTTTTGCCCTGGTCCTTCAGCTTGCCGGCAAGTTTTCCAACGGAAGTTGTTTTTCCAACACCATTGACACCGATCACAAGAATAACGGATTTGCGGTTTTCAAACTCGTACTCTGTGCTGTCTACCGTCATCTGCTCCTTGATGGTATCAATAAGAAGCTGCTTGCACTCCTTGGGATCCCTGATATTCCGGATTTCCACCTGGTCTTTTAATTTGTCCAGAATGGCTGTGGTGGCATTGATTCCAATGTCACCCATGATCAGGATTTCTTCCAGTTCCTCATAAAAATCATCATCTATTGTTGAATAGCCGGTGAAAAGAGAATCGAATCCTGCCACAATGTTGTCTCTTGTTTTTGTCAGGCCACTGACAAGTCTTTTAAAAAAGCCCTTCTTTTCCTCTGCCATTTCCTCTCCTCCTTTTACTGCGTAAGCTGGTTTTCCACAAGATCAACGGAAACCAGCGTGGAGACGCCTTTCTCCTGCATGGTAATACCATAAAGTCTGTCTGCGGCATTCATAGTACCACGCCTGTGTGTTATTATAATAAATTGCGTGTTCTTCGTCAACTTCTGAAGATAGCCTGCGAAACGGCCTACATTCGAATCGTCAAGTGCCGCCTCGATCTCATCAAGAAGACAGAATGGCGACGGCTTCAGATTCTGGATTGCAAACAAAAGTGCGATTGCAGTAAGTGCCTTCTCACCACCGGAAAGCTGCATCATATTCTGAAGCTTTTTGCCTGGCGGCTGGGAAATAATACGAATTCCTGCTTCCAGAATGTCCACGTCTTCCTCAAGCTCCAGAGTCCCCTTACCGCCTCCAAACAATTCCTTGAAAGCCTTGTCAAACTCTCTCTGGATATCCTGGAATTTCTCCGTAAACTGTTTACGCATTCCCTCATCCAGTTCCTGGATAATGTTCTCCAGCTGTGCCTCTGCGGTTTTCAGATCCTCATACTGTCCGGAAAGGAAAGCATGACGCTCTGAAATCTCCTTATATTCCTCAATTGCATTTACATTAACGTTACCAAGCTTACGGATTTCATCCTTCACCTGGGCAATTTCTTTCTTCATGGCTTTCAGATCGTTCAGCTCTTCTTTTTTGTACTGAAGGGCATTGTTCGGGGTGATCTCATACTCATTCCACATATAGGAAATCTGAGATTCCCTGTGCTCTTCCAGCTTCTCGATCTGACTTTTCAGACGGTAACACTCTTTGTCCAGAAGTGAAATCCTGCCGGACAGCTGATCCCGCTTCTCAAAAAATGCCTTATGGCTGGCATTTTTTTCATCCTTCACACTCTGCCAGCTCTCCATCTGAGCCTTCGCCTTGGTTTCATCCTCTTCCAAAGTCCGGATCACTGCCTCCAGGTTCTCTACAGACTGGCGCTTTCTCTCATTCTCTTCGCCGCCAAGCTCCAGCGTTTCATGAATATCTGCTTCCTCCTGGCGAAGAGCTTCCATCTCATGGGTCAGACGGCCCAGAGTCTCTGCTGCGAAGCTTTCTTTCTGCTGGGCTGTACTTGCTTCCAGACGAAGAGCCTCCAGTTTTCTGGAAACCTCCTGCTCAGAAGCCCTCCAGGTCTCTAATTCTTCCTGTTTATTCTGGATAAAAGTCTCCAGTTCTTTCTCATCCTGCTCAGAAGCCTTCAATTCTTCGGCAATCTTGCTGTGATCAGCCTCTGCCTCCTCGATCTGACGGCGGATTTCCATCTGCTCTCTCTGAATCTCTCCGTAGCCAGCCTGGATTTCCTTTGTTTTGGCTTCTACCTGGTTAATGTTCATCTTCGCCGTGTTCTGGGCAACATACTGCTGACGCAGTTTTTCCTGCAGATCTGCAATGGTGTCACGCATAACATTGCGCTTGCTTCGATTATCATTAATAGCAGTCTGCATGTCATCCATGTCTTTTCGAAGAGCCTTCACACTGGATTCCAGTTCTTCGATCTCACGGCGGCGGCCAAGAAGGTTGCTGTTATTCTTAAAAGAACCACCTGACATAGAACCGCCCGGACTGAAGGATTCACCCTCCACAGTTACCATGCGAAGACTGTGCCGGTACTTTCGCGCAATGGCAATGGCATTGTCAATGTGATCCACCACAAGCACACGACCCAGAAGATAAGTAGCAAGTCCGGCATACTCCGGACCTGTAGTTACCAGTTCACTGGCAAGCCCGATCACTCCCGGCTCCTGCAGCGCATCCCTCTGGGTAAAACCACTTCTAGTATTGATACTGTTAAGTGGAAGGAACGTAGCACGGCCGAAACGGTTTTTCTTCAGAAATTCAATCATGTGCTTGGCAGTCTGTTCATTGTCTGTGACAATGTTCTGAATACTTCCGCCAAGAGCCGTCTCAATGGCGATCTCATACTCCTTATTTACCTGGATCAGATCTGCTACAACACCCTTAATTCCCGGTACTCGGTCCTTCTGTTCCATTACACGGCGGATACTGTTTCCGTATCCGTCATAGCGCTCTGTAATATTTTTCAAAGATTCCAGCCTGGAAGCCTCACGGTGATATGCGCTCTGGCCGATTTCCATCTGGCCGTTCTGTTTCTTTAATTCATCTGTAATTTTATGTACTTCATTATCCAGGCGCTGACACTCTGCATTCATGTCCTGGATAAGTGTGGTAATTCCCTGAAACTTCTCCTTTGCCCTCTCCAGCTCACTCTGCTGCTGGGCTTCCTCTGTTTTCAAATGAAGCTGTCTCTGACTGATTCCCGCTTTACGGATATCGATCTGCTCCATCATGGTATCGAAACGCTGGGCTTTTCCTTTGGTAGTGGCACGGGTATTGAGAAGCTCGATAATCTCGTTCTTGCCATTCTCCACTGCCTGGGAGCACTCTTCGATCTGTGCCTGAATATTGGAAATCCGGTCCTCTTCTGCCTCCTGGCGCTTCCTTGCTTCCAGAAGAGCTGCATGGAGCTGGGATTTCTCCGCCTCCTGCCTCTCCAGAGACTCCTGGCGTTCCTTCAGATCCGCCTCAATGGACTGCAGACGGCTCTTGTAATGTTCTTCACTCTGCACTCCGGACAAAATCTGTTCCCGAAGTACCTTGGTCTCGCCATCCAGCTGCTGCCTGCGGATTGCCTTATTCTGCGTCTCTTCACGCAGCTGATCCATCTGGGAATTCAACTGTTCCAGTTCCTCTTCCAGACGATCATATTCCACTTTCGTCTGCTCGTAGGCCTTCTGATTCTCCTCCAGCTCCTCAGCAGCCCGGGTATTCTTGGTATCCAGCTCTTTTAATTCACGGCTGGTCTCCTCGTTTTCCAGAAGAAAACTGTTCACATCCAGTTCCCGCAAAGTGTCTCTTTTGGCAAGATAAATTCTGGCTGTCTCGGACTGGCGCTCCAAAGGGCCCAATTGTCTGGTAAGCTCACTTAAAATATCGGTAACACGCACCAGGTTCGCCTGCTCGTCCTGCAGCTTCTTAATGGTAGTTGCCTTTCTTCGCTTAAACTTTACGATTCCGGCAGCTTCGTCAAAAAGCTCACGGCGCTCTTCCGGCTTACCACTTAAGATCTTATCGATCTGTCCCTGCCCGATGATGGAATAGCCCTCTTTACCAATACCGGTATCGTAAAACATCTCATTAATATCCTTCAGACGACAGGCACTTCCATTAATAAGATATTCACTTTCACCGGAACGGTAAAGTCTTCGGGTAACCGTAACCTCATTAAAATCAACCGGAAGCTTGTGATCGCTGTTATCCAGAGTAATGGCAACAGAAGCAAAGCTAAGGGGCTTTCTGGTCTCCGTGCCGGAAAAAATAACATCCTGCATGTTTCCGCCTCGAAGCTGCTTGGCGCTCTGTTCTCCAAGGACCCAGCGGACCGCATCACCTACGTTGCTTTTCCCACTGCCGTTGGGGCCAACGATTCCCGTAATTCCATTATGAAATTCGAAATTGATTTTCTGTGCAAAGGACTTAAACCCGTGCACTTCAATATTTTTTAAATACATGTATTCGAATCCTTGTTATTATTTTCTCATCTTCCGGATAGCCTGGTAAGCAGCTTCCTGCTCGGCAGCTTTCTTGGTATGTCCTACTCCGGTACCCATCACATGACCGCTGACAAGCACATCCACGGTAAAGCTTTTATTGTGATCCGGGCCTTCTTCTTTTATCAGATGGTACTCCACAAGATGGGTTCCCTTCTCCTGTACGATTTCCTGCAGGATGGTCTTGCTATCATAAAAGAGCTGTTTGTTCTCAAGATCGTTCAGAATGAATTTCAGAACAAACTCCTTTGCGCTAGCAAAACCACCGTCCAGATAGATAGCTCCAAGCAGAGCCTCTGTTGCATCGGAAACAATAGAGTCACGGTTTCTTCCACCAGTCATGTCCTCACCTTTTCCAAGGAGCAGATACTGCGGCAGTCCAAAATCTCTTGCACAATAAGCAAGACTGGGTTCGCAAACCAGGCTGGCTCTCTTCTTGGTCAATTCGCCCTCTGGAATCTGGGTGAACTTCTTATAGAGAAAATCACTGCTGATCAGCTCCAGAACTGCATCTCCAAGAAACTCCAGACGCTCGTTGCAGCCTGCCTTACCAAGCTTCTTCTCGTTTGCATAGGAACTATGTGTCAGTGCAAGGATCAGAAGGTTCCTGTTCCTGAACTCATAACCGATCCGGTTCTCCAATGCTTTTAACTTTTTTTCCATGATAAACTTCCTTCCCTCTGACTAGCTGGCAGACCCCCGGCAGGTCTTTGCCGAAGAGTCTGCTGCAATGCATGGATGATCATGCTTTTTCTGGTGTCTCTTCCACCATATGGGCAGCGATTTTCTCATTGATCTTCTGCTGTCTGAACTGAACACACTGAAAAATAGCGTGGCGGATTTCAACCGCCCTGGCACTGCCGTGTGTCTTCACAACCAGTCCCTTAAGACCCAGAAGAGGAGCTCCGCCGTACTCACTTGCATCAAATGCCTTCATGGTTTCTTTGACGGCCGGTTTCACCAGAAGAGCTCCAACCTTGCTGCGGGTGTCTTTCATAAGGCCGGTTTTAAGCATCTTCATAAAGGTACTTCCAAGTCCTTCATAAAGCTTCAGGATCACGTTCCCGACAAAAGCCTCGCAGACAATCACATCTGCATAACCAGCCGGAATATCCCTTGCTTCAATACTTCCAATAAAATTGATCCCCGGGCATTCCTTCAAAAGAGGGAACGTCTCTTTCACAAGGGCATTTCCCTTCTCCTCCTCTGCACCAATGTTTACAATGGCAACACGAGGGTTCTTGATTCCAACCACGTCTTCCATATAGATGGAACCCATCTTCGCAAACTGTACCAGATGCTCTGGTCTGGCATCTACGTTCGCACCGCAGTCAATAAGAAGTGACACACCATTCTGGGTGGGAATCAAGGGTGCCAGCGGCGGACGCTGTACTCCTTTGCTTCTTCCTACGATCACCTGACCACCTACTAAAATAGCGCCTGAGCTTCCAGAGGAAACAAATGCTTCTGCTTCCTGCTTCTTCACAAGATTCAGTCCTACCACAATGGAAGAATCTTTCTTCTTACGGATTGCCAGAACCGGAGGCTCTGCTGTCTCGATCACCTCTGTGGTATTCACGATCTGGATTCTTTCCTTGGGGTAATTCTGAAATTTACTCAGCTCTTTCTCAATTACATCCTGCCTGCCGGTAAGGATCACATCAATGTCTTCCCTCTCGGCAACAGCCTCTACAGCTGCTTTCACTGGTTCTGCCGGAGCGTTGTCTCCGCCCATGGCATCTACTACAACTCTAACTGTCTCTGCCATATTTTTCTCCTCTTCGGATATTCTTCAATACTGTAATCTGGTAATGTGAAAACATCCATTATAAACGGGATACGCAAAACACAGCCCTGTTCAACAGCTCCGCCATACCAGAGCATGTTTGAAAAAGGCTACAAGGTACACTATCCCGAATAATACTATTCTACTTTATCTGCCCCCTCTTAGTCAATAGGGAATCAAAGAAAGGTTTCGGACCCAAAGACTGTGGTTGACGAAGCTTCCAATCTCCGCTATACTCTCACTGGGAGCAGATAGGTGCCGGTGTGCCTCCTGGTCTTCAAAACCAGTGTGGGGCGCTAATCCCGTCCCGGATGGGTTCGATTCCCATATGTTCCCGCCAAAAACGTACCCAACTTTCCATTCTTACTCTTCTCATTGAGACCGGTCTGCCTGCTGCAAGTTTCGTTTTAACACTCTTCCTCCATTTTCCATAACTGTAATCCGCTCTCTGTCAAACCTCTCCAGCAGTATGATCGCACATTTACGGGATATTCCCAGACGGTCACGAAATTCTCCAGTCTGGATCATACCCTTTTCTTCATATAACAGATACGCCATATCCAGAGCTTTCTGCCGCATTTCCCAGTGCATATAATGCTTCTCGTCAAACCGTACAAGAACACCGTCCCGCACCATGGCAAAGAACACTTCTGAAAAATCCCGCTCACCGGAAAATACTTTCTTCACTTCATCTGTCAGCGGAGGCATAAAGCCCGATTTCAGATATAATTCCTGCAGCTGCAAAAAGACAGAATTCCCACATATTTCTTCTGTTATTTTTCCTGAAGCATGTGCTTTTTTTCTTTCCTTTCCGGTACATGCACAATGAACAACAGCATCTGCATTCTGTCTTTTTTTCCTTTTTACCCCATTGGGATTCAGCACAACTCCCCCGCCGATGGTTTCTACTGGCGAATAAAATCTTATAACAAAATGATCCCCTGCTTTCATTGCCGTCATCTGCTCCATCCGAAGCTGGACTACGGCCTCTTCACCGGGCTTCAGCACTACTCTGTCAAACAGAATTATTTTACACACCAGTTCTGCTGCCCCATGATAAAGATGAACACGGGTACCGCTTTTTAAAGTACGCTGTCCTGACTTCAACAGCTGCAGCCGTACATCTGCTATCATGGTACCTTCCATACTTCCTGCTGCTGCCAGAATTTCTCCCCGGGAGATCTGCTCTTTTCCAATCCCCGGAAGGTTCACTGCCACCCGCTGTCCCGGAACAGCTTCGGATACTTCCTGACCATGCACCTGAATCCCTCGAATTTTTACCCTTTCAGTTCTGGGATAAAGCATGGCGTCATAATTCAAGCCTAAACTGCCATCAAGCAGCGTCCCGGTCACTACAGTTCCAAAACCCTTTAGAGAAAACACACGATCTATGGGCAGGCGAAACGCAGATGCTTTTGTCCCCATTCTGCCTGTGCAGCTGTCACCTTCTTTTTGGGAAGGCTTCTGATTTCCCGTGTTTTTTCCGGCTGTGCACAGTTTCCACAACACCCTGCGCAGTTCCTCAATCCCACGCCCATCCACAGCACTGGTCACTACCACATCCGCATTTTCCAGAAACGTTCCCTCTGCAAATTCCCTGATTTCCTGGTCAAGTCCCTTTTTCCATTCCAGGTCACCTTTGGTGAGCACAAGCACACCCTTTTGAATACCAAGCAGGGAAAGTATTGCCAGATGTTCCCTGGTCTGAGGCATAACTCCCTCATCTACTGCGATCACTACCATGGCAATATCAATTCCGCCAGCTCCAGCCAGCATATTCTTTATAAACCTTTCATGGCCTGGCACGTCAATAATCCCAGCTTCCCTGCCATCCGGAAATTTCAGAAACGCAAAACCATTTTCAATTGTAATCCCCCGCCTTTTTTCCTCTGCCAGGCGATCCGTATCCGTGCCTGTCAGCGCCTTGACCAGCCAGGTTTTACCATGATCAATATGTCCGGCAGTACCTATGATCCTGTACCTTTTTTCTTCCATATCTTTTTCACGCCCCATTTTGTTCGAACACTCCCACTATTTCATTTCCAAATAAACAGCGCGAAGAAGCCACTTCTCCGCGCCATGTTTATGTTTATAACAATATTGTCTTTTTTCTGTTGTTTAGAAATATAATTCAGCTATTTAATAACATTATTCTACAGTAACAGATTTCGCCAGGTTTCTCGGCTTGTCCACATCCAGGCCCTTCGCTACGCTGACATAATATCCCATCAACTGCAGCGGAACAATTGCAAGGCTGGTTGTGAAATACTTCTCCGTCTTGGGAACATATACGGAGAAATCAGCGGTATCCTCAATACTGTAATTGCCATAGCTGGTCAGTCCCATCAGATAAGCACCACGGCTCTTTACCTCAACCATATTGCTCAGTGTCTTCTCAAAAAGATCCTTCTGGGTCATCACACCGATCACCAGAGTACCATCCTCTACAAGGCTGATTGTTCCGTGCTTCAGCTCCCCTGCTGCGTAAGCCTCAGAATGAATGTAACTGATCTCCTTCATCTTCAGGCTTCCTTCCATGCTGATAGCATAGTCAATTCCGCGTCCGATGAAGAAAATATCATGGGCATTTGCATACTTGCTTGCAAACCACTGGATACGCTCTTTATCATCCAGAACACGGCTGATCTTGTCCGGCAGGGTCTCCATCTCAGCAAGCAGACGGGTCACTTTTCCCTCCTCAAGCTTTCCCTGGACAAAAGCACTCTGGATAGCCAGCAGATACATGACGATCAGCTGGGTGCTGTAAGCCTTGGTGGTGGCAACAGAAATCTCAGGTCCTGCATAAGTATATAACGTATAATCGCTCTCTCTTGCAATGCTGGAGCCTACAACATTGACTACACTAAGTACCGGAACATTTCTATCCTTGGCAAGACGAAGGGCAGCCAGGCTGTCTGCAGTCTCTCCAGACTGGGAAATAATAACCACCATGGAATCCTCCACAAGGATCGGATCACGGTAACGGAACTCAGAAGCCACATCCACCTCAACCGGGATCTTCGCCATGGATTCGATCACATATTTGCCAACCATACCAACATGGTAAGCAGAACCGCAGGCGATGATATAGATTCTCTTAAGAGAAGCCAGCTTCTCATCTGTAAGCCCTGTCTCAGAAAAATCAATGTGTCCCTCTTTTACATAAGCGCCAATGGTGTCCTGAACAGCCTTCGGCTGCTCATGGATCTCTTTCAGCATAAAGTGCTCATAGCCGCCCTTCTCAGCAGCAGCTGCATCCCACTGGATCTCCACAACGTCTTTCTCAATCTCTTCACGGTCGATATTGTAGAAATGGATCTCATCACGGGAAAGCTCCGCAATTTCAAGATTGCCGATATAATAAACTCTTCTGGTCTGATCCAGGATCGCAGGAACATCAGAAGCGATAAGGCTTCCGTTCTCGCTCTTTCCAATGATCAGCGGACTGTCCTTGCGGGCTGCAAACAGTTTGCCCGGATAGTCCTTGAAAATAACACCAAATGCATAAGAACCGCGGATACGGAGCATTGCTCTGGAGATTGCTTCCAACGGAGTTCCGGTTTTCTTATAGTAGTAATCTACCAGCTTCACAGCCACTTCTGTATCTGTCTGTGAATAGAACGTATAACCGGAACGAAAAAGCTTCGCCTTCAGCTCCTGATAATTCTCGATAATTCCATTATGAACAAGTACTACGGACTTATCATCTGTACAATGAGGATGGGCATTTGTCTCAGAAGGCTCTCCATGAGTCGCCCAGCGGGTATGTCCAATGCCGCAGGTACCCGGTACGGCTGAACCGCCGTCTGTCTTCTCGATCAAAGTTTTCAGACGCCCTTTCGCCTTTACGATTGCGATCTTATCAGTTGCCTCGTTTCGAACTGCGATACCTGCTGAATCATAGCCTCTGTATTCCAGCTTGGAAAGGCCTGTCAGCAAAATCGGTGCCGCCTGTTCATCTCCTACATAACCAACAATTCCACACATAAAATTTCCTCCTCAGTCTCAGTCTTAATCATTCTCCTCGTTTTTCTCCTGGCCAGCTGTCTTCTGCCATGCCTCAACCCCTTCTGTATTTTCCTTCTGGAAAAGGATTTTGAAGGTAAGCATCAAAAGCTTCAGATCCAGCTTCAGAGAATAGGTCTCAATATAGGTGAGATCCAGTTTCAGCTTATCATAAGGTGTCGTGTTGTATTTACCATAAACCTGGGCATAACCGGTAAGTCCGGCCTTCACTTTCAGGCGGTAATCAAATTCAGGGATCCTCTCGCTATACAGTGCAGCAATTTCCGGCCGCTCCGGTCTTGGGCCTACCAGAGACATATCACCTTTCAGGATATTAAAAATCTGTGGCAGCTCATCGAAATGGATCCGGCGGATAAGCTTCCCGACCGGTGTGATCCTGTCATCCTCTTTCTTCGCCAGCTGGGCACCCTTCACTTCAGAGTCCATTTTCATGCTTCTGAATTTCAGGATCATAAAGATCTGCTTATCCTTCGTAAGACGCGGCTGCTTATAAAAAACAGGACCGCCATCATAAAGCTTAATAGCAAGTGCGATCAGAATCATAAACGGAGATGCGATCACCAGCCCTGCCAGGGAAAATATAATATCCACAATTCTTTTGAAAAACAGCTGCTCTGCTGTCAGACGCAGGTTTCTGGAAAGAAGAAGCGTGGTATCAAATAAATGAATATCGTCTGCATTCCGGAGCATAATATCAGAAAGCTTCGGAATAGAATAACAGCGGATATCCTTCTCAAAGCAGTATTTCAGGAGAAGATTTCGTTCGTGGGACGGGATATCCCCGATCACAACTGCTTTATATCCGTTGATCTTCTCCTTGATCACGTCAAGGCCAAGGGAAAGGGATGCCATCTCTTTAATGGCATATTTATCCTCTCTGGTCTCAAACTTATTCCTTAAATCTCCCGGATTACGTCCGCCATAAATCATCAGCATCTGTCTGGGCGGATACAGTCTGGTGTACACATAACGCATACCAACCACCCATATGACAACGATCACCAGGTCAATCCCCATCATAGCCAGCATAGGTGTCAGATGCTCTCCCAGACGCCAGCGGCCGATCAGGCACAACTGTAAATAGGTAATAAAATTCACGCAGCACACAGACAGGATCTGGGAATAGATTACTTCAAATACCCGCAGATAACCCACCTTAAAACCACCGTAAATTTTATAAAAGAAGTATATCATCAGCACATACAGGCCAATGACTACCTGATTGCCTCTGTCAAAGCGTCTGCCGATGACCTCCTTGTGGGCATAAAATTTATACCAGATATAGGCGAAAAGCAATGTTTCAATAGCTATGATCACCGCAGACGCCAAAAACATGATCAGTCTCTTATATCGTTCGCGATTTTCCATTTTTTCCTCCAGTAAATTTCCTCTGAAATCTATACGTTGTATAAGTATAGCACAAAAAATCCCAGAGGAAAACGATTTTTTTCGTCACCTTATTTTGCCCAAAAATGACAGAGCAGGTTGATATCCAGACCAAACCGTGATAAAATCAGTACATATTGTGGTAAAGCAATATAGTATTTATACAATATGATATTTTATAATGTGAAGTAAATAACAGATTCTGAGTTTTGTCAATATGTAATTTTCAGAGTGATGGTTTACAGG
>OGPN01001587.1_pt1 | contig 14455 bp, 12 predicted proteins | sample 1552941 | NCBI WGS metagenome assembly OGPN01 (sample SAMEA2580220, study PRJEB22360) | human gut metagenome | biome: human gut; feature: human-associated habitat; material: faeces | place: Denmark | collected 2008/2010
CTCACAGCTTGTATTTTCTTGAGCTTCGCATTTTCTATTCCGCAGCTTACTACATTTACCAATCAATTGGCAAACATTCATCTTCCAAAGATCACTCTGCCGAAAAAACGAGTTCCAAACACTCGACAGCCTTTCATTTCTAATCATCTTTTGAAAGTGCTTTACGGAGTAACAATATAGTAACAATCCGCCATCAGATTCATTCTAATGGCGGATATTTTATATCCCTCTTTATTTTACTTCTTCTCCCGGCTTAATGATTCTTTTCACCCATTCTCTTTTTATTTCCCAGATATTTCCGCACACATTGAAGATGGTCCATTTATCAATGCGAAAGGCGCGTTTCCAGCTTTCTCGGATTCGCGCTTCCTCCTCCGGATACATTCCTTTATATCGTCCTTGAAAAAACTCAAATCCATTGGAAACTCCGATGTCTTTCAAATGCTGTTTATACGCCTTCTCATCCTCTTCATCATCCGGAAGATAAATGCGGTTCAGCACGTAGTCCCATTTTACATCATCAAAATACATAACCTTGTCTTCCGGCACTTCCAATATGTAGACTACTGTTCCTTCAATCGGCTTCAAACAATTATCCGGGCTTATAGAGCACCAAATCGGAGCATGGACATCCTCCGGCTTCGGCACACGCTTTGCCGCCTCTTTCGTAAACCAGTCGTAGCTCTCCATAAAAAGAGGCGCAATATCTCCGAAATGCATCTCAACATAAGCGCGGTGATTGATAATGCGGCCGTCACGCTTAAGCTGACGCAAAGTTTTATCATTTTGACGGGTATATAAAGTTACTGTTTTCTCTGCCATAGTAAACTCTCCTTAATCCAAAAATGTCTTTCTATATATCTCCCGCTCTTCTTCCGGCACAAGACTTCCACCGGTCGCCCACACAATATGTGTTGCCTTATTCATCTTATGACAGAGTTGATTTTCCACAATATATTTTCTCGTTTCCTCATAGTTCAACAGGTTTACCGGACCTGCAAATGCCGCACATGCACTTGGCTCTATGAAAATATGTTCCGTATCAAGAAGCGCCCGCATATATCCATACAGCCACTTATCTTCTACTGTAAATTCGCCGCTCAAGATTGGTTCCATAACTTTGCCCACAAAGCCGGAAGGTCGTCCTACCGCAAGCCCGTCTGCGTGGGTGATTCCTGTAAGTCCGACGTCTTGTACGCAAATCTGATTATGAAGTTCTGTCGCCATGCCCAGTACCATACACGGAGCTTGCGTTGGCTCCACAAAAAATACATGAACTTGATCTCCCCACACGGTCTTTAAACCAAAGGCAACTCCTCCCGGCGCGCCTCCCACACCGCACGGAATATAGACAAATAAAGGATGTTCTTCATCCACTTTAATTTTCCGTTCTTCGATCTGCTTTTTCAGTCTTCTCGCCGCAACCGCATAGCCCATAAATAAATCTTTTGAATTTTCATCATCTACAAAATAGCTTTTTGGATCAGCATCTGACTCTTTCCGTCCGTTTTCTACCGCTTTACTATAATCCCCTTCATATTCTATTACGGTCACGTCATGACTTCGAAGCAAATCTTTCTTCCACTGCTTTGCATCCGCTGACATATGCACAATGGCATGATAACCAACTGCCGCGCTTGCGATACCGATACTAAGCCCTAAATTTCCAGTGGAACCGACCTGCACAGTGTATTGGCTGAAAAATTCCCGACATTCTTCCGATGCCAGTTTTGCATAATCGTCATCTACTGTAATCAATCCTTCTCGCAACGCCAATTCTTCCGTATGCTTTAGCACTTCATAGATTCCGCCCCTCGCTTTCACAGAACCTGCAACCGCCAGATGACTGTCCTGTTTAAGAAGCAGATTTCCCTCCATTCTTTCTCCGTATGTATCATTCAAAAAGTGTTTCATTTCCGGTATCGGCGTCAAAGGAGATTCGATAATTCCACAGAGGTCTTCTGTTTCAGGAAAACACTTTCTGATAAATGGAGCAAACCGTTTCAATCGTTCTTCCGCTTCGTCGATATCCTTGACAGAAACTGTTATCTCTCCCCTTGCTTCTTCCCATGAAAGGCGCTTAGGGTTCACCCAGCCGAGTTCTGTCCCTTCGGAAAGCTTCTTTACAACAGGATTTGTTAAATATGTTTTATTCAGCATATGCAATCCTCCTTCCGCTTTTTCTTTATCCCATCGGCATACCAACCATACATTAAGTATACTTTACGATTTAATTTCTTTCAATGTTACTGGATAGTATTTCTTTCTAAATTTATAACTATATAACTATACAAAAAAAGAGGCTTTATCTTGCCTCTTTTTCCTCCGTTTCTTTCTTCATCAATTTCAAATTATATCTCGTTCCGCCTTATTCTGCTTCCAACACCTCCGCGATCTTCTCCGCTGCTAACCTAATATTTTCTTTTTCGGTTGCCAGATTCACCCGAATGAAAGTTCCATACGCTTCTCCACCAAACCATGAGCCATAATCTACTGCAAGCCCACAAGCTTTCTGGATGACGGATTCTATCTCGTCTGCACTTACATATGCTCCGAGATCGATCCACATAAGATATGTCCCTTCTAATTTGGGAATCCAAACTTTTGGAAGCTTTTCTTCTAAAATGGACTTCATAAGCTGATAATTCTCTTCAATGATATTCAGCACCTCGTCAAGCCATGCCCGACCACCTTCATACGCACTTTGAACAGCTACATATCCAAAGGCATTTCCTCCTGTAATACGAAGTTTCGTCAAATAATCATCATACCTTTTTCTTAAGGTTTCATCTGGAATCACCACGATGGAATTCTGGCATCCTGCCAGATTAAATGTCTTTGTAGCAGCAGTAAGCGTCACCATGATCTCATCATAATCACCGGTCGTTGCTGCGGTCACTTTCTGATACCCATTCATGATAATATCTTGATGAATCTCATCGGCAATGACATAGACCCCGTATTTCTTACAGATATCAAGAACCTTTACGATTTCGTCCCACTTCCACACTCGCCCAACCGGATTGTGCGGAGTACAGAAGATAAACAGTTTCACATTCTGTTCTTTGATCTTCTGTTCGAAGTCTTCATAATCCAATTCATAGTGATCTTCCAGACGCACAAGCGGACTCTCTATCACCATACGATTATTATTGACAATTGCATCTTTAAACGGATAATAAACCGGAGGCGTAATAAGTACACTGTCTCCTTCTTCTGTAAGTATGTGGATCAGCCAGTTAAACGCCGGAACAACTCCCGGCGCAAACCGCATCCACTCTTTTTTCACTTCATAAGAATGATAAGTCTTTTCCCAGTTTATAAACGCTTCATAATAACTGTCCGGCACGCGATAATAACCAAATACTCCAAAATCCACATATTTTCTTAAGGCTTCTTTTACACAGGACGGTGCTTCAAAATCCATGTCTGCAACCCAGAGGGAAAGTAGATTCTTATCTCCGAACTTTTCTTCACAACCATCCCACTTATTGCAATCCGTTCCGGGTCTGTCTTTGTAAATTACCTGACTCATGATCTTTCATCCCTTACTTCTTTTATTTTTCCAGATATTTTTCTTTTAATTCATTTACCTTAGCGGTATAAGCATCGTTCTGCTTTTCTGCCATTAACTGCTGGTAAATCTGACCTCTTACTTCATCAAAAGATGCAGTGGATGATTCATTTTTCTTCTCAACTTTGATCAGGTGGTGACCAAACTGTGTCTTCACAGGTCCTACTACTTTCCCAATCTCGGCATCAAATGCAGCATCTTCAAATTCCTTTACCATCTGACCTCTTCCGAACTCTCCCAGATCTCCGCCTTTTGCTTTGGATGGGCAGGTAGAGAATTCCTGTGCAGCATCTTCAAATGTTTTGGCTCCGCTTTCAATCTGTGCAAGAATATCTTTACACTGTTCTTCCTGCTCTACCAAAATATGTTTTGCAGATACTGTTGCTCCTTTTTCGAATTTCTTCTGATTTGCTTCATAATAATCTTTTAATTCTTCTTCTGATACTTGTACTTTCTTAAGCGTATCGCGCATTGCAAGCTGCGCAAGAATATCTCTCTTAGCGCTTTCTAATATTTTTGCATACTCTTCGCTCTCATCAAGCTTTTCATCTTCTCCAAGCTGTGCAAACATATGAAGTGCGATCAACTGGTCCAAATACTGATCGCGGTACTGTGGATTCATCGCATATGCTTGCTGTTCTCTTGGAATCCCCTGCAAATACGCATGAAACTCTGCCTCTGTAATCTCTCTTCCTGCTACTTTTGCCAATACTTTATCACTCATGTTTCTATCTCCTTTTTCACTGTAATATCTCCATTATAGATAGTCTGTCATGGTTTGTAAAGCGTAAGAAAAGGCAGAAACATTTCTCTCACAATTAGAGAAATATTTCTGCCTTTTCATCTTTAATTTTCTACATTATAATATGGAAATTAATCCACACCTTCTGTCTCAATGATAAACTTCGTACTTCCTGCCATATCTTCTTTAATTCCGGCAAATGATTTGTAATTTCTTCCAAGCGTCATCATGGCGTCGATTCTGGAAGTTACATTCTCTACATCTCCTCCGAATACGTCTGCAATCTTATCAATACCTGAAGTTTTAAATTCTTCCATTCCATCTGCCAGTGTTTTATTTCCATCTGCCAATGTACCTGCTCCATCTGCAAGAGTGTCTGCTCCGGTCTTTAATGCTCCGGCTCCTTTTGCAACTTCACCGGCTCCGGTTACTGCTGCCGAAGCTCCGGCTGCCAACTGACCGACGCCTGTCGCCAGCTGATTTCCGCCTTCTTTCAATTTTGATGTGCCTGCAACTAAAAGACCGCTTTTATCATTCAATGTGGACGCTCCCGATGCCAATGCAGAAGTACCATCTGCCAGATCTTTCGCTCCGGCTGCCAGCTGGCTGTTTCCTTTTTTCAAATCTTCGACTCCGCTTTGTACTGTTTTCGTACCTTCATAGAGCGCTCCCACATTTGTTTGAAGCCCTGCTGCATAAGTACTTGCTGTACCTACCGCGGTCTTCGCCGCTTTGATTGCCTCCGTTGGATTTACACTTGCTTTCTCAGATGTAACTTTTGCCTCTGCGCTGATGTGATCATTCACAGCTGTGCGAATAGCAGCGGCACAGGACTCTTTATTCTCTTCCGTTACGATTCCGGCGCTGACCAGTTGATTCACCGCAGCCTCCACTGCCTGATCTTTTCCATTTATGGTTGCTTGTGCCTGCACCGTTCCTTGATTTCCTGCCATATCTTTTATCAATGCTGCGAGATTATCAATGGCAGTCGAGGTTGCTCCAATTGCCTGCACTGTACCATTTGCCAGATTATTGGCACCGGGATTATTCTTTGTACCATCCCCTTCGAATCCGCCTCTTAAAGTCCCAACGCCTGCTGCCAGTCCTTCGATCCCTTTCTGTGCGGTCTCAAGACCATTTTTTAAACCTTCCGCTCCGGCAGACACTTTACTGCTGCCATCCGAAAGAGCACTGACGCCTCCGGTATAATCATCCACACCTGTTGCAAGGTCACTGACACCTTTCGTTAAATCACCACTTTTACTGTTCAATGTATTTACACCGTCCGCCAGTGTTTTCACACCAGTTGCAAGAGCGCTGGTTCCGTCTGCCAATGTTCCGATACCGGTCGCCAGTGTATTGGAGCCATCTGCGAGGGCACTGCTTCCGTCTGCTGCTTTTGCTGACCCATCTGTCAACTGTTCTGCTGCATTTTCCAATTCACCCACCGAATCAGACAGATCGTCAAAACTATCAATCTCATCAAGACCAAACTGCTCTAATACATCGGAAGAAGCCACGGTCATTGTCGGTCCTACGGATGCATTTTTCACATCTGCCGTAATAGTAAAGCTGTCCGGAATATCAATGTCAATATCCTTGCTTTCCAGATTTAGATTTTCTTCCAGTCCCGGAAAACCTAAGCCTACTACGATATTTTTATCTCCATCTGATACAATTTTACCATGATCGATCGTCACATTGGTATATTCGTCACTTGGAAGCATCATGGCTGTTACCATGGCAAATGGCGTATACATTTCCACAGACTCTCCGGACACATCAACGGTTTCCTTGGACTTGTTTGTATATTGCACCTTCATTTCCAGTTTCCCGTCTTTGCCCTTCAAGTCTTTTGCTGCTACTTCTTTCCCATCCAAAGTATAAGTAATCTCTACATCCACCGGAAGTTCTTTATCTGTTGTTCCTTGATAATAAATATCCTTTCCTTCTGACTTCCAGCTTACACTTCCTTCACTTCCTGTTGTATAAGTCTCGTCACCTTTCACATTTTCCACATTTTGAAGTTCGGTCACATCCTCTGTCTTTCCATTATTAGGATTTTTCAACCACTCTGTGACCGTTGTTTCATTTACTTTACCGGACGCATCTGCTTTCACATACACGGACTCATCTTTATAAAGATTTCCGTCTTCCTCTACGGTACTGTCCCCAAGCGCCTGTTGCGCTGTCTCTTCAAGTTTCTGCACATTCACTTCTTGCGCATGTGCTTTTATAGAATCCTCATATGCACAGGTTCCGATAAGTCCTGCCCCTACAACTACCGCCATAGAACTTGCCAACATTTGTCTTACTTTTCTATTCTTCATGATTCCGACGCCTCCTATTTTGTCTCTGCCTTCTGTGGCAGGAAATTTTTACTTGTTTTTACTATTACTTTATCAAATACCATAAACATAGACGGGAGAATAAACACAACAACCAGCATACTGATCAATGCACCTCTTGCCATTAAAATGCACAAGGAACTAATCATATCAATATCGGAATAAAGTCCGACACCGATGGTCGCTCCAAAGAAACTAAATGCACTTACAATAATGGACTGTGCCGACGCCTTATGTGCTGTTGTAATTGCATCATACTTTCCGGCGCCATGATTTCTCTCTCGCTTATATCTTGTTGTCATCAGTATCGCATAGTCAACGGTTGCCCCTAGCTGAATCGTTCCGATAACAATAGACGCTACGAATGGTAATGTGGAACCTGTATAATACGGAATTCCCATATTTACAAAAATAGCGAATTCAATCACTCCTACTAAAATGATCGGTATGGTCGGTGATTTAAAGAGAATCAATATAATAAGGAAAATAATACCGATGGATACTGCGCTGACCGTCTTAAAGTCTTTATCTGTAATACTGATTAAGTCTTTCGTAAGTGGAGCCTCTCCTACTAGCATGGCACCTTTATCATACCGGTCCAAAATCTTATTGATTTCACCCACCTGCCGATTAACCTTATCTGACGCCACCTTATAAGTAGAGTTAATTAAAATCATTTGATACCGGTCGCTTTGAAGCATTTCCGTCACAGAATCCGGAATCATACTTTTCGGCACTCCCGGACCAATTAATTTATCAAGACCGAGCGCCCATTTCACCCCGTCTACCTCTTCAATCTTCTTCAACATCTCGCCAGTATCTTTGGCGGAAATAGAGCGGTCAACTAAAAGCATATGTGTGGTATTCATATCATAATCGTCTTTTAGCTTTTCATTTGCAATAATGCTCGGCAGTTCTTTCGGAAGTGTTGCATCTAAGTTGTAATACACATCTACGTGATTGTTCCCGTAAATTGCCGGAACCATAAGAATCAGGAAGATTGCAACATACCATCCGTATTTCTTTGTCACTTTATCTGAGATTCTTCCAATGTCCGGAAGCAGCGGTTTATGTTTTGTCTTTTCAATCCATTTATCACAGCACAGGATCATAGAAGGCAAAATGGTTACACATGCGATCACTCCGAAGATTACCCCCTTCGCCATTACAATACCGATATCTTTTCCAAGTGTGAAACTCATAAAGCACAAAGCGATAAAACCTGCAACTGTCGTAATCGAACTTCCCACCACTGAGGAAAATGTCTGAGAAATGGCATGCGCCATAGCGCGCTTCTTGTCTCCGTCATAGCGCACCTGCTGTTCTTGATAGCTGTGCATCAAGAAAATGGAATAATCCATCGTCACTCCAAGTTGAAGTACCGCCGAGAGCGCCTTTGTTACATAAGAAATCTCGCCAAGGGAGATGTTGCTTCCCAAATTATAGACGATTGCCATTCCGATACTGAGCAAAAATAAAATCGGCACAAACGCAGATTCCATTGTCACTGCCAAAACCAATGTAGATAACAGTACCGCGATCAATACATAGATTGGTGTCTCTTTTTCAGACAACTCTTTTGTATCTTCCACTACTGCGGACATACCGCTTAAGAAACATTGCTTTCCTGAAAGATGCCGAATCTCCTTTACCGCATCCAATGTCTCATCCGCAGAAGTTGTATCATCAAAGAAAATCGCCATCATCGTTCCTTTGTCTGAATTAAACACTTCATAAATCTCTTTTGGAAGCATGCTCTTTGGTACAGAAATATCTGAGATGGAATCATACCAAAGGACATCTTTTACATGATCCACTTGCTCAATCTTACTTTTTAACGCTGCAACATCTTTATCCTCCATGCCATCCACCATAAACATGGAGAATGCTCCTATGCCAAAGTCCTCCAGCATAATGTCCTGTCCCTGCATGGTTTCTATATCATCCGGCAGATAAGTCAGAACATCATAATTGACTCTGGTATGGAAGTAACCAAACACAGACGGAATCAACAATAAGAAACTTGCAATTAAGATTGCCACTCTGTGTTTCACCACTTGTTTTCCAAACTTAACCATATATCATAGCCTCTTTTCTTTATGACCATTAGTCATTTATTACTTTATGCACTATAGCACAGAAAATGACCTTTAGTCAATATATTTTTGACTAAAAGTCATTTTTATTCTTTTCCTATTGCAAAATAGCAAAGGCTCTGCTTATAATAGACATAAGGAGTGAATGTAAATCATGGGAAAAATTGATGAAAACAAAAGGAAAAAGAAAGAAGCGCTTTTTAACACGGCATACGAACTTTTTACAACAAAAGGGATTACTTCTACAACAATTTCGGATATTGTAGAAAAAGCCAAGGTTGCGAAGGGCACTTTCTATTTGTATTTTACAAATAAATATGATATAAAAAATAAACTGGTCGTTCATAAAACGCAGGAGCTCTTTGACGCTGCCGGAGCCGCACTTGAAAAAGAGCAGATTCACGGACTGGAAGATCAGATGATCTTTCTCATTGACCATCTAATCAATAGTTTAAAAGATGACAAGGCGCTTCTAAATTTCATTTCTAAAAATCTTGTTATGGGTGCGCTTCGTTCTGCACTGCTGACCGGTGAAAATTCAGACCGGGAAATCTATAATCACTTTCTGAAACTGGTTGCCGCAGATGACTATGAATACAAAGATGTGGACGTAATGCTTTTTACGATCGTGGAATTAGCAGGCTCTGCCGGCTATAACTCGATGATGTATGAAGAGCCGATCCCTATTGATGATTACAAGCCATTCCTCTATCGAACCGTAAGATTAATTATAAGAAGCCATCGCGTAATTAAATAATGTTTTTTAGGAAAATACACCGTCTTACCGTCTTCCTTATCATGATGTCTAAAATAGAAAAATAGAGCCTAAGAATTGTTTTATCCTTAGGCTCTATCCTTACTTTGCAATCACCAGAGATATCTCCAGTTCCTGCGCTTTTTTAATATTATCTCTTGTCACTTCATTATCTGTAATAATCTTATGTACTTCATGAATCGGACAGATGACTGATACATATCCACCGCCGAATTTACTGCTGTCTGCCAGCACATAAACTTCATTCGCCACTTTCAAAATCGTCCGTTTTACTTGCATCTGTGGTGTGGCAATCGACGTAAGCCCTACGTCAAAATTAATACTGTGTACGCCGATAAAAGCTTTATCGACATGAAACTGCTCCATATTCTGAAGCGCTGCTTCCCCCATAGTTGCCGCCAGATGTCCTCCTACATGCCCGCCCACCATATAGAGTTCTACATGTTCTACTCCGGCAAGCTCATTCCCGACCAGCAAGGAATTAGTAACAACTGCCAGCCGTTTTTCCGGATGCTGTTTAATATGCATTGCCAGGTAAAAGCTGCTGGATGCATCATCTATAATAATGGTGTCCCGGTCCTCAACAAACTCATAGGCACAAGCTGCAATTCTTTTTTTTCGGTCTGTATGACGGTAAATACTCTCCGCCTGATACTTTCTTCCAGTCTCCTTCTGAATTTTAATTGCTCCTCCGTGAGTGCGTTTCAATAGCCCTTCCGCATCCAGATTTTTAATATCATTTCGGATTGTCACCTCCGAACAACCCAGTTCATGGCTTAAATCTGCCACTCTGACCTTACCCCTGTCATTTAACATCTGTAAAATTGCACGCCTGCGTTCTTCCATATCACTTACCACCCATAATCTCTCTTGTAAGTCTATGTTTGCATTTTTCTTGTCTATTGTCAAGTTCTTAGGCATACAATCCCCTTTTTTGTTACCGCATTCTTACTTTACTTTGACCGAGATTCCTGGCAATTATTGTAAAGATCGGCACAAACTGATCTCCGAAATTCTGCTTTGGAAGAATCATTGCAAAATCCTTTCCGTAATAGATGCCAATGGTTTTCGGCGTTACTACCGCGCGCTCAATTTCTTCCCATTTAAAGAAGCGATTTTGATCTGCATAAGACCGTTCAACACCTTCGTCTGAAAATGAATACTCCACAGGCTGTGCATATTCTTCATTTACTTCCACCTGCTTTTTGGCACGCATTTTCAGTTGAAACGGTGTACTAGCCAGGAAGATAAACGCTGCCACAAGATAACATACGATTCCGACCGTACCTGTTCTTCCTGTCACATACAGGATAACACCCATAAATGCTACCGCAAGTCCGAGAACATTAATCAAAAATCCACTGAATTTAGAATACGCATGGAACAATAAAAAGTCATATAAAAATTCTTTTGTCATTTGTACCGTTATCTTCTTCATGTTTTTACCTCATTACATTAAGCAACTTTGCTGTGAGCCCAACCTTCCGGACTATAAATACCTTTCTGTCTCTTCTGCATATACTTGTCAAATGCAGCTGTGATAAACGGACACAGGAACAGTGTGATAATAGAAGCTGTTGCACACTGAGCTGTTGCCATTGGTACGAACTCTGCCATTGTAGGATCTGCTTCTGCCACTGCCGCAGGTGTCATAGCGGAATTTAACGCTGTTGTACCGATAGCAGCTCCCATCGCGTTCCTCTCCTTCTTTGGAAGAAGAAGGTTGATTACGAAGAAGAAGATTACTGCTGTTGCCGCTGAAATTAAACCAAGCACAATGCCGGATGCTCCTGCCGTTAAGATTGTCTTAACGTCTGTCTTTGCTCCGATAGAAATTGTCATAAAGAACGTTACAATTGGCTGTGCGCTCTTACATGCATCACGGAAGCCTTTGTCCAGGTTACCCCAGATAAATCCGATTAACAACGGTACGATAACCGCGATTAAAGAGTTGATCGGAATATTTGCAAGTCCTGTTGCTCCAAGAGCTACCAGTGTAAAGAATGGTCCATCGTTCAGGGACAGGATTGAAATAGCTCCTGTATCTGTAGCATTTCCAAACTGCGAAGACAGGGAAATGTAAAGAGAACCGTTAGAGTTTGTAATCGTTGCAATCAATACGAATGGTGCGATCCCAAGGAACCCTGCAGGACCGCAAATCTTGCCTACTACAAGCCCCATAATAACACCAAGTAAAAACTTAACACCAGTCATAACTACACCTTTGTAAAGCGGCATACCAACCTGTTTGATGTCGATCATAGAACCACATACAATCAGGAAAAATCCCATCATACAGGCATTTCCTTCATAGAATAAAGCAGTTACATATCCGCCGATCTGGAAGACCTGTGGTACAAATGTTGCAAGAACTACTGCAATTACCAGCGGAATAATTACCAGACCGCCCGGCAGGTTCTTCATCTTGTTGAGGATATCCATATCCTTTCTCTCCGTTGTCACTTTGTTTTCTTCGCTCATTTTCTCTCTCCTTATCTAAAGTTTTTATATATGTGCTACCCGCACCTATCAGGATTTTTCCTGATATTATCTCGCTGATTCCCGGAACAGGCGTGTCACAATATCACATGCCGTATTATCATTCCCCGTCAGTCCCCCTTTACCTACAACCGGAAGTCCGTCATAGCTTCCGACCAGACGTCCGATATCCGTCTGAGGGATGACATAATCCAAAACTTCAATACATTCTACGCCGAGCTGACGACACACATTTACCATCGTATCTCCGCCTGTTGTATAAAGACCGGCAATTTTATCTGTCCCTTCTTTCTCCAGTATCTGAGAAATAATCATCCCCAAACCGGCATTGATACGGTCTGCACTCATTCCATGGGCATAATGCCTTTTATTGTCCTCTTCTGCCAGATTCAGAAGTGGTCCGTGCAGGGCTGTTTCAAAAAGAATTGCCCTCGGCTGATTTTCTGATTGTAAATATGCAATTGCTTTTTCCACTGCTTCAAACGCCTCGTGAAGAGCCGCTTCTCCACCATCGATCAAGTTCACCGGATTCACGCTGATTCTCACATGTCTCGAATCTTCACAGAGAACTTCCATCTGCTTCTTCGTTACAGGCGTCGCACTTCCTGCTGCAATAAGAACCGTCTTGCCTGTCTCATCTGCTTCTGGAGGAAGATTTGGCTCTTCCACTCCGATCAGACTTCTGTGATAAGCCATTTTAGAAGTAAAAGGACCTGGATCCACCGTTACAACATTCCAATTAAGCGCAATGCAAGCCTGGGCAATATTCTCTACATCTTCCAGTGTAATGGCGTCCACAACAATAACCTGACACCCTGCTTTTCTTTGCATATCCAGTGCATCTCTAATTGCTTCATCTCCCGCAAGCACTTTATCCAATGTTACCAGACCCACTTTTCTTCTGGTCTGTCCCTCCAATAATCTCGGAATATAATTCTCTTTTACCGGTGTTCTTACATCCTGAGCCACCGGAGTATTAATAAGAGCCACACCGTCAATGACAGAATATCCTCCTACGAGAATTCTTCTGGACTGTGGCATTGCCGGGACAACAACTGCAACCGCATCTTCGTCAAGCTGGTCTAACATAGCGTCAATCTCTACGCCAATTCCACCACGCATCGTTGTGTCTGTTCGTTTCTGGAAATATTTTACTCCCATATCTTTCAGTGCAATGGTTGCATTTTTTACTTTCTCATATGCTTCATTTGCCGGAAGCGGCCGGCTGTTGCTGCTGATGATGATCGCATCTAATTCATCTACTGCCTGCGCATTCGAAGCAGCCTCTACATTAAAGAACACTGCGGTTCTCGCTTTACTTCTTGCCAAAAGCACACCAGTGGTAGTTGCTCCTGTAAGGTCATCTGCTACGGTTCCAATAAGTGGCATTGTCTATACCTCTCTTTCGTGCTGTTTTGCCGCGTACTCAGCCACAACCTTTGTTGACTCAATGAGGCTTACACATCCGGCAATACCTTTGCCTGCAATATCAAATGCAGTTCCATGGTCTACGGAGCTTCTGATAAATGGAAGTCCGAATGTCAGTGTTACAGATTTTTCAAAATCAAGTGTCTTACATGCGATGTGTCCCTGATCGTGATACAGAGAAAGAATTGCATCGAACTTTCCTGACTTACCAATGTTAAAAACAGAATCTGCCGGACAAGGACCAACGGCATTGATTCCTCTTTCTTTCGCTGCTTCTACAGCAGGTCCGATATCTGTAAGCTCCTCTGTTCCGAATAGTCCGTTATCTCCATTGTGCGGATTCAATCCTGCAACTGCGATCAGCGGATTCTCAATTCCTACTTTACGAAGTTCTTTATCAATATTAATCACATTTTCTAAAATAACATCTTTGGTCGCATAGTGACACGCATCTACCAGAGACATGTGGCGGCTTACAAAGAATACTCTCAGCTTATGACAGGAAAACATGGTAAGTGCATATGGGGAATTTGTTACGTTCTGATAAATCTCCGTGTGTCCCGGCTCCTTCACACCGACCAGTTTAATTGCTCCTTTATGAATCGGAGAAGTTGAAACTGCATCTATTTTTTTTGCCATTCCAAGCTCGATAGATTTCATGATCCAGTCAATAGCCATCTGACCGGCAAGCTTCTGCTCTTTTCCCCACTCAATAGAATCTGTATCATAATCTCCGGTCTCTAAAATGTCTACCGTTCCAAACTCGTATTTCGCCTCAGATGGGTCCGTAATCTGGTTGTACTTCAATTCTTTTCCTAAAACTTTAGCGGCCTTTTCCATAATTGCCTGACTTCCGATTACAAATGGCTTACAGCACTCATGAATCTCTTCGGACAACATTGTTCCTACAACAATTTCAGGTCCGATCCCCGCCGGATCTCCCATTGTGATTGCTGTTACTGGTCTGAATTTTTCACTCATTTTTACACTCCT
>OGPN01001600.1_pt1 | contig 14396 bp, 13 predicted proteins | sample 1552941 | NCBI WGS metagenome assembly OGPN01 (sample SAMEA2580220, study PRJEB22360) | human gut metagenome | biome: human gut; feature: human-associated habitat; material: faeces | place: Denmark | collected 2008/2010
CCTGCCTATGGATACGATGAATATGGTGATCCTATCGTCACTGCCACACCGGTTCCTGATGGTCAGGCCGCAGCAGTCACGCCTGCTCACTCCAGCTATTATTCACAGGCTGCCGACACCGATTCCATTGACGGGTGGCCCAAAGGTCCCAGCATCGAAGCACAGGCTGCAGTCCTTATGGACGTAAATACAGAAGCCGTTCTTTATTCCAAAAATGCGGACACACAGCTCTACCCTGCCAGCATCACGAAGATCCTGACTACACTGCTTGCCTGCGAAAATCTGAATACTAAGACAAACATTACCGTATCTGAGAACGCTTCCACCAGTGTAACTGCCGGAGATTCCAGTATTTATGCTGCTCCCGGTGAAGAATTCACCAGGGATCAGGCCCTGATGGCTGTCATGCTCCAGTCCGCTAATGAAATGTCTGTCGCCGTTGCGGAAGAAGTTTCCGGTTCTGTAAAGAAATTCGCAGAACTCATGAACTGGCGCGCCAAGCTTTTTGGCTGCAAGAACACACACTTTAACAATCCCAACGGTCTTCCGGATGAGAATCATTACACCACAGCCTCCGACATGGCAAAGATCGCCAAATCCGCCTGGCTGAATCCTCTTTTCCGGCGATACTGCACCAAACGTTATTACGAGATCCCGCCTACCAATAAATTTGCGGAAGCCCGCCAGCTGCTCAATCATCACAAGATGATGAAAAACGGCGAATATTATTATGAAGGCGTCCGTGGCGGAAAAACAGGCTACACGGATGCATCCGGCAACACACTTGTCACCTACTGCAAACGAGGAAATATAACGCTGGTAGCCGTGATCCTGAATTCTACTTCCGCGGCAAATGCTTACAGCGATACCGCTTCTCTTTTTAATTATGGTTTTGAAAATTTTGAAAAGGTGGATATGAAGGTGTCCATGGAGCCAGTCCCGTTTAAGGTACTCCCTTGTGACAAATATATCCTTAAGAATAACGGAAACACCTATCCGTTTTATTATCAGACAAAGGTTTATGTGACTCTTCCAAAAGGTATCAAAAAATCACAGCTTAACAAACGCCAGGCCGTTCTTCAGAATGCTGTCGGCCCACTGCGTCTGAAAAGCAAATATTATTATAAGAAACAAATGGTCGGATGGGGAATGCAATACGAACGAAACATCGTATCAGATCTTCTCCTGGCTTCGTAACATTTTCCTGCGGCGGAGAGATTCGTGCTTTTCACGGATCTCATCCGCCGCTTCTGTATCTTCTGCTCTCAGGGTCTTCACCCCGAAATATTTTCCCTCATCGGTTTTTCGGATCCGGATCTTTCCGGCAACAGGTCCATGCTCATGGCAAAGGGCAAGGCTGTAATACACCTTGGAATTGTTGGTACTGAACCAGCGGATCTTCCTCTTGGCAGGGCATCTGCAAATAGGACACATGGTACTTACCATGGTACGATCCTTCATCAGACGCTCCTTTGATACAAATTCCCTGGACACAAACTTGTCATGGTCTGTATAGGAAATATAGATCTCGCTGTCTCTGGATTTTGGATTCTGATATACATCCAGGGACGGATGGCGGATCATGCAGGCTTCATCGATCTCCAGGAGTATCCTGGCAGTATAGCTGGCATCTGCCAGTGCCCGGTGAAAATCCCGGTTTTTGGGAAGCTGCAGGTAGTCTGTAGCATATTCCAGGGAACGCCTGGATATTCCATCCTCGAATTTTATGCTGAAAAGTTTCTGCACATCGTAGTAATGCACCGGCCCTGGCATCAGCTTCAGAAGATTATAGTATTTCATATTGCGCTGGAGTTCCATCACATCCTGGTCTCCCCAGGTAAAAAAGCGATACTCCTCCCCGCACCATTCCAGAAATCTGCGGATTGCCCTTGGAAAAGGGATGCCTTTTTCCAGTTCATGATAATCCACGTGGATCACTTCATGGATACTGTCGTGGATCCAGTGGTACACTTTGGGCTTGATCAGGCACTGAAAGGTATCAACGATCTCTCTTTTTTCATTTAATTTTACTGCCCCGATCTCTATGATCTCAAACGGGAGCCGACTATCCGGATGTCTTCTTCCATCCGGATTCTGGTTCCATTCCAGGTCAAATACAATATAGTTCATGGGTTTTCTGTCCTCTTATCTGACTGCTCAGCTGCTTCATAAATGCAGCTGTTTCCGGATCGTTGTCCGGCTATTTCATATTTTTGCATTCGGACACAGAATAAATCGCTTCAAACAGCTCCTGCTGGAAGCTTTCTGTATCTGCATCTGTCAGAATCATATCTTTCATTTCGTCTTCTTCGTGTAGCCACCAGCGGAAATCGCATAATGTGGCACCCCGTCCGGCACCGTCTGAACAATTCACATCCAGGAATACTTTTTCTGTTTTAAAGAACTCCGGATGGATGAGATACATAAACGGTACAGCAGCATGGATACTTGCCACACAGCGATATTTGGAAAAATTTTCAAGTACGTAGCCAGCCATATCTCCACAGGCTCTGGCTGCCGGATCACCGGACTGGCACAGCTTCATGATCTGGTTTCTGGTAAGATTACATTTCAGGGTAGCATCCAGTCCACACATGATCAGTGGGATTCCGGAATCGAATACGATCTTTGCCGCCTCCGGATCTGCGTAGATGTTGAATTCCGCTGCCGGTGTGATGTTTCCGCCTTTTGCTGCGCCGCCTGTAAAAACAATTTTTCTGATCTTATTCTTTATTTCAGGAAAAACCTTTAACAGAAGTGCAAGATTAGTCATTGGTGCAGTTTCGATCATTACTACCTGCTCGCCCTCCGGAATGGCATTCAGAATATCACGTATAAAAAGCACTGCATTATCAGAAGCAGCCTCTGATTTTGCTTCCGGCAGTACGCAATGGCCAAGCCCTGTCTCTCCGTGGAATTCTTCCGCATAAATTGCCGCTTTCACAAGAGGACGGTCCTGGCCTCCTGCCACCGGAACCTTCAGTCCGTAAAAATCCACCAGCTCCAGTGCATTTTGGGTCACTCTTTCTATCCTGGTACTTCCTGCAGATGTCGTCACTGCAAGCAGCTCCAGTTCATCCTGATGTGCTGCCGCATATGCCAGTGCGATCCCGTCATCGATTCCGGGATCACAGTCCATGATAACCTTGATCTTATCTCCCATATATTCACCTCTGTAAAAACTCTTTCCCCAATTTTATAGTATTGCCGAATTTCCGCTGTTTACCTGTTCCAAGTATAACAGAGTGAGGAAAGAGTGTAAAGTTAATCAGAATTCGTTACTGTTCACTCCGTTCTCAGCAACACGCTTCGCGGAATATTACCAGTAAACAGTAATCAGAATTCACCTCTGTACTTCAGGCTGAAACGTAAAGAACCCCTCTGCCGGACATTGGCAGAGGGGTGGAAAAAAGGGGGTTATATTCATTTATATAAACAAATGCAATGTGCAATTTGGAGCTTTAATATTTGCAATATCCGTTTGGGTTGTTCCGGATATTGTTATTATGCTATATCCCATCACCCGGAGCTTGCAATCCAGTACCGGGGCTTCACAATAAATGCTGATCAATCAATAGAAACAAATTTCTTCTCTTCTGCTTCTTTCTTGGTCTCTTCCTTCGGGAAGGTTACATGAAGGATTCCGTTCTCATATTTCGCATGGATATCTTCATGCTTAATGCTCGAGCCTACATAAAAGCTTCTGTTGCAGGTTCCTGTATAACGTTCTCTGCGAACATATTTACCTTTATCATCCTTCTCGTCCTTCTTCTCTTCTCTGGTTGCCTGAATGTTCAGATAACCATTCTTCAGCTGGATCTTCACATCCTCTTTCTTAAATCCCGGAAGATCGATCTCCAGTTCATAATTGCCATCTACATCAAGGATATCTGTCTTCATCATATCCTTCACCTGAGGATAAGCATTGGCAGCTGCCTGACGGCCTGTCGGATATCCCATAAAATCATCAAATAAATCTTCTCCGAAAATACTTGGCATTAACATAACTCATTCCTCCTGATCTATATTCGCTGCGTGCTGCGCAGGCGTTTTTAATTTACTGTTTCTGAAAACATCTGCAAATTCTGTAAGAACTTTCTCCGGAAGATTTCTTTTTTCTCTCTTCCTTTGTTCTGTATGTACTATAACACGCATTATTAGCACTGTCAATAGGCGAGTGCTAATTTCACACTTTCTTCACATTTCACGTAATTTTACGATCCATTTTTCCGATACATATGTCTGAAGCGCCGAAGATAGAAGGACTCCCAGGATCAGAAATGGAACTGCCTGTAAAAGCACTCCCATAAATACATAAATATAATAACTGCTTTCATAAAAGAGAGCCCACGTCTGCTGAATACAGTAAAGAACATCTGTATCGGGACCATGGATTCCGTATTCAGTGCAGTGGAGATATGCTTCATGAGATCTGTCGAATAATACATCTGATCGATACCGGGACGGTAATAAGGCAGGCTACCGCACCAGATAGCATGACTGCAACATCCTGGAATAGGAACTGGGAATTAAGAATGATCTCCAGGCTATATTTCTGTGTCTGAATGTATGAAAATAATAAAATAGTTCCTCCAAGATAAGCAAACAGCAACGTATTTACCGTTGTACCGATAATTTCTTTCCCAACCTGATAGCCGGAAGCTGTAAGCTCTTTCGCTGTCAGACTGTTTTTATGAGTCCAGACTTCATATACAGAAGATGTTACAGATAATGCTGTATCGATAACAGCCCCAAGAGTACTGAAAACAGTTACAAATATTCCTACATGAAGCATGTTAATATGAAGGTCCGTACTGTAATAATACATAAAATCGTCTTCCGAAATCTGCAGCTCATTTAACCCGTAGCTTCCTGATCTCCATGTAATAATATAAATCGGAATAAACAAAAGTAACATTACCAGCAGTGTAGCCAGAAAAGCCGCCCGCGTCTTTGGATTATTTCCGTTCTGATAAAACAGAGAAATATAACAGACACCTGCACCTGCCACCAATATCAGGAGCAGTACAGGAAAACCGGCAGACATCAGCATAATTGAAAAAAACAAAATTACAATATTCCCCGCCAGTGTCATAATTGACATGGCTCCACGCTCTCCGCCAATCAAGATCACCAGAAAAATTAAAATCAATGCAAGAAAAATGATCATTCTCTGACACCCCTTTTCCGTGATGGTATTTTCATAATCACTGAAGCAATAAAAACAGATACCGGTATTGCCAGTACAATTCCAATACTTTCTATCAGAAAACGACAGATATCATATGGAATGTGGTATCTCACGATCGTTACAAAGCTCATATCATTATTCATCTTAAGTATGAACATGGGAATCATGCCGCTTGCCAGAACAAACAGCAGTACATTTATCATGGTTCCCATAATATCATATCCGATTTCACGACCGGAATGTATCAGTCTTTTCAGAGAAACCGATGGATTTTTCCGCACGATCTCTCCTACTGCTGCGCTGATCGTCACCGTCACATCCATAATTGCACCAAGTCCTGTCAGCATAATATCTGCCCAGAATATATCTGCTGAATTGCCTGTACTTCCAAGGTATTCCAGATTGGAATAATCCAGATCTCCGTACATATAAATAGAAAATTCAAACAATGCCATGATTAGAAACAGAACACACAGTGTTGAAAGAACTGAGGAAAATGTTTTTCTATGAATTCCATTTAAGCAGATCAATGTAGTCAGTGAAAAAAGAACTGCGATGACATTACAGATATTTAAAATATTTTTCCCTTCTGTAAAAGCCTGAAATCCATACGCAAATATGACTGTATTCAGTATCAATGATATGATCGTGTAAAATCCCTGCTTTCCTGTAATGCAGATCAGAAGAAAAAATAATCCTCCTGCCAGTAATGCCAGATACCCATCCCTTTTTACAGAACGTATCGTTTTTCCGGGGCTTTCCTTTGAACCGCTTAAAAGAACGGTGTCTCCTTTATGATATTTCTTGGTCTGAACCTGAGAAGATGTATATTCATTAGAGACCGTTATTTTTTTCCCTTTATGCGGACCGTTTAATATCCGTGCCGTAATATTCTGAGTATAGTAATATTCTTTTGAGCCCCTGGTTCCTTCTCTGCTCAGAGTCTGTTTTTCTGTTACGGAACATATTTTTGCCAGCGGTGTATGATAAAATCGGGAATTACAGCAGGTAAACAGAACAAAAATAATATATATGCCGGCTAAAAGATATTTTTTGTGAAATATGCAGGATTTCATTAACTTCATTCCCCCTGTAGAAATATTGCAATTGTAAACGCACTGACCGGTTGCTTTTTATCGAAGTAACATTGTACGCTTTTTGAAAGTATCGGTCAATATAAGGTATACAAAAAAACAGCAGCAGAACCGTTTTCACAGTTCTGCTGCCCCCATAATTATTTTAACAAATACCTAACTCCAAAAAAGCCATTATTTACAAAGCGCAGAAAATGCATCTGCAACAAACTGAACCTTGGTTCCGATAATAACCTGTACAGAAGTTTTTCCAGGTTTGATCACGCCTGCAACACCTGCAGATTTGATCACCTTATCATTTACAGCTGTAATATCCTTAACCTCAAGTCTCAGTCTTGTGATGCAGTTATCGATGCTTGTGATGTTCTCTTTTCCGCCACAGCCTTCAAGGATCTTCGCGGCAATAGCAGTATAGTCATCATTTGCAAGCTCGATATTCTTCTCTGCCTCAAGATCGTCATCGTCTTCTCTTCCCGGAGTCTTCAGATCAAATTTCTTGATGGCAAAAAGGAATACAACATAGAATACGATGAATGCTGCAATTCCAAGAGGAAGGATGAGCAATGTCTTCTGTGCTGCCGGAAGTGAGGATGAGAAAAGTAAATCCATCGCACCGGCAGAGAAGCTGAAGCCTGCACGGAATCCAAGAGCAACTGTGATCATGGTGAAGATACCGTAAAGTAATGCATAAATTACATAAAGGCCAGGAGCAAGGAACATAAATCCAAACTCGAACGGCTCAGTTACACCACAGATAAATGCACAGATCGCTGCAGATGCAACAAGACCGATGGCAACTTTTTTCTTTGCAGGTTTCGCACATTTAACCATTGCAAGTGCTGCACCAGGAATACCAAACATCATACATGGGAAGAATCCGGACATGTACATTCCAAGGCTCCAGGATACATCTGCAGAGGTTTCACCTGCCCAGAAGTGCTGAAGATCACCAAGTCCGATGGTGTCAAACCAGAATACATTGTTCAGTGCGTGATGTAATCCGGTAGGGATCAGCAGACGGTTCAGGAATGCATAGATACCTGCACCAACAACATCCATACCTGCGATTGCTTTTCCTAATGCTACAAGTGCACTGAAAAGTAATGGCCATACAAACAGTAATACAACAGATACGATAATGGAAACCACTCCTGCGATGATCGCTACGCAGCGCTTGCCGCTGAAGAATGACAGCCAGTCAGGAAGCTTGGTGCTCTTGAATTTGTTATAGCATGTAGATCCGATGATACCGGCAAGGATTCCGATAAAAGGATTCGCAATTTTGTCAAACGCAAGAGTTTTTGTTGCACTGTCAGCGATTGATGGCATGATGGTTGTAACAAATCCTGTAGAAAGAAGTGTTGTGAGCATCAGCCAGGATGCAAGTGCAGCGATTCCGCCGGTTCCGTCATTCTTTTCTGACATACCGACACCAACACCGATAGCAAAAAGGATTGCCATGTTGTCGATCAGAGCTCCGCCTGCCTTAACCAGAAACAGACCATCAGATTGGCTGCGCCATGAATGTCTCCACCCTGCATAGTTGCCGGACATACCCAGTATCCGATACCCATGAGGATACCACAGATCGGCAGTACTGCCACTGGAAGCATTAACGCTTTTCCCAGTTTTTGAAGAAATTTCATATATTTCCCCTCCCTTAAAATAAATATATTTGACCGGATTACTCCGGTTATAACACCCCGAAAATTGCTACTATCTCCGGGCTGCTATAAGCCTGTCAGCTGCATGAAGATGATCATGAAAGCTTGAGGACTGCTTCTTCTGTCGAAACATCCCCCTCCTTCTGGAGGCTTATCTTTCCGTAATCATCTGTGTTGCAGATCAGAACCGGGATAATTGTGTTTAAACCGGCTTTCTCAATTTTGTCCAGATCAGCCTCTATCAGAAGATCACCCTTTTTAACCTTGTCACCTGCTGCAACGTGCGCTTTAAAGGGTTCGCCCTTAAGTGTGACTGTATCCAGTCCGATATGTATCAGTATTTCCGCGCCCTGAGTGCTTGTCAGCGTAACTGCATGAAGCGTATCAAATACCATTGCCACCTCACCGTCTGCCGGAGCATATATCCTGCCATCTGCCGGGATCACTGCAAAACCGTCACCCAGTACCTTGTCCGCAAAGACAGGGTCCGGAACCTCCGCAAGGGGAACCACTCTACCCTTGCAGGGTGCATAGATTAAATTTCCTTTATCTTTTCCTTTAAAAAATTTCAGCATATTCTCTTCCTCCCGTTATTTCACCACTTCTTCCGGTATTGATATCCGCGATGTCGATTTGTAAATATGTCTATATATTTTTTATCCGTTCCGGGTTTATATTATATATTTCGTATAATTTTCATTTTTTGATTTTTAGGCATGTGTATATATTAACCATTATTTTCGGTTTTGTCCACATTTTTATCGGTATTTTTCAAAAAAATAAGCTGTAGCACATTAACGCGACAGCTTATGTGAGAATATTCAGTTTACTTCAGCAGTTCTTTTTCTTTCATATTCGTTGTCACCTGAAACTCTCCGTTGATCCGTTGGATCTCGTATACCAGGGGATTATTTCTGGACCAGCCGGGATCTTTTTCTGCCTGCCGGTTCCAGCTGTACCAGGCGCGGACAAAGCCTTCGTGGATGGTAGATTCCGCTTCCTGGCGGGCCTGGACCGCATCCTGATAATCCACAAAAGTTCCGATATAAAATCGTTTCCCCTTGAATCCGATGGTAGCACGGTATTTTCCATTCCGCAGCTGATAGACGCCACGGAATCCGCTGGTATTATCACTGCGGTGCTTTCTTTTTTCCAGCATCTCCACACAGGTTCCATCTACCATATGCAGCTGCCCGGGAAGCTCCTTCCATATCTCCTGTCTCAGACAGCCACAGCTTCTGTAATTACCATGAAGAAGGCCATCCTCTGTCACATCCACTTCATTTCCGCAGTCACACCGACAATGCCAGAACACAGAGCCCTTTTTGCTCCTTTTATCTGTATGATAGAGAGCAGTCAGCCGCCCGAAACGCTGTCCGCTGATGTCGGTGATCCCGCGACCTCTGACATAATGGCCGCAACCGCAGCTGGTACATTTTCCGGCTTTCAGGCTGTGTGCAGTGGAAATATGCATATTCCCGCAGTCACAGCGACATTCCCACCTGGTCCTGCCGTTTTTACTTTCCAGTTTTTTTACTGCCACAAGTTTCCCGAAACGCCGGCCTGTAAGGTCTTCTGCCACCGGTCCTCTCTTGGCACTGTTTTCCGGAATACATCCACAGTCCTTTACAGTCCCACGCATCAGATGTCTGGTATTTACTTTTATCTCATTTCCACAATCACATCTGCACAGCCATACAACATACCTGTTTTCCCGCTCATCCAGTTTTTTCAGTACCGTCAGATGACCAAATCTCTGACCTTCCAGTTTAAGTCCGTTTGCCATCCTCTGTCCCTCACATTTCGTCAAAAAAAGCGATGCGGTAGAAATTTTTCCTGCCGCACCGCTGTCCGGATCCTGTTATTTATCCGTTTTCTTTTTTCTTCTGACAAATACTGCTGCCAGTAATACCACACATCCGGAAACGCAGATCACTGCGATCCATTTTGCAATGTTTGTGTTATCTCCTGTTTTTGGCATAGCTTTTACATGACTGGAACCAGTATTTCCTGCATAGGAAGAAGTTCCCGTATAGGAAGAAGTTCCGGAAGCAGGCGGATTGCTGTCAGGTTTTATCGGCGTGTTCGTTATGGTCGCTGCCGGAGTTCTGGTCGGCACTGCAGTCGGAGTTTTTTCCGGAAGTGGTGTCGGTGTATTTTCCGGTACAGGTGTCGGCGTATCCACAGGATCGTAGGAATTCACAAAGCCGATATCCTGTTTCTCGCTGTTCATCTGTGCATCGGTATGTGCAACCACAACTGCTTCCAGATCACCGGACTCTCCGTTCGTTACTGTTACTTTCACATAATAAACGGTATTGTCATAATGTCCGTTTTCCAGCTTTCCAGGCTGCTGGGAAACGCTGTAAGTGTATACGCCAGGAACAGCATATTCCACTGCAGGAAATTCTGCTTTCCCCGCACCTGTGATCGTGATCGTATTTTCTTCCGGCATGGGTGCTTCGTCCTCACCCTGAAGAATGATCGTATAAGTTTCGTCCGGAGATGGCTTCTCACCTGACAATTCCACGCTGACAGGAATCTTTACTTCCGCAACTCCAGCTGCCATAGCTGAAATCGGAAAAACTGTCAGGCACAGAACCGCAAGCAGGAGCACTGCCGGAAATTTTCGTATATTCGTCTTCATCCCCTCCTTACGTCTCCGGCGAATAAGGTTTCATTACCGCCAGAAGAACTGTTCTTGCATCTGTAAATTCCGAAGAGCAGGTTGACATTGCCAGTATCTGGGAAAAATCTTCGGACTTTCCAATGTTGTCCATCGTCTGCTGATGGACATGTTCCGCGTTTTTTCTGACAAAATCCACAAGTCCGCTGGTGTCCGCCTGCCATTTTCCCGTTGCAAAAATAGAATCCTCAGATGCGGAAACCTGCATACATGCAAAGATTTCCAGCTTGTAGGAACGGTCAGGCAGAATCAGTGTACCTGTAGTGTTTTTGTCAAAAAATTTCTTTTTTCTGTAAAGATCCAGATCTCCGAACATCTTATGCTCTGCCATGTGATGACCATACAGAAGAGAATATTTCCCCTGAAAATTCCTGTCACAGCCGGAATCCAGAAAGATGCTTCCTGACAAAGCAAAATCACCGTATACATCGGTATTGATGTAAGTCAGGTTATCTTCTCCCTGAAGGATCGGATAGTCGATCTTTGTGTGGTCCAGTGTGATCCATCCACAAACGTCCGGATTGATCTTTCGGAGCTCTTCAAAAGAAGCGCCTCCGTCTTTCTGTTCCGGGTCGGGCTTCAGTTTTAAGAGCTGTGACTGAATGTCGTCCACAGCGCCATAGACCTGTGCGTTATCCCAGAGTGCATACCCGGAATACGCCGCCGCCAGGATCAGAAACAATGCTACAACGGCAGTGACCAGAGAGTTGGCTGCTTTCAGAAAAAACTTAGATGCGTTCATACTGCCTCCTCTCTGCTGCCTGGATGATCATTAGTCTTCGTATTTACGTCTTCTGGTGATGAATGCTGCACCTGCGATTACGATCACGCCTGCGAATACGAGGATGTATGGGAGAGTTGTGAGGTTGACGCCGGTGTCGATGTCGCCACCTTTGTTGTTAGTAATTGTCACATTCTGAGAAGTTTTATTAACTGTTTTATTAGTATTTGTATACGTATACACTGGGGCGTCATAACCACCTTTAGCTTTAGTATAATCTTCCTCAGTTACATCATATGTCACACCAAATGGTAAATTTGTGAAAGCAATTGTCTGGTCATGTTTCAGGTTGATTTCTGCTGTTGCTATATTATTTTCCCAATCACTTGCTTTGATAGTATTTGTTGCCTCTCCAACTTTATAAGAAATATCACTGGACATTGTCTTTCCTGTATTATTTTTTAAAGTTACTGTTACAGTGAAAAATTTATTTTTATCACCAAGATTACCAGTTACAACTTTTTTTACAGGTAAAGAATTTGCTGAATACGTATTTTCAAATGCATTCTGACCTTCTGTAAGTTTTCTACTTTCGTTACTGGATATATTTTTATAAACAGTAACATATCTGTCGAAACCATCTCCTGACTTATTATTAACAACAGTGACTTTCAGTGTAACCGTTTTTTCATCGTATGTTACACCCAGAGTATTACCCTTAGTTTCTGCAACTGTATAATAATAAATTCCTACACTATTATAATTTGGAAGTTCAATGGTAAAAGTTTTCTCCTTACCCTCTACTGTTGCTTCACCCTCCGTATATTCTGTCGTATAGGCAACAACTTTAGGCATCGGCATATTATCTTTTGTAGTATTGCTGGCTGCATCTGTAACATTAGCTGCTGTTACAGTGTAGTTAAAAGTTTCTGCCGGGGATTTCATATCAGCTACTTCCAGCTTATAACTTTTTGTTAATGTAACAGAATCTACAGGTGTTTTCGTTTCAGCTTCTGCAGTTTCTGCCGCAAATGCCGTACTTCCCATGGTAAACATGGTGGCTGCTGCGATCAAACATGCTAACAGTTTCTTTGTCTTTTTCATAAGAAAATCCTCCTAGAAATATAAATTTATTTATAAGCTCATAAAAAGCAGCTTATACATTTTGACTGTGATGTTCTCCTGAAAATGGGAGAACAGTTACTTTTTTTACAGTTCCCTTCTTCGAAGTATAGTGATCACTTTTGCTTTTACATCCTCCGTGGAGATGGAACCGAATTCACGGCTGTCTTTTGCATGGGTTCGGTAATCTCCCAGAATAAATACACTGCCTTCCGGAACTGTGTAGGGATATGTGATCCCTTCCTTTGCATATGTAGGAAATGCAATTTCTCCTGTCTGGGCTGTTCCGTTTACAAGAAGCGTTCCTGTGTCATCCATTGTGATCACGTCGGTTTCGCATCCCAGGATACGCCCTACATGAGTTTTGCCGCCGGCTTCATACACGACAACATCTTCTTTTTCAAGATTCTGTTCCAGCCGATAACCGATAAGAAGATCTCCGGCTTCCACTGCCGGGAACATTTCATTATCCGGTGCCTGGCCTATAAGAAAGACCTGTGTAAACAGCAGCCAGCCAACGGCCACGATCAACACGACCCGCCACAAAAGGCGGATGTAGCCTTCCTTTATTTCTGTAGAATATCTTCTTTTCCGGATTGTCTGAGAACAGGTTTGATCTTTTTCAGCACGCATCACCTCCGCACCTCTTCTCTGGAACTATATCCTGTGAACAGATCAGACATTTGTATCCTGTCCGGTAGTCCCTCTTTCAGCAAGTTCCTTATATTTGCGAATCATGGCATCACAGCTTTTCTGATGGTCAGCGATCAGTGCATCGTACCGTGCACGTTCTGCACTTAAGGATGTTTCATAAATCTGATTCAGCTCTTCCAGCTTTTTCCAGAGATGAATTTCATCCACTCCGCCAAACAGCACTTTCCGAAACCTGACCGTCCGGAACCACTCCTTCAGCTTTTCGTGCTCATGATTTAACGCCTCTGTTTGTGGAAACCGCTCTGCTCCAGCATTGCGGCTTCCTTTCTTCCCTGACTGTTTCTTCTTCATCATAACCGCCTTCAATTCCAACGCTTCCTGCGCCTGAATAACAGCACACCTGCTCCGGCAGCTACGATACCTAACGCCAGAATGTATGGTGTTGTATTGAGATCCAGCCCAGTGTCCGGGATTGCGTCTTTGTTGTTGGTAAAGGTAACTTCGTGAGAAACATCATTATCCCTTCTTGAAATAGATGTTATTTTCGCCTCTCTATTATTCGAAACAGAAGGGTTATCGTCTATTGTATAGGAAGGCGTATATCTATCGTTGCTATAATAATCATCTTCTGTGATCGTTACGGTTGCTCCAACTGGAACCTGTGTCAGTCTTGTTGTCTGCTTATCTGACAGTGTAATTGTCGTTGAACCTGTATACTGTGTCTCACCGATTTTAAATGGAAGATTAGTATTTCCATTTACTACAGAAATTATAAAGTTGAACTTTTTACTCTTATCTCCCATATTTCCAGTTACATTTTTTTTGATATCTACTGACGTATAAAGCGGTGCGTAGTGAGCATAAAAATTTACGGTACCATCTGCTAATTCTGTTTCATTTGGAGAATATGGCCACTTTTCATTTGAAATTTTTGAGTTGTTATCATTCCCGTTGGGATCTTTTTCCGGATACCAGCCATCCAGAATATACGTTATTCCATCAATTTCTCGAGTGAAACCAATTTGAACTATACTTGTCTTATTAACTGAACTATCCTTTTTATAATTTGCTGCATCAACTAATTTATAATCATTGCTTTCCGGTTCCTTCACCCAAAATTTAGCCGCAAAAACTTTTGAGCACTTAATGTTGATTGTACAGTCAATGTGATAATATTGATTTTCTGTAGTACTGTTATCCCGAGAGATTTTAAATGGTACTAAAGTAATTTCTGTTACATCATCTTCCGTTAAATCAGTTACTT
>OGPN01001607.1_pt1 | contig 14353 bp, 9 predicted proteins | sample 1552941 | NCBI WGS metagenome assembly OGPN01 (sample SAMEA2580220, study PRJEB22360) | human gut metagenome | biome: human gut; feature: human-associated habitat; material: faeces | place: Denmark | collected 2008/2010
CGTGCTTGTTATAATAATTGCGGCATTTTCATGCAAAGGCGTGCTTGATTCATATAAAAAAGAACAGCAAAAATGCGAGGTTTTTTCAACTGCCACGGTTTCGCAGGGATATAAGGTAAAATCATATCCGCTTTCTTTTGCCTTTACAAACGGAAAAATAGAGCAAACCGGCGATATAAAAATTTTGGCGCGCCGAGGCAATTGGTGCAAAATAATTTATGTTGCAAAAGGCAAAATCAAAGAGGGCTTTATTAAAGCAACCGAGCTTACAAATATTAAGGACGGCATTGTTGAAGCCTCCGTTATCACGCTTAGCAGAGGCAATTTCACCTCTCCCGTGGGCGAGAAAGTTGAAATCGGCGCTCAGCTTTATCCGCAATATTCAAACGAGCAAATCGAATGGACCAGCAGCGACGATAAAATCGCCTCTGTTGAAAACGGCAAAGTAACAATTAACGGAGTCGGCACCGCCACGATTACGGCAAAAATCAAAAGCAATTCAAAGAGCATAGCGGTTACGGGCGTTTCGGCAGACAGTGAATTTAAATTTGACGGTGATGAATATTCGCTTAACATAAACAATTCGCTCGACCTTTCCAAAAAACTCGGCGGCAAAGAAAGCGGCGAAATAACATGGAGCAGCTCAGACGGAAATGTTGTTTCCGTTTCGGGCGGAAAGGTTAAGGCACTTAAAGCGGGCGCCGTTATCATAAAAGCAACCAAAAACGGAGCCGAGGCAAGCTGCCGCGTTTATGTTAAAAACGCAAACAAAAACGCTTCAACTTGGCTTAATATCACAAATGCTTACGGTGATGTTTTCAACTATCACCCTTCGGTGCAATATTTTGAAAACGGCTTCGGCGGCTACAAATATTGGATTGCATACACACCCTATAAAGGCTGCAACGATTATTGGGAAAATCCGCATATTGCGGCAAGCAACGATTTAAAAAATTGGGTTGTGCCCTCGGGCTTTTCCAATCCGCTTGACCCAAGGCCGTCAAACTACGAGCGCGGTGCGGTTTATAATTCCGACACGGAGCTTGTTTATAATACCGACACAGGGCTTCTTGAATGCTGGTGGAGATTTTACGACAAGCCAAACAACAGAACAGCGCTTCGCCGCCGAACCACAAAGGACGGCGTTCACTGGAGTGACGCCGAGGATATGCTTTACGGCGAGCTTCATGTTTACGATTTTCTCAGCCCTGCAATCGTTTACGAAAACGGCACATATAAAATGTGGGCAATAAATCAAAACACCGATCATTCGCTTGATTACCGTGAAAGCACAGACGGCAAGCATTGGAGTGAAATCAGGCAAATCCAGATAACCTATGATGACAAGGAGCTTGCAAACTGGCACCTTGATGTTATCCACACCACAAAGGGCTACGAAGCCGTTATCTCGTCATATTATCCGAAAGTAAACGAAAGAACGCATATGGACCTTTATTACACATATTCAACCGATAATGTGCACTACACAAAGGCCGAAAAGCTCTTCACACCGTCACGCGGCACAAGCAATTGGGATAACAGAGGTCTTTACCGCTGTTCTCTGCTTTATGCAGACGGTAAATATTACCTCTTTTACAGCGGATTAAACGAAAAGACAGGGCCTTCGGGGCTTGGATTAATCTCCGGTAAAGATGTCTACACCATGAGTTGATTTCATTTAATATAATCCACATGTAAATGCCGTTTAGCGGCAAGCGACGAAAAGCTGCCTTCACAATTATGTGAAGGCAGCTTTTCTGCTTTCAATTAAAAGAAAAAGCACCTTGCGAAAGCAAGATGCTTTAGATGTCAGCGTCGACCTATTTTCCCGGGCGGCTGCCCGCCAAGTATTTTCGGCACTGAAGAGCTTAACTACCGTGTTCGGAATGGGAACGGGTGGACCCTCTTCGTAATAAACACCGACTTAACAACACATATATTAGCACACTGCAATCCAAAAGTCAAGCAAATAAAAGCAAACGGCTCGTTTCGTAAAATTCGCCAAGCAAACAAACGGCAAAGCATCGCATTTGCATTGCAGCAAAAAAGACGGCATGGTCTGAATTTGTGCAGCAGATTTAATTTATTTATTTGATTTTTGATTCACAGCAATTTAAGCAATGCGATTATATTTGCAGGGCATTAACAAAAAAAAATCTGCCGACACTTACGCATCGGCAGATTTTTTTACAATTTGGTAAACGGGCAAAATCCGAAAAGCTTAAATCACATTTTTCTTTGCAAAATGTGCCGCAAGCTTTCGCCCGTTATGTGATAATTTGAGATAATTATTTATCTTCCTTATCGTCTTTCTTATTTTTAGCAGAAAGCTTATTAAGGCCGTAAGTGATAAGAATAATAGCTCCTATAACAAGAAATATACCAACCATTCCTATAAGCATAACGGGCAAGGTTTGCTTCCATGAATCGGCATGGATTGCCATTGCGATAACATTTAATTTTAATAAAATATCAAACATAGCCATACCTCCGATTATTTAGCAAGAATGCTCTGCACAAGCGTAAGGATAAGGCCGCCGGCAATAACAGAGCCGATCTGACCGGAAACATTTACGCTTATGGACTGCATAAGAAGGAAGTTTTGATTATCCTCCTTAAGACCCATTTGGTTAACAACACGGCCGCTCATCGGGAACGCTGAAATGCCTGCCGCGCCGATCATCGGGTTGATTTTTTTATCCTTAGGCAGGAAAAGGTTGATGAGCTTTGCAAAGAACACACCGCCGGCAGTGTCGAAAATAAATGCAACAAGGCCGAGTGCAAGTATGATAAGAGTGTTCCATTTAAGGAAATCCTTATAATACATTTGCGAAGCAACGGTGAGGCCGAGCAATATTGTGATAATATTTGCAAGAGAATTTTGTGCAGTTTGAGAAAGAGAATCAAGCACTCCGCACTCACGAATGAGGTTGCCGAACATCAGGAAGCCTACAAGCGCAGCAGATTGCGGAGCAACCACACCTGCAACAATCGTTATAACGATCGGGAACAAAATCTTTGTAAGCTTTGTAACCTCACCGGGATGATATTTCATTCTGATAAGGCGTTCTTTTTTCGTTGTGCAAAGCTTAATAACAGGCGGCTGAATGATAGGCACGAGCGCCATATACGAATATGCCGCCACCATAATCGGGCCTAAATAAGCCGAATCAAGCACCTGAGCCACATAAATTGATGTTGGGCCGTCTGCAGCACCTATAACCGCAATTGAAGCGGCATCCTTAATATCAAAGAAGAATGATGCAAGGAAGAAGGTGAAGAAAATACCGAATTGAGCCGCAGCGCCGAAAAGCATCAGCCACGGGTTTTTAAGCAGCGGGCCGAAATCTATCATTGCGCCGATACCGATAAACAGCAGCAGCGGGAAAAGCTCGCCCGTGCTGATGCCGGCACTGAAAAGCACCGTGATAGGGCCGTCTTCGCCGATAGCGCCGCTCATGGGAAGGTTAACAAGAATTGTGCCGAAGCCGAGCGGAAGCAAAAGCGACGGCTCCATTTCCTTTTTGATTGCAAGATAGATCAGCACCGCGCCGATTGCAAGCATTGCAATTTGGCCGATTTCAATGTTTTTAAAATTGGAAAACAAATCGGCAAAGGTTTGAAGTACACTTAATTGAATCATATAATCCTCCGTTTATCAAACATTTATTTCAACATCAATGCCGAGCAAATCTTTTTCGGCATCAAGTATCGGATTTATAACTTCATTAAGAAAATCAGCTGTTTGCTGCGGAGCTCTGCCGACATAGTTTTCCGGCTTCATAACGGCAAGGATTTCTTCCTTCGTCATCATAAATGCAGGATCTGCGGCAATGCGATCAATTAAATCATTTTTACCGCCCTCTGCCTTAACAACCTGTGCAGCCGCCATTGAATGAACACGAATTCTTTCGTGCAGATCTTGGCGATCGCCGCCTTTTTTAACAGCATCCATCATAATATTTTCTGTTGCCATAAACGGAAGTTCGCTCATCAAGCGTGATTCAATAACCTTTGGATAAACAACAAGCCCGCTTGTAACATTTATATAGAGATCAAGAATACCGTCAAGTGCAAGGAAAGCCTCTGCCACAGAAACACGCTTATTTGCGCTGTCATCCAGCGTTCTTTCAAACCACTGAGCAGATGCTGTCCAAGCGGGATTGAGCGCATCAATCATAACATAGCGTGAAAGAGATGCAATTCTTTCGCTGCGCATCGGATTGCGCTTATATGCCATTGCCGAGGAGCCGATTTGATGCTTTTCAAAAGGCTCTTCTATTTCTTTAAGATTTTGAAGCAAGCGCAAATCATTTGAAAATTTGCAGCAGGACTGAGCAATCAGCGCAAGGCAATTACAAACGATAGTATCAAGCTTTCTTGCATATGTTTGCCCACTTACGGGGAAGCAAGACTTAAATCCCATTTTATCTGCAATTTTTTGATCAAGAAGCTTGCACTTTTCATGATCACCGCCAAACAGCTCAAGGAAGGATGCCTGAGTGCCGGTTGTGCCCTTTGAGCCAAGCAGCATAAGAGTGCCGAGTACATGATTTATCTCGTTATAATCCATAACAAGATCCATGAGCCAAAGAGTTGCTCTTTTGCCCACTGTGGTGGGCTGTGCAGGCTGAAAATGGGTGAAGCCGAGGCACGGCATATCCTTATATTCATTTGCAAATTTTGCAACGGAGGCAATTGCATTAACAAGCTTTTTCTTAATAAGCAAAAGTGCCTCTCTCATTGTGATAACATCGGTGTTATCGCCCACATAGCAGCTTGTGGCGCCAAGGTGAATGATTGCCTTTGCCTTTGGGCAAAGATCTCCGTAAGCATGCACATGGCTCATAACATCGTGGCGAAACTGCTTTTCATATGCAGCGGCAGCTTCATAATTTATATCCTCCGCATGCGCCTTAAGCTCGTCTATCTGCTCTTGAGTGATATCAAGGCCAAGCTCTTTTTCCGCCTCTGCAAGTGCAATCCAAAGCTTTCTCCATGTTTTAAATTTAAAATCGGGAGAATAAATATATTGCATTTCCTTGCTGGCATAGCGTGAATTAAACGGAGTGTTGTATGTATTATTAGGCATTATTTTTCAAGACCCGTCCTTTTCATCATTTCTGCGTAAGCATCTTCAACGCCGCCGAGATCACGACGAAAACGATCCTTATCAAGCTTTTCGTGAGTTTTGATATCCCAGAAACGGCAGGTGTCGGGGCTGATCTCGTCTGCAAGCACAATTGTGCCGTCTGATGTTTTGCCGAATTCAAGCTTGAAATCTATAAGTTCAACGCCGATTGAAGCAAAATATTCTTTAAGAACATCATTGATCTTAAATGCCATATCTTTAATGGTGTCTACCTCTTCCCTTGTGGCAAAACCGCAGGAGATTGCATGATATTCGGAAATAAGCGGATCATCAAGCTCATCGCACTTATAAGAAAATTCAATGGAAGGAGCAACAAAATCCATGCCCTCTTCAAGGCCGAGTCTTTTGCAGATTGAGCCTGCTGCACGATTGCGGATAATAACCTCAAGCGGAACAATGGAAACCTTTTTAACTGCCGTTTCACAATCTGAAAGTTCTTTAACAAAATGGGTCGGGATGCCCTTTGTTTCAAGAATTTGCATCAAATAGTTGGACATTTTGTTGTTTACAACACCCTTGCCTGCTATTGTGCCCTTTTTCTTGCCGTTAAAAGCAGTGGCATCATCTTTGTAGTCAACGATAACCACATCCGGATCTTCCGTTGCCCAAACCTTTTTAGCCTTGCCTTCATAAAGCTGCTCTTTCTTTTCCATTTTTTTATCCTCCGATATTCAAAATATTTTTTAAACAAATTTAAGGCTCAACGCCAAAAAAATCATTTGCAAATTATTTGCCGTAAACAGTTTTGATTCTGTCAACGGCTTCAATTGTTTTTTCGTAATTACCAAAGCCTGTGAGGCGAAGATAGCCCTCGCCGCATTTGCCGAAGCCCGAACCGGGAGTTCCCACTACCTGGCACTTTTCAAGCAGATCATCAAAGAATTCCCAAGAGGTCATTCCCTGAGGAACGGAAAGCCAAACATACGGTGAATTTACCGCACCGTAGCAAGTGAAGCCGGCTTCGGTGAGCCCGTCATAAATTGTTTTTGCGTTTCTTTGATAGTAAGCAAGAATTTCTTTAATTTCCTTTTGGCCCTGCTCGCTGTAAACTGCCTCGGCGCCTCTTTGCGTAATATAGCTTACGCCGTTAAACTTTGTTGCCTGCCTGCGTGCCCAAAGAGCGTTAAGGCTTGTGCCGCCGAATTCAAGATCCTTAGGAACAACGGTGTAGCCGCAGCGAACGCCGGTGAAGCCTGCTGTTTTTGAAAACGAACGAAATTCGATTGCGCATTTTTTTGCGCCTTCAACCTCATAAATCGACCTAACGGAGCCGTCCGTAACAAAAGCCTCATAAGCAGAATCATAAAGAATAACCGCGCCGTGCTCAATGGCATAATCAACCCAAACCTTAAGCTGCTGCTTGCTTGCGGCAACGCCGATGGGATTATTTGGGAAGCAAAGATAAATGATATCTGGTTCTTCTTTTGGGAAGTCTGGTACGAAATCGTTCTCTGCTGTACATGGCATGTAGATTACATCGCTCCATGTTTCTGTTGTCGGATTATATGTTCCTGTTCTTCCTGCCATAACGTTTGTGTCAACATAAACTGGGTATACAGGGTCACATACAGCAATTTTGTTATCTACACTGAAAATTTCCTGAATGTTTCCGGAATCACATTTTGCACCATCGCTGACAAAGATTTCATCGGCACTGATATCACATCCACGGCTCTTGTAGTCACCATCTGCGATTGCATTTCTTAAGAATTCATATCCAAGGTCTGGTGCATATCCGTGGAAAGTTTCTGCTTTCCCCATTTCATCTACTGCACTGTGAAGACTTTTGATGATCTCTGGTGCTAATGGCTGTGTTACGTCACCAATTCCTAAACTGATAATAGATTTGTCTGGATTTGCCTCTTTGTATGCTGCTACTTTTTTCCCAATATTAGAAAAAAGATAGCTTCCTGGCAGTTTTAAATAATTCTCGTTTACTTTAAACATAGCTGCTCCTAACTGGCTTTCGCCTACTGCTGTCTATTACAGTATTCCTTCCGGAAGAGTAATTTCCCCATCAAATACAACGGTTGCCGGACCGGTCATATAAACTAAGTTTTCTTTGCGGTCCCAACGGATTTTTAAATCTCCTCCAAGTAAGTGTACTGTAACTTCGTCTTCTGTCTTGTTATTTAATATACAGGCAACGGTAGTTGCACAGGCACCTGTTCCACAGGCGAGTGTCTCATCACTGCCGCGCTCCCATACTCTCATATTTACTGTGTTTTTGTCTAACACTTCCACAAACTCTGTGTTTGTTCTTTTCGGAAATACCGGATGATTTTCGAAATATGGCCCAATAGCTTCGATATCTAATTCCTTTACGTTATCCATAAAGATAATCGCATGAGGATTCCCCATAGATACGCATGTCATATGGTAAGTTTTTCCCTTTACTTCAACAGGGACATCCACTACTGGATTATTCTCTACTGCAACTGGAATTTTCTTTGGTTCAAGGATTGGTGCACCCATATTTACTTCTACGGTTGCTACTTTGCCATTTTCCACCTGAAGTTTTAAATATTTGATTCCCGCTAAAGTTTCGACAGAAATCTCTGTCTTATCTGTCAGACCGTAATCATACACATATTTTGCCACACAACGGATACCGTTTCCGCACATTTCTGCCTGAGAACCATCTGCATTATAGATATTCATACGAAAATCTGCTTTTGCAGACGGACTGATAAGAATTAATCCATCTGAACCGATTCCAAAATGACGGTCACTGACAAACTTTGATACTTCTGCAGGATTCTTTATTGATTCTTCGAAACAATTTACATAAACGTAATCATTTCCTATTCCATGCATCTTTGTAAACTTCATAGGCTGCTCCCTTCTTTTGCACATATAAGCAACTTAAAATATACGATAATCTTCGTTATTTAACAAGAGTTATCCTCATTTTTCAATAAAATTCTTACAATTATTTAGATTTCACCTGCAAGATTTCATTTATAAAGTGTGTTTTACTTATGAAATTAAGCAAAGATTTCCAAAACAACTTATTAAAAAGCGCAAAAATCTACTTTCATTCTATACAGTTTCAAAAATGCCGGATCAAAAAACCTGCAAAACCATATATGCCGTTTCTACCATATTCGTTCCATTATCCATACTTCTCTTCTGAAGGTAACGGTGCGCCTCTTCTTCTGTCAATCCATTTTTCTCCATTAATAAAGACTTTGCCTGATTAATAACTCCCTGATCAGCAGAAGATCTCTTATTCGGCTTTTCCCTTTCCCGCTTTAATCTTCTATGTATATCTGTCAGCAGATCCGATACGGTATCTACCAGATCATATGCTTTTAACGGCAATGGCAGATAAATGACATCATCATCCCCATTTCCCTGCCACTGGGCATTGCTGGCAATAACGACCATCTCAAAAGTATCTGGAATACACTCTTTTAATTCATTATATATCATATCGGCAAAGCGGATGCCGCAGACAACAACACCCGCTTCCAGTCTTTCCACTGCCTGAATCGCCTGTGCTCCGGTAACACAGACAGCTGACACATCAAAGCCATTCTTTATTAGAACATTTTTCATTTTTAGTACAATTTCCTTTTTCGGAAACACAACAACAATATTCAACACTTTCCACTCACCCTCATAAGGATTCCAGTTTTTCAATCTACAGTCGATATTTTAGGCAGCTGAGCTGTTAGTATTTATAAAGATATGCTTCTGTTTCCCAATCAGAAACCTGTCTGCAATATTCATGCCATTCTTTTCTCTTTGCTTCCAAATATTTTTTACTGATATGCTCTCCCAAAACTTCCTGAATATATTTATCCTCTTCAAAGGCATCACAGGCTTCTCCAAGTGTTGCCGGAAGGACATCAATATTCATATCAGCAATCTGTTCTTCTGTAAGTAAATACATATTTTTACCGATTGGTTCTGGCGCTTCTAATTCATTCTCAATTCCATCAAGACCTGCTGCAAGACAAAGTGCCATAACAAGATATGGGTTTGCTGCCGGGTCAGGACTTCTGAATTCGATTCTTGTTCCTGCACCTCTCGATGCCGGAATACGGATTAATGGACTTCGGTTAATGGATGACCAGCAGATTGCCACCGGTGCTTCATAACCCGGAACCAGTCTTTTGTAGGAGTTTACAAGAGGATTACAAATACAGGACATACCTTTAGCATGCTTAATAAGACCTGCAATGAAATGATAACATTCTTTGCTCAGTCCCATCGGATTGCTCTTATCAAAGAAAATGTTCTTTCCATCTTTTTCAAGGGACATATTGATATGCATTCCAGAACCGTCTACATCTGTAATTGGCTTTGGCATAAAGGTCGCATACAATCCATGTCTTTTTGCAATGGTCTTTACAACCATCTTAAATGTCATGATATTATCTGCTGTTACTAATGCATTATCATACTTAAAGTCAATCTCATGCTGTGCCGGAGCTACTTCATGATGAGAAGCCTCAATCTCGAAGCCCATACTCTCTAATGTAAGAACGATATCTCTTCGTGCATTCTCTCCTAAATCTAATGGAGTAACATCAAAATAACTTGCCTTTTCATGGGTGATATTTGTCGGCTGTCCATTATCATCCGTATGGAAAAGGAAGAATTCACATTCTGGTCCTACATCAAAAGTATATCCCATCTTTGCCGCTTTTTTTAATACATTTTTCAATACATAACGGCTGTCTCCCTCGAAAGGCACGCCCTCTGGTCGATATACATCGCACATGAAACGGGCAACTTTGCCATGCTGTGGACGCCACGGAAGAATCTCAAATGTATTAAGATCTGGATATAAGTACATATCGGATTCCTCAATGCGGACAAATCCCTCAATAGATGAGCCATCAAACATACACTTATTATCTAATGCTTTTTCAAGCTGGCTGGCTGTGATTGCCACATTCTTTAAGGTACCAGATACATCTGTAAACTGAAGTCTTATAAACTGTACATCTTTTTCTTCCACAAGCTGAATAATATCCTGCTTTGTATAATTTCCCATTGGTATCCTCCCAATTATGCTATGTACTCATGAAATCTTTTGCAAGGGTAAATGCATAAAAGACTCCATGAGTACATATTTATTTATATCAGGGATTCACTCCCCTTTTTATGCCTCGTTAATCTTGCTCTCAATCTCTTTATCAATTTCTGCGATATCCACTAAAGATAAATCTTCTCGGCAGGAAGACTCTAAGCTGGTAAGTAAGGCGTTTGCTGTATCAAGAGAAGTCAGACAGTTCACACCTGTTTCTACCGCATGACGACGGATAACAAAACCATCTTTGCTTCTTTCAATACCCTGTGAAGGTGTATCGATGATAAGATCGATCTGATGTCCTAAAATTAAATCCAACAGGTTTGGATGTGACTCCTCAATCTTATTGACTCTCTTCGCCGGCACACCGCTTTCCTGTAATGTCTTGCATGTATTTCTTGTCGCATAGATTTCGTAGCCAAGTGCTGTAAATCTCTTACCAACTTCTACTGCATCTAACTTATCAGAATCCTTTACAGTCATGATCATCTTCTTATGCTTTGGTAAATCTACACCAGAACCTAAGAATGCTTTAAATAACGCTTCCTCAAAGTTCTTGGAAATACCGAGACACTCACCTGTAGACTTCATTTCTGGTCCAAGGCTGATATCCGCACCACGAATCTTCTCGAATGAGAATACTGGCATCTTGATTGCCCAGTATGGAGATTCTGGCTGAAGTCCTGGCTCGTAACCTAAGTCTTTTAACTTCATTCCTGTCATAACCTTTGTTGCAAGGTCAACGATAGGAATACCTGTTACCTTACTGATATAAGGAACGGTTCTTGAAGAACGAGGGTTAACCTCAATGACATATACTTCATCCTGATATACAATGAACTGGATATTGATAAGACCGATAACGTGTAAAGCCTTTGCCAGTAACTTTGTATAATGTCCGATAACCTTTTTAATCTTAGGAGAAAGGTCTCTTGCAGGATATACGGAAATACTGTCTCCAGAATGGATTCCGGCTCTCTCTACATGCTGCATGATACCTGGGATAACGATTTCTTCACCATCACATACGGCATCAACCTCTACCTCAACACCCATCAGGTATTTATCGATAAGGATTGGATGTTCCTGTGCATATCTCTGGATAACATCCATAAATTCTGAAATATCCTCATCTGAAATAGCAATCTGCATACCCTGTCCACCAAGTACGTAGGAAGGACGGATTAATACTGGATAACCAATCTCGTTGGCTGTCTTGATTGCCTCTTCTTTTGTAAATACAGTACCTCCCTTTGGTCTTGGGATACAGCACTGCTCAAGAATCTCATCAAAAAGCTCTCTATCCTCAGCAGCATCTACATCTTCTGCCTTAGTTCCAAGAATAGGAACTCCCATCTTCATAAGTGCTTCTGTAAGCTTGATAGCCGTCTGTCCACCAAACTGTACAACTGCACCGTCCGGCTTCTCAAAATCTACGATTGATTCAACATCTTCTGCTGTAAGTGGTTCAAAGTAAAGCTTATCAGCAATATCAAAGTCAGTAGAAACTGTCTCTGGGTTATTATTTATAATAACTGTCTCGAAACCTTCTTTTTTGAATGCCCATGTACAATGAACTGAACAGAAGTCGAACTCGATACCCTGTCCGATTCTGATTGGACCAGAACCAAGTACAAGAACCTTCTTCTTATTCTTAGTCTCTACAGCTTCGTTCTCACTGCCATATACTGAATAATAGTATGGTGTTGTAGCTGCGAACTCTGCAGCACATGTATCAACCATCTTAAATGCTGCATGTATATTATACTTGTCTCTTAATTCCTTGATTTCTCTTTCTGTGTGACCTGTCAAATCGCCGATAACATTGTCAGGGAATTCAATTCTCTTAGCTTCTCTTAAAAGGCTCTCTGTAAGAGGTCCTCTCTTAAGAGCATTCTCCATATCAACAATAATCTGGAGCTTATCAATAAACCATAGGTCAATCTTAGTTATGTCATGCATCTTGGCTGCAGAAATGTGTCTTCTTAAACCTTCAGCTATCTTCCAGATTCTTCTGTCGTCTACAATTGCAAGCTCTTCAAGAAGCTCTTCATCTGTAAGTCCTGTAAAGTCATATGACATAAGGCTGTCAACATGCTGTTCAAGAGAACGGATAGCCTTCATAAGACCACCCTCGAAGTTATCAGAAATACTCATAACCTCACCAGTAGCCTTCATCTGTGTTGTAAGTGTTCTCTTAGCTGAGATAAACTTATCAAATGGAAGTCTAGGAATCTTAACTACGCAGTAATCAAGTGCTGGCTCGAAACTTGCATATGTCTTTCCTGTAACCGCATTCTTAATCTCATCAAGTGTGTAACCAAGTGCAATCTTAGCTGCAACCTTGGCAATAGGATAACCTGTTGCCTTAGAAGCTAATGCTGATGAACGGCTTACACGAGGGTTAACCTCAATTACACAGTACTCAAAGCTGTCCGGATGAAGTGCATACTGTACATTACATCCACCTGTGATACCTAATTCATCAATAATTCTTAATGCAGATGTTCTTAACATCTGATATTCCTTATCAGAAAGTGTCTGTGAAGGAGCAACTACAATACTGTCACCTGTATGAACACCAACAGGGTCGATATTCTCCATGTTACAGATCGTAATACATGTTCCGTTGCTGTCACGCATTACTTCGTATTCAATTTCCTTCCAGCCGGCGATACAACGCTCAACAAGAACTTCACCAACTCTTGAAAGTCTTAAACCATTCTCAAGAATTTCTCTTAATTCCTGGACATTGTTAGCAATACCACCGCCGCTTCCACCAAGTGTGTAAGCTGGACGCAGAACCACAGGATAGCCAATCTTAGCAGCAAATGCTTCACCATCTTCAACGTTGTTAACAACAAGTGAAGGAGCACATGGCTCACCAATCTTTTCCATAGTTTCCTTGAACATAAGACGGTCTTCTGCCTTCTTGATTGTAAGTGCAGTTGTACCAATAAGCTTTACATTATGTTCCTCAAGGAATCCAGTCTCTGCGATTTCCATTGCAAGGTTAAGTCCAGCCTGTCCACCAAGTGTAGGTAAAATGCTGTCTGGCTTTTCCTTTAAGATAATCTGCTTTAATGCTTCAACTGTAAGAGGCTCAATATATACCTCATCAGCAATATCTTTATCTGTCATGATAGTAGCAGGGTTAGAGTTAACCAGTACTACCTCAATTCCTTCCTCTTTAAGAGAACGGCATGCCTGTGTTCCGGCATAGTCAAATTCTGCTGCCTGACCAATAACAATTGGACCAGAACCTATAACTAATACTTTCTTAATACTCTCAATCTTTGGCATGTTCTTAGTCCTCCTTCTTCATCATATCCATAAATCTGTCAAACAGGTACGCTGTATCCTGTGGACCTGCGCAGGCTTCTGGATGGAACTGTACTGTGAATATATTCTTACCAACATATTCAAGTCCCTCATTAGTCTTGTCATTAACATTCTCAAATGCTGGTACTGCAACCTTACTGTCTAATGTGCTTTCATCTACAACATAACCATGGTTCTGTGATGATATATAACATTTGCCAGTCTTTAAATCCTTAACAGGGTGATTAGCACCTCTGTGTCCGTACTTAAGTCTGTGAGTATCAGCTCCAGTAGCAAGTGCCATAAGCTGATGTCCAAGACAGATTGCAAATATTGGTACATTGCTGTTATACAGCTTCTTAATCTCTTCAATTATCTCTACACATTCCTTAGGATCTCCAGGACCATTAGATAACATAATTCCATCAGGATTACTTGCAAGAATCTCTTCTGCCTTAGTATATGCAGGATATACTGTAACTTCACAGCCTCTGTTATTAAGTGATCTCGCAATATTCTTCTTTGCGCCAAAGTCCATAAGAGCAACCTTAGGTCCTTTTCCTGGAAGAACATACTTTTCTGAACATGTAACCTTTCTTACAACACCCTTAACACTGTACTCCTTAATCTTAGGAAGTACCTCATCAAGATTGTAATTCTCATTAGTTGTAATCATACCATTCATGGTACCCTTTTCTCTAAGAATCTTTGTAAGTGCTCTTGTATCAATACCTGAAATTCCCGGTATGTCATTTTCAACCAAGAAATTCTGAATTGTATCATCACTTCTGAAGTTGCTTGGCATTCTGCTTAATTCATGTACTATGTAACCATCA
>OGPN01001624.1_pt1 | contig 14270 bp, 9 predicted proteins | sample 1552941 | NCBI WGS metagenome assembly OGPN01 (sample SAMEA2580220, study PRJEB22360) | human gut metagenome | biome: human gut; feature: human-associated habitat; material: faeces | place: Denmark | collected 2008/2010
CGGCGGCCACAGCCATATTGTGCAGGTAGAGGACTGGTGCAAGTACCATGTTCTGGGCCGCACGGTGGATGACGCCGCGGGCGAAGCGTTTGATAAAGTTGCCCGCACCCTGGGGCTGCCCTATCCCGGCGGGCCCAGCGTTTCGCAGGCCGCCAAAACCGGCGACCCGCACTATTACAAGCTGCCCACCCCGCATGTGGAGGGTAAATACAACGTGAGCTTTTCCGGCTTAAAGACTGCCGTTGTCAACGAGGTTCACAACGCCCAGCAGCGCGGTGAGGAAGTGCGCGTGGCCGATATGGCCGCCAGCTTCCAGGAGCGCATTGCACAGATCCTGGCCAAAAAGCTGCTGGCCGCCGCAGCGGATACCAACGCCAAAACCATCTGCCTGGCGGGCGGCGTTGCGGCCAATGGCCGTCTGCGCCAGCTGGTGAACGATGGTGCCCAGAAGCTCGGCGCGAAAGTGTATCTGCCGGAACTGAAATACTGCGGCGACAACGGCGCGATGATCGCCGCGCAGGGCTACTATGAATTCAAGGATGGCAACATTGCAGACCTTACCCTGAACGGTCTGCCCACCCTTGCCATTGACTATCGCTAAGCGTTTTTTTGCTTAAAAAGCGGTTTTGCACGTTCAATTCTGCATTTTGCCCCTGTTCCCCATATTGCAAAACCCTGCCGCTTATTGTAAAATAAGAAAATCGACAATATTACAATCTACAATATTTTATTGGAGTGGAATACATGGCTGACGAAAAGTTTTCCAATTTTTTGACTGAGATCATTGACGCGGATCTTGCCGAGGGCAAGGTCAAGGAGATCCATACCCGTTTTCCGCCGGAGCCGAACGGCTACCTGCACATTGGTTCCGCCAAGGCCATTTACATCAACTACATGACCGCCAAAACCTATGGCGGTAAGTTTAACCTGCGCTTTGACGATACCAACCCCGCCCGCGAAGGCGACGAGTATGTGCAGAGCATCCTGAAAGATCTGGAATGGCTGGGTGCCACCCCCAACGGCGGCATTTTTTACGGCAGCGATTACTTTGAAAAGTGCTATGAATACGCCGAAAAGCTCATTCAGGAAGGCAAAGCCTATGTGGATGACCTAACCCGCGAGGAGATGCAGGAATACCGCGGCAACGATGCCGGTAAGCCCAGCCGTCCTTCCCCCTACCGCGACCGCACCCCGGAAGAAAACCTCGACCTGTTCCGCCGGATGCGCGCGGGCGAGTTTGCCGATGGCGAAAAGACCCTGCGCGCCAAAATCGACCTGGCCAGCCCCAACATGAACCTGCGTGACCCGGCGATTTACCGCATCAAGCATGTTTCCCACCACCGCCAGGGCGATAAGTGGTGCATCTACCCCCTGTATGACTTTGCCCACCCCATTCAGGACGCCATTGAGGGCATCACCCATTCCATGTGCAGCCTGGAATTTGAGAACCACCGCCCCCTGTATGAGTGGGTCGTGACCAATATTTTTGGCGCCGGCTTCCCCAAGCAGCGCGAATTTGCCCGCCTGAATGTGACCAACACCGTCATGAGCAAGCGCTACCTGCGCGAACTGGTGGAAAAGAACATTGTGGATGGCTGGGATGACCCCCGCATGCCCACCCTGTGCGGTCTGCGCCGCCGCGGCTATACCCCCACCAGCATTTTTGAGTTTGTGCGCACCGCCGGTGTTGCCAAGGCAGACAGCCTGGTGGATATGCGCCAGCTGGAAGCCGTGCTGCGCGCCGAGCTGGAGCTGAACGCCGCCCGCCGCGTTGCCGTTCTGGAGCCGGTCAAGCTGGTGATCGACAACTACCCGGCTGACCAGGTTGAGTATTTTTACCTGCCCAATAACCCCAACCGCGATGCCAACGACACCACCACCCGCCCGGTTGCCTTTACCAAGGAAGTCTGGATCGACAAGAGCGACTTTTTTGAGGTTCCCCCGCCGAAGTTCAAGCGCCTGACCCTGGGCAGCGAAGTCCGCCTGATGGGCGCTTACCTGGTGCGCTGCACCGGCGTGGACAAGGACGAAGCCGGTAATGTGATGACCATCCATGCCGAAGCCGACCTGGAAACCCGCAACGGCAACCCCGCCGATGGCCGCAAGGTGCGCGGCACCATCCATTGGGTCAGCTGCGAGCACTGCGTGGACGCTGAGATCCACCTGTACGACAAGCTGTTTACCGAAGCCAACATGAACGGCATTCCCGATGGCGCTGACTTCAAGGATTACCTGAACCCCGACAGCGTGCAGGTCATTGACCACGCCAAGCTGGAAGAGAGCCTGGCCGATGCCAAGCCCGGCGAGCGGTTCCAGTTCGTGCGCACCGGTTACTTTACGCCGGACAGCAAGAACCCCCACGTTTACAACCGCATCGTCACCCTGAAGGACAGCTTCAAGTTCTGATTTTTCAGGCTTTTCCTTTCATCGTTCAAATTATAATTCAAAGGCCGTTGTGCAAGCCAAGCTGCACAACGACCTTTTTGTTATGGCAATACCGCATAATTCTAAGTGCCGATACGGCGAGCGAGGTACGGCAGATGCTAAGCCAAAAGCGCAGATAATACTGGATGCTGCAAAGGTGAGCGCCGCCAGTGGCGGAAACAGCGAACCGAAGCAGGGGCAGCGGTCGCAGAGTGCGAGGGGCTTTTGCCCCCGAAGCACGATGCGGGTACCGCAACCCGACATTATCGAGCATTTTGGCAACGCAGATGCCGTGCCGCAGCTGCCGGAGCGGTGCTTAAGCCGCAAGGCGGGAATTGTGCGGTGTTGCCTTAGGTCATCTAGCACAAAGTCCCGGAATGGTCGAGACCATTCCCTACAGGTTGGGTTATAATGTGTAACGGACATAAAACATGCATCCCGGGCGCACAGTGTGCGCCCATTGCCTTGCGGAGGATGATGGGGTGAAATAGAGGGCAAGGCCCGTCCGGGACGATGCGAGCATCGTCCCCTACAAATGATTTGCAGAGTTTATCACCATCGGCAAGGTTTCTCCACGGTACGATGGAAACATCACGCCCGGACCAGAGCGACCGAGACATCGTTGACGTTGGTGCCGGTGGGGCCGGTGATAATCAGGCCATTGCATTTTTGCAGGGCATGGTAGGCATCGTTATCAGCCAGCGTGGCAAAGATATCGCAGCCCTGGGATTTCAGCGCGGCCTGGGTGGTGCTGTCCACAAAGCCGCCAGCGGCATCGGTGGGGCCGTCGGTGCCATCAGAGCCAACGGAAAACACCGCGCAGCCATCCAGCCCGGCGATACCGGGAGCGGCGGCAAGGGCGAGCTCCTGATTGCGGCCGCCTTTACCGTGGCCGGTCAGATGCACCACTGTTTCGCCACCTGCAATCAGGGCAATACGGCGGCCCGCGGTGCGCTGGTAGCGCACCATGTTGGCCAGGAACACACCGGCTTCCCGGGCTTCGCAGCTCAGGCAGTCGGTCAAAATCAGCGGCTCATAGCCAAGGGTGCGGGCGGTGGCAGCGGCGGCGGCGCACAGCTGGCGCACGCTGCCGGTAATCTGGGTTTCTACGTTGTCCAGCGCTTTGGGCGTTTCCTGCTCCAGCAGGGCCAGCATCTGCTCCGTCATGGGCAGGTGGTATTTCTGCACGATCTCCTTGGCCTGTGCGCAGGTAGAACTATCCGGGTAAGCGGGGCCGGAGGCAATCATATCCAGCGGATCGCCCAGAATATCCGAAAGCACGATGGAAACCACATGGGCCGGGGCACACAGCTGGGCAAAACGGCCGCCCTTTACGCCGGAAAAGCGCTTGCGGAGGGTGTTGATCTCTACAATATCCGCCCCGCAGACCAGCAGGTTGTGGGTGAGTTCTTCCAGATCCGCGGCGGGGATGAGCGGCTTTTCAAACAAAGCGGAACCGCCGCCGGAAAGCAGGAACAGCACGGTGTCCTGTGCGGTCAGCCCGCTGACGAGGTCCAGCGCCTGCTGGGTGGCGATAAAGCTGTTCTCGTCCGGGATGGGGTGCCCGGCTTCCCGGATGGTAAAGTTGGCGATGGAGCCTTTGCTGTGGTCGTACTTGGTAATGACAATACCGGTATCAATGCGGGAACCCAGAATGCGGCTGGCGGCGTTGGCCATCTGCCAGGCACCCTTGCCGGCGGCAACCAGCACAACGCGCCCGGAACCGAAATCGCGTCCTTCCAGCGCTTTGCGGACGGCTTCGTCCGGCTGGGCGGCGGTGATGGCGGCCTGAATGATGGCGTCAGCATCTTGGCGGAGTTTAGACATAGGGATCACACTCTTTTCTGTTTTGTTTGTTGGTTCTTTAATTTCTGTTATAACATGTAAATCAATCATTCAGCAATCGGCAGAACGTACAGAATTGGCGGCAAAATTTTGGCGGCACGGGGATGCCCGCACCGCCAAAAAAACAGAATTTTGAGGTTTTACAGGTCGCGGCCCAGCTTGATGCCAGTCAGGTGCTCGTAATACTGGGCAATGGCGCTGTGGTCTGCCTGGCCCTTGCCATTGCTGTGCAGCCACTGCAAAATTTCCTGCACTTCGGCGGTCATCGGCACCGGGGCACCCACGGTGTGGGCGCAGTCCAGGGCGTTGTTCAGGTCCTTGATGTGCAGGTCAATCTTGAAGCCGGGCTTATCGTTGCCCTCGATCATCATGGGGGCTTTGGCGTTCATGACGGTGGAACCGGCCAGGCCGCCCTTGATGGCCTGGAACACCAGGTCGGGGTCAACACCGGCTTTCTGGGCCAGGGTCAGGGCTTCGGCCACAGCCTGGATGTTGGCCGCCACGATGATCTGGTTGGCCAGCTTGGTGGTGTTGCCTGCGCCGATGCCGCCGCACCGCACAGCGGAAGAACCCATGGCCAGCAGGACCGGCTTGAAGGTGTTGAAGACCTCTTCTTCGCCGCCGACCATGAAGGAAAGGGTGCCGTCAATCGCCTTGGGCTCGCCGCCGGAAACGGGGGCGTCCAGCATCTGGATGCCGCGGGCGGCAAGCTCGGCGGCGATCTCCTTGCTGGCGATGGGGTTCAGGGAGGTCATATCAATAAAGGTGGAGCCGGGCTGCATGTGGGCGGCAACGCCGTTTGCACCCAGCATGACCTGTTTGACCTGCGGGGCGTTGGGCAGCATGGTCAGCACAAGATCACAGGTGGAGCCGATGGTGGGCTGGTCGGCTACTTTGGCGCCGCAGGCTTCCAGCTCAGCTGCGGCGGCGGGGGAGTGGCTGTCCACCGTAACGTCATAGCCGGCTTTGAGCAGGTTTTTGGCCATGGGGCGGCCCATGATGCCAAGACCGATAAAACCAATTTTCATACGATCACACGACCCTTTCTTTGTAAGGTGTATCTGAAAACAAAGAAATAGACTAAATTTTCGACTTTTCAGATACACCCCAGGAAAACATGGGATACCCTGCCGGGACAAAAGCGGCGGGCAAGATAAAAACAATTTTATTATAGTAATAGATTATACAAATTGCAAGAAGAACTTTTGTGAAACACATAAAAATATAGGTAAAAAGTCAGAAAAATAAGGGAGACTGCGTTGCACAAGGGCAAAACGTGTGATAGAATAATAGAAATATCTCCGGTTAATACGGATGCGCTGCGGGGGCCAACCCGCACAAGGGAAAGTGAAGGAAAGAGCTATGGAACGCCGCCCAATCAAAACGATCCGCAATCAGGTGTATCAGATCCTGAAGGATGATATCTGCGAAGGAAGATTTGCTCCCGGCCAGTGGCTGCAGGAAAACGAGCTGGCAGAGCGCCTGTGCGTGAGCCGCAGCCCCATCCGGGAAGCACTGCGCCAGCTGGCTTCGGACGGGCTGGTGGTGGAGATCCCCAACAAGGGTGTGTTTGTAAAAGAGTTTACCGCGCGGGACATTGAGGAAATTTTTGACCTGCGCGTTCTGCTGGAAGATTACGCCATCAGCAAGCTGCAGCACCACCTGACCACGGCGGATATGCAGCAGCTGATCGACTGCCTGAACGAGATGGAGCGGCTGCACGCCCAAAAAAACCTGCGTGCCTACACGGATATGGATTCTAAGCTGCACGGGCTGCTGATTGAACTGTGCGGCAACAGCCTTTTGGAATCCATGTATGCAAGGATCCATTCGCTGAACCAGCAGTTCCGTATTTATTCGCTGACAAGTACCCAGCGCTTTAATGAATCGATGGAAGAGCACCGCGATATTGTGCACTGCCTGCTGACCAACAATGCGGACGAGGCAAGGGCCATCAACAAGCGCCATTTGCAGCTGGCGAAAGATAAAATTATCCAGCATTTTTCTGAGCAGGAAGCCCTGAAACAGGCAGCGGATGCACAGCCCAAAACAACCGCCGAAGCGGACAAAAAAGCAAAATAACAAAATAACAAAATAAAATGTGCCCCCGGCAGCTTTGCATTGCTGCAGGGGGCACTGCTGTTATGGAAGATAAAATCAGGAACTGAGCTGTTCTTTGTGGTATTGCAGGGTGTACAGCTGATAGTACCGCCCATGACGGGCCAGCAGCTCCTGGTGGCTGCCCTGCTCCAGAATTTTGCCGTGGGACAGCACGATGATGTTGTCCGCGTGCTGGATGGTGGAAAGGCGGTGGGCAACGATCAGCATGGTGCCGACGGTGCGCATTTTTTCCAGAGAATCCTGAATCAAAAGCTCGGTTTCGGTATCAATGTTGGCGGTTGCTTCGTCCAGAATCATCACGCTGGGCTTGTGGATGATCGTGCGGGCAAAGCTGAGCAGCTGGCGCTGACCGGCGGAGAAGTTGTTGCCGCGCTCGCGCACTTCCTCATCCAGGCCGTGGTCCAGCTTGTTGATGAAGTGGTCAGCGTTGACATAGCGGCAGACCTGCATGATCTCTTCGTCCGAGATGTTATCCTCCCGCAGGACAATGTTGCTGCGGATGGTGCCGGAAAAGAGGAAAACATCCTGCAGCATTTGTCCAAAATGGCGGCGGAGGGAAGAAATTTTGATTTTGCGGATGTCGATGCCGTCAATCAGAATTTCGCCCTTCTGGAACTCGTAATTGCGGCAGATGAGGGACAGGATGGTGCTTTTGCCGGAGCCGGTGGAACCGACAAAAGCCACGGTTTCCCGCGGGGAAACATGGAACGAAACGCCCTGCAGCACCCATTCGCCGGGAATATAGCTGAACCAGACATCGCGGAACTCAATTTCGCCTTTTACATCGGTCAGCTCAATGGCGTCGGGGGCATCCACCAGCTTGGGCTGAATGTCCATAATAGAAAAGACTTTTTCCGACGAGGCCAGCGCGGATTGCAGCCAGTTGAACTGTTCGGCCAGGTTCTGGATGGGGGTAAAGAACTTGGAAATGTACATGTAGAAGGTGACGATGGTGCCGCCGGTGATGGTCTGCCCCAGGAAAGAAACGTTGTTCAGGTGGCCCATGCCGCCCAGGTAGAACAGGCACAAAATAGAGCTGATGTACAGCATGTAGACCAGCGGGCGGAATACGCCGAACACAAAAATCTGTTCCTGCGTGACCTTGGAAAGGGTCTGGCTTTTTTGGTAGAACTCCGCCATCTTTTCGTCCTCGCGGCCAAAAATCTGGGTGACCTTGATACCGGAAAGGTTCTCCGAAAGATAGGTGTTGATGTCAGTGGTGGCATCCTTGACCTTACGGTAGGCCCGGCGGGAAAACTTGCGGAAGATGACAGTGAAGATGACGATGAAGGGAACAAAACAGAGCACCATCAGGGTCAGCGCATAGTTCAGGCAGAGCATGGCCACCAGAATGCCCAAAATGACGAACGCATTTTTGATCAGGTTCACCAAAAGGTTGGTGAACATCATAGAAATGGCGTTGGTATCGTTGGTAACGCGGGTAACAAGCTTGCCAACCGGGATCTCGTTGAGCTGCTCGTGGGAGAGGGACTCAATGTGGGTGAACAGATCCTCGCGCAGATCAGAGATGATGCGCTGGCCGACCCGCTGCAGAATGACCGCCTGAAAATAGGTGCTTGCCATCGAGAACACCAGAACCCCCGCATAGACCGCGACCGAAGCGAACAGGCGGCTGAGGGCAAAATCGGCGGCGACAAGTTCTTCGATTGCACCGACGATTAGGGGAGAGATAATGTCGTAAGCGATGGAGAAGAGCATCAGGAAGAGAACCAGAAGAAACTTGGCCCAGTACGGTTTGGCATAGGCGAACAGGCGGCGCAGAATCTCGCCGTCTGCCATGGTGCGCTCAAAACCCATGGCGGTCTTTTTATCTTTGACCGAAGCGTAAGCAAAAATCAGCAGCGCGGTAACGGCACCGATGACGCCGCCAACCAGCAAAAGCGGGTTTATATTAAGCATTGTCATCACCTCCGGCTTCATCTTCCAGCCGCTGCAGGTCCACCATGCGGCGGTACTTGGGGCAGCTGGTGTACAGCTCATCGTGGGGGCCGACGGCCTCAATCTTGCCATCATCCAGGAAGATGATCTTGTCCAGCCGCTCCACCGTGGAAATGCGGTGGGCAATCAGCAGGGTGGTCTTGTTGGCGCGGCTGGATTTCAGGTTGTCCAGAATGATTTTTTCGGTGCGGGTGTCCACAGCGGAAACAGAGTCATCCAGAATCAGGATGGGGGCGTCTTTCAGCAGGGCGCGTGCAATGGAGATGCGCTGCTTCTGGCCGCCGGAAACGGTCACGCCGCGCTCACCCAGAACGGTTTCGTAACCATCCTTAAAGTCCACGATGTTGTCCCGCACATCGGCCAGGCTGGCGGCGTGGTCGATCATTTCGGGGGAGGCATCGTCCACACCAAAGCCGATGTTGTGGGCGATGGTATCCGAGAAGAGGAAGTTGTCCTGTGGAACATAGGCGCAGGCAGCGCGCACAGAATGGATGGACAGGGTGTTCACGTCCTTGCCGTCCACAAACAGGGTGCCGTCCGGCACGTTGTAGGTGCGCAGCAGCAGGTCCACCAGCGCCGTTTTGCCCGCGCCGGTCTTGCCCACAATGCCCACGCTTTCGCCGGGGTGGATGGTGAAGGAGATGTCCTGCAGCACATCGTATTCGCCGTCCGGGTAGCGGAAGGTCAGGTGGCGGAATTCCACACTGCCCTGCGGGTTCTGCAGCTCCTGCACGCCGGGGCGGTCGGCCACATCAATGGGGGCGTTCAGCAGCTCGGTGATGCGGTTCAGGGAAGCCTTGCCGCGGGAGGTCTTTTCGATCAGCATGGAAATTGCCATGATGGGCCAGACGATGGCCTCAAAATAGCCGATGTACTCTACCAGCTGGCCCGCGTTGAACCGGCCCTGGTAGACCAGATAACCGCCATACCCCAGGATGACACAGATGACGGATTCGACAAACAGGGTCACGAGCACTTCCAGCAGGGTGGCAATTTTGGTGTAGATGACGTTGATCTCCTCGTTCTGTTTGTTCAGCTTGCGGAACGCCATGAGCTCTTTCAGCTCTTTGACAAACGCCTTGATAACGGCAATGCCGGAGAAATTCTCCTGTGCAAAGTCTGAAAGATCGGAGAATGCCTGTTGGCGTTCTTCCCAGCGCTTGGTCATGGCGGTGCCCATGACGGTGCCGATGCCGAACATGATGAGGGCAGGGATCAAAGCCAGCAGGGTGAGCCTATAATCCATGCGCCACATTTTGTACAGGGCCATCAGGCCGAGAACCAAAGCGTCAAAGAACATCAGGATACCATCACCAAAACATTCCTGGATGGTATCAATATCATTGGTGTAAAGGCTCATCAGGTTGCCGACCTTGTTAACCTGGTAATACTGCTGCGAAAGCTGGCGGCTGTGGTCAAACATCCGCTCGCGCAGGTTGGCAGCAACCCGCACAGCGGAGCCGAAAAAGCAGATACGCCACAAAAAGCGCCCAATGACCATGAGCACCACGATCCAGATCATGGGCAGGCAGATATGCTGCAGCAAAACCTCTTTGGTAAAGGGCAGGGTCTGGCCGTTTACGACCACCTGCCCCAGGTTGACCCCGTTGATGACCAGACGGTAAAACTGGGGGATCAACAGCTGGATATAGTCAACCATTAAAAGGGCCAGCAGCCCAAGCAGCAGCACGGGCGCATTTTTGAGGTAATAACGGTTGATGTACTTGCCGAAAATCACGGCATCTCCTCCTTTTCCTTGCAGGGATACAGCCGGGCGGCCCGGTCGGCGGCAAAAGTGCCGTATCTTTCAGTATATAGGACGGGAACGGTTGAGTCAACGCAAAACGCGAAAAAGTGGGGAATACAGCCGAACAGGGGGGAAGCGTCTTTTATTATGAAGCATAGCCCCTACGGTCTCGATAGGAAATAGGTCGTTTCTGGATACACAAATGTTTCTTCTTTATATAAGGTTACAAAATGAACTGCTTATAAGGATACAAAATGAACTGCTTTTACACATAGATTTCGTTGTTGCGGGCGGGCAGCTTTTGCACCACGGCTTTGTGGGCGGCGGTTTCACGCCAGGCGGCGGGACTTAAACCCGTTTCCCGCTTAAACACGCGGCACAGGTAGTTGGCACCGGAAAAACCGCACAGCCCGGCGATCATTTCCAGGCTGTACTCCCGCTCGGCCAGCAGCAGTTTGGCAGCTTCAATGCGCACGCTGGTCAAAAAGCGGCCCGGCGGCATGCCCATCTCGGAAGAAAAGACCCGCACAAGGTGGCACTTGCTGACCCCAAGCTGTGCGCTGAGTTCTTCCACGCCGTACAGGGCCATGTAGTTATCGCGGATGGCTTCCACCGCGCGGGCTACCAACGGCGAAAGACGGCGGGATTCCTCGTCCCCGTGGGCAAGGGCGCACAGCAGGGTGTAGGGGGCGGCGGCGCTGGCGGCATCGTCGGCATTCCCGGCACCGCACACGCGGGCCAGCAGCTCCGCTGCACCGGGGCAGGAAGCCCCATCCGCAAAGCGCGGCTGCGGCAGCCCGGCCAAAAACTGCTGCACGGCCAGCCCGGTCAGCCGCACGCACAGCAGATGGCAGGGGGTAACGGGCCGCAGCGTGAAGGTGCCAAAGCCCAGCAAAAGATCGCCGGAGGAGCCCGCCGCGCTCTGGCTGCCGGGGCATTCCAGCACGCACTGCCCGCTGGAAAGTACCCCTGCCCAAAGGCCCTCGCCGGAAAGGGTAAGCGGCGCTTCGCCCTGCAGCTCCTGCACTGCGGCGCAGGCGCAGCAGGTGGTTGGATCAAATATCAATTTCTGACCTCCAATATCAATAAAGTGCTATATCTTTTTCAATCGTACCCTGCTATTATAGATTTGTCAAGAAAAATACGTGCTGAGCGTATCAATAAAATCATAAAACCAATTTGGAGGTAATGACCCATGGCCAGCATTAGTTGCCGTCATATTTACAAAATCTATCCGGGCAATGTTACTGCCGTTAAGGATTTCAACCTGGAAATCGCTGATAAGGAATTTATCGTTTTCGTCGGTCCTTCCGGCTGCGGTAAGTCCACCACCCTGCGTATGATCGCAGGTCTGGAAGAAATCTCCAAGGGCGAAATGTACATCGGTGACCGCCTGATCAACGATGTTCCCCCGAAAGACCGCGACATCGCCATGGTGTTCCAGAACTACGCTCTGTACCCGCACATGACCGTGTACAAGAACATGGCATTCGGCCTGGAACTGCGCAAGATGCCCAAGGACGACATCGACAAGCGCGTTCGTGAAGCTGCTAAGATCCTGGAAATCGAGCACCTGCTTGACCGTAAGCCGAAGGCTCTGTCCGGTGGTCAGCGCCAGCGTGTTGCTCTGGGCCGCGCAATGGTTCGTAACCCGGCCGTCTTCCTGCTTGACGAGCCTCTGTCCAACTTGGATGCTAAGCTGCGTACCAGCATGCGTACCGAGATCATCAAGCTGCACAAGAAGCTGGCTACCACCTTCATCTATGTTACCCATGACCAGACCGAAGCTATGACCATGGGCGACCGCATCGTTGTTATGCGTGATGGCGTCATCCAGCAGGTCGATACTCCGCAGAACCTGTACGATTACCCCTGCAACATCTTCGTTGCCGGCTTCATCGGCAGCCCCCAGATGAACTTCCTGGACGGCACCCTGCAGAAGAATGGCGATACCTATGTCGTCGATCTGGACGGCACCGTGATCCCCCTGCCGCAGGAAAAGACCGCCGATGGCAAACTGGCCGCTTACGTTGGCAAGAGCCTGAAGGTTGGTATCCGTCCTGAGGATATGAAGGATGACGAAGAGTTCCTGGAGAAGCATCCTTCCAGCCATATCGATACTGAGGTTGAAGTTTCCGAGCTGATGGGCGCTGAGATCTATCTGTACCTGACCTACAAGGGCCAGAACCTGATGGCTCGCGTTGCCCCGACCTCCAAGTCCCGCCGCGGCGACAAGGTCACCATGGCTATGGATACGCATAAGATCCACCTGTTCGATCCTGAGACCGAGCTGACCCTGCTGAACTAATCAACAGTAATTTGAACTTTTTAGGCGGCTCCGCTCTTGTGCGGAGCCGCCTTTTATTAAGGCAAAAGCGCAAACAATTGCGCAAGCGCTGCACAGAGGCAGTGCAGCGGGTGTAAGAGCAAATGGGCAGGGGAAAGCCCTGCCGAGGGGTGTGCCTGAAAACAAAGAGAATGGCGGTTGTGTTTGTAAAAACAGGCTGTATTTTCGGCTTTTCGGGCTCGCCCCAGGATAGGATGTTTGAAGCAAAGGGGGACAGCCGACCGATGCAGATCACAGATCTACTGGTGCCGGAACGCGTTGCACTGAATATGCAGGTGGCGGATAAGGCCATGGCCATCCACGCAATGGTGGGCATGCTGGACCGCACCGGATGCCTGCGGGATGCAGTCGAATACGAAAAAAATGTGCTGGAACGGGAAGCCCAGGGCACGACCGGCGTTGGCGGCGGGGTGGCCATTCCCCACGGCAAAAGCAACGCGGTGCTGGTGCCCGCGCTGGCGGCAGTAACGCTGCGGGAGGCGATCGACTACCAGGCACTGGATGGTGCCCCGGTACGGCTGCTGTTTTTGATCGCAGCTCCGGATGGTGCAAACGACCTGCATATCCAGGTGTTGGCGCGGCTGGCTCAGCTGCTGATGGAACCGATGTTCTGTGAGGAATTGAAGCAAGCAGCAACCCCGGAAGAATTTCTGGCGGTGATCGCTAAGCGGGAACAGGGCGAGACCGCCCGCGAGGCCCGCGCTGAGGCAGTGGCCGAAGCTGCGCTGACCGAACCGCGGCTTGCCCCCCGCGTGCTGGCTGTAACGGCATGCCCCACCGGCATTGCCCACACCTATATGGCGGGCGGAGGGCCGGGAGGCGCAGGGGGGGCCATGCCCGGCCGAAGCGCTGGAAGCCGAAGCGGCAGAAATGCATATTGCCATCAAGGTGGAAACCAACGGTGCAGACGGGGTGAAAAACCACCTGACCGAACAGGAAATTGAAAACGCAGAGTGCATCATTGTGGCGGCGGATAAGGCCGTGGAGACCGCCCGCTTTGCGGGCAAACCGGTGCTTCGCGTGCCCGTTTCCCAGGCGTTGAAAGACCCGGAAATGCTGCTGCACCGCGCGCTGTCCGGCACAGCTCCGCTGGAACCGGAGGATGAAAGTGTGCCGGGCATGGGGTGCAACCGTAAAGCAGGCAGCGCAAAAGATGGTGCTGCCGCCCCGCAGGAATTTGGGCGCAAGCTTTACACCGACCTGATGAACGGCGTTTCCCACATGATTCCCTTTATCACCGGTGGCGGTATATTGATTGCGTTAAGCTACTTTTTGGACCGCGGTAATGCGGGCGCAGAAATGTTCGGGCGGGGAACGTCCCTTGCCATGCTGGTGCGCACGATTGGTAATACCTCATTTAATCTGATGTACGTTGTGCTGGCCGGGTTCATTGCCATGTCGGTGGGGGATCTGCCCGCATTGGTGGCCGGTATGGCGGGCGGTATGCTGGCCATCCAGGGAACCTCGCTGGCACCGCAGGCGGAATGGGTGTCCTCCGGCTTTTGGGGCGCTATGATTGCGGGCTTTGCGGCAGGCCTTGTGGTAAAACTGCTGCGGACGGCATTCAAGCGGCTGCCATCGGCATTGGTGCATATCAAAACAGTACTGCTATATCCGGTGGCCAGCCTGGCCGTGGTCGGCTTTATGATGGTATTCCTCGTCAATGCGCCGCTTGGACGGTTTAATACCTGGATATACCAGCTGTTGGCCAGTATGCAGGGCGGCAGCCGCGTGGTGCTGGCCGCGGTGCTGGGGGCTTTGATGGCCGTTGACTTTGGCGGGCCGATCAATAAAGCGGCGTATCTGTTTGGCACGGTTGCCCTGGCC
>OGPN01001632.1_pt1 | contig 14210 bp, 10 predicted proteins | sample 1552941 | NCBI WGS metagenome assembly OGPN01 (sample SAMEA2580220, study PRJEB22360) | human gut metagenome | biome: human gut; feature: human-associated habitat; material: faeces | place: Denmark | collected 2008/2010
ATTTCTTCAATCCATTCATTATTAACAGCATCATAATAACAATCTTTTTCATAGCTGGCCTCCTCGAAACAATTGTATTGATATAAAATTATTATACATCATATCATATAAAGATTTCAATTCTATAAACAACATTTAACCATTATATTCTATTATCATTTATAAAACCCATCTATAACCACAATTTTGCTGTTTCAGTTCAAACATTCGCAGTTCGTCCGCTTCTTTTTTCTCACGGCTCCTCACTTTACGCTCCTGTTTATTCTGTTCCTGCTGTAATTTCAATGCCTGCTGCGATTTTGTGCCGATGCCTGTTTCCTGCATCTGTTTTTTCGCTTCACGTTGCATCCTTTCTCTGCCTCCATGTTTGATAATTACGATAATATATCTGTATGGCTTGTATTTCGGTATTCGCTTGGTGTAACTTTGTATCGTTCCTTAAATACCCGATTGAATGTTCTCTGACTTTCAAATCCGCTATCATAGCATATATTTGTAATGGCATCACTGGTATTTTCCAAACGATAGCAAGCATAATTTAGTCTTGCATCATTCAGATATTGATTGAAATTACGATGGAATGTTTTGGAGAATGTTCGTGATAAAACATACTTGCTCACTCCCAAATCTCTTGCCATATCATCTAGCGAGAAATTCTTTCTAAAATTACCAGACACGTACGATACTGCCTGATAGACAAGATCTTTACTTCCCACATCTCCTTTCTCGACCAGTTTCAGCTTTCCAATGCATCTTGCAATCACAATCTGCAGATATGCCTGTATAACTGCTATATCCATGTGATCTGTATCTAAGATGGCATTAATTGCCCGGTATACTTCTGGCTCCACCATCTCTGCCTTTATAATAGGGTAATCCGGTGCCATCGTCTGTATAATTTCAGCATATTTTCCAATCGCAAACGATGGAGAAATAATGTAAACTGCCTTATTCACTCCCGGCGAGAAAATCTGATAATGATGGATAATATCCGGAAATACAAAGCCGATATCTCCCTTTTCCATGTGATATAACTCTTGACCAACTCCAAGCTCCAGTGTTCCATTTGTCACACATACAATCTCCAATGCATTATGTAAATGCGGAGCGACATGCTTCGATTTTCTTTTTAAAGTTAATATTTCTTCTTTTGTATCAATAAATGATAAATGCATTGGTTACGCTCCTCTTTGCAAGATTTGTCTACTTTTTCTTTCGATTTGGCAAGCAATCTCATTGTATTCATTCTATAATCAGCTTGTAAATAAGGAAAGGAGGACTTCCAAATGAACAAGTTTAAGAATTATATGAACAACCTTTTAGTATTCTACGCTGATTACTTTGAACATGTATATCATGCATAAAATACTAAAAGGACTGCTTTGTTAAAACTGAATACCTAGTTTGTAGACCATTTCGCAAAAATGAAATGGTTCTTTTTATAAATCATCAATAAATCTATTGAATGCTGCAATTCCATCTGGTGTCCTTTTATAAACGCCTGCATCCTCTAAAACCTTTGTAAAGACAATTCCGATTTCCTTTTGCACGATAGAATGAATATTCTCCGACGTAATGTCATACTTAGGAATCCATTCCTCTGCCCAGTCTGCGTGAGAAGCCATAGCTTCATTCTGCCTTAGATCTTCTCCACTCAAGATTGCCCGCTCCAAGTCTGACATTTCTTTTTTCAATCTCGCTGGTAGCACCGCAAGTCCCATAACCTCAATCAGACCAATATTTTCTTTCTTTATATGATGATACTGTGCGTGCGGATGATAAAGTCCCATCGGGCACTCCTCTGTGGTAATATTGTTTCTAAGCACAAGATCAAGCTCATACAGGTCTCCACGCTTTCTTGCTATTGGTGTGATGGTATTATGCGGAACGCCATCTGTCTCGCTAAATATATATGCCTCCGGATCCGAATAGCCTCTCCACTTTTCTAAAATATGATTCGCCGCATCCACAAGCTCATTTATCTCTCTTCCTTGTAATCGTATCACAGACATCGGCCATTTCACGATTCCGGCATGTACATTGGGATATCCGTCCAAAACAACTTCAGATTCATATGGTGCCTTTGCCATTGCAAATACATAGCCCCCACCCTGAAAATGATCATGGCTTAAAATTGATCCTCCTACAATCGGCAAATCTGCATTTGAGCCTAATGTATAATGCGGAAACTGCCTTACGAAATCCAACAGCTTACCAAATGTTGCCTTGTTAATCACCATTGGTATATGATTATAATTAAAAATAATACAATGCTCATTGTAATAAACATACGGTGAATATTGCAGGTAATAATCTTCCTCACACAATGTAAGTGGAATAATTCTATGATTCTGTCTTGCAGGATGCATAATATGTCCTGCATAGCCCTCATTTTCCCGACAAAGCAAACATGCAGGATATCCAGACTTCTTTGTCATTCCCGCCTTTATAATATCTCTAGGATCTTTCTCTGGCTTTGACAGATTTATAGTTATATCCATCGTTCCAAAATCTGTTTCTGTCGTCCACTTTTCATCCTTCTCAATACGATCTACACGGATGTAATTTGTTATCTGGCTGAACTGATAATAAAACTGAGTTGCATGTTTAGGTGAATTTTCATATTTTTCGGCAAATTTTCTGCGAACAGTTGACGGAGCTGGTGTCAAAACTCCCATAACTTTTGTATCAAAGAGATCTCTCTGCGCAATCGTATCATCTTTCATGACTCCATTTGCAATAGCATATGCAATCATATCCTCTAAGATCAGGTGAAGTTTTCTCGGCTCTACATCTTCTTCTGATGCCACATAGTCATTTAATCCAAACAACTCCAACAATGAATTTGTTACATAGACCTCATCTGCAAGATCAATCAGACCGTTTTTCAATCCATAATTTACCAGTTCGTTAATCAAATGATTAATCATCACACATTTCTCCAATCCATCGTAATCCTAAATTACCTTAATGCCACCATACTTACGAATCTTCAACACATCGCAAGCTCCGCTTCCAAACACTTCTTCCATCCCAGTCTTGTAATGTTCCACAAGCTCGTTTGGAACAAACGCCTGAATTGTTCCTGCGAAACCACCTCCGTGCACTCGGCATACGCCTTTATCTTCCAATAGGATTTCACTCACCGCCAGTGCTACCGATACATTCTGATGGCTGACATCATGACATGTAAATACGTTTTGAAGATACTTAAAGGATGAATCTCCCGATCTCTTTACCAATAAAAGGAACTCTAAAAAGTTGTCTTTCTTTAAAGCATCTACTTCCTTTTGTACCCGTTCATTCTCACATATAAAGTGTAAAGCACGAAGTGCCGCCCTATCTCCTGCCTCTGCACGTATCTTAGATAAATTACTAAGGATTTCTTTCTTTGATACTTCTCCTAATACTTCTTTACCGAAACATGCTGCCGCCTGTTTCATCTCCATCGGTATTGCTGCATAGTCCGGTGTAAGATCTGCGTGAGAACCTTTGGTATCTGTAATACATAAACTGTATCCATGTACATCAAGATCAAATTCAACACGCTCCACCTCTGGTTTTTGAGAATTCTCAAAATTGATATGCACCAGACTTCCAACCGAGCAAGCCATCTGATCCATCAATCCACATGGTTTTCCAAAGTACACATTCTCTGCGTACTGTCCGATCATAGCAATCTCAATCGCTGATATATTGCCTTGATTGTACATGTAGGATAAGATAGTTCCAATCAGAGTTTCAAATGCTGCCGAGGAAGATAACCCTGCTCCAATCAGCACATCGCTGGTAATATATGCCTGAAATCCACCGATTGTATGCCCATTCTCTTTTGTCTTTGCTAATACGCCACGAATCAATGCTTGGGTGCTTCCTTCTTCTTTATCTTTCTTATCTAAGTCATCCAAATGAATCGCAATCATATTATTATAACCGTCCGATACAATACGGACTACTTGATCGTCTAATTTTTTTGCAACAGCGATAACATCATGGTTAATAGATGCAGCCAAAACCTCCCCATGCTGATGATCCGTATGATTTCCTCCAATCTCACTTCTGCCCGGAGCACTATATATCCAGACATCATCATCGCCGAATCGTGTAATATACTGTTCAATGGCTTCTATATATCGTTTTCTTTCATATGAAAGTTTGTCTTTGTCCACATAAATATCAGCCAATACATCATCACACATTCTCCCGTTAATCATCTCTATTATTGTGTTCGCCTTCAAAATATACACCTCCTTCTTGCACAAAAAGCATTGCCTTTCTCGGATGTTCAATTAGACAATGCTTTTCATTACATATAAACCCTAATACTCTGTTGCGTCTGTTACTTCATCAGACTTAATTCCCTTTTCAGCTTTTAATTTTTCATTTGCAGCTTCTACGTTCATTCTGGAAAGAACAATCATAATTAACACATCAAGTATCAATGGCAACCATAAATACATAAACTGCATCATATCAAGTGCTGACTGCGGCTGTGTTGCATTTGTTCCGACATAACCACTAAGCTCTAATAACCAGCCACATACTGCAGTTCCAATTCCTCCACCAATCTTTACACCAAGTGATGTACAAGAATACATAGTTCCATCAATTCTCTTTCCCTGTGTCAGATAAGTATACTCTGAACAAGATGCAATCACTGCGTTCATATCTCCCTGCCATGGTCCCTGTCCAAGGGCTGCAAGGGCTGTAAATGCCAGCATAAGAGGAACACTTCCCATATATCCTGCTACAACAACCAACGCTCTACCAATAACGGCAATGATATATCCCCTAAGATTCAACTTGTACATACCCTTCCATTTACCAACGAGTGTCGGAGTAAAGATAAGAGCTATAATAAGTGGGATATTCACAGCCCAGGCGAACTGACCAAAGAGGTTTTTATTCTTCAGCACCCATGTCATATAGTAGATACCGGCACCAATCATAGCACTGTAGAGCTGCTGTAAAATATAAGTTCCACAGATCATCATATAATACTTGTTCTTTACAAGCAGCTTAAATGCCTGAACCAATCCATACTTTTCTTCATCGCCCTTAACTTCTCCCTCGTTAAGCTCCTCCTCTGGAAGTTCTTTTACGGAGAGTGCTGAGATTGTATTTACAATCAGACCGATAATTGCATAGATAATTGCTACAGTTCTCCATGCTGCCGCATCCCCACCACAATAATCAACAAATTTTACGGTTACAGATTGAATCAAGAGACTTGTAGAAAATGCAAAAATAAAACGACAAGATCCCATCTGCACACGCTCTTTGCTGTTCTTTGTAATCAAAGAAGTCAATGCGGAATATGCAATATTATTTGCTGTATAGAACACTCCATTTAACAATGTATATGCAATAAAGAACCATGCATATTTTGCTGTATTTCCCCAGCTTGTAGGAACAGCAAAACAACATACCAGCGTAATTGCACAACCAATGTAACCATAAAGCATCCATGGCTTTGCCTTGCCCATCTTACTGTGCGTCTTATCTATCATCGAACCAAAGAATATGTCTGTAAATCCATCAAACAGCTTAGAAAGTGCTATCAGCGTACCCACTATACCTGCTGCGAGTCCAACAGAATCTGTCAGATAAATCATCACAAATGATGTCAAAAATGCATATACTACATTTCCTGCTATATCCCCTGATCCGTATCCGACTTTGCTATACCATTTTAAATACTTTTTTTCTTCCATAGAATCACTCCTCATCTTAATTAGGTTTAGAATTTCATGTGTCGAACAGTCTGATGCTATATTATTCTAAATGTTTTACTTTTGTTCTTTTGTATCCCAAGTATCACCATATGTCCGGACTTATATGGCAATATTTAGGGAAATGCTGTGTCAACGAGTTACATTATTATCCCTTCACATACGGAACCAGTGTAAACCGGAACCGGAATAATCTATCATCAAATCTGTACGCATCTAACACGTCTGGTCCGCAACTGTTAGAGCCTATTCCATTCTGTGCATAATCAAGACAGAGTACCGTACTGTCCGATTCTATAAGTTCATAATTATGTGCTTTTTTCTCCAACTCCTCCTGCGTATAGAAAGAGGCATTGAATGAAAATGCATCTTCTTCTGCTATAGCTGTTATACCATACTGGCTGTTGCCAAGCTCCACATAATCACAGTCATAGTGACTTCCGTTTTCCTGTGGACGAATATAATCTTCATGCATATCTGAAACCTTAAGACGATACAATCCATGGCTTGCTGCTCTATGCTTGTCCCGGTAGCTTTCCTGCGGTCCCATACCGAAGAACCCTGCATCTGTAAGTTTCTTATCTAAGAACATCCTCACACCAAATCTTGGAAGATCAGGGAATTCATCATTCTTTTTCACTGCGATATCAGCTCCAATTCTTCCGGCTGCGTCAATCGTCCATATGAGTGTCACATCAAGAATCTTCTGCACGGTTGGTGCTACAACCGAAGCCTGACTTACAACAGTCACTCCGTGCTTTCCTTGAATCACCTCTGACTTATATGCTCTTGTATATGCTTCATTGTAGTGTGCTTTCTTCCACTCCGCCTTGATATACATATCATTATCCGTCGGCGCTCTCCAGATATTCAGTTCCATCGGATTCTTCAGATATTCTCTGCCTGCAAATATTAAACTGTCAAAAAGTGCTGTCCGTTTGTTGATTATATAGGAAAACTCTCGTCCCTTTATGTTGATCTCTGTATCATTCTCCTGCACCTGAATACGGGTATCCGGTACTTCCTTTGTAAGCCAGCTTAATGCCTGCTGATTCTTTGCACCCTTACTGCTTACATCTATCTCATCAAAACCTAAAACATACGCCTTGGAAAGAAGCGGGATGTCCTTCTTCAGCTTATAGAACAGCTTCAGATATACCTTTCCATTCTCAGGGATTGAAAGCTTTAAGGTTGTACTTCCATCACGATGCGGTAAAATGGATACTTCGGAAAGCTTCCCCTTCCCTATTACAAGCCCATCCTGTGACAACTCATAAGTAATCTCTGCATAATCCTTCAGATCATCAAAATCCATATAGTTGTGAAGCACTAATTCTCCACTTGCTGCATCATACGATACTACTCTTGCCGGTCGGTATACATTCTTGTACTCCAAAAGTCCGGTGTGTATCCTTCTGTCCGGATATACCAGACCATCCATACAGAAGTTGCTGTCATGGATTACTTCGCCATGATCGCCACCATAGGCATATATCGTCTTGCCATTTTCGGCTACACCATGGACGATTGCATGATCGCACCACTCCCACACGAAACCACCGCACATCTTATCCTCTGCCTGTATCATCTGGAAATAATCTTCAAAATCTCCAGGACCATTTCCCATACTGTGGCAGTATTCCACCAGAAGGAATGGTTTGCTACCATCCTTTTCCAGGTATTCCTCTATCTCAGTAAGCGCCGGATACATACGGCTGTATAAGTCCAGATTCTCGTAATCATAGGTTACATCGTAATTGCGGTATCTGGCACTCTCATACTGCGTGATCCGCTCCGGATCAAATTCCTTTGTCCATGCCAGTGCCTTCTCAAAATTGCAGCCATAAGCACTTTCATTTCCCATAGACCACATCACGATACAGAACCGGTTCTTGTCACGCTCCACCATCAGCTTCACACGGTCAACAATCGCAGCTTCCCATGCCGGATCATCTGCTATCTTCTCATTCCAACGCTTAAAGCGGTTGTAATCCGTATCCTCTTTTCGATACAGCATAAATGGTCCGTGTGCTTCAATATCTGCCTCGTCGATCACCATAAATCCATAGCGGTCGCACATTTCATAAAAAAATGGTGCATTTGGATAATGGCTGGAACGGATAGCATTGAAGTTATGCTGCTTCATCAAGGTAAGATCTATCTTGATTTGCTCCATGCTGATTGTAAAGCCAGTAACTGGATCGGAATCATGGCGGTTCACACCACGAAACTTGATCTTCTGTCCGTTTAAGTAGATTACCTGATCTTTGATTTCTATCTTGCGGAGTGCTATATGATCTACAATCACCTCCTGCTCTGTCTCAAAAATAATAGTGTAAAGATAAGGATTCTCTGTATTCCAGAGCTTATAGTCAACAATCTCAAAAGTAGCTTTACCGTTTTTGTCAATCACTCCCTCGGAAACAACTGCGCCATTCTTATCCTCGATCTTTACCCGAACCTCTACCGGTTCATGAAAGCTTACTGTAAGATCTATCTTTGCAATGTCTGCATCCAATTCTGTTGTAATATGATAATCTCGAATTGCCTTTTCCGGACGCTTTAAAAGATAAACATCACGAAAAATTCCACTCATACGGAACTTGTCCTGATCCTCAAGATACGAACCGTCGCACCACTTCATCACAAGCACAGAAATCCGGTTCTCTCCTTCCCGCAATACGTCTGTCACATCAAACTCACTGGTCATGTGGCTCACCTGACTGTAACCTACATAGGTGCCGTTTAACCATACATAAAAGCAGCTATCCACACCTTCAAAGTTAAGATATGCCTTTGGTGCTGCATCATCCCTTGCATAGTCAAAGGTATGCACATAAGCTCCACATGGAATATCCTGTGGCACATATGGCGGATCAAACGGAAATGGATAACGGATATTTGTGTATTGATGTGTATCATAACCTGCCATCTGCCATACACTCGGAACTGCAATCTCGTCAAAGCTCTCAACCGAATAACCATCCTCATAAAAAGCATCCTTCATATCATAAATACTGTCAAAATACTGAAACTTCCATGTACCATTCAAAAGCTGCATTCTGTCTGACAGCTCTCTGTGCTCTACCAAGTCATCCATCCGCTTTGAAGCCGGCATGTAATAGGCTCTTGCCAGCATCGTATTGTCATGTAATACGCTTAAGTCCTCATAGTAACGTGGCACGATCATAAATACCCCTCCTTCATTCATACAGTTTATACACTTTTTTGTTGCTTGTAACCCTGCTAACAATTTTCTCCTTACTGTCTGCTTTTTCCTTCTCGCTTTTGTTAAATTTATGTTACCTTAATCCAGTTCTTATGTCTATAAACTAGAATAGACAAAATATGCACAAAATGATACAATAATCCCATCAATCAGAAAAGGAGTGCTGCCCTATGTACATGAACACCGGTTATTTGAACCATTCACATATGGATTTTAAGGATAAAAGCCGACCACTGATTGTCGGTAGCTGCGGAATGTATCGTTTGTCCGAGCACCCAAAGATGCCAACCTATCGCCCAAGAGGACGTGTTGATTTTCAGATTATATATATTGCAGCCGGATGCGGACATTTTCATTTTGATACTGTTGATAACGAAACAATTGTTCCCGCTGGTAACATTGTCATATTCCGCCCAAAAGAGCTTCAGAAATATGAATACTATGGGGAAGATAAGGCAGAAGTCTACTGGATTCATTTTACTGGAAGTGATGTAAAAAACATCTTAAGAAAATATGGTTTTCCAGATAACGAGAGAATATTCCCAGTTGGTACATCCATGGAATATGAGCGTGTATTTAAGAGAATTATTATAGAATTACAACGTTGTCAGGATAACTACGAAGAAATGCTCACATTATTGCTCCGTCATCTTCTGATCATATTCCAACGTGAGCTTACCAGAGAGCATGTTTTAAAAAATGAATATCTCAACCACGAGATGGATACCGCCGTGACATATTTTAACGAAAATTATAACCGTGATATCAATATAGAAGAGTATGCGACATCCAAGGGGATGAGCGTCAGTTGGTTCATAAGAAACTTCAAGAAGTTCACAGGTTCTACTCCTATGCAGTTTATTGTTGCGCTCCGTGTCAACAACGCACAGGTTCTACTAGAAGCAACAAATTATTCTATTAATGAAATATCAAAAATTGTGGGATATGATAACCAGCTATATTTCAGCCGATTATTTCATAAGTTGAAGGGGGACTCTCCTAGAGATTATCGAAAAACCAGAAAGTCGGAAATATAAAACTCGTGTAGTGTCCACATAGTAGTCATAGTACACGCAAGAGAAGTAATTACAGTATTATGACTGTTTTTACAGGCGTAAGAAAAAAGATTTTTTTTACGAACTTATACAATTGATCCATTCCAAACATCCTTTCACTCAAAAATCCTATGCCAGTTACTTTGCACTTAGCATAGGATATTTAAGTTTATCTTGTGTTAGAGAATTGTTTCAGAATTGTTAATTTTCTTCTTTTCGCTCTTTCCACACTGCGAATTTGGAAGTTACAACAGCGCGTAGCACAGCAGACGTCCAAAAAGGAGCGTACCAACCCATCTATAAAACATTTCGGGCTGACACGCTCCATATATACTTCATATATGCTCCATATAAGCTTATGAAATTATTCCATCCGAACCAAAAGGCACACACATTCGACATGCACCGTATGCGAAAACTGGTCCACAGGCTGCACCTTCACAGTTCTGTAGCCCTTAGCCGCAAGGAGTCCTAAGTCGCGGGCAAGTGTAGCCGAGTCGCAGCTTACATACACAATCCGTTCTGGTGACATCTTAACAATAGTATCAAGAAGTGATTCATCACAGCCCTTTCTTGGCGGGTCAACGACTACGACATCAGGAGTAATGCTCTTTCTTGCTTCCTCACGCTGAGCCTCGGTTGCAGATGTGTCTGCTGCCAGCCGCGCCATTTCTTCATAAAAATGCGGTACGACCTCCTCAGCCTTTCCGACAAAGAATTCAGCATTATCAATGCCGTTAATTGCCGCATTATTCTTAGCATCTTCTATGGCTTGCGGAACAATCTCAACGCCATATACCTTTCTTGCATTCTTGGCAAGGAATAACGATATTGTTCCTATTCCACAATACAAGTCCCATACAGTCTCATTGCCTGTAAGTCCTGCGTATTCAAGGGCTTTTCCGTACAACTTCTCAGTCTGTCTTGGATTAACCTGAAAGAACGAAAGCGGTGATATCTGATACTTAATATCTCCGATATAATCCTCAATATAGCTTTTTCCCCACAGAGTTTCGCACTGTCTGCCAAGAATGACATTAGTGTTCTCCGTGTTGAAATTAAGCATAATTGATTTGATGCATTTGTCAGTACTTATATCTGAATCAAGCGACACTTCTGTAAGACGCTTTACAAGCGATTCCTTTAACTTATCAGACATCTTAGTGCCGTTAATAACAAGACAGACCATTATCTCGTCTGTGTGGAAGCCTGTTCTTATAAGGGCATGACGCACAAGCCCTCTTCCGGTCTGTTCATCATATGGTGCAACACCGTTGAGCTCCATCCAGCTCTTTATCACAGCAAGAATATACTGGTTCTCGACAGCACCAATCTTGCAGTCTGTACATGAGATAATAGAATGAGTTCTTCCTGCATAGAAGCCCATCACAATGCTTCCATCTTTGGCAGTTCCAACCGGATACTGTGCTTTATTTCTGTATCTGAAAGGCTCTTCCATTCCGATAGCCGGGAAAAACTCATAGCCTTCTATCTTGCCGATACGTTTGAGATTATCATCAACCAGCTTTTCCTTGAATCTAAGCTGTGCCTCATAGCTCATCTGCTGAATCTGACAGCCACCGCACTGTCTTGCGACAGGACAGGCAGGAGTCACTCTGTCAGATGAAAGTCAATAATCTTTTCAAGCCTTGCATAGCCGTAATTCTTCTTGGCTTTAATAATCTTTGCCTCAATCTTGTCGCCGATTATCGCATCCTTAACAAAGAGGGTATATCCGTCAACTTTGCCGATACCCTCTCCTCCGGTTCCTATATCTTCAATTACAAATGTTACTTTATCATCTTTCTTAAAACTCATTAGTTGTCCTTCTTATATTAGAATCAAGCCATCTGTTATAACCAAGCCAGTCGTTGGTATCCTTGGCTTCAAGCGCTTCTCTTAATGTCTCAAGCTTTGCATCCATATTATCAGCCATAGATAATGCGACAGCCTCTGCTATTGATGGCTTCTTAGGTGAGCCGTACTCAAGCTCTCCGTGATGTGAAAGTATGCAGTGTCCAATCTGCATTGCAAGCATATCAGGAAATCCGTCTATCTGCTTAACCTTCTCCATAACCATCTCATATCCAATAACAATATGTCCTAAGAAGTTACCCTCGTCAGTGTAATCATTCTTAGGAAATTCAGATAATTCCTTAACCTTTCCGACATCATGCAGCATTGCACATGTTATAAGCAGATCCCTGTTAAGAAAATCATAGTTGCTGCTCATCTTGTCACATAATCTTGTAACACTTAAGCTGTGCTCTAACAATCCGCCAGCGAAACCGTGATGTACTGTCTTGGCTGCTGATACACATTTGAACTTCTTTGCAAATGTTTCATCTTTAAAGAAAGAATATAACAGCTGCTTCATATATGTACTCTTAACACTGTCTACATACTTCATCAGTTCTGCAAACATATTATCAATATTATATCTTGAAGATGGTACATAATCTGCTGCAACATATTCATTCTCTGATGCAATTCTTGCTCTCTCTATCTTAAACTGTAATGCTCCGTTATAGCTTGTTACCTGTCCTGTTACCGCAACATAATCATTAACATCAAATTCAGCAATTCCGCCTGAATTAAGGTCCCATATCTTAGAGTCAATCTGTCCTGTCTTATCAGCAAGCATTACATTGGCATATTCCTTGCCTGTCTTAGTAAGTGCTATTGATTTTGATTTGCACAGATATACCTCTGAAATTCTCTCACCATCTTTAAGAGTCTCTATATAACGCATAAATCCTTCTGCCTCCGTTAATTAAGTTGTTTTAGCTGTACACTTACTGAAAATGCTACATCTGAATAGCCATCTTTTCCCTGCCTCATAGCTGTCACATACATAGCTTCTCCATCAGCGCACTGATATAGTTTCTCACTAAACTGCTGAATTGTCAAAATACTTTGTCCATTAATTGCACTAATTACATCTCCTGCCTGCAATCCTGCATAATAAGCCGGTGAATCAATATCCACATTAGATATGTATACACCACTCGGAAGTCCGTATTTGGCTGCAAGCTCATCTGTTACATTCTGTCCTGTAATACCACAGTACATGATTCCATGCTCATTAATCATAGTCTCAATCTGTGCCTTAAGGTCAGATATTCCAATGAATTTCGAACTTGTATCTGTTGAAGCCTTAGATACACCAACTACATTTCCTTCAGAATTAAACAATATGGCAAAACCGCCCGCCGTAATGCTTACACTTGTCTCAAAAACCTCATAACCGCTGTCTTTACTATACTCAACCTTAGAACCTGCAATTGTTCCGTATGACACGCCTTTCGAAGTCTCATAAAGCTTTCCTGATGCAATCACAAGATCTCCCTGCTTTACCATATAAGAATTGTCCAGCTGCGCAACTGCGATACTGTTACGTTGTTCGGCTGTAAGCTTAGATGCTTTAATACTCACAATTCCTATTCCTGAAGCTGTATTTCTGCATACAAATGCAGCTTCTGTCTGGACTTCATCAGAAAGCCTTACTATATAATTCATTCCAGGTTCTAAAAGGCTTGAACTTGTAAGCACAAGATATGTTGAATTAACATTGGCAACCACAAGTCCTGCCACCTCTGTCTGACTGCTTTCAATTGTCGGAACATCAGAAAATGGCTGTTCAATGTCAACAGAAACCACACATTTATTAACATCCTCAACTTTTGCGCGAAGAGCTGCCATAGCAGCCTCATAATTATCTTTCAGGTCCTTCTCTGTCAATATATCTGAATATTCTGCCGTCTGGTTCTCTGCAAGTACGTAATTATCCTTCTGGATATATATGACATTCTTGTCCTTATTCTTTTCTTCAATCCTTTTCTGTAATACAGGATATAAAAATACCATAAACAAAGTTGCCGCTATTACGACAGAAACAGCAAAAAGCAGCAGCTTGCCTATTCTTATAAGCCACTTGTACTTCTTAGCCGGATGAAGAACCACCTGTTCTGTATACAGGTCATACTTTTCCTTATCATCTTCATTAGTTCCCATTTCGGACTCCTTATGTAATTATCGTCTCTTATGAATACAATTATATCATAGTTTATATTACGATTATGAACAATTTATGACTTACATGTAAATATTTATAAGCAAAATATAGTTTTTTTACCTTAAATGCTGTAAACTTATAAAGTATGAAAAGATTGTTTTTAGTTTTTGGAGGTCTTT
>OGPN01001637.1_pt1 | contig 14167 bp, 10 predicted proteins | sample 1552941 | NCBI WGS metagenome assembly OGPN01 (sample SAMEA2580220, study PRJEB22360) | human gut metagenome | biome: human gut; feature: human-associated habitat; material: faeces | place: Denmark | collected 2008/2010
TCCTGCTGCTGTCTGCGGTGACGGTGGCACTGGCGTTTGTCATTTCCTGCAAGGAGACAAATGCGGAACGGTTGGAAAAGATGTGCGGCGAATGGGTCAGCACGGGCGGAAAGCCGCCCTTCACCCTCTGGGAAGAGGACGGCAGGTACCGTGTGACGGTCATGCACAGGAACCACAAGGGCGGCAGTGAAGCGGAGACCTACCTCGTCCGGGAAACGGAAGGGGTGCTGTTCATCGAGACGGGCTTCGCCGTGATGATGGACTATGACCGGGAGAAAGACCGCATCCGGCTGTCGCCGGGCGGAGAGTACAGGAGAAAGAGTGACGGAACCCTAAAACAGTAAGGACATGAGAACGATAAAGGCAATCATCGTGGGCGTGGCGTGCCTGACGGCAGGTGCGGCCAACGCCCAGTGGGTCGTACACGATCCCGGCAATCTGGCGCAGGGCATCATCAACACGACCAAGGAGATCGTGGAGACCTCCGCCACCGCACAGCACACGCTGGACGGGTTCAAGGAGACGGCGAAGATATTCGAGCAGGGACGGAAGTATTACGATGGTGCGCCCGTATAGGCGATATAATAAATGTAGCATTGGCAAGCTATTAGGTAAGTGTTCCAATATTTACCTATCATCACCAGCTTATCTGCCCACGAAAGGACGGCAGGGAGTATAGCACGCTGGAAAGCCATAAGTCAATTAGTTATCAAATTGCAACTGAATGGTGAGATGAAACAGATAGATACGAGGATAAAATCCAAACTGATTGAATGATAGTCCAAGTGAACCCAGTATGTTTTATAGTGAAAGATAACTTAACTCGCTATACCGTAATACCTCTGTTGCGAGCGTCGTGTAGTAGAGGCAGGAACAAATTACGGCACAACCGCAGTAAGCGGTAACGGGCGGAAGTCATATCCGACAATCTATCATAGCCATGTTATTATATCGTAAACGGGGATTGCCTAAATCGGAACGCCGCAAGGCTATTAGGTACAGACCTATGAAAATCCGACAAGGCAACGGAGCTTCCGTAGTAGTCTGAGCAGGGGAAAGCCCTGTACATGGCGAAGGGAAGCAGCTAATAATTTTAATGCAAATAACGGAAAATGTGAGAGACATTATGAGAAGTCCAGAGTATGTATTAAACAGTCTAACGGAACACAGTGAAAATTTGAATTACAAGTTTGAACGCTTGTACCGTATCTTTTTCAATGAGGAAATGTATTACGTTGCCTACCAACGCATATATGCGAAACCGGGCAATATGACAGCAGGTGCAGATGGGAAAACCATTGACCAAATGAGCCTGAACCGAATTGAACAACTGATAACATCGTTGAAAGATGAGAGTTATCAGCCCCAACCTTCAAAACGGATGTATATCCCAAAGAAAAATGGGAAAATGCGTCCATTAGGTGTACCAGCTTTTAATGATAAATTATTGCAGGAAGTGGTCAGAATGATATTGGAAGCCATCTATGAAAGACAGTTTGAAAAAACGTCACATGGCTTCCGACCTCTAAGAAGCTGCCACACTGCCTTGTCTGATATTCAGAAGACATTTTCGGGCGTGAAATGGTTCGTAGAAGGTGATATTAAGGGATTTTTCGACAATATCAATCATGAGATACTGATAGGTATTCTGAAAGAACGTATCGCTGACGAAAGATTTATTCGCTTGATTAGAAAATTTCTGAATGCAGGATATATCGAAGACTGGAACTTTCATAACTCCTACAGCGGAACACCGCAAGGCGGAATTGTCAGCCCTATCTTGGCAAACATATACCTTGATAAATTGGATAAATTCATGAAGGAATACACTGAAAAATTTGATAAGGGGAAAGAACGGAAAAGAACTAAACAGGTAGTATCACTTGAAGGCAAACGACACCGTATTCTGAAAAAGTTGAAAGTGGTAAAAGACAAAAGTGAAAGGTCAGAATTGATAAGACAATATAAGGCTTATCAAAAAGAAGGTTTGCAGTATTCTGATGGTGACGAAATGGATATGAACTACAGAAAACTCAAATATGTGAGATATGCGGATGATTTTCTAATTGGAATTATTGGCAGTAAACAAGATGCTATCATCATCAAAGAGGACATAAAGAACTTCCTCTATGAAAAGTTGGCTCTTACACTGTCCGATGAGAAAACACTTATCACCCATGCTGAAAACGCTGCAAAATTTCTCGGATATGAGATTTTTGTAAGGAAATCCAATGACACCAAAAGAAGCAAATACGGAGTACTAAGACGTGTCTTCAATAAGAGGATACAATTGGCACTTGGAAAGGATACGTTTAAGAAAAAGTTGCTCGAATATCGTGTTTTAGAAATAAAGATACACAACGGCAAGGAGTATTGGAAAGCAAAATCCCGTCCCAAACTTTCAAACAACAATGACTTTGAGATACTTGACAGGTACAACAAGGAAATAAAGGGCATTTACAATTACTATTGTTTGGCTAATAATTGTAGTAGTCTGTCAAAACTTGGGTATATCATGAAATATAGTATGTACAAAACATTTGCGCAGAAATATCGGACAACGATGTCGCAAATCCGAAAAAAGTACACCAAGAATGGACTTTTTTCAGTTAGATACTATTTAAAGAACGGTACTACCAAAGACTTGACCTTTTATCATGGTGGGTTCAAAAAGAAAAATCCAATGAACATTAAGGATTTAGACAACTTGCCCAAATTCACATATCATCCTACAAACACAAGTCTTATAGATAGGCTGAAAGCGGAAAAATGTGAATTATGTGGAGCAGTCGATAAGTTAGTGATGCACCATGTGAGAAAATTAAAAAATCTTCAAGGGAAAACTACCTGCGAAAAACAAATGATGGCTCGCAAACGAAAGACTATTGCCATATGTGGTAAGTGCTACAAAAAACTCAGTAACAATGGATAGATTGATATTATTAGTAGAAAGCCGGATACGCGGAGACGTGTACGTCCGGTTTGGGGGCGAGCTTCCGAAAACCCACCGTAGTAATACGGCAGGGCGTTGGATGCTTAGCCTACCTTTCGAAAGCAACGACGGTCGTCTGAAAACCATTGTAACCAGTTATAAGGACAAGAATGGTGTCGTTATCAACAAAGATAATCTGGGGGTGAGATGGAACGGATATATTATAAATAAATTCCCGCAGGAAACGATGACTACTTTCCAGGGTACCGATATTCCTTTGGCAAGATGGGCCGATGTATTATTGATGTATGCAGAGGCAGAAGTGCGTAAAACAGGAACTGTACCTTCCGTAGCTGCTATAAATGCGGTGAATCAGGTGAGGAAAAGAGCCGGGCTGTCGGACTTGCCGAGCGTGACAACCAATACAAAAGACGCTTTTTTAAACGCTATTCTGATAGAGCGGGGACATGAATTTTTCTATGAAGGTAATCGAAAGATTGACTTGATCCGTTTTAATAAATACGCGCAAGAAATGTATAAGGCGAAAGGCATAATGCCGACGCATCAATACATGCCGATTCCTAACTATGCAGTCGAACAGGCCATTTCTTATGGAAAAGAGCTGAAGCAGACTTGGGAACGTCCGGGTTGGGCGGAGGATAAGAGCAAAGCGCAACAAAGTATAAATTAAACCTATTAACTGAATAAAAGATATGAAACGTATGAGTTACTATATAATTGGTCTATTATTGTCTTTAATGAGTTGGTCGTGTTCGGATGATGCAGAAACAGGCAGAGAAGAAATTCCGGTGGAAACTGATGGCGGATATTTGTTCGCCCACATGACTAATGCAAATTATGGAAAGTTATATTATGCTGTTTCCCGGGATGGCATCAACTGGGAAACACTGAATAAAGGCCGGATCATCAATAGCGCTTACATTGGACATCCTGATATTTGTCAGGGACATGATGGAGCTTTCTATATGATTGCAGTCAATCCGCTGGCTTTGTGGCGTTCGGAAAATCTGGTGACATGGACATCTACCCAGTTGAATGAAATGATTTTTAATCGTAGTAATGCACAGGGATTCTATACTACCTATTATTGGGGAGCACCCAAAATGTTTTATGACAAGGATAGCGAACAGTACATTATAAGCTGGCATGCCTGCAACGACCCGGATAAGGACGATTGGGACAGTATGCGCACTCTCTATGTGTTGACAAAGGATTTCGAGACCTATACGGAACCACAGAAATTATTCAATTTTACCGGTACGGATGAGAATATGGCTATTATCGATGCTATTATCCGTAAAGTAAACGGTGTTTATTATGCGATTATGAAAGACGAACGCGATCCGGCTGTTGCTCCGGAAACAGGGAAAACAGTCCGTATTGCCACCTCTTCCAATCTGACTGGTCCCTATACCAATCCGGGAGCACCTGTCACTCCGAATGATATGATGCGTGAAGCACCTATTTTTATCGAACGGCCGAATCATAGCGGTTGGTTTATTTATGCGGAATCTTATGCAGCCAAACCTTATGGGTATCATTTGTTTCAGTCGACCTCTATGGACGGGCCATGGAAAGAACGTACTTTCTCCGGACCTAATGTAAAGGATGGTACGGACAGACCCGGCGCACGACACGGCTGTATTGTGAAGGTGAACGAAACAGTTTATCAAGCTCTGCTGAAAGCATATAAAAAATAAATGTATAATCTTAATATGACTGCATTATGAAATATTATATATATACGGTCCTTCTGTTGCTGTTAACGGCATCTTGCAGTGATGACGTACAGAAATGGGATCAATGGCCGGAATGGAAACTTGCCTCTCCTCTTTCTGTAGGAGGTCAAGTGTTGGATGAAGAGATTTACTCTAATTTTCAGGGAAAAAAGCTTCATCTGGACAAAGGACAGGAAGTCGAGTTTTCGGGGATTGACGAAATAGAATCCATTCTTTCACCGGATTACTTTGAATATGTGTCCGAAAATAAGGCCCGTTTCAAAGGAGAGACGGCTGATTATAGTGTGCTTTATGATCCTGCTAATGAGCTTTTGTACATAGAAAAAGCCGGGGCGACCTATCCGGACGGATTATGGTTCTGCGGAGCCAACTGGGGACATCCTCAAGCGAGGCTGGTTACCACAAGCGGTTGGAGTATGGACGGACCTAACAATGTGCTTTATTGTTATAAAAGTGCCGACAATGTTTTTCAACTGACTCTCTATCTGGCTAATAACTTCTCATTTAAGTTTTTCAAGCATAGAGGCTGGGGAGAGGGAGACAATGAGATCACTACTCTTCCCGAAGATAATATCACTCTAACTACCCCTTTCTTGGTTGCCGGAAAGACGGGAGGAGATTTTATTCCGGGACCGCTGTTCCAACCCGGAGTTTATCTTATCACGCTCGATTTGAACAATAACACTTGTGCTTTTGAAGCGAAAGATGAGAATATTCAAGAACAATCTTTCCTAGTTAACGGTCAGGAAATGGGTATATTAGAAGAGGCTTCATCTTTTCTGGGCATTGCTTTGGAACTTCATAAAGGTGATGAAGTGACTTTCAGCAATTTTGGTGATGTGAGAAAGATGCTTCAACCGGATTTCTTTGAAAACATAACAAAAGATAAAGCTACATTTATAGGAGTAGACGGAAACTATAAATTGTATTATGATCCGATAAACAAACTGACATATCTGGAAAACCGCTCGGTAAATTATCCGGATGGGTTATGGGTTTGCGGATCCAGTTTCGGACATCCTCAAGCCGGACGGGTGACTGTCGGTGCATGGACTTTCAACTTGCCGAGTGATGCATTCCAGTGTGTGAAGGTAGCAGACAATATTTTTGAAACCACCCTTTATCTGGTTAAAGATTTCCAGTTTAAATTCTACAAACAACGTCCTTGGGGAGGTGAACTGGCTAGTACTATTGTCAATACGCAACCTGTTAATTTATTGGGTAAGGGATGGTATTACAGTGATCCGGCAACAGGTGGCACTGGTGGCGGACATTTTACCGGTGATTTTGTAGCCGGACCGGATTTCACACCGGGAGTATATCGTGTCCGGATAGATTTGAATAAGAATATATGTATGTTTATTGATAAGGTGGATGAAGGACAACTTGGACCGGAATCTTATAAAATAAATGGTACGGAACTGACTCAATCTACTAATCCAAGCTATACCGCTGTAGAGTTAAACCTCACGAAAGGACAAGTGGTCGATTTCGAAGGATTTAGTTATCTGGACTATATGCTTCAACCGGAATACTTTACGAATGAAAATGGACAATATAAGTTTAACGCTCCGGACGGTAAGTATCGGATTTCATATAATAAGGATAGAGAACTTATATATGTAGAGAAAACGACCGATACGGAATTCCCGGAAACAGTATGGATAACTGGAGCTGCCTTCGGCCATCCTAGAATCAGCGGACTCCTTCCCGATGACATTGGAAATTGGGGATGGGATAATCCAAAAGACTTTATTTGTTGTGTGAAGACCGGAGATCGTGTATATGAAACTAACCTCCTTCTGAACAACGATTTCATGTTCAGATTTTATAAAAGAAAAGGTTGGAATAATGAAATTACTTCGTTTGATGTGACCATCGTATCTGAAGGTGATTTAATAGCCCGGGGCGGTTATTGGGATGGAGATCAATGGAAGGAAACAGAGAACTTTGGACCGGGAAATAATTTCAGAGCCGGTATATATCATGTCAAACTGGATATGAATACAAATACCTGTACGTTTACAAAGAGATAATAGTCTGACATAGGTATTAGTGTTACATAAGATAAAGAGGCCGGGTTTCACCGAAACACGACCTCTTTATACAAATAGCAATGTGGCTTTTTCTTTCAGAAATGTCTTATTATATAGATTCTAAAAATAATATTCATGAAGAATTTCCTATTTGTCTTAACTTTATTGTTTTCATTATCATCCTTTTCCCAGTCTCCGGTCGATAAGTCTTTTCCTCCGGAAGAGTTGTTTGCTTTGGGCTCTTACTATTATCCCGAGCAATGGGATTCCTCCCAATGGGAGCGTGATTTGAAGAAAATGTCGGAAATGGGCATCAAATTCACCCATTTTGCAGAGTTCGCCTGGTCTATGATGGAACCGGAAGAGGGAGAATATCATTTTGAATGGCTGGATCGTGCAGTCTCTCTGGCGGAGAAGTATGGTCTGAAAGTAATCATGTGTACACCTACCCCCACGCCTCCCGTCTGGCTGTCGAAAAAATATTCCGACATACTGATTCAACGGGATAATGGAGTGACTATTCAACACGGACGACGTCAGCACGCTTCCTGGAGTAGCGATCGCTACCGTCATTATGTAGAAAATATCGTTTCCCGCCTGGCAATACATTATGGCAATAATCCCACTGTTATCGGCTGGCAGATTGACAATGAACCGGGACACTACGGGGTGGTAGATTACAGTGAAAATGCACAAGCCAAATTCCGTATCTGGTTACAGAAGAAATACGGCACTATTGACAAACTGAATGATACCTGGGGTGCCTCTTTCTGGAGTGAAACCTATCAGAACTTCGAGCAGGTTCGCCTTCCCAACCAGCAGGAAGTACCTGATAAGGCCAATCCTCACGCCATGCTCGATTTGAACCGCTTTATGGCGGATGAACTGGCAGGCTTTGTCAATATGCAGGCAGACATCCTTCGGCGGCATATCCACAAAGACCAATGGATCACTACCAACCTGATACCTATTTTCAATCCGGTCGATCCGGTACGGATCGATCATCCGGACTTCCTGACCTACACCCGCTATCTGGTGACCGGACATAATCAGGGAATAGGCAGCCAGGGTTTCCGGATGGGTATTCCGGAAGATCTCGGTTTCTCAAACGACCAGTTCCGTAATCGCGTAGGTAAAGCCTTTGGAGTTATGGAACTCCAACCCGGGCAGGTGAACTGGGGAGTGTATAACCCCCAACCTTTACCCGGTGCCATCCGTATGTGGGTGTATCACGTCTTTGCAGGTGGTGGGAAATTCGTATGCAATTACCGTTTCCGTCAACCTCTGAAAGGCAGTGAGCAATATCATTACGGTATGATAATGACTGATGGAGTAACTCTTTCTCCGGGCGGTGAAGAATATGTACGCATTACGCAGGAGATGAAAAAACTGCGTGCCGCCTACGATAAGAAAAATCGTATGCCCGGTCAACTGGCCTCCCGGCGTATTGGTTTACTTTTCGATATGAGTAATTATTGGGAAATGGAGTTTCAGCGGCAGACGGATCAATGGCGGACGATGGCTCACGTGCATAAATATTACAATCTGCTAAAATCTTTTGCAGCTCCGGTAGACGTGATTTCGGAGAAAGAGGATTTTTCCGGTTATCCTTTCTTGATAGCTCCTGCCTATCAGTTGCTTGACAACAAGCTGGTGGAACGTTGGACTGAATATGTGAAGAAGGGAGGACATCTGATCCTGACTTGCCGTACCGGTCAGAAAGACCGTGACGCCAAACTGTGGGAGGCTCCTTTGGCTGCTCCGATTCATCAACTAGCCGGAATAAATAGCCTGTATTATGACCATCTGCCCCACAATCTGTACGGAAAGATCGATTTCGAGGGTAAGGAATTTGCCTGGAATAATTGGGGAGACGTACTGACACCGGCTGCCGGAACAGATGTGTGGGCTGTCTATACAGACCAGTTCTATAAGGGAGCTGCTTCCGTGATACACCGCAAACTGGGTAAAGGAACGGTCACTTATATCGGAACGGATACCGATGACGGCAAACTAGAAAAAGAGGTAGTGCGTCGTGTATATACGGAAGCAGGAGTATCGACCGAAGATCTGCCGTACGGAGTAGTGAAAGAATGGCGCGACGGTTTTTACATCGCTTTAAATTATACATCGGACGTTCAGGAAATAGCCATTCTCGACAAGGCGGAGATACTGATCGGCAGTGCACGCCTCGAAGCTGCGGGAGTAGTGGTGTGGAAAGAAAAATCAGACAACAGGCATAAATAATCAGCTAACAGGAAAAATGAAGATAAAGAATTTGGTCTTTTATACCCTTTACGGGTTTACTCTCTTTGTTTGATCTTAAGATAAAAAATGAACAAATAGATTTATATATTAATCAATTGAAATAGCATGAAAAATAAATGGTGTGTTAATGTTGTGTTTTTATTCTTTTTTGGGATATGTGTATGCGCCTGTACACAGGATTCTAATTCTTCAAACAACAGCCGTTGGTCGGAAGAGAAGATACAGGAATGGTATGACAATCAGCCTTGGTTGGTAGGTTGCAATTATATTCCGGCAACGGCAATCAATCAGATAGAAATGTGGAGTGCGGTTACTTTCGATTCTGAGCAGATAGACAAAGAACTTTCATGGGCACATGAACTAGGCTTTAATACCTTACGCGTTTTCTTGAGCAGTGTTGTATGGCAAAATGATGCAACAGGAATGAAAAAACGTGTGGATGAATTCTTGAATATTTGTCGGAAGTATTCAATCCGTCCTATGTTTGTGTTCTTTGATGATTGTTGGAATCCAGAGTCGGCTTATGGCAAACAACCAGAGTCGAAGCCGGGAGTTCATAATTCCGGCTGGGTGCAGGACCCTTCATGCAGCTTGCGCAAGGATACGTTGACTTTGTATCCTTTTCTACAAGAGTATATCGAAGATATTGTACGCACTTACGCTCATGATGATCGGATATTGATGTGGGATTTGTATAATGAACCCGGAAATAGTAAACACGAAGAAACCTCTTTGCCTTTATTGACCAATGTTTTTCGTTGGGTACGCGACTGTAAACCGTCACAACCGATTACTGCCGGTGTTTGGGACTATAATTCTCCTCGCAAAAATGTTCTGAATGCATTTATGCTGAATCATTCGGATATTATCTCTTATCATAATTACGATGATGAGGCACGGCATGCCGAGTGCATCAAGTTTCTAAAGATGCTTAATCGTCCGTTAATCTGTACCGAATATATGGCCCGTCGCAATGACAGCCGCTTTTGCAATGTTCTTCCTTTGATGAAAAAAGAGAAGGTAGGAGCCATTAATTGGGGATTTGTTGCGGGAAAGACAAATACTATTTTTGCCTGGGATGAAGTGATTCCGTCGGGAGAAGAGCCGGAGTTATGGTTCCATGATATTTATCGTTCTAACGGAGTACCTTTTCAGCGGGAAGAAGTCGATTGCATAAAATCTCTGATAGGAAAAAGATAGAATCCCGTATTCATTTTTCATTTCTGTTTTTTAGTTTTCATATAGGTTACTATAATATATTATTTTATTTTTGCATCGTTCTTCTTATGATTTGATAACTACTATAATTAAAACCATGAAAAAACTGAAGATTTTATTATTTCTATGTGTTGTCGCATGTACGCTTACGGTACAAGCACAAAAACAATTTACCTTGAACTCTCCGGATGGGAAACTCCAAACAACTATTACCGTCGGTGATAAGTTGACTTATGACATCCATTGTGACGGACGTCAGATACTGGCTTCTTCTCCAATTTCAATGACATTGGAGAATGGAGAAGTTTGGGGAGAGAAAGCAAAGTTGGCCGGCACTTCCGGGAAAAAAGTAGATCAGATGGTTCCTTCTCCTTTCTATCGCGCCAACGAACTAAGAGATTACTATAATGAACTGACTCTCCGGTTTAAGAAAGATTGGAACGTAGAGTTTCGTGCTTACAATGATGGTATTGCATATCGCTTTGTCAGCCGGTCGAAGAAACCTTTCAATGTAGTGGATGAAACTGTAGATTACCGTTTCCCGTCCGATATGGTAGCCTCTGTTCCGTATGTAAAAGCGGGGAAAGACGGTGATTACGAATCCCAATATTTCAATTCTTTCGAGAACACTTATACTACTGATCGATTATCGAAACTGAATAAAAAACGTTTGATGTTTCTGCCGTTAGTAGTGGATGCTGGTGAAGGTGTCAAGATTTGTATCACAGAATCCGGTTTGGAGAATTATCCCGGTCTCTATTTATCTGCTGCTGAAGGGGAAAAACGGTTGACGGGTCAATTCGCTCCTTATCCCAAGAAGACGGTGCAGGGCGGACACAATCAACTTCAGATGTTGGTGAAAGAGCGTGAAGCTTACATTGCCAAAGTAGATAACCCCCGAAGTTTTCCATGGCGAATGAGCATTGTTACCACTTCCGATAAAGATTTGGCGGCAAGCAACTTGAGCTATTTGTTGGCTGCTCCTTCCCGTCTGACGGATATTTCATGGATCAAGCCCGGTAAAGTGGCATGGGATTGGTGGAATAACTGGAACTTGGATGGCGTTGATTTTATCACCGGAGTAAATAATCCGACTTATAAAGCATATATTGATTTCGCTTCTGCAAACGGAATAGAATATGTAATCCTTGATGAAGGTTGGGCAGTCAACCTGCAGGCGGATTTGATGCAAGTAGTGAAAGATATTAATCTGAAAGAACTGGTAGATTATGCAGCTTCCAAAAATGTAGGTATCATTCTTTGGGCTGGTTATTATGCCTTCGATCGTGATATGGAGAACGTTTGCCGTTATTTTGCCGACATGGGAGTCAAAGGCTTTAAGGTCGATTTTATGGATCGTGACGATCAGTATATGACAGCATTCAATTATCGGGCTGCCGAAATGTGTGCTAAATATAAATTGATTCTCGATTTGCATGGAACGCATAAACCGGCCGGCTTGAATCGTACCTATCCGAATGTGTTGAACTTTGAAGGGGTTAATGGCTTGGAACAGATGAAATGGAGTCCGGCTTCGGTCGATCAGGTGAAGTATGACGTACTGTTGCCTTTCACCCGTCAGGTTTCCGGTCCGATGGATTACACCCAAGGCGCGATGCGTAATGCTTCGAAAGGTAACTATTATCCTTGTAACTCGGAACCTATGAGCCAGGGAACTCGCTGTCGCCAACTTGCTCTGTATGTGGTATTCGAGTCTCCTTTCAATATGCTGTGCGATGCGCCAAGCAACTATATGCGCGAACTGGAATCGACCGAATTTATTGCCAATATTCCGACCGTATGGGATGAAAGTATCGTGCTTGATGGCAAAATGGGAGAGTACATCGTAACGGCACGCCGGGCAGGAAATGTCTGGTATGTAGGTGGAATTACCGATTGGACGGCACGTGATATTGAAGTAGATTGTTCCTTCTTGGGCGACAAGACATACGATGCTACATTATTTAAGGATGGAGTGAATGCCCACCGGGTTGGACGTGATTATAAATGTGAATCTTTCCGGATAAAGAATGACAGTAAGTTGAAGATTCATTTGGCACCCGGAGGCGGTTTTGCACTGAAGATCAAATAATAGCTACTTTAGGTTCTATATTCTATCTAAATATTGAACCGGATTTAATAAGTCTGAAATAGGTTCGATGCTGTATCAGTAAATTTGATACAGCATCGAATTTTTATGAACAGGCCGATTGAGGACCTGCCGTGCAATGACAAATTAGAACGTGTCAGGATAATGCCGCAATACCTGTTCCTATCAGATTGGCATTATTCATACTTTTTATGTCGATCTCTACGTCTTCCAAACCAAATAAACTGAAGAGTTCCCGTAATTTCTCCATGACAATCATATTATAGTTTTTATCTTTTCTGTTCTTGCTCCAGAAAAGACTTCCTTCGGCAACCAGGCAAATTCTCCTTATCTCCTTATTGTATGACTTTAGCAACATGATAAGCCCTGTAAGTGAAGCTGCAACCAATTGCGCCGATCTGCCATATATCCACTGTGCTACCTGCACATACACTTCTTTATAAATATCGGGATAGTTCATGATAGAGGTAAGCTTTTGTGCATCGAATTTTTCTTCAAATTCTTCCAGAGGGAAAGTCGCTTTTAGAATGTCTCCCAAGTACATGCCGGATACAGCTTTCTCGAAACGTTGTCTTCCCGGATTGTCGGAGATTACATCTACCGTATTATCTACTGCGGTGAGGAATGGCGGATGGAAGTTCCCCGACTCCAGATTAACGGGAATCAATCCATCGACCTTATGTGACGGACTTAACTTCTTAATTTTGTCAGCCGGAATAAAAGTAGCCATATTGGTGCCTGTTCCCACAATCAGACCTATATATGCATCGTAACTGCTGTCGGTAAGTCCTGCAAATAAACTGGCTACGGTGTCATTAAGCACTTTTATATTCGTAAACTTGATTTTATTTCTTTCGTTTAGATAGTCCAGTAAAGGCTTCCCTACCACTTCTCCGATCATCTCTTTTATGTCAACTCCTTTTGTCCAGCGTAAGAGTTTGGCATCTCCGCTTGGCACAGACTCTGTCGGATAAGAAAAGCAATATCCGATTGGCATTTCTTTCTCCCGTTTTATTCCGGTAATCATGTCTGCCAATTCTTTGAATAACTCCTCGCGGGTATAGCCGGGAGATTTCATAACCGACATGTCTTTCTTCCAACCATTGTTGGGGTGAATAGTTGGAGGAACTTTACTGAAGTCAACGATTGCCACCCGATAATTGGTTCCTCCCAAATCAAGCACTAACGATTTACCATTAATACTACTTGCTTTCGGAGTGATAAAAGTTGGAATGCATTGTATCTCTGCATTTTCAGTGTTCAATCCCTCTTCTACTTTTGCTTTGAATGAACGGGCAATTTCTTTGAGTTGCTCATTATCTAACTGAAAAATATTCTTCTCCATGATATTGACTTTTATTGTGTATACTATGATATATATGAATAACAACTGAAAAGGAATTTTGCTCGGTCGGTATACGGTATATGGATTCGGCCGGATTCCTGATTTATCTCTTTCTTTTTTGCTCTTTCCTAAAAAATAACCTTTCGTTGAATTCAAGTTCTCCTGCAAATGATTTTTCATTTTCATTTCTCATGTTCTCATAAGTTGTATGGTATTTGTTTGTAAATCAATAATATAATGCTATGAGAAATAAACTGTAAAATGGTATTTCTCATAGTATTTCCATCATTTATCCTTAAAAAAGCTGCATTTCTCATCGGTTTCAACTCATTTTTCCTCTTATTCTCATACTCCTTTTATCTGTTTTGCTTATTTCTCATGCATGATGGCTGCAGCTTTTCCCGAACTCTCGCCGGACTTACGATTATTCCTTTCCTTATGTTGTTTATTAATCAACTTCCTATTGTTTACTGCTTTCCTGTGTATCATTCACCTTAT